>WBZP01001510.1_pt1 | contig 28400 bp, 24 predicted proteins | sample 5204301 | NCBI WGS metagenome assembly WBZP01 (sample SAMN12412401, study PRJNA552823) | activated sludge metagenome | isolation source: activated sludge from nitrification reactor of wastewater treatment plant... | place: USA: Pennsylvania | collected 2017 | reverse complement strand
CCCTCACTTACACCGGCGGTTCGCGCCAGTCGGCCTCGGCTCCGATGCCACCGGGCTCGAAGTTCCAGGTCATCTTGCGGTACGTGAAGCTGACCTCTTCCATGTGCTTGTAGTCTTCCTTGTCACGGTCGAGACGATTCTTCATGTACGGCTTGATGGAGACGATGATCGCGTCCTCCATCTTGTGGGTGAAGTAGTGTTCCTGTTTGCCGTCGGGCTTGATGCGGTACCACTTGATCTCGACGGCCTTTAGGCGCTCGCCACGGGTCAGCGCCTTGTACAGCTTGGGAGTCGCTTTGTCGAACTCCTTGCAGATTACCAGAGCCTTGTGAACGGCGTTGCCCGTCGGCAAACCGTTGTTGTTGTCGTGAGGCATATAGACTTCGTGGTCAAATTGCTGGACTTCAATGGTCCCCTCTCGCCCCTTCATCGGGCAGTCGCCTTCGATCTTGCCTTGCTCGGTTCCTTCGACGGTCATATGCGCTTGAAGTGCCATGGTTGCTTCTCCTTAGGGGTGGACTTGGGAATGGGAATGCGGAGCGGAGTGCTCGCACATTCCGAGAGAAATCACGGTAGCTGGGCAAGCGCAGATTCCTTGCGCACCTCGCTGGATGGAGAACACAAAAAGCGACCCCATCCATAGAGAAGCAGGCCACTCTTCCGACCGCGAATGCGGACCAAAACAGCCAACCGTTTCGGAGCCTCTCGCATGGGCTTTCACCCTCCAAAAAAGAGGAATTCCTGCGCCAGACTTGGCCCACGTACCAAGGCGCTCACGGAATTGCAAGCCAGAGTTCTCAACCAGACGCTGACATCGTTGCTTAAGACTCAGCGTGCGCTCGCCACGTTCGAGACATCACGACTGAGATTGGGATCGGTGCGGAGTGCTACGACTGCTTGGTCGGGGGAGTAGGCGGGTGATTCGGGCTGGGTTGCGCGCTTCGCAGCACGGCGCGCTGCACGCTCGAGACGAGGTCGACGCCCGTTGATGCGCGAATCTGCTCGTTGACCGAGACAACCTGGGCACCCAGCGAGGCATTGGGTCCGCTCATGCCACTGCCGAGGATCGTCAGCCGGTCGATCTTGATCGCCTTCATGGTGCCGGTCAGCTCGCCAAACACCGGCAGCAGCTTCTGCAGAAGCAGGGACTCGCGGGCATTGCGACCACCGGCCTGATACGCCTGCGACAAGCTCACCAGGGCTGCGGCTGCGGCTCGACCTTCGGCAGATACCGAGGCCGCGTTCGCCTTGGACTCGGCCTCTGCCTTCTGTTTGGCCGCTTGTGCGGACGAGATGACATCGGCTTCGAGTCGACGACGCACCTGCTCGGCCCGCGCTTCCCAGGAACGGAGCTGCGCTTGGGCTTCAATGAGCTGCGCCTTGACCTGACCGCGAACTTCGGCAATCACCGCCTCGCGCTTGGTCTGCGCTTCCACCAACCGACGCTGATTTTCCTTCTGGGCAATCTGGGTATCGGTCTCGATCTTCGAGATCTCGGCGTTCATCTGGTTGTGTGCCTTCTGAACCGCTGCCGAGGCCCACGCTTGTAGCTCGGCAATCCGAGCTTCCTTCTTGATGCGCGCCGAGCGAACCCGACCGACCGATGACAGATAACTCACGTCATCGCTGATGTTCTGAATTTGCAGGTTGTCGAGCACCAGCCCGAGTCGATGGAGATCCTTATCGGCCTCTTCGATGAGCTTCTGCTGGAAGATCATCTTTTGCTGGTTGATTTCCTCGGGGGTAAGCTCGGCGATGACGCCCCGGAGGTTCCCTTCCAGTGTGTCTTTCGCGACGCGCATGATGCCTTCACGAGAAGCGCCCAGGAACCGCTCAATCGCGTTGTGGAGCAAGGACTCCTCGCTAGGAAGCTTGACGTTGGCGACAGCGTGAACCTTGAGCGGAATGCCACCACGCGAAAAGGCATTGGTGACGGACAGCTCGATCGCCATGTTGGTAAGCTGCATGCGGTCGACGCTTTCGATGAGAGGAATCCGCATCGCCCGACCACCGCGCACCACGCGATAGCCGACCATGCGACCATCGGCAAGCCGCCGCGATCGACCGGAGAAGATCAGCACTTCCGATGGCGGGCAGACCGAGATGTTGTTGACCACGGTGAATAACAGGAATCCACCTGCCGCCAGCACCACCGCGAAGATGATGGTAATTGCGAGTGGGCTCATCGTGAGCCTCCTTCCATCGGCGTCAGCAGGTTCTTGATATCGACGCCAGTCAGACCCTTCAAGGTCGAGAGCACCTCGGTCACGATGGCCGGATACGCCGCCGCCACCTGGGCCAGCGCGTGGCCATCCCCCGAATCAACGATCTGGATCTCACGCACAGACAGATCCTTGACCTTGCTGGCCACCTGAGCGACCAGCGTATCGAGCTGCGACAGCACAAACAGCTCGCGTGCATTCGGACCGGCACCTTGCAGCGCCTCGGTCAGCACCCGCATCGCTTCTGCGGCAGCCAGACCTTGTTCCCGACGGGGCGACGCAGCACCTTCGGCCAGCAGAAACTGCGCCTTCTGATCGGCCTCAGCGGGGAGCACCACCTCGGCGTACAGCTTGCGTTCGTTGAGATCCTTGCGCACGGTCTGCAGCTCTTGCTCGGCTTCGGCACGGGCCTGCTCGGCGGCCGCCTGGGCCTCACGCTCAACCGACTGCGCCTGACCTTCGAGCTGACCAACGATCTGACGGAGCATGTTGCGCTTCTGGGCAACACCGATTTCAGCGTCCTTCTGCGCCACCTCGGCTAGCTGCCGTGCCGCCGCTTCCTGCTGCGACGTTTCCTGGTTTGCCTGGTTTTCGGCGTTCTCCGCGTCGCGCACCGCTGCTGCAATCTGTGCTCGACCGAGGTTGACCAAGTAGCCAGCTTCGTCCTCGACTCGCTGGATCTTCAGCGTATCGAGCTGAAGTCCCATCTTGTTAAATATCTGGTTAGACACCTGCACCAGTTGGTTCGCAAACTCGATCCGGTCTTGGTTGACCTGCTCGGGCGTCAGTTGCGAAATGACATCACGCAGCGAACCTTCCAGCGTCTGTTTCGCCGTCTGCCAAATCGTCTCACGCGGCATGTTCAAAAACCGCTCGACCGCGTTGTAGACGAACCGCTGGTCCGAGGAAATCTTCACGTTGGCAATCGCATGGATGTCGAGCGGAATTCCTCCGGAAGACAGCGCCTTGGGCATCGACAGCTCGATCGGAATCAGTCGCAGATCCATCCGGTCGACCGTCTGTAGAAACGGCAGCCGAAAGTGCGTCCCGGCCAGCACGACCGTAAACGTCGTTGGCTCGCCGTTGTTGGTGCGGTGCGACTTACCCGATACGACGAGCAGCTCGTTCGGACGACAGATGTACAAAAACTGCCGCAGCATCCACACCAGAACCAGCAGGCCGACGACAAACGCCGCCGCCAGCATGACCACGCCAGCCAGCCGAGCATCGTCGCTCAAGAGCTGAGGGGGTGGCTCATCGAGCCGGCAGCTCGCAAGCGCCGCCAGCGCCAAGGGGGTAACTGACATGTTCGCTATCCTCTTTCTTGGGTGGACTGGGCCTTCGCCCGAGCTCCACGGTTTGACTGTTTTTCCGAGGCGTCGTCGACGCGGATCACGCTGACCTCGGCCTCGCCATCGCGAATATCTAGAATTGTCACCGAAACGCCCTCGCCGAGCGCTCCGCCATCGTTGGCCTTGGCGACCAAGTCGATCGTTTGACCGCGAAACTCCAACCGGACCTTACCCATCCCGCCCACCGGGGCCGGAATCAGCACCGTCGCGCTAGAGCCCACCATCTGCTCTTCCACCATCGTGCCCGGAAGCGTTGTGACGCTCATCCGCCGCATCACCGCTCGGGCGGACATCGCCGTAAACAGTCCCACCGACAGCGCCGAGAGAGCCGCAACTGGTTCACCGACGTGCGCCACCGTACGAAGGAGAAGCCCAGTCAGACCACCGAACGCCAAAAGATACGTCCAGAGCTGGATCGACAAAAGCCACAGTAGCGCTGTCGGCACACCCGAGGCCGCCCCATCGCTGTCGTGATGATGCCCATCCCCATGTCCCCCGTCATGACCTGCCGCCGATCCGTCGGCATGGCCAATGCCATGCGCATCGCCGTGTGCGCCACCGTGGGTGCCACCGTGTGCGTCACCGTGTGCGTCACCGTGCGCATCACCCTGCCCGTCACCATGTCCATCCCCTTGGTGTTCTTGAGAACCACCACCGAACAGCGACACCAGCACGAGCAGACATCCCGCCACTGCCGCAAACACATACAGATACAACACAGCAGGGATTGTCCGCCCGCGACGACCACCTGTCAACGCCGCCCCGCTTCCCGTGCGTCGCAAACCGGGGTGTCAGTCACGGCAAAGACCGCACCGACCTACGCGCCGCCATCGCCTGATGTCCGCGATCACCCAGGTTGAGAAATGAGCCAACGGGCGCTGATCTCCCTATTGTCAGAAAACCCTTCTCGCTGGAGTATCGACGGCGGTGCCGACTTGAGCCCTTATCATGATAGCTGGCTTCCCATCTGGCTCCTGTTCGGACTCCTTTGTGGTTGCCAGCACAGCGCAGAGACCGCTCCAAAGCCGTCGCTGGACTTCTTCCAAAACGGGGCCCTGGTCCGAAGCGTACAACCGCAGAGCCTGCCCTCACTCCGCCGGATTGTGACCTTCGATCCGTATTACGGAAAGGAAAAGGCATTTCTGGCGGTGCCTCTCCGTGATCTACTCCTACAGGGATTTGCAGGTCGAGAGCTGCGGAGTGAACAAATCGTGCTGCGCTGCCGCGATGGCTACATCGTACCAACCACCGGACAGCGACTCCTAGAAGAGGGGGCCTTTGTCGCGGTGGGAGAAGCCGACGCTGCGGTGTGGGAATCCATTGGCCCGCAGCATGTCGACCCTCGTCCCTTCTATCTGTTCTGGACGGGGAGTCACCAGCAGAACATCGAGAACTATCCTAGACCATGGCAGATTACCGGAATCGAGCTGGCACGCTTCGAAACGCTGTTTCCGCATGTCATTCCCAACGGAGTTCCTGCGGATGCGCAAGCGCTACGCGGGCTGACACTGTTTCGTGCGCAGTGCATCCGCTGTCATGCGATAAACCGAGAAGGAGGTCGCATCGGCCCCGACCTGAACGTGCCGCAGAGCATCATCGAGTACCGACCCGTTCAGCAGATTCGCGACTACATCGTAAACCCGCAGCGCTTCCGCTACAGCAGCATGCCGCCGCATCCCCACCTTACCGCCGCCGATCTGGATGCACTCGTGGCGTACTTTGTCGCCATGAAAGACCACAAGTACGATCCAGCCCCCAGAAAGTAACGACCGCCGCGAAAAAGCCGGGCTGCCCCCTACTCGAGTCCCATTGCAATCTGAACGGCGTCGCCCAGCTCTTTTTTTAGATACACCTTCAAGCGACCCAGAAGTCGGGCTTCGAGCTGGCGGGCTCGCTCGCGACTGATCCCAAAGCGCTCGCCGACATCTTGCAAGGTCAGCGGGGTATCTGCCATCAGCCGCTCCTGAAACAGCAGCTTTTCGCGCCCGGTGAGCGTCTTCTCGAACTCCTCAAGTTTTTGACGGAGCTGCGCCCGGAACTCCTCGCTCTCCGCAGTGACGTCTGGCCGGGTCGAGCCCGGAGATTCGAGCAGATCGACTTGCCGTCGCCCACCCTCATCATCACGACCGACCGGCGCATCGAGCGAAGTCTCGCTCTGCCCGAGCCGCATCGACATATCCGAGACTTCCTGCTCGGGCACCGATAGTCGCTCAGCCAGCAACTTGTGCGTGGGCGCGAAGCCATCGGCCTCCAGCTTTTCGCGCTCTTTGCTCAAGTTGAAAAACAGCTTTCGCTGCGCCTGGGTCGTACCGATCTTCACCAGCCGCCAGTTGTTCAAGATGAACTTGAGCATATAGGCGCGAATCCACCACGCCGCGTACGACGACAGCTTCACCCCACGATGCGGATCGTACTTTTCGACCGCTTGCAGCAGCCCGAGGTTGCCCTCTTGCACCAGGTCGAGCAGGTTGCGATAAGCGCGACGATACTCGTGAGCGATCTTGACGACCAGCCGCAGGTTGGCGGTGATCAGTCGGCGGGCCAGCCGTGGATCACGGTTCCGCGAATACTCGACCGCAAGCTTGTGCTCTTCCTCGCGATTGAGGAGCGGATAGCGCCGGATCTCATGCATGTAGACCGTCAGCGGATCGCTCTTGACCAGCGAGCTGCCCCGTCGTCCATCTGGGACCAGCTCGGGGACCAGCGCATCAGCGGCCAACACAATGTCCTCTTCCGGCATGGCTTCGACGGCGGCCCCCACCAACGTTTCGAGGTCCGCGTCGTCATCGCCCGGCTCAGGCGCATCTGTGGCAGCTCCATCGACCAGCTCCGGTTCAACAACGTCTGCGGACTCAGCGTCCTTGCGCGAAGTCGAACTGGCTGGGGACACGACAACTCGTCTGGGCTTGGCGGAAGACTTGGGTTCTTGGGCCATGTGTTGTGGGTTCCGGTCGAACGCGGTCTAAAAGGACGCCGCGCATTTAACCAAAAAAACACCGAGTACAGCGGGGTTATCGTCACTCTCCGTCGTGGTATGCTCCCCGGTAAGGTGCCTGCCATGCACGTAGACCCAGCAAACCCCCCAGGGCAACCCTATGACCTCCCGCTTGATCACCTCCGCGAGGAACACAGTCGGCTGCGACTGCAACTGCGTCGGCGGACCCTGACCCAGCGACCCACCGCGACCGAGGAGCTGACCGACTGCAACCGCGAGCTGACCGAGCTGTCCGAGCGAATCGGTGCCCGCTTGGCCGAAAACGAACGGCTCGGCAAACCGCTTCCACTCACTCGCGTCCAGCGGTCCCTGTCGCTGTCCATCCCCGAGGTATCCCTGCTGGTGGCGCTGGTGCTGGCCGAGACTGTTCCGGAGGTTCGTTCGCTGCTGCTGCCGCTGCTCGGTACTGGCTCTCCACAAGGTACGGTCGGGCACTACATGGACCTACTCGGGGACAGTGAAGCCGAACGGCAGCAGATCGCAGATTCGCTTGTACCAAGCAGCACACTGCGTCGGCACGGCCTGGTCCTGCTGGCTGCGGACCCGGCGTGGGCACCAACCACCCCCCTGCTGATGCAGCGGGTGAAGCTGTCGGATCGGCTGGCCTCGTTTCTGCGCGGAGAGGAACGCCCACCTCTCCATACCCTGCCGCACGGGATCAGCCTGTACGTCGGACAGCGATCTCTGGCCCAGCTTACCCTGCCAACAGGAACCGCCGAACGGCTGCGCGATGCGCTGGATGAGTGCGCCCAACCACTCCTCAGCGATGCCGATGGTCCGGTCCTGCCACCGCTTTGCCTCACCGGGCTCCGGCGTAGCGGACGCAAGGCGCTCCTGGCGGCACTGCTTCCCCAGCGCCCGCTGGTGGTGCTGGCCGCAAGCAGCTTACAGCGAGGCGAACTCGAGCTGGCCCAGACGGTACGTGCCGCGCTGGGTGAGGCGGCACTTCAGCAAGGAGTTCTCTACGTCGCGGGTGCGGAGCTTCTCGGCGAGCTGGAGCCCGCGCTGTTTGAACAGCTCCGGCGATTGCTGCTTGGCAGTCGGGTGCGGGTGGTACTGGCCGCCGATGGGCCGATCGACACGCTGTGGGCGAGGCTGCCGGAGCTATTACCGTTCGACTTTCCGATGCCAGATCGCGCCACCCAAATCGCGCTCTGGAACAGCTTGCTCCCAGTCGACATCGCCCGAGAACGCGGGTTCGACGTCCGAACCTTGGCCAACAACTACTCCCTACCGGCTGGGGCCATTCATCGCTGCACCAGCGAGATGGTTCGCAGTGCGCGAGTCGACGGCAGCAAACGACCGACGCTCACCATGGCGGCAGCCCGAGAAGCCGTGCGCAAGCAGCTTGGTAACCGCTTTGGCGATCTGGCGCAGCTTGTGTCGACCACGCTGTCTTGGGACGATTTGGTGCTGCCACCGGAATCGATGGAGCGAGTGCTCGAAATCGTGGCCTATGCGCGCTATCGAGAGCAGCTCCTCGGACAGTGGGGGTTCGAGCGCAAGCTGCCCTATGGGCGATCGATCAGCGTGCTGCTGGCTGGTGCGCCGGGAACCGGCAAGACGATGGTCGCCGCGCTCGTCGCCAAAGAGATCGGTCTGGAGCTGTTCAGGGTCAACGTGGCTCGGGTTGTTGAGCGCTTTGCCGGAGAGACAGAAAAGAACCTCGCACGCATCTTCGATGAGGCGAAGCGGCAACAAGTGGCGCTGCTGTTCGACGAGGCCGATACCTTGTTCGGACGCCGACTCGACGTTCGCTCGTCGCAGGATCGCTACGCCAACATGGCCGTGAGCTTTCTGCTTCAAGCCGTGGAGTCGCACGACGGCATGCTGCTGCTCACCACCAACAACGAAAAGCTGCTCGACGACGCCTTTCGACGACGACTGCGCTTCCGAATCGCACTGCCGCTGCCGGGCGAAACCGAGCGAGCGCGGCTGTGGAAATCGATGATCCCGACCGACACCCCGGTCGAGCCGGGTCTCAACTTTGAGACACTTGCGAACGAGTTCGATCTGTCGGGCGGTGCGATCAAAAACGCGGTGGTCCGGGCGGCACTGCGTGCGCTTGCTCAAGGTGGGGTGGTCACAAGCGCACTGCTCCGGCGCTGTGCCAAGCTGGAATGCGAGGAGATGGGAATCCTCGTGGCAAGCGAGTCGGATCTGGGGCCAGAGAACCATGACGAACCGGCACCGAACGAAGCAGCAGACCGCCAAGTCGATTCGGAGAAGGACTAACACAACCACACACCAAGATTCGTCTCAGTCCCGGCGGATGGAACGGCCCTACGCAGATTGGCCTACGGACGACTCGGCGGACGTGCTAAATAGCTGTGACATGGACAAGACGTCGCTGCTCTCGTTTGCGGTTCCGGTCCTGCTACCTCTCTCGGTGGCCCTGGCGGCACCTGTGGCCCCGTCACCCCGCCCGGTGGTGGCCAAGCCCGCTGCCAAGTCTCCGGGGACCAAGCCAAGCGAGCCCGTGCGCAAACCCGAGCCGCCCAAGTCCGCCTGCTCTCCCATGGACAGCGGTTTTGTCATGCAGCCGATTGAGGTGTCGCTCAAGTGCGACGAGTCGTGGGAAAAGTGCGAGAGCGACATTCCGCTACGTGCCAAGAACTGCACCGGGGAATTTCAGTCGGTGTACCGCTTGGAAATGTACGAAAACGGACGACGTAGCCTGGAACTTGAGTTCGATCCGGCCCCGGTGGTGGGCAACGGCACGACCTGGAAAGAGATGATTCCGTGGACCACGCAGGGCGATCTGGAAGCGGTAGTGTTCTTCCGACCGCCCGGTTCAAGCGGCGAGCAGTCGGTCCGAGGCTCGATCAAGATTGCCAACAAGGGACTGTCCAGCGCCAAAGCCGCGTGTGAGCAGTGTAACGGCGTCTGGGGTCGCTACGGAGTCAACCGCATCCAAGGCTGCAACTGCAAGACCACCGACGCCGGTAAGGTCTGTAACGATGGAGACGACTGCCAAGGGCTGTGTCTGTTCCGCCGCTACGACGACCAAGCTCGCGAAGAAGGGGTGTGCAGCGAGCAACAACGCATGACTGGCTGTATCTCGATCGTGATGAAGGGACAGAGCCAGCTTAAGCCCCGCATTCCGCCTCCCAAAAAGCTACCGACCTGCCTCGATTGAACGCCGCTAACTGCGACAATAATAGGAATGTAGGACGATTCTTATTCATCGAATAAGGATCAGGTAAGAGGAGTCGCTAAGGAGCCAGTTCGGAGCCCATTCGGAATCCCAAGGAGTATCCAGATGAGATCGTCTTGTTCCCGCCTTGGCTGCTCTGTACTCACCCTTTTGTCGTCACTTCTGGCCGCGTGTGGTGCCATGACGACGTATCCGACTTCCGAGATGCCGCAGGTTCCTGGCACTCAGCCCAGCATTGGCCAGATGCAAACCGGCGATGGCACGTACTACGGTGCCACCGGTGGTGGAGCCTGTTCCTACGACCCGAGCCCAAGCAACCTGATGGTCGCGGCCATGAATGCTCCACAGTGGCAGAACAGTCAGGTCTGCGGTACCTGCGTCGATGTCACCGGCCCCAAAGGAACCGTGACGGTACGCATTGTCGATCTGTGTCCTGAGTGTAAGAGCGGTGATCTCGATCTCTCCGAACAAGCCTTCACGATGATTGCCGACAAAGCGGCGGGTCGCGTCCGCATCTCGTGGGTGCCGGTAGCCTGCGCAGTCAGTGGCCCGATCGGCCTCCACTACAAGGAAGGCAGCAACGCCTATTGGATGGCGGTGCAGGTCCGCAACAGCCGACTCCCGATCAAGAAGATCGAGCTACAGCAAAATGGCAACTGGGTAAACCTGGTTCAGCAGTCCTACAACTACTACGTGGCCGACAATCCCGATCCGGGACCGGGCCCATACACCTTCCGCATCACCGCTACCAATGATCAGCAGATCACCGAGACCGGCGTTCCGTTCCAAGTCGCGCAGACCGTGACCGGCACGCAACAGTTCAACTAGCCCAACCCCGCCCCTGCTTCCCGTAAGGCCCGCGAGCGAGGCGAGCCCACGCTATGCCGATACGGCGGTGGCCGGTGCGTCTTTTTGGTGATAAATCCGCAGCGGCTGCTGGTTCTGCTCGACCACTTCTTCGCTGACCAGCACTTCCTTGATGTTCGGATGCGAGGGAATCTCGTACATCGTTTCAAGGAGAATGGTCTCCACGATGGCTCGCAGTCCACGCGCCCCGCTCTTCGTCTTGAGCGCCGACTGTGCAATCGCCTTGAGCGCGCCCTTGGTAAAACGGAGCTTGACGCCGTCCATCTCGAACAGCTTTTGGTACTGCTTGATGAGCGCGTTGCGGGGCTTGGTCAGGATGTCGATCAGCGCGTCTTCGGTCAGCTCATGCAGCGGCGCAATCACCGGCAGACGCCCGATGAACTCGGGAATCAGTCCGTACTTTAGCAAGTCCTCTGGCTGCACTTCCTTTAGGAAGTCCCAGATTTTCTTTTCGTGCTTGCTCTGGATGTTCGCGCCAAAGCCCATGTTCTTCTGACCGACGCGCTGCTCGATCACATCTTCCAGACCAACGAACGCGCCGCCACAGATAAACAGGATGTTGGTGGTATCGACCTGCAAAAACTCCTGCTGCGGGTGCTTGCGCCCTCCCTTGGGAGGGACGTTGCAGACCGTGCCTTCGAGGATCTTGAGCAGCGCCTGCTGCACCCCTTCGCCCGAGACATCACGGGTGATGGAAGGGTTGTCGCTCTTGCGCGAAATCTTGTCGATCTCGTCGATGTAGACGATGCCACGTTGAGCCCGCTCGACGTCATGATCGGCGTTGTTGAGCAAGCTGACGATGATGTTCTCGACGTCCTCACCGACATAACCAGCCTCGGTGAGGTTCGTCGCGTCGGCAATCGCAAACGGCACATTGAGCATCCGGGCGAGCGTCTGCGCAAGCAGCGTCTTGCCACAGCCCGTCGGACCGAGGAGCAGGATGTTCGACTTCTGTAGCTCGACCTCTTCAGGTCCAACCTTGGCGTCGATGCGCTTGTAGTGGTTGTGCACCGCGACCGACAGGATCTTCTTGGCGCGATCCTGACCGATCACAAACTCGTCGAGGACGTTCTTGATCTCGGAAGGCTTCGGAACGCTGCTCTGTCCGAACGGCTGATCGTCCTTCTCGATTTCCTCGGCGATGATGTCGTTACACAGACCAATGCACTCATCGCAGATGTACACCGTCGGGCCCGCAATCAACTTGCGAACCTCTTTTTGGCTTTTGCCGCAGAACGAGCAAGAAAGACCGTGCATCGACTCCCTCACGAGGAAAGTGCCTGCCCGCGCACCTCGCCGCGAACAGACACCCTCAAGTTTGCTACAAACATCCCCACCTAGCCCAAGTCGTCCACTAGGTGGCCTTCGGCTCGGTCTTCTTCTTCACCAGCACTTCATCGACGATGCCGTACTCCTTGGCTTCGGCGGCGCTCATGAAAAAGTCGCGCTCCATGTCGCGCTGGATGCGATCCGTGGGCTGACCGGTGTGGAAGGAGTACATCTCGATCAGCTTCTCTCGCGTGCGCAGGATCTCGCGGGCGTGGATTTCGATGTCGGTCGCCTGTCCCGAAAAGCCACCGAGCGGCTGGTGAATCAGGATCCGTGAGTGCGGCAGCGAGCAGCGCTTGCCCTTGGTGCCACCGGCGAGCAGGAACGAGCCCATCGACGACGCCTGGCCCATACAGATCGTCGACACGTCGCAGCGGATGTACTGCATGGTGTCGTAGATGGCCATGCCCGCCGTGACCAAGCCACCCGGCGAGTTGATGTAGAGCATGATGTCTTTGTCGGGATCCTCGGACTCGAGGAACAGGAGCTGCGCGATGATGGTGTTGGCCACCATATCGTCGACCGGCGTGCCGAGGAAGACGATGCGGTCTTTGAGAAGCCGCGAGTAAATGTCCCAACCGCGCTCTCCACGATGGGTCTGCTCGACGACGGTTGGAATGATGTACGACATGGTCGGGTGCGGAAGCGAGCCCGAAGTCTTGCGGTCTAACATGATGGATTCAGTCCTTCTGGATGGCTCATGGATGGGAACTTGAGCGCAGCATCTTAAGCTCAGCATCCCCTGCAGGCAACGTCAAGACTTGCCTTGTAAAAGTAAGGGGTTGGCCGCTCCGGCGCGGCTGCCAATGTCACTTATTGGTCTCGATCTGTAGGGCGAGCTTGCCGCCTTCGACCTTGACGCGCACCAGACCGCCGTTTTGTAGCTCACCAAAGAGAATGGCGTCGGCCAGCGGACGCTTCAGCTCGTTTTGGATGATTCGCGCCATCGGCCGGGCACCATTGAGACGATCGTAGCCCTTTTCGGCCAGCCAGCTCCTGGCCTCGTCGGTAAGTTCGATCGAAACCTTCTTCTGCTTGAGCTGCTCGACGAGCTGCCCCACGAACTTGTCGACCACCTTGCGGATGATCTCTGGGCTGAGCGACTGGAACGTAATCCACGCATCGAGCCGGTTGCGAAACTCGGGACTAAAGGTCCGCTCAATCGCAGCCTTGTCGAGGTTCTTCGGCACCGACGTGCCAAAACCAATCGTGCCCTGCTGGATCTCCCTGGCTCCGGCGTTCGTCGTCATCACCAGCGCGATGTTGCGAAAGTCCGCCTTGCGCCCGTTGTTGTCGGTCAGCGTCGCGTGGTCCATCACCTGGAGCAGCACGTTGTAGATGTCCGGGTGCGCCTTTTCGATTTCATCGAGCACCAGCACCGCATGCGGCGTCTTGCGCACGGCATCGGTCAGCATGCCGCCTTGATCAAACCCGACATAGCCCGGCGGCGCACCGATCAGTCGCGACACCGTGTGCTTTTCCATGTACTCGCTCATGTCGAAGCGGATGAACTCGACGCCGAGGACACGGGCGAGCTGCTTGGCCAGCTCGGTCTTGCCGACGCCCGTTGGACCCGAAAACAGGAAGCAGCCCACCGGCCGGTCCGGATTGCCGAGACCCGATCGCGACAACTTGATCGAGGTCACCAGCGACTCGATGGCCGAGTCCTGCCCATAGATCACCTTCTTTAGCTCGGGCTCCAGGCTCTGGAGCTGCGTCTTGTCATCGCTGCTCACCGACTTGGTCGGGATCTTGGCCATCCGCGCAATCACCTGCTCGACATCCGCAGGACGAACCACCTTCTTGGTCTTCGCGTGGCTGCCCGGCAAAATCCGCATCGCCGCACCCGCTTCATCGATGACGTCGATCGCTTTGTCGGGCAGATGGCGATCGGTCATGTGCTTCGCCGCCAAATCGGCAGCCGCTCGCAGCGCTGGATCGGTATAGCGCACCCCGTGAAACTCTTCGTAGCGAGCCCGCAGCCCTTTGAGGATGAGATACGTCTCATCGGCGCTCGGCTCGACGAGGTCGATCTTTTGGAAGCGCCGCGACAAGGCCCGATCCTTGTCAAAGACGGTCTTGTACTCCTCGAAGGTCGTCGAGCCAATGCACCGCAGCTCTCCAGACGCCAGCGCGGGCTTCAGTAGATTCGCGGCATCCATCGCACCACCCGAGACGGCCCCCGCCCCAACAATGGTGTGGATCTCATCGATAAAGAGGATGGCCTTCTTGATCTTGCGCAACTCGGTGAGGATGCCTTTGAGGCGCTGCTCGAACTCACCGCGAAACTTGGTTCCCGCAACGAGGCCGCCCATGTCGAGCGCAAACACCACCGACCCTTTGAGCACCTCAGGGACTTCGTCGCGAGCGATCTTCCAGGCCAGTCCTTCCGCGAGTGCGGTCTTACCAACACCGGCATCACCGACGTAAAGTGGGTTGTTTTTGCGCCGCCGACACAGCACCTGCATCGTGCGCAGCACCTCGCTTTCGCGGCCAATCAACGGATCGATGCGACCGGCCTTCGCTTCAGCCACCAAGTTCACGGTGTAGCGATCGAGCAGCGACTTCTTCTTATCGGGCTCGCCGCCCTCTTCTTCCTCGGCATCGCCATCGTGCTCCGAGTTCGACAATCCCAGATCGCTGGCCTCGCTGTCCTCGCCGCCGTCCTTTTCGATCCCATGCGACAGGTAGTTGATGACGTCGAGCCGCGTCACGCCTTGGCTTTCGAGGAGAAAAATCGCGTGGCTGTCCTGCTCGCGAAACATCGCCGCGAGCACATCCCCCGAGCTGATCTGCGATTTCCCCGACGAGTGCATGTGGAAAATCGCCCGCTGGAGCACCCGCTGGATGCTGACCGTCTGCTCCGGTTCGTGATCGACCCCGTCAGGCAGCGAGCTGACCTTGTCGGTCAAAAACTCCTCGAGCTGTTTGCGCAGCTTGGAAATGTCGACTGCGCACGCCTTCAGGATTTTCGCGGAGCTAGGCTCCTCGGTGAAGGAATACAGGACGTGTTCGAGGCACAGATACTCATGCCGACGCTTCCGGGCATAGGACATTGCCGCGAGAAGCGACTCTTGTAGCTCTTTGGTAATCATGGGCGGTCGCGATGTAGAACGAACATAACGCTCCCCCTGCCCGGTCGCCATCCCCCGTTGTGACCAGTTCGTCATCACAGTCGCCAATTTGCCGATTCAGACGGTAGACCTTGCGGATAAACTAGGAGCGTTGGTTAGGATGCAGGTCTGCTCACAGTGCGCTCACACGCTCTTGCCGGAACCGAACCGCCCGAGCGGTGAGCGTCGGCACTGTCCGCACTGCAAAGCCGACTTGCCGACGGAAGAAGTGCCTTCGGAGTTGTTCGATTTGCCGGTACCGCTGCGGCAGCTCCCCACCCCGCTTACCTCGCAGGCCGAGGAAGACGCGCTGCCGGTACCCCTGCGCCCGGCACTTGACTATCGCAAAGAGCGACCCAAGTCATCGCCCCCACACCCACCGCCGCTCCACGTTGTGGTCCCGTCCGAAAGACCAGACAGCAGGCCACCGCGACACTTGCCACCGCCCGGGGTGCTGCCAACTCTGTCGATCGGCCCAACCAGCAACCCACCACCATCGGCGGCGCAGATCACCATGCCGGAACAACTGGGGACTGGAAAAGCGACCACCGGCTCACGGCCGCTGTCCGATCCAGCGGATCCAGCGGATCCGGCACGACCTGAACCGGGTGAGGGAGTACGGGCCGATCGCTCAACGACCAATGCCAAACCGCTGGTGCTCCCGCTGGAAACGACGGTCAGCGATTCGAGCCCAGGTCATGAATCGACCACGGCGGATCGGCCAGCCTCGCATCCCTCTCCACCGGTGCAGGCCCAGCCTTCACCGCCACCGACCGATCCGGTCCAATTGGGTCGCTTGGCTGCACGCGCCGGGAGCACCCAAAGTGCGAAGCCGATCTCGCTAACCGCCAAAAGTCCGGCCCCACTGTCACAAAACAGCGCAAGCAGTCAGCCGGGAGACATGCCCCTATCGGCGATGTTCTCCATGGCCGCGTCGCGTCAGAGCCTGACCTCGCAGACCCCACAGGCTCTCAAGCTCGGCTGGCTCATCGCAGGATTGGCGCTGGCCGCACTGCTGCTGCTGCTGACGATCTTGGTCTTGGTCGAGCGCAGCCGCGACACCGGCCCCCCGCTGCTACCCCCGGCTGGCTCGATGCAGTAACCCGTCCCCGGTGGCCGATTCGTTACACCAGCAGACCAAATCGCTCGTGAGCGGACTTCGACAACATCTCGCGGTGATCGGGATGGGCGATATCGATCAGCGCTTGGGCACGCTTGCGCAAGCTCAGGCCATAGAGCATCGCCACGCCATACTCGGTGACCACGTAGTGGACATGGGCTCGCGTCGTCGTCACCCCTGCGCCGGCCTTGAGCATGGTGACGATCCGCGACTCGCCTCGGCTGGTCGAGGACGGCAGCGCGATGATCGGACGACCATTTTCGGACAGCGCCGCGCCTCGGATGAAGTCCATCTGGCCGCCAACGCCGGAGTATTGCTTGCCGCCAAGCGTATCTGCACAGACCTGGCCGGTCAGATCGACCTCCAGCGCGCTGTTGATCGCCGTCACCTGTGGATTGCGACGGATCACATCGGTGTCGTTGACGTAGGCGATGTCGAGCATCTTGATCATCGGGTTGTCGTCCATGAAGTCGTAGAGCCGACGACTACCGACAGCAAAGCCTGCAACGATCGCCCCCGGATGAACCTTTTTGCACTCTCCGGTGATAATGCCGCGCTCGACGAGGTCAATCACGCCATCGCTGAACATCTCGGTATGGATGCCCAGTCGTCGATGCGAGCCCAGCGCCGCCAACACCGCGTCGGGGATTGCGCCGATTCCCATTTGGAGCGTAGCGCCGTCCTCGACCAGGCCCGCGACATGGCGACCGATCGAGCGCTCGAGGGCGCTCAGCGGCTTGGGCAAAGCCTCCAGCAGTGGATCATTACACTCCACCATCGCGGTCAGCCGACTGACATGGATCAGGCCGTCGCCGTGGGTACGCGGCATATTGGGGTTGACCTGAGCGATCAGGATACGGGCACAGTCGCTGGCGGCCCGCCCCACGTCCACCGAAATCCCAAGTGAGCAAAACCCGTGACGATCCGGCGGTGAGACGTGGAGCAGCGCGACATCGAGCGGCAAGATGCCCTTGCGAAACAACCTCGGTACTTCCGACAAGAACACCGGGATGTAGTCGGCTCGACCATCATTTACCGCATCACGCATGTTGTGACCGACGAACATGACGCTGGCGTGAAAGCTGTCGCGATGTTGGGGATCGACGTAGGCCGCCGAGCCCTCGGTGTGCATGTGGACGATCTCGACGCCGCGCAGCTCGGAAGCGCGCTCGACCATCGCGGCAATCAATCGCTGCGGCGCAGCGGCGGCAGTTTGCACAAACACCCGCATGCCAGAGCGAACCAGGCTAAGGGCTTCCTGGGGAGGAACATACCGAGTCATGGCCGACCATTCTGCTTAGAAGCGAGCCAAAAGCAATGGTACCCGGCCCACCTACAGTGGAACCCATCGATACGATCCCTTGCAAAATCGGCATTCGGGAGTTCCCAAATGCCGCTAGATCCTTCCCGATTGCCGCTAGATCCTTCCTGATTGCCGCCAGGGAGTTCCCAAATGCCGCCAGATCCTTCCCGATTGGCGTTGGGGAGTTCCCAAATGCCGCTAGGGAGTTCCCGATTGGCGTTGGGGAGTTCCCAAATGCCGCCTGGGAGTTGCCAAATGCCGCCAGGGAGTTCCCGATCGCCGCCAGGGAGTTCCCGATCGCCGCTAGGTCCTTCCCGATTGGCGCTGGGGAGTTCCCGATTGCCGCTAGGTCCTTCCCGATTGGCGCTGGGGAGTTGCCGATTGCCGCTAGATCCTTCCCGATTGGCGTTGGGGAGTTCCCAAATGCCGCCTGGGAGTTCCCGATTGGCTTTCCGAAACTCCCCAGGACGACGTGCTCACAAAGGCCGCGTTAGCTGGCGAGGCGCTTGGCTAGCAGCTCTTCCACTGCGGCTTGGGCCTTGGAAAAGTCGGCGATGCCCTGGCTGAGCTTGTCTTGCGCCATCCGGTTTTGCGCGTGCATCGCTCGGAAGGTGGCTTCGTCCATGGCGATCGGAGCGATCGTCATCGACCGTGCGGCCTCGGCATCGAGCTTGCGCTGGAGCGGTGCCCGGGTTTCCGCCAGCTCACCCAGGAGCTTGGGCGAAATCGTCAGCAGATCGCAGCCCGCCAGCTCGCAGATCTCACCGATGTTGCGGAAGCTGGCCCCCATCACCTCGGTGCGGTGGCCAAAGTGTTTGTAGTAGTTGTAGATCTCGGTGACGCTTTTCACGCCGGGGTCATCCGCCGAGGGATACGAGGTCCGGCCAGTGTCCTTGAGATACCAATCGAGGATGCGACCGACAAACGGCGAAATCAGCGTCGCTTTGGCCTCGGCGCAGGCAATCGCCTGGTGGAGACCGAACAGCAGCGTGAGGTTACAGTGAATGCCTTCGCGCTCCAGCACCTCGGCAGCGCGGATGCCTTCCCACGTCGAGGCGATCTTGATGAGAATGCGCTCGCGACCCACCCCGCGTGACGCGTACTTGGCGATGATCTGGTGGGCCTTGGCGATGGTGGCGGCGGTATCAAACGACAGCCGTGCATCGACCTCGGTCGAGACCCGGCCGGGAATCAGGTCCAAAATGCGCAGCCCAAACTCGACGGCAAGCTGATCGAGCGCCGCTGTGGCTTGTTCGGAAAGCGGTCGCCCGGCCTGCTCACGCTGCGTCAGCCGAAGTGCACCCTCGACGACATCAGCGTAATCGGGAAGCTGCGCGGCGGCCTGCACCAGGCTCGGGTTGGTGGTGGCATCACGCGGCGTAAAGCGCGCAATCCCGTGGAAATCGCCGGTATCGGCAACCACGATCGTCATGGTCTTGAGCTGATCGAGCAGGCTGGCTGGCATCGCTTGGCTGTGTGACATGCCGCTGACTGTAGCAAAACTCGCCGCCGCCCTGGCCAGGTGGCTTTGTGAAGGGATCCAGGCGCGCTACACTGGTCGCCGGTGCCTGCTTGCCTGAGATATATCGACAGCGACGGGGAAAAGCGGTCCGTATTCCTGCTGCCCGATGGCTGTGCGATCGGCTTACGACCTAGTAAGCACCTCATTTGCCTGAGCGACCCACACATCAGCACCGGGCACGCCTGGATCGAGCAGCGCGAGGATGGCTTCTGGGTCTCGGACATGGGCAGCGCAAACGGCACGCTCGTCAACGACCGTCGGGTGATGAGCAGCCCGCTCCGCCATGGCGACATCCTGCGCTGCGGCGAAACCGCGCTGCGCTTTGAATCCACGCCATCCTCAACCCGAGCCCCAGTGGCTGGGCTTCTGTACTTCTCACCGAGCGGACAGCGGATGACAGCGCCGCTTCGTCCCGATGGAGCGCTGCTTGGTTCATTCCAGGGAAGCACGGTCTACGCCGTCCACGACAGCGTCGCCCGCCAGCATGCCTTCCTGTACTGCGAGGACAACCAGTGGATGGTGCTGCCGATCGCGCCGCGCCACGAAACCCAGGTAAACGGGCACTCTGTCGCGATGAGCGGAACCCGGCTTCGCTCGGGCGACGTGATTCTCTGTGGAGACCTGCACGTTCGCTTTGTGATGCTCAAGCTCGCGGCCCAAAGGCTCAGCATCGATCAGCGGCAAGCGCAGCTTCGCAACTGTCCCGCAGAGACCGCGCAGCTATCGGTGAACGCCGCATCGGGTCTGACCGGCGGTGGTTCGTCGATGCTAGCGGGACCGTCGGGACTGGCCACCAGCGTGAAGGCCCGGCTCACCTACCAAGATCGCAATCACGGGGCGGTGGTCGTCGAGATTCCCCCAAGCGGCGGCTTTCTGGGCCGAGCGCTGGAGTGCCTGGTCAAGTCCGACGATGCGAACGTCCCACGTAAGTGGGGACGGCTGTTTTGTAAAGAAGGCCGCTGGTATTTGGAAGACCTGGGCAGCTCGTCGCCGTCGTTTATTAACGACAAAGCGCTGTTCCCACATGTCTCTCAAGAGCTGCGACACAAGGACACGCTCCGCAACCAATCCATGGTGCTGGTGTTTTCGATCGATGGACTGCTCACGCAGAGCGCACCACCTTCGTTTGGCACCCACAGCGGGCTCACCGCGCCGCCGCCGCCCCCACCTCCGGCTTCGGGTGCGCACTTTCTGATCGTGAGCGAGGACGGTGAAACCCAGAGCCTGCCGGTTCCCGAAGCCGGTGGTACCCTCGGGCGCTCCCGTGGCTGCTTGATCAACACCGAAGACCCAGCGACCTCTCGTCAGCATGCGCGGGTCTTTGGCGATGGCGAAGCGCTGCACATCGAAGACCTATCCAAGGATCAAGGCACGTGGGCGGCAGGCGTCCGGCTCGTGGGAGAACGCCGTCCCTTGCAAAGCGGTGATCTGGTGCTGGCCGGACAAGCGCGGGCGCGATTTTTGGCCAAAGACGCCCAGTTTTCGGCACTTTCGGAGAAACTTCGCCCGTTTCGGGTCCGCTGTCCGATGGGCCAGGTCGGTCCGCTCAAGCTCTATTGGGCCGATCATCAAGAGCTGTCGGCGACGGTGGTGCTCAAAGTGTTGCCGCATGATGCACCGCACCATGACCGCTGGCTCTCGATCCTGACCGCCGAGTCACGCCTGCTGCGCACCCATCCATATTCGAACCCGACCGGCGGCACCCTGCTGCGCCAGCTTCCATCGGGTGATCGGCTGCTTTCGGCACCGCTCGGCTGTGGTCTGTTTTTGAGCGAGTTTTTGGTCATATACGGAGCACCGCCCGTGCCGCTGGCCCTCGATCTGGTTGCGCAGATTTGCGCCGACCTGGATCGCAGGGTGCAGCGCGATACCACCCGTCGCGAGGGCCAACTGCCGCTGCGGGAGGTGTGGCTATACGCCGATCCGCTGGCTTTCCTCGGGATGTCAACTCGGCTTCTGGTGGCAACCAGCGCCGAAAACAATCGCCCCTCGCCGATCTTGCAGTCACCGGAAACCGGGAGCGCCCGCGCCGAGCACGTTCGCAACAGCCAGGTCTACGTCTACGGTCTGCTCCTGTACTCGCTGCTGACCGGAAGTTTGCCGTCGTACGGTGTGCCGAGTCGCAAGCTGGCCGAGCTGGGAACGAGTGTGCCCGCGCTCATCGGTGATCTCCTGTACGAGCTACTGCTCGACGAGCCCGAGCGTCGCCCCGACCCGAACCATGCCCAGCGCTGGTTGGCCGACCTCCGCAGCGTGCTGGCGACCCAGGTTGCACTCAAATCATCCCGCTACGATGCATCAGCAGGTGGTAAGCCCTGGCCTAGCTGAGGCATGCTGCGATCATGAGCACCGCCCGATGGTTCGGCCTCCTCCTCTCTGGCCTTTTCTGTGCCTGTGACGCAACCCAGACGGCGGGTCCGGCAACCTTCGTCGACAACCCAGCCATGGTGGACCAGACGGCCGCGCTGGCGATCCACCTGGTCGATGTCGGCCAAGGCGACGGCATGGTCATCAAAACCCCAAGTGGAGTGGTGATCGCTCTCGACGGCGGTCCCGATCGCACGGGCAACTATGCCGACTATCTGAAAAAGCTCAACATCACCCGTGTCGACTACGTGATCTTGTCGCACGGTCACTCGGATCACTACACCGGGCTCGGCACCGCGATCGGGCTGTTGCCGAAGGACTGCGAGGCGCGAGTCTTCGACCCAGGCTTTGCCCGCCCCGACATCCCCGGCTACCAGTACATTCGCGATACGGCGGGCTGTCGCTATCGCAGTCTGACACTCAACCAGAGCCTGCTGCTCGATCCCAAGCTCGACCTTCAGGTCATCGGGGTCACGAACACGCCATATCCCCAAAACGACGGCACCGGCATCAACAACACCTCAGCGATCTTGAGACTGCGCTACGGCAACTTTTCAATGCTGTTCACCGGCGACGCGCAGACCGAGGCCGAAAAGAATTTATATATGAACTTCCCGATGCAGCTTGCGGCCAACGTGCTCAAGGTCGGCCACCACGGAAGCTGTAACGCGACGGGAACCAGCCTACTCAAAGCCATCGCGCCAAGCTACGCGCTCATCAGCTCGGGCGGACCCGCCGACCCCAACAACTTCGGCCATCCGCACTGCCAGACACTCGACAAGCTGCGGACCAGCGGCGTCCACTACTTCCGGACCGATCAAAACGGCGACATCATGGTCCTGTCCGACGGAAACGTATTTTCGATTATGCCCGGTCGCGGCACCGTCGACACCACCGCTTGCCCCCGAGCCTGTGCGCAGCCGTCCGACTTCTAAGTCCTTGACAAGAGCCGATTCCTACATTCAGACTGCGGCCCTTACGGCGGTTTTCTCGCCGCACACCTTTACATCTCAAACGGGAGTATTCCGATGTCGAACACCACCAGCACCGAGGCTCGCCGCAAGCGGCACCATCAGAAGGCCGGCCAGCGCCGCAAGAAGGCCCAGAGCAAGCGCTCGACCCTCACCAGCGTCGAGCTGTTCGCTGGCTTCGGCGAGCCCGGCAAGCCCGCTCCCAAGAAGTAAGCGGTCTCTCCTTTCCCTTCGGTAGTTGTCTGCTCGTTCCATTTATGTGGTGGGTCTGGGCAATCCGCTCCGTCGCGACGATGGTGCCGGAATCGTTGCCTCGCGTCGACTGCGCGCCGCCTTGCCACCATCCATCGTGGTCCGCGAGTCGAGCGCTGATGTCGGCGAGCTGCTCGAAGTATTCGCGGCGGCTCGACAGGTCATCCTGATCGATGCGGTGGTCGGTCTTCCCGAAGGTCAGGTGTGCCGACTCGCAGGTCCAGACTTCTCCCTCCCCTCCTTACCCAGCACTTCCTCGCATGCCCTCACGCTGACTCAGATCATCGATCTCGGTCGGGCGCTCGATCAGCTTCCTGCTTCCCTTTTGATCTACGGAATTGGCGCGGCGGATTTTGGTCCCGGTGAAGGACTCAGTGCCAAGGTGGAAGCGGCTGTCACCGAGGTGGTCCAGCGGATCACCGCAGAGCTGTCCTAGGCACGGAGTTCTACTGTAGCCACTCCGGATACTCGAACGGTTCACAATCGAGCGGCGCGTGCAGCAATTCCAGGATCTGACCGCGCTCCGATCCCGCTTTGAGCGCCGCCTGTTTCCAAGGCAGAGGACGCGGCGGCACCAGATTCGAGGGGGTCACCTTGCCATCCCCATCCGCATCGAGCCAGATCGGATTGGTCAGGGCAATTGGCAACGCCTGACCGCCATTGACAGCCCCAATCACATCGGAGGGCAGGGGCAGATCGCCAAGCGCCAGCACCACGATCCAGCCATCCGCAGGCACATTGAGCATCACCTGGGTGGACAGAGCCGGATGCTTTCGGCCCGTGATCGGAATCTCCTGCGCGAGCACGCCGTTGCGATAGATCTGGAGCCGGGTCAGATCAACCCAGCCCGGTGCGTCGGCGGTGATGGTGGCGGTGATCATCCCCCCTTTCACAGGGACTGTCTCTCCAAGTCCTTTGCCATCGACTGACAGCTTGACAAACGGACCATTGCTGGCGACAGCGCGCATCTTCAAGATGGCTTCACGAAGATCCGAGGGCAGAAGGCGCGATGGCTCGCTCGTGGGGAACTGGAGCCAGGTTCGCGGATACCCGGCGCGCAACCAGTCAATGCGATGGCTGTCACTGTTTCCCAAGCCGACCACCCGGAGTCCTTGATTCAGTAACGTGAACCAGTCGTGCAGCAGATCCGCTACCTCCGGAGGCCGCATGGCGTAGCCGTTCAAGACCTCCATTCCGTCGAACAGTCCGGCCGTCGAGAGCGGCAGTCCCGGACGCCAGCGAATGTTGAGGAAGTATCCCAGATCAGGAGGTAAGCGTGGATGATTGATGATGACCAGGGGACTTCCGGCCTGCTGATGAATCAGGGGAAAGTACGTCTCCGGATCGGCCATGTTCGGCTTCGGCCACTCCTGCCACGGGGGCGCTCCCCAAAACGGTCCCGTCGGATCGTAGACCACCGGATAGATTCCAGCGTGTCCACCTTGGAAATTGTACTCACTGCCCGGAATCGATACCGCCCGCTGTCCGTAATCGAGCGACTTGATCAAATCGCTGAAGTCGTAGTGGAAGCCATGCTCGGTGGGAACCAAAACGTGGACTCCCGAGACGACCTCGGACACGACGCGATGCGCCGCCAAGAGCTTGGAATCAAAGCTGCGCTTGGTGTGAAGGTGCATGTCCGCAGCCAGCCATCCATCCGTCTTCACGGAGTGCTCCAGCGTCACATCCACCTGCGTCACCGCGTCGGCCGCCACAGTCACAGTCTTGCGAACAGACTCGTACTCGGTTCCCTGCAAGAGCAGCACATCATAGGTGCCGGTGGGAACCCCAACCGTACCCTCTCCGGTGACCAGCAGGACTCCTTCCGGAGCACCAATGACCCCTTGTGCAATCACGCTCGCCGTCGCGCCATCAGACTTAAAGTCCGGTTTGGGAGTCGACCCGACCGGATAGATGATTGCCCGACCTGGCATGGGCATCATGCTGTCGCCATCTCGCAGCACGATGTGAATGGCTGGCGGCTTCGGAACCAGCGGGGGAACCTCTGGAGCCACGATCATGGCACTCGGATCGTGATCACCACAGGCGGCCAGAAGGAGCAATCCAGAAAGCCAGCGCAGCGTCGACATGCAGTGAGATTATCAGATTCGAACACTGCGCAGTAGCTGAACTATTTGGTCTGGATTCCGGTGTCCATATCGATGCTGAGATAACGGCGAAGGGCCACCTCTCGGAAGGTATCCGTCTTGCCGTTCGGCCAGCGCACCGTGACCGTGGCCGGACACAACGCATCGGCCAGTCCGAAGAGCAGGGCCCGGCTGTCTGCGGAGTTGTAGGTGCCTCGGCTCGACTTCAGCTCGCGCACCACTTTCTGGCCCGCCACTTCAACCGTCACTTTGGCACCAAGCGCATCGCGGTTCACCTGTTTGCCATCGCCGCGCAAGCGAATTCCCAGCCAAGCATTCTGGCTGCCGATCTTGTTGCGGAACAGGAAGTTGGGACGACCTCCGCCTTGATCCCTTCCACCGACCAGCAAATCCGGCGCTCCATCGTGATCGATGTCGCTCCACGCATGATTTTGGGCCCCTTTCATCCGCTTCCACATCGGCATCTGGGAGTCGTCATTGATACCGCTTTTGTAGCCCACGCTTTCGAACTTTCCGTCGGGAAGCTGGTGCATGAGGCCAAACCATGACTTCTGATCCACCATCATGAACGACCCTTCGTACTTGGTATCTCGCGACATCGCCATTTCGAAGCGGCCGTCGTTGTCAAAGTCGACGGTTGAGCCATCGACATCGCCTTCGTTATACGGCAGGCCCCGCTTCAAAAATTCGTTCACAAAGGAGAACTTCCCACTGGGCCCCTGATTGATGAGGAGCAAAGAGGGATCGCTCCACTTGCGGGTGTACTCCGTTTCCGAAGGATGCGAGATGTTGGTCTGGAAAATGTCGGCGTATCCGTCGCCATTTATGTCCTGACAGTCCAGCCCAAAGCCATTGCCCCCCATGTAGGTAGCAGCATCCTTGCCGGGCTCTAGCGTGGTGCCGCGCCCGGTGCTGTCCTGCCAGTAGTTGCCCGTACCTTGGGCCGCAAAGCCACGCTCCACCGCGACGTTTTTGAAGGATCCCTTGCCGTCGTTTTCCCACAAGATGTCCTGCCCCAATTCGACGCTGACACCGTAGGTAGAAACAAAGATATCGAGATCCCCATCGTTGTCGTAGTCACACGTAACAAGACCATTTGAGGGTCGTTCGGGATTTGCGCCAACCAGGTTCGTCTTTGTCACTTCGGTAAACGTACCGTCTCCTTTGCCAAAGAAGAGCTGGTCAGCCGCCGCATATCCGGTCTGTCCGTTTCCCAAAAACAGATCGAGCTTTCCGTCGCCATTCCAATCGGCAAACAGCGCGTTGCCAGTCACCGTGCTATCCCCCATCGCCGCTTCGACTCCCGAGTTTGGCTTGGCGGAAAAGTGACCTTTGCCATCGTTGAGGAGGATCTGATGATTCTGTCCCGCAAGCGGAATATCGAGTCCCGCGAAGGCATCCTGATCCCCATCGTTGTCGACGTCTCCGAACGCGAAGAATCCCGACTGAATCCTCCGCAAGCCCGACTCATCACTTGCGTCACGGAAGGTGCCATCTTGGTTGTTGAGGAAGATCAGATGCTCGAACGGAATCCCTTTTTGGGGGTTCGGAAACAAGCTATGCATCACGATGTCGTCGTAGCCATCCCCGTTGAGATCTGCAAAGGCCAGCCGACTGTGATCGTTGATGGGAATCGCCATCGGTGGCATCGGCGTGTAGTTGGCCACGCGAATCCCGCTCTTGTCGGAGATGTCCTCGAAGAACGCCTCGCCAACCTTCGCAACCTGGCCGGTGCGACACATCGGCTCGGGCGGTTTGCTCATGTCGAGCATCACCGGATCGTCCATCGGCGAGTCGGTGTTGGCAGTGCAGCTCAGCAGCGGGACAAAGCACAGGGACAGCCAGCGTGCATGGCGGAGGGAGCGTCGGGACAAGCGAAGGATGGGCGAGGATTGGTTCCGCATGCGCGGGACCATATCACAGCAGATTCCCGGTTACGGAGTCACCGAATTCCACTTCGGGTCGTCGCTTCCCAGCTGGGTGATCCAGCTCAGCAGAGACACGCCTTTGACGGTGGTGAGGGCGGGCGTAAACAGAAAGGTGTGGCCGGTTCCCGCAGCAAAGTAGTAACGAAAGTTCGGTAAGGGGTCGAGCAGCGTCGTCGACATTGTGGTCAGGTTCTGCTGAAACTGCATCGCACTCTGGTCCCCAAAGAACTTCCGAATCACGCCGTCTTGGGTATACGAAAGGAGTGCCATCCGATCGCTTGGATAGCGCTTGGCCAGAATCGGCACCAGCGTTGAAAAGTCACGATCACACTCCGGACACAGCCTGGACAACGTCTGATCGAGCCGCCAGGACGCAAACCACTTGGCGCGAAGATCCTTGGGAATGGCATCGCCGATCATCGGAGGCCCGCTGTCATCCAGCAGATACGACTTCGCCTTCGGGTAGAAGGCTCGCACCACATCATGGTTGAGCGCCGCTCCAAAGCCGCCAGCGCTGCTGCCTGTCACAACCAGCTTTCCAGGTGCAGGGATCGTCGCCGCGATCCGCCGAAGAAACGCGATCAGATTCGGTCTGCCTTTGTGATGAATGACGCGCTGCGTCCCCATCCCCGATTCGTACGTCATCACGTTGTCGCCAGCATGGACGTCGCCTGTGCAGTACGGAACGTAGACCAGGTTGAAGTCCCGAAACGGCGTCTTGGCGTTGCGGTCAAGGATCGAGCCGATTGAAAAGAGGAGCTTGGTCGATTGAAACTGCGCTTCTGCGAATGGCCCATGCGTCGAAGAATTGGCCACCGCGCAGCTCTGGTAGTCCCAACACGCGCCGCCTCCCTGCATAAAGATCAGCAGGTCATTACTGCCCGGGGACAGGCTGATTCCGATACCGGTAGGGGTTCCATCATCACAGACCGCGTCCGCAAACGGAACCCAGGTCCAGGTCTTGGCAGGCGCGGTGATCGGGGCCCCAAGCGGCGGTAGCGTTGGCAGAGACGGCGTTCCATCGGTGATTTCGTCATCCAGTGGCTTGTCGGACATGCTGCCGCAGCCGAGCAGAGACACTCCCAAGCAAGCCGAAGCCAGCCAAGCGAAAATCGACCATAGACGCATTGTGGACCTCCGTGTTCGTCGCGGACTTTCGCACAGCCCACCGCCTATTGCTACAGCGATTCACAGCACGACCCGACCGCAGGGTCGTAGCCTGCGCTGTCGCACATTAGGTCGGCAGGTTTGCGACAAAGCGCGGCGATTCGATCAATAAGAAGCATTTTATAAGCTTCTTATTCCGGTCGGCCAATCCAAATTGAAGGTGTACTAAGAGCGACGAGAGGCGAGCTTTGGACCAACAGTAGGAGGCAGCGGAGGCGTGTTCTCGCTGGTTGCCCCGGAGGTGGCAGCGGGACTGGCGGAGGCCGGCACCGGGGCTCTGTCCCCGCTGTTGGTTCGCACCGGCGTGCTGACTGAGCCGCTCGAAGCACTGCCTTCGGAAGACTCGACCGCATTGCGCAGGGGCGGGATCGGTGGGTTGTGACTCCCACCACGGCCACGATGAATCAGGGCTGCGGCAACGATGTTATCCGTTGGTAACATGTAACTCGTCGAGACATCCGGGCACAGGGCCTGCTGCTCCGCTGGCGTCAGCGATAGCCCTGGAATCGGCTTGAAGCTGTGAATGTTGGCGATGATGAGCGGATAGTTGGCCCCCCGGTTGGCATTGGCACGCCAGTACGATTCGGCTTGTTCCACGGAGAACCCGCAGAACTGACGCAGCGCCAG
>WBZP01001509.1_pt1 | contig 28402 bp, 21 predicted proteins | sample 5204301 | NCBI WGS metagenome assembly WBZP01 (sample SAMN12412401, study PRJNA552823) | activated sludge metagenome | isolation source: activated sludge from nitrification reactor of wastewater treatment plant... | place: USA: Pennsylvania | collected 2017 | reverse complement strand
GAACGTACGCTACGTCGACGGTGGTCTCGCGGCCTGGAAGAACGCCGGCCACCCCGTCGAGTTCCATGACTACTAGGAATGGGGGGCCTTCCCAGCCTTCCCCCCCGCGGCTCGCTGCTGCGACCGCTCCCCCCGCCGCCTTCGGCGGGCTCGCTTCGCTCGCGTGCTTGCCCGTGAGACATTCACGCGTGATGGGCAACGACGAACTTGGGAATGTCCCGCCCACCCGCGGCAGGTCGAAGGGCAACTACTCGGAATCCCCGCAACGACAGGAGCTTCGCGCTATCGTGACGCGATGACTTCGACCAGGAGCCTCTCGGGTCTCGCGTGTGCACTGCTCGTGGCGTGCGGCGGTGGTTCCGACGAAGGGGCGCCCGGCAGCGGCGGCCAGGCGAGCGGTGGCGCGGGGGGCGCCACCGGCGGCGCGGGCGGCGCGGGCGGCGCGGGCGGAATCGCGGGCTCGGCGGGCGTCGGTGGCAGCGCAGGCATCGCGGGCGCGGCCGGCATTTCGGGCTCGGGCGGCAGTGGAGGGGCGCCTCCGAACTGCACGCCGTCGACGACCTATGGCCTCGATGGCGAGGCGTGGAAACCCGACGGACGGCTCCTCGACTGGGCTTGGGCCGGCTATCGCACGGGAAACGTGCCGCTACCCACTCCCGCGAGCCCGGCGAAGAGCGTGACCGACTTCGGCGCCACGCCCGACGATGCGACCGACGACACTCAAGCGTTCCTCGCGGCCATCGCGGGCACTCCGAGCGGCGTGATCACGATCCCCGCAGGCAAATTCGTGATCTCCGAACGACTCGAGATCAAGAAATCGAACCTCGTGTTGCGTGGGGCCGGGCGCGACAAGACGACGCTCTACCTGCCGAAAGCCCTGGGCGACGTCTACGGGCTCACGTTCAACTCGGCTGGCCAATCGAACTGGAGCTTCAGTGGTGGGTTCATCACGGTGCAGGGCAGCATCGGCGGCGCCGCACTCGCGAACGTGACGGCCAACGCGAAGCGCGGAGAGAAGCAGCTCTCCGTATCGAGCAGCGCCGGGTTCACGAAAGGCCAGTGGGTGCGACTGCTCCAGACCGACGTCGGCGGTGGCCTCTTGAAGCTGTTCCACGAGGGCTACTACCCCGGCGACGTGGACGAGGACACCGGCAAGACCGTGTTCAAGTTCGCGAGCCCCATCGCGGCGGTCGAGAGCGGGAAGATCACCGAGACCGAGTCGATCCTCGCCCGCGAACGGGAGTTCGCCTTCGACGCGGACGGCGTGCTGGCGACGAAGGACCAGGACTGGGAGCGCCTCCTTCCGCCCGCTGAACGCAGCTCGCGTCTGGCGATGGTCGCCGCCGCGGACGACTACTTCGGCATGTTCGCCGCGGAGCCCGCGGTACACACACCGTTCGCGAGCCCCTGCGATCGCTGGGAGAACGGCATGTTCGCGACGGGCGGAGGGACCGCGCTGCCGGGAGAGGACGGCAAGGCGGCGCCGATGAGGGCCCACGACTGCTCGCCGAAGGGCCTCGTGATCAGCAACCACGGCCCGAGGCGGTTCCTGGTCGATGTCGAGGCCGGGCTCGTGGTGGCGTTCGTCCACTTCGCCGGCAGCCTCCCGGACTTCCACGTCTTCCAGATGCGGAACGGGAGGGTCGAGCGCATCAGCGCTGTCGTCGGCTCGTTCTCGACCTCGATGGGCTGGGCCCCGGCGGCCGCGGGCGCGGCGGTCCCGCCGGGGGATGCGGCGCTTCGGGTCATGAGCTTCAACATCCGCTACGACAACCCGGGCGACGGGGAGGACCGCTGGGCGAATCGGAAGGCGAAGGTGGCGAGCATGATCCGCTTCCACGGCGCGGACGTGGTGGGCCTGCAGGAGGCGCAGCCCAACCAGATTGCCGACCTGCAGGCCGCGCTTCCGCAGTTCCGCTGGTTCGGGTCCGGCCGCTCGGCCGAGCGCGACGGCGAGCACTGCGCGGTCTTCTACCGCAGTGACCGCCTGGAGGTCCTCGCCGAGAGCACGTTCTGGCTGTCGCAGACGCCCGACGTGGCCGGGAGCCGCGGATGGGACGCCGCTCTCCCGCGCATCGTGACCTGGGCGAAGCTGCGGGACCGGCGGAGCGGGTCGATCTTCCACCTGTTCAACACGCACCTCGACCACGTGGGCGAAAGCGCCCGCCGAGAGAGCGCGCGGCTGCTGCTGCGGAAGGTGGACGAGATCGCCGGGCCGGACGGGCCCGCGATCGTCACCGGCGACTTCAACGCCACGCCCGACTCCGAGCCGTACCGGATCCTCACGTCGGGGGACCCGGCGCGGGGCGCGTTCGTGGACGCGATGGGAGCCTCGTCGTACCCGCACCACGGGCCGACGGCTTCGTGGAACGGCTTCAGGGCGATCGAGCCCGGGCGGCGCATCGACTTCGTCCTCGTGCGTCCGCCGATCGGCGTTCTCCAGCACGCGATCCTGTCCGACACCTTCGACGGCCGCTTTCCCTCCGACCACCTGCCGGTGCTGGCCGAGGTCGCGACGGGCGGCTCCTGAATGCGCCGGGCTCAGGCGGCCGCGTCGAAGGCCATCCTGACGATGGCGATGAGCTTCGCGTCGACCTCGTCCGCGGACGTCAGCGGCACCACGTACTGGCACATGCCGCCCGGCGGAAGGGCCTTGACGCGCGCGTCACGGACCTCCCCCTTGAGGTTCAGGCCGAGCTCGAAGCGCTCGTTCGTCTTCGGCCCCAGCATCGCGAACTGCTTCCGGCGGCGGAGGGAGACGTAGCCCTTCTTCGGGGCGACCTCGAACTCGCCGAAACCCGCGATCGCCTTCATCAGCGCCTCGTGGATCGGACGCAGGTGCTCCTTCCGGCCGGAGTAGATCTCCCGGAGCACGTCGTCCGCGGTGGCTCCCGTCGCCTTCGCGGCGCTCGCGCCGTCGGAGGCGAGCGCGACGTGCGTCAGGGTGTTCGCGTCGCCGTGTCCCAGCCCGTAGGTCTCCATCAGCCAGCTTCGGATCTCGCCGTGCTTCGCCCGGCCGCACCCGGCGATCGCGACGCGCAGCTGCGCGAGGCTCCGGCCGGTCTTTCTCTCGATGTTCGAGATCTGCGTCGCGACCGCCTTCGTCACGTCGGCCATCGGTTCCTCCTCGGAGCTCGAGTGTCGCGCGCCCGTCCTCGGGCTCCATGGTTCTATTCACCGTCGAGGCCGATTCCTTTGACGTGCTGCGCCCCGTCGCCTGACCTCTCCGTCGGCCGGGCGGTCCCGCGCGCCTTCTTGCTTCACTCCGCCGCGAGCACCTCCCGCTATCGGCCCCCGGCCGTCCTTTCGTAGCGGTTCGGCGCTCCCGGCGTGGGGAGGTCGCTGCCCACCTGCGTTCCCGCGTCGTGAGGCCGGCGGAGCGGCGCGGTGAGAGTGATCCCGGTTCCCGTGACCGGCACGTCGGCTGCGTGCGCCCGCCGGAGCGGCGCGGCGAGGACGAGGGTGCCGCTGCGCCGCGGGCCGCCGGGGCCGAAGCCGAAGTTGCGGGTGATGGAGACGATGGTCGCCGTCTCGAGGTCGGAGCCGGCACCGATCGTGATGGCCTGGCCGGTGACGAATCCGTTCGCGCTCGTCACGGGAATCGCCGTCGCGAAGGCCGCGGTGGCCGAATTCGACGTCGTGGCGCCCGCCGTTCCCACCTCGGCGACGACCGCCGTCTCGGCGTTCGCACCGGCGTCGATCGTGATCGTCTGGCCGGCGGCGAAGCCGGCGACGCCGTCGACCTTGACGTTGCTCGCGCCGGCGGCCGAGGCGACCGGCAGGACGGCGGCGGCCTGCACGACGAAGTCGGTGCAGTTGCTGTCGGTGTCGGCGCCGTCCGGGAAGCGGCCGGCGCTGCGGTGCGGGGTGTTCGTGGTCGGCGCGACCGCGAACGGCCCGAAGCCGCCGCCGGTGCCGGGCGTCGGAGCACGGCAGCCCGCCTCCTCGGCCCCCGAGAGGCCGTGATAGCCCTCGGCGGCCCAGGGATCGACGAGCAGGCCGTAGTCCAGGCTGTCGACCACGAGCCCCTTGGCATCGCGCAGGACCATCGCGCCCGCGCTGCTCGAGAGCACGGGACCGCCGAACCACTGCTGGGGCGCCGGCGCGCCCTGGTATCCCGCGGCGGTGGCCGAGGCGGCGCTGACGACGCCGTCGACGTCATGGCTCTTCGCGAGCGGCCGGTCGAGCGTGAGGCCGGTGCCGAGCGCCTGCACGGGCTCGTTGCTCGAGTGGGCGAAGGCCGTGGCCGGCGAGAACGTGATGCCGGTGCCCCGCGCGCTGAAGGGCATGTTCGCGGCGTGCGCGAACTCGAGCGGCGCCGCGAGGTCGAGGCCCGTGCCCTGGGCCACCACGTCCTCGCGGGCCTTGTGCGCCTGCGCCAGGGCCGGCGTGAAGTCGACGGGCGTGCCGGTCGGTCCCGCCGCGCCGACGGCCGCGATCGTGACCGTCTGCTGGTTGGCCGGCGTGCCGACGGTCATCGGGTCGCCCACGGTGAAGCCGGTCAGGTTGCCGCGCGCGCGCACGACCACGCTCGTCGCGCCGGCCGGCGCATCCGCCGCGAGCATCGCGGGGCGCGCCGCTGTGCCGACCCGCGTGACGGTGACCGTCTCGATCCCGTGGCCGACGGTGTCGATGTCGAGCCGGATCGTGTCTCCGGCCGTGATCCCGTCGACGGACGTGACCTTGAGGTTCGTCGCGCCGACGGGCGCGTCCGCGCCGAGCCAGGCCTGCGTCCCTGGCTTGCCGACCTTCGTCACCGTCGCGACCTCGTAGCGCTCCCGCGCCTGGGCCACGGTCGGGTACGTCGCGCCGTGGCCGAGGCCGATCTTCTGGCCGACCTCGAACCCGGCGACGCTCGTCACCGGCACGTTCGTGGAGCCGACGGGAATCGTGATCACCGGCCCGTCCGGGACGGGCTGCCAGAGCGTCGTCGCGCTCGCGGCCGCCGTCCCGAGGCTCGCGATCTTCCGCGTCTCGGCGGAGGCGCCGGTGCCGATCGTGAGCGTGTCGCCCACGGAAAGGCCGGCCGTGCTCCGGACGTGGATCGTCGCGTCCCCGGCGCGCGCGGCCGCGGCCAGGCCGGAGGTCGAGAGGCCCAGCAGGTAGAAGCCGTTCGCCGCGAGGGTGGTGCCGGCGGGGATCGTGATCGAGGAGAAGGAGGCCTGCTGCGTCTGGTGCTGAGTGAGGGTCCAGCCCGAGAGGTCGACCGGGCCTGAGCCCGCGTTGTAGAGCTCGACGAACGCGTCCGTCGGGTTCGCGGGCCGGCCGGCGCTCACGCGGAACTCGTTGATCCGGACCGGGCTCGCGCTCCGCACCTTCTGCGCCGTCGTCTCGGAACGCGCGGGACCGCCCCCGGCCGGCGTCCACGACGCGCGGCCGACCATGTCGCCGTTGAACGCGGTCCTGCCTGCGGTGACCTTGAACGTCGCGTGGGCCGACGCTCCCGGCGCGACGGGCTCCGCGATCGCCACGGAAGCCCGGCCGTCGGCGGCCGCCGCGACCCATCCCTTCGGCACCGACAGGCTCAGCGTCACGCCGCGCGCGGGCTCGTCACCGGCGTTCGTGAACGTCAGTGTCGTCTCCTGCGTCGACCCGGGCGCGAAGGTCTGCAGCCCGGGCGGCTTCGCCGTGGCCGTCGCCGGAGCGAGCGATAGCCGCGGCACGTCGTACCTCGCGGCCACGACGTTCGCCTGCACGAGCTGGTCGGTGGCGTCCTTCGGGAAGGTGCCCGCGGCCGTCATCGCGCCCTCGTAGAACGTGCCCTGCGAGCCGTTGCTGTTGTCGCCGCCGTTGCCGAGGAGGATGGCGCCCTGCTTGCGCATCGGGTCGTAGGTGTGGTCGATGCGCGGGCCGTCGAACATGACCGCCAGCGCGCCCCGCTGCGCGTCGCCGCCCATCGACGTCCAGTGGTGCGGCTCGCCCTTGGCGATCGCGGTGACGAACCGCCAGTGGATGCTCGGCAGGTTCGTGCAGACCTTCGAGCCGTCCGCGTTGACGCAGCCGACGAGGTTGTTCTCCTGGTCGGTCATGATCCAGGGGCCCGGGCCGCTCCCGCGGTACCACCAGGGCGCGTTGCCGTAGTAGGTCGTCTCCATCGTGCCGTTGCCGTCGTCGCGGCTGTCGGTCTCGGCGTTGCCGTAGTCGAAGCAGCAGCCGGAGTTGTAGTGGTGGCCGCTGATCACCCAGTACTGGCCCTCCGCCTGGTCGTCGACCGCCGTGCCCTTCGCGTCGTTCTGGCGCAGGCCCATGCCGGGGGCGATGAAGACGCCGTAGACCTTGTGGCCCATCACCGTGACGGGCGCCGTGTCGGCCATCGGGAGGTTGTTGAAGCCGCCCATCGCCGGGCCGCTGAACCCGCCGCGCGGGGCCTGGACGAGGTCGTTGTGCTTCGGCGACTGGTCGTAGAGGACGCTGATCCAGCAGTGGGTGTTCGCGCAGAACGAGTCCTGCGCGGCGGCGGCGGCGTACCCGCCCGGGTCCGGGACCGGCGACGCGGAAGGCCGGACGACGCCGACGTCGAGGGACCGGCCGTCCGACTGGCGCAGCACGCGGTAGAGGGGGCCCTCGTACGCGGCGTAGAGCGCGCGCGTGGTGCTGTGGGCCGCCACGCACGGCGCGCCCGCGGCGGCATAGACGTCACAGGGGCCTTCCGGCCGCGCCGGGAGCGCGGCCTGGCCTGGCCGGCCCCCTCGCGCCAGCGACGCCGTCGCGCCGGTCAGTGCGATCCCGACCGCGAGCACCAGAGACGTCGCGAGGGTCTTCGTGTGAGTCCCGTTCATGGGCAGGTCCTCCCGGCAGAGCGGCGTCAGGCGGGCGCCACGTCGGCGCGCAGTATAGTCCCCGCCCGCCGCTATCGCTCCCGGATCGCCTCTTCCACGACGGCCCCGTTCTCGGCCCGCGCCTTGCCGTCGGCGAAGGCGAGCACGAGCGTCGAGCCGTCGCGTCGGGGCGGGCTCAGGGCCGGGGCGCGACGCCGTTCTGGGACCCTGCTCCTACTCCAGTGTCGCCGCGCGGGCGCGTGACCGCGGGCTCGGTTCCGACCCAGAATCGGCCACCATGCGAACGCTGCTCGTCGCTCTTCCCGCGACCCTCTTCTGCGGCTCGGCCGTCGCGCAGCCGGCGAACGTCCCGCCCGCGCCGACGACCACGCCGCCGGCCGACTCCCGGCCGGCTCCGACGAACGTCCTCGGCGCCGAGTACCCGCGCGTCACGGACGACGGGCGCGTCGTCTTCCAGTTGAAGGCGCCCCAGGCGCAGCGCGTGCAGGCCGACATCATGGCCACGAAGTACGACATGGTGAAGGACGAGAACGGCGTCTGGGCCGTGACGACTCCGCCGCTCGTGCCCGGCTTCCACTACTACCAGCTCGTCGTCGACGGCACGTCGATGAACGACCCGTCGAGCCACGCGTACTTCGGCGTCGGCCGCGACTTCAGCGGCATCGAGGTCCCGGAGAAGGGCGTCGACTACTACCTGCCGAAGGACGTGCCCCACGGCCAGGTGCGGACGCTCTGGTACCGCTCGACGGTGACCGGCGACTGGCGCCGCTGCCTCGTCTACACGCCGCCGGACTACGACGCGAGCCCGTCCGCCCGCTACCCGGTGCTGTACCTCCAGCACGGCTCGGGCGAGGACGAGACCGGGTGGACCGAGCAGGGCCACGCCCACTTCATCCTCGACAACCTGATCGCGGAGAAGAAGGCCGTCCCGATGATCATCGTGATGGAGAAGGGCTACGCCGGGCGCGCCGGCCAGGCGCCGCCCTCGGCGGCTCCGCCGACGGTCGCGAACGGCACGATCCGCGTGGGCGGCCGGCCCGGCGGCATGAACGCGTTCGGCGAGGTCGTGGTCAAGGACCTCGTCCCGTTCGTCGACAAGACGTTCCGCACGATCGCGGATCGCGAGCACCGCGCGATCGCGGGCCTGTCGATGGGCGGCAACCAGGCGTGCCAGATCGCTCTCGCGAACCTCGATACGTTCTCGTGGCTCGGGATGTTCAGCGGCACCGGCATCGGCCTCAGCACGGCGCCCTTCGATCCGAAGACGGCGTTCGGCGGCGCCTTCGCCGATGCCGAGTCCTTCAACCGGCGCGTGCACCTCGTCTGGATCGGGCTCGGCACCGCGGAGCCGAACCCGTTCCCCGGCAGCATCAAGGCGTTCAAGGAGTCGCTCGACAAGGGCGGGATCAGGTACGTTGCCTTCGAGTCGGCGGGCACGGCGCACGAGTGGCTGACGTGGCGCCGCTCTCTGAACGATTTCGCGCCGCGCCTCTTCAGGTAAGCGTCGGAGGAACCGTGAAGCTCTCTTCGAAGTCGGTCCTTCTCGTCGTCGTACTCGCCTCCGGCGCCGCGGCGGCCTTCGCCCAGGAGCACTCCCGGGTGAAGACGCCCGCGACTCCCGGCGAGCAGGCGCCGCCGGCCGATCCCGGGCAGAACAACTTCGGTGGCCCGATCGTCCGGCCCGGCCCCGGAGGGCAGCGTCCGCCCGGGCCGCCCCGGTGGCCGACGCCGAAGTTCGGGACCGTGCCGCTCGCCGAGCTCTCGATGAGCGACCCTTACGTCTTCCCCGACGAGAAGACGCAAACGTACTACCTCATCGGCAGCGGGGGACGTCTCTACAAGAGCCCCGACCTGAAGATGTGGACCGGCCCGTACTCGGTCATCGACCTCAAGGGCACGTGGATGGACGGGCACCTCGTGGCGGCGGCCGAGATCCACCACATCGGGGAGAAGTACTACCTCGCGGGGACCTGGAACGACCACGGCCACCTGATCGAGAACATCCCGCGGCGGTACAACGTGCCGACCAACCAGACGCAGCTCCTCGTCGCCGACGCGCCCGAGGGGCCCTACAAGCCGCTGGTGCCCGAGTTCGAGTTCTGCCTCGGTCCCGGCGACTGGGACATCATCGACGGCACGCTCTACCAGGAAGACGGCACCACCTACATGGTGTTCGTCCACGAGTGGACGCAGATCATCGACGGCACGATCGCGTCGATGCCGCTCTCGAAGGACCTCACGCGGCGCACCGCGGAGCCGACGACGCTCTTCCGCGCGAGCGAGGCGGCGTGGGCGAAGGAGATGAACAGCATCGGCGAGGCGACGTTCGGCTTGAAGATGCCGGGCTGGGTGACGGACGGGCCGCAAATGTTCCGGACGAAGACGGGCAAGCTCGGGATGCTGTGGTCGAGCTGGGGCGAGCACCGCTACGCGCAGGGCGTCGCGTACTCGAGCTCGGGGAGCATCAAGGGCCCGTGGGTGCAGGAGAAGGACGCCCTGAAGGGCGACAACTCCGGCCACGGCATGCTGTTCCGCACGTTCGAGGGAAAGCTGCTCTTCATCATCCATCACTCCGAAGGCAAGGGGCCGCGCAAGCCCGAGATCTGGAACGTCGACGACTCGGGCGACAAGCTCGTGCTGGGGGACCGGCTCGCGCCCTGAGGCGAGGACGTCCGGTCCCGATCGCAGCGAGAAGACCACCCAGGCGAAGGGAGACACCGTGCCCCACTCGAACTCGACGGATCGCCGCACGCTCGGCCGCCGCGACCTGCTCCTTCTCTCCGCCTCGGCCGGCGCGGCGGCCGCGCTCGGCGCGCCCGCGCTTGCCGCGGAGAGCACCCACCTCGCCGCGCGCCGCGACGCCGCCGGGAGCTGCTCGACGCCGCGCACCGCCGTCGCCGCCACGCAGTACGGCCGGGTGCGCGGCTACGTCGACGACGGCGTGCTCACGTTCAAGGGCGTCCCGTACGGGGCGACGACGGGCGGCGAGAACCGATGGCTGCCGGCGAAGCCGCCGGCGGCGTGGGACGGCGAGCTTCCGGCGCTGACGTACGGCGCCAACTGCCCGCAGCGCCTGCACGACTGGTCGAGCGAGCAGACGTTCCTCCAGCAGTGGACGGACGGCTGGCAGAGCGAGGACATGCTGAAGGTGAACGTCTGGACGCCGAGCCTCAGCGGCAAGCGCCCGGTGATGGTCTACCTTCACGGCGGCGGCTACTTCTTCGGCTCGGCCTACGAGCTCGCCTCGCAGGACGGGGCGCAGATGGCGCGCCACCACGACGTCGTGTGCGTGACCGTCAACCACCGCCTCAACATCCTCGGCTTCTTCGACGTGTCGTCGATCGGCGGGCCGGCCTACGCCGACTCGATGAACGTCGGCATGACCGACCTCGTGGCCGCGCTGCGCTGGGTGAGGGACAACATCGCGAGCTTTGGCGGCGATCCCGGCTGCGTGATGATCTACGGCCAGTCGGGCGGCGGCTCGAAGGTGACGACGTTGCTCGGCATGCCGTCCGCGGAAGGCCTCATCCACCGTGCGTCGGCGCAGTCGGGCGGCGGCGGCAATCTCCCCACCGGCGAGGAGTCGAGCGACTTCGCGAAGCGGGTCATCGCCGAGCTCGGCGTCACCGACGTCGCGGCGCTCCAGAAGATGGAGTGGAGCCGGCTGAACGAGGCCGGCATGAAGGTCGCCGCGAAGCTGAACCCGCCGCCCGGGACGGCCGGGCCGTTCGCGGTGCGGCGCGTGGGCTCGGGGCCGAGCGTCGACGGGCGCGTCATCACGATGCGGTCGTTCTTCGACGGCGCTCCCGACATCTCGAAGAACGTGCCGATGCTGATGGGCTCCGTGAGCGAGGAAGGCAACTCGATGCGCTCTCGGCCGACCGAGGCGGAGTGGCTGGCCACCCTCGCGAAGAACTACGGGGAGGCGAAGGCCCAGGCCCTCGCCGCGGCGCTCAGGAAGGCGCACCCGGAGAAGAGCATCCGCACGCTGTCGTACATGTGCAGCGGCGGGGGGCTGAACGGCCTCGGCATGCGCAACAACGTCACGCGCATGGCCACCATGAAGCACGAGCAGAAGGCGGCGCCGGTCTTCACCTGGTACTTCACCTGGCCCTCGCCGATGCTCGAGGACGCCGGGGCGTGGCACACCGCGGAGCTCGCGTTCTGCTTCGACAACACGGCGCGCTGCGCGCAGGGCACCGGCAACGGGCCGAAGGCCCAGACGCTGGCGCGGAAGATGGCCACGGCCTGGGCGAGCTTCGCGCGCACCGGCAATCCCGGCCAGCCCGGCCTGCCGTGGGCGTCGTTCGAGCCGACCCGCTGCCCGACGATGGTCTTCGACGACGAGTGCCGCATGGTCGACGACCCGGAGGCCGAGGCGCGGAAGATCCTGCTGAGCTAGGCCCTCCGTGAGAGGGCGTCGGCCACTCCTTCAGGGGTGGCGAGGAAACCGAACAATGAAGAGCATCGCACCCCTCGTCCTGACGGCCGCAGTCGGCCTGCTCGGCGTCACGAGCGCCCGTGCGGCCGACACCGCGGAGAAGTACACGTACGTGGTCGTCCACGGCGCCACCGCGGGCGGGTGGGAGTGGAAGCGGACGGGGAAGTTCCTGTCCGACGACGGCCACACCGTCTACCGCGCCACGCTCACGGGGCTCGGCGAGCGGATGCACCTCAACAGCCCCGAGATCAACCTCCAGACCCACATCGACGACGTGGTCAACCTGATCCTGTTCGAGGATCTCCACGACGTCGTCCTCACCGGCCACAGCTACGGCGGCATGGTGATCACCGGCGTGATGGACCGCGTGCCGGACCGCATCCGCCACGTCGTGTTCCTCGAGGCGGCCGTGCCGGAAGACGGCATGTCGCTCTGGGACCTCTTCGGCGGCGGCCGCGGATCGGCCGATCCCACGCGCTTCGCGGACGGCTTCATGCAGGTGCCGTGGGTGAAGGCCGACACAAAGCCGCCCCACAACGTGAAGCAGTCGATCAAGTGCTTCAGCCAGCCGGTCTCGTTCAAGAACCCGGCCGCGCTCAAGCTGCCGGTGACCTACGTCGCCTTCATCCCGAAGGACAAGTCGGCCGAGGAGCGCGCCAAGACGGACAAGAGCTGGCAGCGCGCGGTGGCCCGCGGCTGGACGATCCGCACCTTCCCGGGCGGCCACGTCGCGCAGCAGGAAGACCCGCGCGGAGTGGCGACGCTCATGGAAGAGGCCGTCCGCGACGTGAACAAGCCCGTCCCGGCCGCCAAGTAGCGTCCGGACCCGCGCGAGAGAGACGTGACCGAATCGGCGCAGCACCGCGATCGCAGCCCGTGGCTGGTCGTCTTTGGTGTCGTGGAGATCCTCATGGGGTGCCTCTGCGCCCTGTTCGTCCCGCTCCTGATCCTCGGTCGTTCCCTCGCCGCGGCGGCCGGGCAGCCGGCCCAGCCCTGGGGACAGCTCGTCGGCGCCATGGTGCTGTATGCGCTGACTGCCGCGGCGCTCGTGTGGATCGGCATTGGCTCCATCCGCCGCCGCCGCTTCGCGCGGGCGCTCAGCCTCGTCTTCGGATGGAGCGCACTCGTCCTGGGCGCTCTCGTGCTGGCCGTCGTCGCAGCCACGCTCCCGTCGGCAGGTCGTGACCCGGCCGTTCTCGCGGTCGCGATCGTCGTGCTGGCGATCATGGCCGTACCGTTCGTCGTCATCCCCGCAGCGCTGGTGCTCTTCTACCGGAGCCCGCACGTTCGCGCGACGTGCGAGGCCGCGGACCCTGTCCCCGGCTGGACGGATGCGTGTCCACTCGCAGTTCTGGGGGCCGCGATGTGGATGGTGCTCGGAGCGGTCATCCTCGTCGCCACGGCGCTCGGAGGGCAAGCGGTTCTGCCGGTGTTCGGTTGGGCGATCGTCGGCCTCCCGGCGGCGTCTGCCACGGCTGCGCTGGCCGGGCTCTGGCTCTATCTGGCCTGGCTGCTGTACCGGCTCGAGCCGCGTGGCTGGTGGGGCACGGCAGGCCTGGTGACGCTGGGATGCGCCTCGGGCGTCGTCACGTTCGCTCGCATGGACCTGATGGACCTGTACCGCCGGATGAACTATCCCGAGCAGCAGATCGATGCCATCCGCCGCATGGCGTGGGTGACGGGGCCGAAGTTCGCGGTCTTCACAGGGATCCTCATGCTGGCCTGCCTGTGCTACCTCCTCTGGATCCGTCGCCATTTCGTTGGGCGAGGCGGCACGGCCGCGTCCGCAGTTCTCTGATCACGGCCCCGCGCTGGCCGATCGAGCAGGAAGGAGTTCGTAGTCGAACACTGCAGTCCTCGCTGCGGTGGCTCTGGTCAACTCCGATCCGGCAGACCCAGCGGCAGCTAGCGGCCGGGAGGCTCCGCGCTCGGCGTTTCCGCCAGGTCGTCGAGGGCGTCGGGGTCGGCCTTCGGGTCGAGTCGCCGGCGGCGCGACGCTCGGCGAAGGAGCGTGCGAGCGTGGCCCGCTCGAACCCGACACTGCGCTGGAAGTCCAGTTGCCGGTGCCCGACCGCTCGTAGATGATGGCTGTACCAATCAGTACAAATGCGGCGGTGGCGGTGTCGCTCTGTGCCGACCCACCGGGCCGGAAGGCAGGGGAATCCATGAAGACTCTCGTCACCGAGTTCATCAGCCTCGACGGCGTCGTCCAGGCCCCGGGCGGGGCGACCGAGGACACCGACGGCGGCTTCGGCCACGGCGGCTGGTCGATGAAGTACTTCGACCCCGCGGTCATGGGCGGCACGTACACCGAGCTCGCCCGCCAGAGCAGCGCGCTCCTGCAGGGCCGGCGCACCTACCAGGTCTCGGCCGCCGCGTGGCCGAGCCGCTCGGGCGACGAGTTCTCCGACTGGATCAACGGCACGCAGAAGTACGTGGTCTCGAACACCCTCCGGACCGAGGACATCGTGTGGAAGCCGACGGAGATCATCCGCGGCGTCGATTTCGTGAAGACGGTCACCGACCTCCGAGCCCAGCCGGGCGGCTACATCTACGTGTACGGCAGCCCGACGATGGTGCGGTCCCTGCTGGCGGCCGACCTCGTCGACGAGCTCCTGCTGACGATCGAGCCGATCGTTCTCGGCGGGGGCAAGTCGATCTTCCCGGCGAACGGCAGGGCCCTGCCGTTCGACCTGGCGTCGACGGCCAGGGCCCGCACCGGCGCGCAGGTGTGCCGGTACGTGCGCGCGCGATAGGCGTCCCACCGACCGAGGAAGGAGATCGAATGACTGCTGGGCAGACGCCGGGCCACAGGACCTTCCGGATCGCCGCGCTGGCCGTGCTGGCCGTCGTCGGGCTCGCGCGGCTGGGCCTCTCGCTGTCCGGCATGCCGGACAGCACCGTCCGCTGGGTCTCGATGAACGTCGTCGGGTGGACGGCGGCGCTCGCCTGGGGCGTCGTGGCGGCGCGAAGCGCCTCGGGCTACCGACGGCTGCTGCCGTTCGCGATCTCGCAGGCGCTGGTCTTCCACTCGATCGCGATTCTCGGCATCCTGCTCACGATCGCGGGCTGGCCGAACATCTACGCCGCGCCGGAGTTCTCCGGTCCGGCGGCCCAGAGCCAGTGGCTTCACGCGGGGGCGCACCTGACCCTCGGGATGCTCGCGGCCTCTCTCCTCTGGTGGGGGGCCGCGTGCCTGTCGAGGCTCGTCACCCGCAAGCTCGCCCGCGAAGCGACCCCGGCCTGAGCTAGCCTCTCGGGCCGTGACTTCCTCCCCTGTCGCGCGGGACGTCCTCATCACCGGGGCTGCCGGGAACCTCGGCGGGCTGCTCGCCAGGCACCTGCTGCCAGGCGGGCTCGGCCTGCGGCTCATGTGGCACCGCCGGCCACTCGCGCCGGAGCTCGCTGCCGCGCCGAGCGTCACGCCGGTGCAGGCGGACCTTCGCGAGCCGGCGAGCCTGGCCGCCGCCGTGGCCGGCGTCGACACCGTCGTCCACTTCGCCGGCGTCCTCTTCGCGCCGCGGCCCGAGCGGTTCCTGCCGGAGACGAACACGCGCTGGTTCGACAACCTGCTGACGGCCGCGCTGGCCGCCGGCGTCCGCCGCGTGATCCTGGTCTCGTTCCCGCACGTCGAGGGGCCCACGTCGAAGGACGATCCCGCGACCGGCCGTCTCGACCGCGTGCCCGTGTCGGCCCACGCGCGCACCCGCCTCGCGGAGGAGAAGCTGCTCCACGAGCGGACGAAGGGAACGGGCACGACGCCCGTCGTTCTGCGCGTGGGCATGGTGTACGGCCGGGGAATCCTGATGGTCGACGCCGCCCGGTGGCTCGCGACGCGGCGCCTGCTCGGCGTGTGGCGCGACCCGACGTGGATCCAGCTCGTCTCGACGATCGACTTCCTCCGCGCCACGGAGGCGGCGATCGTCGGCGCCGCGGTGAGCGGGACCTATCACCTCGGGGACGAGCAGCCCGTCACCCTGCAGCACTTCCTCGACGTGGCCTGCGAGCAGTGGGCATGCCCGAGGCCGACTCGGATGCCGCGGTGGATGATCATGACCGCCGCGTCGCTGTGCGAGCTGTTCGCCGCGGCGGCCGGAACGCCATCGCCCCTCACCCGCGACTTCGTGCGGATCGGCCGCGTGAGCTACTGGGGCGACACGCGTCGCATGAGGGAAGAGCTGCTGCCGCAGCTCGTGCATCCGACGCTCGCGGCCGGCCGCCACACCCTCTGACGGGCGCTCGGCCGCGCCGAGCGCCGCCGCCGGCCACCCGATCCGGTCCCCGACGCCTACTGCGGGAACTGCCCCAGAGCCACCAGGCGGTCGAGCCGTGCGAGGCGCAGGCGGTCCTCGGCGACGGCCAGGCCGATCTCCGCATTGCGCGCGCCCTGCTGGGCCTGCACGACCTCGATGTTGCTCGTCGCGCCCGCGCGGTAGGCGATCTGCGTGATGCGGAGGGCCTCGGCCGCGCTCTCGGACGCAAGGCGCGCGCTCGTGACCATCCGTTCGTTCAGCGTCACCGACTGCTCGGCCACGCGCAGCTCGGAGCGGGCCTGGAGCTTCAGCGCGTCGAGGCGGATGAGGGCCCACTCACGCTCCGCGGCGCGGAGTCGCTTGGTGCCGAAGAGCGAGGTGTCGAGGAGCGGCACCTGCACCTGGAAGAGCGCGCGCCACGTCCGCGCCGGCTCGAACAGGCCGCTCGGCGTGACGTACTGCGGCGTGAACGAGGCGCCCAGCGTCGGCGTGAACAGGGTCCACGACGCGCCGGCCAGCCGCTCGGCCGCCCGGTGCTGCGCCGAGGCGAGGCGCACGTCGGGGCGGTCCTCCAGCCAAGCGTCGCTCGAGGGAGGAGGCGCGGCGGCGAGGTCCGGGTCGCCGTCGGCGGCGACTGGCGCGTCGACGAACAGCACGACCCCGAGAGCCTCCTCGGCGCGGCGGACCGCGAGGTCCGCGGACTCGAGCAGCGTCTCGGCCGAGGCCCGCTCCTGCACCGACCGGACGTGGTTGAGCCGGCTGCCTCCGCCGGCCTCGAGGCGGGCGCGGGCGTACTCCTCGAGGGCGCGCGCGGTGTCGAGGTTGCGCACCGCGATGTCGCGCTGCCGCTCGGCCGCGATCACGGCCAGGTAGGCCTGGGCCGCCGCCACCGCGACCTGGCGCCGCGCCTCCGCGCCGGAGAGCGCGGCGATCCGCACCTCGTCCGCGGCGCGGTTCCGCTCCGCCCAGCTCGCGGCGGAGAGGACGGGCACGCGGAGCGTCGCGCTGAGCGCCGTCTGCGTGCGCGGCTGCGTCACCTGTCCGTCGAAGCCGCGCGCCGCGTCGAGCACCGTCGCGCCGGCGGCCGCGTACAGGGACGGAAGGAGGGCCGAGCGCGCCTGGGTGAGGAGCGCGTCGGCCCGCAGCACGGCGAGCGCCGCCTCGCGCACGCCGGGGTTGTGCTCGAGCGCCCGGGACACGGCCTCGGCGAACGTGACGCGGCGCGGCGCCGTGTCGCCCGCCGCGGGAGGCGGAACAGGCTGTGCCGTGGCGGCGCGGGTGCCCCCGAGCGCGATCGCCGCGGCGACGAAGAGGAGCCGCGCGTCCCGCAGAGCCTCACGCACGAGCGCCTCCTTCGGCCTCGTCGCCCGCCGCGCGCGCGCGGCCGGGGGCGAGCGAGCGGATGACGACGTAGAGGACCGGGATGAAGATCACGGAGAGCCCGGTGGAGGCGAGCATTCCGCCGACGACCGCCGTCCCGACCGACACGCGCGCGCCCGCGCCCGCGCCGGTCGCGACCGCCAGCGGGAACACCCCGAGGATGAACGCGAACGAGGTCATGAGGATCGGCCGGAGGCGGATCCGGCCGGCGGTGACCGCGGCCTCGGCGATCGACAGGCCGCGCCCGCGCAGCTGCTCGGCGAACTCGACGATGAGGATCGAGTTCTTCGCGGCGAGGCCGATCAGCATGACGAGGCCGACCTGGCAGAAGACGTCGTTGGCGAGCCCGCGCAGGAGCTGGGCGCCGAGGCCGCCCACGACGGCCAGGGGCACGCCGAGCAGGATGATGAACGGGAGCACCCAGCTCTCGTACTGCGCGGCCAGGACCAGGTACACGATGAGCAGGCTCAGGGCGAAGATGGAGCCGACCTGCGCGCCGGCCTTGACCTCCTCGAGCGACTGGCCGGCCCACGCGAAGTCGAATCCGCGCGGCAGCGCCTCGCGCGAGAGCCGCTCCATCGCGCGCAGGGCGTCGCCGGAGCTCACTCCCGGCGCCGCCGCGCCGTTGATCTCCGCCGAGCGGAACAGGTTGAAGTGGCTGATGATCTGCGGCGCCGTCGTCTCGCGCGAGCGGACGAGGGTCTCGAGCGGCACCATCGCCCCGGCCGAGGAGCGCGCGTAGTAGCGGCCGAGGTCGGCCGGGTTCGCGCGGTGCTGCTGGTCGGCCTGGACGTACACGCGGTACGCGCGGTTGTTGAAGTCGAAGTCGTTGACGTAGGCCGAGCCGAGGAAGACGGCGAGGGCGTCCGTCACCTCCGAGAGCGGCACGTCGAGGCCGCGCGCGCGGTCCCGGTCGATCTCCACGACGAGCTGCGGGTCGTTGGCGCGGAAGCTCGAGAACGCCCCGACCACGCGGCCGCTCTGGTTCGCCTTCGCGACGACCCCGTTGATCGCCTCGGCGAGGCCCGTGATCTCGCCGCCGGTCTGGTCCAGCAGCTCGTACTGGAAGCCGCCCACCGAGGAGAGGCCCTGGATGCCGGGCGGAGCGAACGGGACCACGTTCGCGCCGGGGATCGCCCCGAGCGGCCCGCGCACCCGCCCGAGGATGGCGGGAAGCGCGTGGGCGCTGCCGCGGCGCTCGTCGTAGGGCTTGAGGCGCGTGAAGATGAGCCCGTTGTTGGGCGCCGCGCCGTTGAAGCTGAAGCCCACCACCGAGAAGGCCGACAGCACGTCCGGGTCGGCGAAGAGCACCTTCTCGGCCTGCTCCGCGACGCGGGTCGTGTACTCGAGCGACGCCCCGGGCGGGGCCTGGATGATCGTCGCGAAGTAGCCCTCGTCCTCCTCCGGGACGAAGGCCGACGGCACCGCCTTGAAGAGCCACCACGTCAGCCCGAGCGCCGCGGCGAACAGGAGAATCATCGCCGGCTTCAGGCGCAGCGCGCGCTCGAGGGCGCGGACGTAGAAGCTCGTCCCGCCCTCGATCACGCGGTTGACGAAGCCGAAGAAGCGCCCGTGCTGGTGGCTCTCCTTCGCGAGCAGGATGGCCGAGAGGGCCGGGGTGAAGGTGACCGCGTTGAACACCGAGAGGATGACGGCGAAGGCGATCGTGAGCGAGAACTGCTGGTAGAGGCGCCCGCTCGTGCCGGGGAAGAACGCGATCGGCACGAACACCGCGACGAGCACGAGGCCGATGACGATGACCGCCGAGAACACCTCGCGCATCGCCTCGATCGCCGCGCGGTGGGCGCTCTTGCCCTCCGCCATGTGCCGCTCGATGTTCTCGACGACGACGATCGCGTCGTCGACCACGATGCCGATGGCGAGGACGATGCCGAAGAGGGTGAGGGTGTTGACCGAGAAGCCGAAGAGCTTGATGAAGGCGAACGTCCCGACGAGGGACACGGGGATCGTGATCGTCGGGATGAGGGTGCTGCGCCAGTTCTGGAGGAACAGGAACATCACGAGCACGACGAGGGCGATCGCCTCCGCGAGGGTGACGAGCACCTCGTGGATCGACTCGCGCACGACCCCGACGTTGTCGAACGCCATCCGCCACTCGAGCCCCGGCGGGAACGTCTTCTCGAGGCGGCCCATCTCGCGCATGACGCCGTCGTAGACCGCGAGGGCGTTCGCGGAGGGCAGGAGCGGGATGCCCATGCCCGAGGCGTTCAGGCCGCCGAAGCGCAGGTTCGACGTGTAGGTCTCCGCGCCGAGCTCCGCGTGGCCCACGTCGCGGACGCGGACGAGGTCGGCGCCGGCGCCGGCCTTCACGACCACGTTCTCGAACTGCTCGACCTCCATGAGCCGGCCGAGCACGCGCACGCTCAGCGTGTAGTCCTGGTTCGCGTCCGCCGGCGCGTCGCCGACCGAGCCGGCCGCGACCTGCAGGTTCTGCTCGCGCAGGGCCCGCACCACGTCGCCCGCCGTGATCCCCCGCGCGGCGAGGCGGCGCGGGTCGAGCCAGACCCGCATCGCGTACTTGCGCTCGCCGAAGATGAGCACGTTGCCGACGCCCGGCACCCGCTTGATCGCGTCGCGCACGTAGACGTCGAGGTAGTTGCTGATGAACTGCGCGCTGTAGCGGTTGTCCTTCGAGAAGAAGCCGAGGCCGCCCATGAAGCCGGCGGTGCTCTTCGTGACCGTGATGCCGAGGGCCCTCACCTCGGCCGGCAGGCGCCCGAGGACCTGGTTCACGCGGTTCTGCACGTCGACGGCCGCGAGGTCGGGGTCGCGGTCGATGTCGAAGTAGACCGTGACCGTGGAGGCGCCGCTGTTCGTGCTCGAGGACGTGATGTACGTCATGCCCTCGACGCCGTTCACGACCTGCTCGATGGGCGTCGTCACCGCGCTCTCGACGGCCTGGGCGTTGGCGCCGGTGTAGAAGGACGTGACCTGGACCGAGGGGGGCGCGAGCTGCGGGTAGCGGGCGATCGGCAGGAGCGGGATGCAGATGGCTCCCGCGAGGATGATCAGCAGCGACGAGACCGTCGCCAGGATCGGCCGGCGGATGAAGACGTCCGAGAGCACTTCAGCGGCCCTTCGGGCTCGCGGCCGCGGGGGCGCCGGGCGCGGACGGCGCCACCGGTGCGCCGTCCGCGATCTTCTGCACGCCGGAGACGACGAGACGGTCGCCCGCCCTCAGGCCGGAGAGGAGCACGTAGTCGTTGCCCACCACCGGGCCGAGCTCGATCGCGCGCTGGCGGGCCACCGCCTGCCCGCCCTCGCTCGCGACGACGTAGGCGAAGTACTGCCCGTTGACGCGGTTCACGGCCACGACCGGGACCGTGAGCCCCGGCGTCACGGACCACACCACGCGCACCCGCACGAACTGCTCCGTGCGCAGCCCCTCGGCGCGCTCGAGAGTCGCCTTCGCGAGCACCGACTGGTTGCGGGCGTCGACCGCGGGGGAGACGAAGGAGACCTGCGTCTCGGCGATCGTCTTCCCGGCGTCGTCGAGCAGGCGCACCGGCAGCCCGGCCCGCAGCTGCGCGGCGTCCTGCACGGGGACGTTCACGTAGACCTCGAGCCCCGCCTGCTGGTCGATCGTCGTCAGCGCCGTCGAGCGGGTGACGCTGTCGCCCACGCGGATCGGGACGTCGCCGACGATGCCGGCCGTGGGCGAGGAGACCTGGTGGTAGGCGAGGGCGACCTTCTGCTGGCGCACCTGCGCCTCGGTCGCGTCGAGCTGCGCGCGGGCCGTCGAGAGCGCCGTCTCGGCCTGGTCCAGCTCGGCCTGGCTCGAGGCCCCGGCCTGCAGGAGCGTCCTCGCGCGCGCCGCCTCCTGCTCGGCGAGCCGGAGCGCGGCGGTGCGGCTCGCGACCTGCGACTCGAGGCTCGCCACCGCCGCGCGCTGCATGCTCGGGTCGATCTGGACGAGGGGCGTGCCTGGCTGCACCCGGTCGCCGGAGCGGACCAGGATCTTCGTGACGAAGCCCTCGACCTGCGGCTGGATGGTCGTCGAGCGCCGCGACTTCACCGTGCCGACGTACTCGGACGCGCGCTCGATCGGGTGCGGCTGCAGCGTCACCGCCTCGACCGCGGCCGGGTGCGGCGCGGGCGGCGCCGCGGCGCGGCCGCCGCAGGCCGGCGCCAGTATCGCCAGCAGGAGGAGGAACCGGGATGAACGAGCGCCCGCCGCCGATCTGCGTCCGACCATCGCACCGCCTCCGTCTTCTCGGAGCGCCACGCGGCGGCCCCGCCGCGCTCGTCGCGAGCCCGAGCGCGGGCGTTCATTATCCTTCGTTCTCCCCGCGCCGGATCCGCGTGTGCCGGGGGCCGAAGCGAGGCGAGGCCGGCTCAGCGGGGCGCGAGCTCTCCGTACCAGTACGCCGCCGTCACCCCGCCGTCCATGAGGATGTCGCTTCCCGTGATGAACCCGCCGTCCGGGCCCATGAGCAGGGCGGCCACGTGCGCGACCTCGTCGGGTGTGCCCGCCCGCCCCGCCGCGGATACCTGGATCATGCGGCGGTAGCCGTCGCCGCGCGGGCCGGCCAGCTCGTCCCGGGCGAGCGGCGTGATGACGATCCCCGGGCTGATCGCGTTCACGCGCGCGCCGCGGCGGCCCCAGCGCACCGCCTCGGCCATCACGCGCAGCGAGTTCCCGCGCTTCGACAGCTGGTAGGCATGCAGCGAGTCCCGCACCTGGTCGGGCTGCAGGAAGGGCAGGTCGAGCAGCTCCTTCGCCGGCGTCGTGGCCAGGGCCCGGTTCTGCTCCACCGTGAGCGGGGGAAGGCGGTGCCCGGACTGCGAGGCGATCACGACGCCCGCGCCGCCCTTCGCGACGACGTCGCCGAAGACCTCGAGGACGAGCGCCGTGCCGTAGAGGTCGACCTTCAGGATCGTCGCGGGCGAGGCCTGCGTCGGAGAGACGCCGGCGGCGTGGATGAGCCCGGTGACGTCTCCCAGGCTCGCCGCATTCTCGGCGAGCGCCCGTACGGCCTCGCGCGAGGACGCGTCGACGCTCGCGACGCTCACCTCGTACCCTGCGTTGGCGAGGACCTCGGCGGCCGCGCCCGCGTTGTCCGGGCGCATGTCCGCGAGGAGGACGCGCCGGCCCACGCCGACCCGCCGCGCGATCGCCTGGCCGATCTGGCCCGCACCGATGAGGACGACGACGTCCGCCATGACGGCCTCCTTCTAGCGCCCCTCGCGGGAGCGGACGGCTTCCAGGTCGTCCCGGACGCGCTGGGGCTCTCCGTCGAGCGGCAGGTTCGCGGTGTCGCGCACTGCGTCGAGCGCGTCCGGCGGATCGGCGTCGAGCGCGGCGAACAGCGGCGCGAGGTCAGCCGTCGCGGGGCCGATCTCGGCGACCAGCTCGAACGTCTTCCGCTCGGCCGCGGCCGAGACGAGGCTCCGGACGAGAACCTCGGCGATCTGCCGTCGCGCGACGACGCCGTCGCTGGGATCGCCCGCGTGGCGCTCGTCGCCCTGCCGGAAGACGAGTCGGCACTGGTCGGCCGCGTTGTAGTCGAACCAGCCGGGCCACCCGAGCGCGCGCAGGACGTTCCGCCGCGACGAGCGTCTCGGGTCGGGTGACGTCGCCCACGACGGGCTGCGCCTCGCGCGGCAGGGACCGGGCCATGGTCGCATCACGCACCAGGGCCCGGACCGCATGGCCTTCCTGGATCGCGCGCTCGACGACCGGACGCCCGACGCTGCCGGTCGCTCCGGCCACCAGGACGCGCCGCGTGCGGTCGCTCATCGGATCCCCGCCTCGGTGTGGGCGCATCTGTGCGCGACACGTACGGGTCGCATCGCTAGAGGTACAGGCCCCAGGTCGCCGTGAGCGTCAGCGTGTCCGGCACGCGGGGCGTGATCGCCGGTCCGCGCACGTACGTGGCGCCGAGCGTCGCGTAGTTGCCGCGCGCGAGGTGCACCGAGTAGCTCGCGGCGACGGACGGGGAGCTTCGCCAGACGGTTCTGCCCTGGGCCTCCAGGCTCCCGGTGACGTACCGGCTGTGGCCGCGGTACGCGGCGACGAACGAGAGGAGGTCGTCCGGGCGCGAGCCGAACGGCGCCCGCTGGTAGAGGCGCGCCTCGTAGTAGCGGTCGTAGGCGTTGAACTCGGACGGGGCCACCATGGCGGTGACCCCGACGTAGAGGCCGCGGCCGGCGCCGGCCGGCCCGGAAGGACGGAGCTGATAGTCCGCGAGCAGGTAGGCGCAGTAGTTGCCCGACTCCGGGAGCCCGGTGATCCGGCTCTTGTAGAGCGTGTCGTTGTGGAGATAGCCGCCGCGCAGCCAGGCCTGGCGCGCCGAGGCGCTCGCCGCTCTCTGGTAGCCGAGCTCGCCGATGAGGAGGAGTCCGTTGCCGGCCGGCGCGAACCGGAAGCCGCTCGGGTTGCGCGCTTCGGTGGCGATCCCGCCGGCCGCGTCGAGGCTGCGCTGGGCGCCGGCCTTGACGTACGCGCCGCGCGTGGAGCGGACGCGGAGGTTCAGCGACGGCGCCGTCAGCGGGAAGTAGGACATGCCGACCTGGAACGGCAGCACGGCGTAGACGCCCTGCGCGCCCGTCGCGAGCGAGCCGCCGACCTGGATCCCCACGAACTCGGTGTCGTTCGTGACGTATCCCGCCTTCGCCTCCACGCGACGGCCGAGCCAGCCCTTGTAGAGGTAGAGCGTCGAGAGCGCGACCGTCTTCGGCCCGGCCGGGTTCCAGTTCGTCCACCGCCACGCGCCGCCCAGGTTCAGCTGCGCGTCGTGCAGGTGGAGCTGGCGCAGGTCGGCGGTGAGGATCGGGTTCACGCCGGTGATCCACGTCGGCCGCTGGCCGATGTAGACCTGCTCGCTCGCGGCCACCGGCGGGTCGAGCACGTTCACCGAGAAGCGCGGGAGGACGTTCGCGCGGATCACGATGCCCTTCGCGTAGAGCGCGCGGCGGAGGCCCGACTCGGTGCCGAGGAGCGAATCGCCGAAGCGGGGCATCGTGGCGGACCCGCCGACGAGGTTGAGGTCCTCGATCGAGCGCTCGGCGTCCTGCCGGATCGACGCGGTCGTCTGGGCGGCGCTCCAGGGCGCGGCCATGGACAGCAGCATCAGAGCGAGCAGCGCCTTCATCGTCGCGGTCTCCTCCGGGGCCCGCCGGCGTGCGCCGGCCCGGCCACGGTCCGCAGAAGATACCGGCGCCGGCCGCCGTCCGGTAGACGGCCGGAACGGGATGCCGTATTGAACGGGATTCACCAATCCGCCCGACGCCCCGAAGGCGCCGCGGCGCGGCTCAGCCGGCCCGCAGGGTCCTGATGAGGGCCGAGAGCGCGGCCGGCTGCTGCCGCCGGCTCGGGTAGTACAGGAAGTAGCCGGGGAAGGGCGGGCACCAGCTCTCGAGCACGCGCACCAGCTTGCCCGACGCGACGAACGGGGCGGCGTAGTGCTCCAGCGTCCAGACGACGCCGATCCCGTCGAGGGCCGCGCGCACGTGGATCTCCGCGTCGTCGACGACCAGAGGGCCGTCGACCGCGACGGCGAGCGACTGCCGGCCCTTCTCGAACTCCCACCGATAGAGGCCGCGCGAGCCCTGGCGGAAGTTGATGCAGGCGTGCTTCAGCAGGTCGCGGGGGTGCCGCGGCCTCGGATGCGAGGCGAAGTACTCGGGCGAGCCGACGACGGCGGCGCGGAGGTCGCCCGACACGCGGACCGCCACCATGTCCTTCTGGATGAACTCGCCGATCTCGATGCCGGCGTCGAACCCGGCGCCGACGAGGTCGACCCGGCCGTTGTCGGTCGTCACGTCGAGGACGACCTCGGGGTAGTCCCGCGCGAACTGCGCGAGCTTCGGGACGAGAGCGATGATGGCGGCGCTGCGCGGCATGAGGAGGCGCACGCGGCCGGCCGGCCGGTCGCGGAGCCCGGACAGCTGCTCGAGCGCCTCGCGAACGTCGCCGAAGGCCGGTCGTATCCGGGCGAAGAGCTGCTGGCCCGCGTCGGTGGGAGCGACGCTGCGCGTCGTGCGCGACAGCAGGCGGACGCCGATCCGCTCCTCCAGGCCGCGGATGGCGTGACTCAGGGCCGAGGGAGAGACGCCGAGGCGCTTGGCCGCCCGGGTGAAGCTCCTCTCCTCCGCCACCGCCACGAACGCCGTCAGGACGCTCATCTCGTCGCGCGCCATTCCTGAATGGTAGTCACAAAGCCGTTGCGATTTCGATGTCTAGTTTCGGCGGTGCCCGGCTCGTACCATGCGGGAAGGAGGGTGCCCATGAAGCAGACGGCGGCCGTGCTCGTGTCGGTGGCTGCGCTGGCCGGGGCGACACTCCCCGGGCGGGCGGCGGCAACGGAAGTGGCCGAGCCGCCGGGGAGGGAGACGATCGTCGTGACCCGGAGCGAGGCGCAGCCCGCGCGCCAGGGACCGGCCGAGAGCTTCACCGGGTCGGTGCGCGTGGATCAGCCCTTCCAGGCCGCGGCGCCCGGCCGCGTGGTCGGCGCGCGCGTCACGTTCGAGCCGGGAGCGCGCACGGCATGGCACACGCATCCGCTGGGGCAGACGCTGATCGTGACGAGCGGTGTCGGCCGCGTGCAGCGGTGGGGCGACGCGATCGAGGAGATCCGGGCGGGCGACCTCGTGGGCATCCCGGCCGGCCAGAAGCACTGGCACGGCGCGGCGCCCGCGGCCGCCATGGCGCACATCGCGATCACCGAGTCACTCGACGGAAAGGCCGTCGACTGGCTGGAGAAGGTCACCGACGAGCAGTACGCGGGCCCCGTTCTCCCGCGTCCGGCCGCCGCGGCGCCGTCCTCGGCGCCGGCCGCCGGCCAGCCGACGGCGGCGCAGCGGATCATGGGCGACGTCGCACCGAAGCTCGCGCAGCTCACCGACGACGTGCTCTACGCCGACGTGTGGGCGCGGCCGCAGCTGTCTCCCCGCGACCGCAGCCTGGTGACGATCAGCGCGCTCGTCGCGATGAACCGGCCCGACCAGCTCCGCTCGCACCTCGCCCGCGCGCGGGAGAACGGCGTCACCGAGGAAGAGATCGTCGAGTCGATCACGCACCTGGCCTTCTACGCCGGCTGGCCGAGCGCGGTCACGGCGGTGGCGGTGGCGAGGGAAGTCTTCGGGAAAACGTCGCCGCGAGAAGAGAAGTAGGCGCGAGAGGAGACCACGCGTGAGAAGCGATCGTCGCGTCACGGTGTCGTTCGGAGCGGCCGTCCTGTTCGGTCTGACGCTTGCTGGCGCGCTCGGCGCGACGGGCAGCCTGACGGCCCAGGCTCTCAAGGACCTTCAGACCCCGGACACGCCGCTCGTCCTGAAAGCCCAGGGCAGCTTCTTCGTCGGCGGCGAGAAGTCGGAGGAGACGCAGGTCCAGTTGGGCAGCCTCGGTCCGGCGGGTCACATCACCGTCAACCAGATGTACGTGCGGTACATGGTGCCGCCGGGCGAGGGAAAGCCGCCGGTGGTGATGGTTCACGGCGCGACGCTGACCGGCAAGTCGTGGGAGACGACCCCGGACGGGCGGATGGGCTGGGACGAGTACTTCGTGCGCAAGGGCCATCCCGTGTACGTCCCCGACCAGGTCGGGCGCGGGCGGTCCGGATTCAACCAAGCCGTCCTCAACGACGTGCGCGCCGGCTCGGCGCCGCCGGCCAGCCTGCCCCCGTGGCTGCGCTTCAGCGACGAGGTCGTATGGCCCAACTTCCGGTTCGGCTCCACGCGGGGCGCCCCCTACCCGGACGGCCAGTTCCCGGTGGCGGCCGTCGACGAGTTGTCGAAGCAGGGCGTGCCCGACATGAGCTTCGGGATGCCGCGGCCGAGCCCCACGATCAAGGCCCTGTCGGAGCTCGCCGTGCAGCTGAACGGCGCGGTGCTGATGGGGCACTCGCAGTCCGGGCCATTTCCGCTCGACGCGGCGCTCCTCGCCCCGTCCGCGGCAAAGGGCCTCGTGCTCGTCGAGCCGGGCCGCTGTCCGGACACGTACACAGACCAGCAGATCGCAGCGCTCGCGACGCTGCCCGTGCTGGCCGTCTTCGGCGATCACCGCGACACGCCGACGGGCATCTCGACGCGTCCTTCGTGGCAGCTCTCCTTCGACAGCTGTCAGGCACTGATTGGCCGGCTCAAGGCGGCCGGCGGCGACGCGCAGATGCTCAACCCACCGGAACGCGGCATCCGCGGCAACAGCCACATGATCATGCAGGACAGGAACAACCTGCAGATCGCCGACCTGATCCTGCAGTGGATCGACGAGCACGTCAGCAAGCGCAGCGCGGGCGCCAAGTGAGCGGCAGATACACGAGGAAGAGAGGTCTCGCATGAAGAGGCGCGCGTTCTTCGGAACCACCCTGGCGGGCGTTCCCGTCGCCGGTGCCCTTGCGGCGCCTTCGACGGTCACCGCGGGACCGAAGGCGAAAGGCTGGGACATTCCCACCACCACGCTCGGCAGGACCGGGGTCAAGGTGCAGGTGATCGCCCAAGGCGGGGCACGGATGGACCTCCATCCCGACATCCCCTCGGCAGCGCGGCACGTGCGCGAGGTCTACGAGCTTGGCCTGCGGTACTTCGACTGTGCGCGCCAGTACTGGAACGGCCAATCCGAAGAAGCGTACGGGCTCGGCCTGCAGGGCGTCCGGAACGACGTGTTCCTGACCTCCAAGTCGGCTGCCCGCACGGCGAAGGACGCCGAGAAGGACCTCGAGACGTCCCTTCGCCTCCTGAAGACGGACCACCTCGATCTCTGGCAGATGCACAACATCCAGGGTCGCGAGGACATCGAGGCCGTCCTGAAGCCCGGTGGCGCGATGGAGGCGTTCGAGGCGGCCAAGAAGGCCGGCAAGTGCCGCTTCATCGGATTCACGGGCCACTTCGACCCGGAAGCGCACGCGGCGATGCTGAAGGCGTACGACAAGTGGGACACGGTGATGATGCCGGTGCACGCGGCCGATCACGCCTACCTGAGCTTCGAGCAGATCGCGCTGCCCGTCGCCGTCGAACGCGGCGTGCCGACGCAGGCGATCAAGATCTTCGGCAAGGCCAGCCTCCTGCGATCCCTGGGCTCCGGCGACTGTGTCCGGTACGCGCTCAGCCAGCCCGGCGTGCAAGTGGCGATCTGCGGCTGCGGCACCGTGGGCCAGATGGAGGACAACATCCGCGCCGTGCAGGACTTCCGGAAGATGACGCCCGAAGAGTGCGCGCTGGTGCGCAAGCGCGCACTCACCGGCGCGGGTGTCGTCGCGGGCACCGCACTCGAGTACTGGAAGAAGAAGGCCTAGAGGTCAGGTGCGGAACCGCTGTTCCGGCCAGCAGCTGAATTGAAGGGACTAACCATGAAAGTCACGTTCGCGATTCTCGGGCTCGTCTTTCTGATGACCGCCCAGTCTGCGCTCGCCCAGCCGGCACCGGCGAACTCGGCGAAGGCAAGCACCTCGGCCGCGGAGCAGGAGCTCATCACGCTCTCGAAGCAGAAGTGGCAGTGGATGGCCGAGCGCAACGTCGAGGCCCTGGACAGGCTCTTCGCCGAAGAGGCGGTCTTCGTGCACATGGGCGCCACCATGACCAAGAGCCGG
>WBZP01001505.1_pt1 | contig 28434 bp, 30 predicted proteins | sample 5204301 | NCBI WGS metagenome assembly WBZP01 (sample SAMN12412401, study PRJNA552823) | activated sludge metagenome | isolation source: activated sludge from nitrification reactor of wastewater treatment plant... | place: USA: Pennsylvania | collected 2017 | reverse complement strand
CGGCTCGGCCGCCATCATGGTGCAGGCGCACGACTTCCACGCACAGGGTGTCGGCAAATTCGCTGTCCCGCAGCAGGCCTGCACTGCGTTCGGCATGGGCCTGGATTTCGGCCCGTGTCTCATCGGTCAACGGTCGTTCATCGTTGGCCAGCTGATCCTGCAGGCGCAGCATCGAAACGTTCATCGGTGAGAGCGCCGGATGGTCGCGACGTCTTCGGCGTCGCGGTGAAGCTGTGGGTCGCCGCCGACGACGACCCTGAGCTGGCCGAGCGGCTCGAGCCGATGGAGCGGCTCGTCGCCGGTGAGATCGCCCGGGTCGTCGCGGAGCTCGGCGGCGACCGGCCGCGCGCCGAGGTGGCGGCGATCGCGACGACGGTGCTCGCGACGATCCGCGGTCTTGCGCTGACCGACGCGTTCCTTCCCGGCGGCGGCCGCTCGCCGGAGAAGCAGTGGGCGCTCGTGCGGCCGGTGCTCGAGGGCCTCCTGCTCCCCGCAAGCTGAACACCTCGACGGCGCGGGCCGGGCCCCTATCGTCTCCCCCATGCCCATGGTTCCGACCGTCGTCCAGCGCACCGCCCGCGGCGAGCGCGAGTACGACCTCTTCTCGCGGCTCCTAAACGAGCGGATCATCTTCCTCGGCCAGCAGGTCGACGACACGATCGCGAACCTCATCGTCGCGCAGCTGCTGCACCTCGAGTCCGAGGACCCAGACAAGGACATCTCGATCTACATCAACTCGCCCGGCGGGTCGATCTCGGCGGGACTCGCGATCTACGACACGATGAACTTCATCAAGCCGGAGATCTCGACGATCTGCGTCGGGATCGCGATGTCGATGGGCTCGCTCTTGCTCTGCGGCGGCACGAAGGGCAAACGGTTCGCGCTCCCCAACAGCCGGATCCTGATCCACCAGCCGTCGGCCGGCTTCGAGGGCCAGTCGACCGACATCGAGATCCAGGCGCGCGAGATCCTGAAGACCCGTGCCCGCGTCGACGAGATCTACTCACACCACACCGGCAAGTCGATCGAAGAGGTCCACCGCGACATGGAGCGCGACCGCTTCTTCAAGGCCGACGAGGCCGCCGAGTACGGCCTGATCGACAAGGTCCTGACCTCGCACTGACCTGAGGCGATGGCTCGCCCGCGACTTGCCGGCGCGCTGTTGACCATCGTCGCGCTGGCGAGCGCGCTCGCCGTACTTGTCGTCACGATCGTCGTTTGGACGACGCCACATCCGGCCGACGAACGAGCCGTGGCCGGCAAGGGCGCCGGCCTGGTGCTGATCTGGTGCGTCGGAGGTGGCCTGATCCAGATCGCGATCGCCCTGCACCCCGCCGGGCTCACCGACCTCTCGTGAGCGGACCCGGCTGGTACCGGTTTGCCGCCAATGTGGCGGCAAACCGGTACCAGCCAGAGGGCGCGACGCGCGCGCTTGTCGGCGCCCGCGGAGACCGCACGCCACATAGCGCCACCGCGCCGGTGTGCCCGGACCACAGGCACAAGTGCCCGGGCTGCGGTCAGGATCGGCCGCTGTGCATTCGGTCGGCGAAACAGCGACGACGTGGACGGCCACCGGTTCGGAGGCCGCGAGCCTGCGTAGCGAGTTCGAGCGCGCGATCGCCGACGCGCCGGACGCGGTGCGTCGCCGCGAGCTGAGTGACGCGCTCGCGCTCGGGATGGCCCGCGTCCGCGCTGAGCAGGATGGGAAGCGACTCTCAGAGGACCTTGCCGCCCGCCACGTCGTCGCCGAGCAGATGGTGTTCGCGCCATGGCGACGGTCGCAGGGACTCGGTGACGCCGCGACGCTCGTGCTGACCGGCGCTCCGATCGACGACGAGCTTGCGACCTTCCTCAGCGCGGTCGGCCTTCCGGTCACCAGCGACGCGTGACCGCGGCACGCGCAGCGGTCCTGCGGGCGTTCGGCGAGTCGCCCACAATCGAGGACGTCACGCTCGACGCGCTCCGTGACGACGAGGTGCTCGTCCGAATCGCCGGCACCGGCATCTGCCACACCGACCTGACCGCGATCGCCGGCCACGTCCCGCTGCCGCTCCCGGTCGTCCTCGGCCACGAGGGCGCAGGCACCGTCGAACGCACCGGCGCGAGCGTCACGCGGCTGGCGCCCGGCGACAAGGTCGTCCTCACCTACGACGCCTGTGGCACCTGCCCGGCCTGCAGTTCGCGGCGCCCCGCCTACTGCGCCGAGTTCGCGCTGCGCAACAGCAGCGGCACCAGGCCGGACGGCTCGTCCACGCTCGGTCCGGTCCACGGCAGCTTCATGGCCCAGAGCTCGTTCGCCACACACGCGAACGCGACCGAGCGCAGCGCGGTCAAGGTCGAGACCGCGGTCGACGCTGCGCTGCTCGGCCCGCTCGGGTGCAGCCTGATGACCGGCGCCGGCGCCGTGCTGAACGTGCTGAAGCCGCAGCCCGGGTCGTCGATCGCGGTCTTCGGCTGCGGCGCCGTCGGCCTCGCGGCGGTGATGGCCGCACGAGCAGCGGGGTGCGAGAGTGTGATCGCCGTCGAGCCCGACGAACGACGCCGCGACCTGGCGATCCGACTCGGCGCCACCGAAGCACACGTGCCGGGGACGCGACTTCGCGGGCTCGACCACAGCGTCGAGACCGTCGGCAGCTCGGCCGTCGTCGAGGCCGCGATCGCCTGCCTCGCATCTCCCGGCAGCTGCGCGACGCTCGGCTTCCGCGGCCCCCGCAACCCGGTCGAGATCGACCAGGGGCGGCTGCTCTTCGGCCGCACCCTGACCGGCGTGATCGAGGGAGATGGCGATCCGCACGCAACGATCGGCCGGCTGCTCGACCTGCACTCCGCCGGTGCGTTCCCGTTCGACTCGATGATCGAGCGGTACCCGATCGAGGACGTCGCTCAGGCCCTCGACGACACGCGCACCGGCCGCGTGATCAAGGCTGTGCTGGTCGTCTGAGCAGGAACGCGAGCGGCGCGTCCTCGCCCTTGCGATCCATCAGCCCGAGGACCGTGGTCTCGTCCACCCGCCGGAAGTGGTCGAGCACCGGATGGTCGTCGTAGATCATCGTCGCCGTGACGACGCCGCGGTAGGCGACCATCCGCAGCTGCGCAGAGCCCATCACGCCCGACGGCTCGCGCCCGCCATCTTCGCCGAAGACGACGATCGGATCGACGTCGTCGGCGTCGTGGAAGTCCTTGCCGGCCCAGCGCAGCCCCGCCAGCGCACGCTCCCCGCGGTGCCCGGTCGGAACGATCTCACCGCTCCACGATCCGATCATCGACTCGGCCTCGACCGCCGGCAGCGAGTCGAACCGTGCCAGCACGTCGGCGATCGCCTGCGTCTCGCTCATGCCTCCACCTCCGGCAGCGCCGGCTTCAGCGCCGCCGCAATCAACAGCGCCGCGTGCAGCTCGGCGGTCCGCCGCTCGGCGAACGGCTCCTCGAGCAGCTGGTCGACCGATCGCAGCCGCTTGGCGACGGTGTTCTCGTGCACGCCGAGCTGCTTGGCGGCACGCCTCGGGCTGCCGCCGGACTCGAGCACGGTCAGCAGCGTACCGGCGAGCCGGCGCGCCTGATCGGTGTCCTCGGCAAGCGGCCCCAGCAGCCGCTGCGCGAAGCGCTCGGCCTGCTCCATGTCGTTTGTCAGCAGCGCCAGCAGGGCGATCTCGTGATGCCAGACGACCGGCGAGGCCCAGCCCGCGAGCCGAACGACCCGCCGCGCCTCGAGCGCCTCGTGGTGGCTCGCCCTGAAGCCGTCGACGCCGGCTCCCGGCTCCCCGTACGCAACGCGAGCCGAGCCGGCCGCCCCGGAGTCGGTCGAGCCGGCCGGCGCCCAGCCCGCGACGATGCCACCCGCGATCGGCACGATCAGAGCCCGCGAGCCGCCGACTGCGGCCGCCACGGCCTCCGGGTGAACGGCGTCGTCGTCGCTCCAGACCACGAACGCCTCGTGCTGCTGGCGCAGGTCGTAGCGCAGCCGCCGACCTGCGCGCTCGACGTCGATCACGTTGCCGGAGAGCAGGTCGGCGAGCGTCGCCGAACGCAACGCGTCGGCGCTCCGGACCCAGCGCTCGCGCTCCTGGGCATAGCGCTCCATGACGAGCGACCCGAACACGTCCCCGGTCGCGAAGGCGGCCTGCGAGAGCTCCTCGATCGCGCGCGCCCGCTCCTCGGCATCGAGCACGCGCCGGTGGATCTCGGCCGTGCCCCAGTGCCAGAGCGCTCGCTGGGCGACCCGGTAGGCGCGGGCCAGGTCGGAGACCGGCAGGTTGCGGCGTGCCAGCTCGCGGGTGAAGGCGACCGCCTGCGGCGGCGGCTCGAGGTCGGCGAGGGCGAACGTCCCGCCGGCCAGGTCGATGATCACCGCGATGTTCGCCGCGGCGCTGCGCCGTGCGATCTCGAGCAGGTCGTCGTCGTCGCGCAGCACCGGAAGCTCCTGGCGCAACGCGGCGACGACGATCTCGACGAGCGCCTCGGCGCCGGTCTCACGGCCGCCGGCTTCGAGCGCCGCCTGCCAGGTGTGGACCTCCCCCATGCGCGGCATCGTAGATGGCCGCGGGAGCTAAGTCCAAGTGTGCCTTCGCCACACCGTCGAATGGTTCGGGAGTGGTCGCATCACCGGGGCGAAATGCCGCCCCAATTTACGGTTCAGCAATGGGGAGGAGGAGTCCCGACGGGCTGGTGCCCGACGCGTCCGACCTGCCGCCGTGGATGTGGATCGACCGCCTCGGTGGCATGTCCTCGTTGGCGATCCGCTCCAGTGCCGAGCTGGTCAGCCGCGGCGGCTCGTGGCGGCGTGAGTTCGCGATCCAGGCGACGCGGAACTTCCAGCACATCGTCCTCACGCTGGTGATCGTCGACCTCGCGTTCGGCTTCTCGGCGACCGGGATCGCTGTCGGCGGCGTCCTCTCCTCGATCGGCGCGATCGACCGCGCCGCCGCGACCGTGCCGGTCGCGTTCCTGCGCGAGGTCGGTGTGCTCGTCACCGCGGCGGTCGCTGCCGGCGCGATCGGGACGATGATCACCGCCGAGCTCGGCGCCCGCAAGACGCGCGGCGAGCTCGACGCGCTGATCCTGCTCGGGATCGACCCGATCCGGCACCTGGTCCTGCCGCGGATCCTCGCGCTGATCTTCGTGATGCCGATCCTCAACATGATCGGCTTCCTGGTCGGCTGCCTCGGCGCCTACCTCGGGATCGTCGGCTTCTACGACGCCAGCCGCGAGAGCTTCGTCGCGCAGTTCCTCGCCAACACGAGCTGGCTAGACCTCTGGTCGAGCGAGGTCAAAGCGATGGTCTACGGCGCGATCATCGGCGTCATCTCCTGTTACAAGGGCCTCTCGGTCAAGGGCGGCGCCGAGGGCATCGGACGTGCCGTCAACGAGTGCGTCGTCGCCTGCATCGTCGGCTGCGCGGCGGTCGGCGTCCTCTACTCGGCGCTCTTCCTCGCGATCAACCCCGACATCGCGGTGCAGCGGTGAGCAGCCAGCCGCGCCAGGACCCGCTCGTCTCGGTCGGCGACTGGGCGCACTTCACCTGCCGCGCGGTCAAGCAGATCGGCCGGCTGCGCCCGTTCATGACCGAGACGCTGCGGCAGGCCGGCATCCTCGCGCTCGGGTCGACGCTCGTGATCCTCGTGATGGCGTTCCTGATGGGCAGCGCCTGCGGCCTCCAGGCGTCGGCGGCGACGCGCTCGCTCGGCGGCGGCTCGACGCTCGGCGTCTTCACCGCGTTCTGCACGACGCGCGAGGTCGTGCCGTTCATCTTCGGCTTCATCCTCGCCGCGAAGGTCGGCTGCGGACTCGTCGCCGAGCTCGGCTCGATGCGCGTCCACGAGGAGGTCGACGCGATCGAGGTGATGGGCATCCCGCCGGTCACGTTCCTCGTCTCGACGCGACTCGCAGCGTCGCTGCTCGTGATCCCGCTGATCTACATCGTCGCCGTGATCGCCGGCCAGTTCGGCGCGTGGCTCGTGTCGGTCGCCTACTTCGCAGACGTCTCACAGGGCACCTACTCGCTCGGCTTCTACTCGGCGCTGACCCCGCTCGACCTGCTCTATTCGACGATCAAGGGCCTCGCGATCGCGCTGCTCGTCGTCTCGGTGTCGCTCTACTACGGCTTCAACGTCCGCGGCGGGCCGGTCGAAGTCGGTGAGGCGACGGCGCGCTCGATGACGACCAACCTCGTCCTCGCGACGCTCGCGAACATGGCGCTGACCCTGATCTTCTGGGGCATCGACCCGAACATCCCGGTCGCGTGAACATGGCGGCGAAGAGCCCTCGCCGCTCCCCTGCCCGGCCCGCGGTCGTCGCCGCGCTCGCAGTCGTGTGGATCGCCTGCCTGCTGCTGCTGATCATCCCGGCGGCGCCGACCGGCCAGCGCGTCACCGCGCGCTTCCAGTTCGCCGGCGGGCTGATCGCCGGTGCGCCGGTAACGGTCGCCGGTGTGCCGGCAGGCCGGATCGAGAAGATCGGGCTCGGCGAAGGCGACATCCCCGAGGTGACGCTCCGGCTCGAGGACGGCGTGCGGCTCCGGCAGGGGGCGCGGGCCGACCTGCGGATCGGATCGCAGGCAGGTCAGCTCAACCGCTCGGTCGAGCTGACGCTCGGCAGCGGCGAGCCGCTGCCCGACGGCGCGGTGCTGCCGACCGGACGCACCGACGAGCCGGTCGAGCTCGACGACGCGCTCTCGATGCTGACCCCGAAGATGCGCCGCGACGCACGGACCGTCGCGGCGTCGCTCGACAGGACGCTCTCGGGCGCCGGCCCCGACCTCGGCGACGCGATCGCCGCGAGCGCCGAGCAGATCGACGAGATCGAGGGGCTCGCCTCGGTGCTCGCCGACGACGGGCCGCTGATCTCACGGCTCGTCGCCGAAGGCCGCCAGGTCGCCGGAGCGGTCGCCGCCGAGCGCGAGTCGATCGGCGGCGCGACCGACCGGCTCGCAGACACGCTCGCCGTCACCGCCCGGCGTCGGAACGAGCTGCGATCGAGCGTCGACCAGCTCGCCCCGGCGCTGCGCGCGGCGACCGCGGCCCTCGACGAGGGCCGCTCCGCGCTGCCGCCGATCCGCACGGCGCTGAAGCAGGCCCGCCCCGCCGCACGTCAGGCCAAGGAGACGGCGCCGGCGCTTGCCGGAGCGCTCGCCGCGGCACCCGAGGCGCTCGCCGCCTCCGAGCAGCTCGCCGCCCAGGCCCCCGGTCAGCTGCGCGCTATCGAGCCGGTCGTGAGGAGCGCCCAACCGGTCGTGCGCGACCTGCCCGAGACTCTCGACCGCTTCCTGCCGGTGCTCGAGGAGATGCGTGCATTTGCACCCGACGCACTCGGCTGGTTCCCGATGCTCGGCGACGCGCTCGCCTCCTACGACGAGAACGGCCACGGCGCGCGCCTGATGCTAGTGCTCGAGCCCGCGCCGAACAAGCCGGCGCCCGAGGACGTCCAGCAACCGGGGCTGCTCGCGGCCCCGTTCAAGCGCACCCCGGGCGTGCTCACGAACGAGCCCTGGCGTGATTTCCGCCAGTCGATGCTCTCGGCGGACGGCCGCAAGGAGAGCCCGTGAACCCGCGCGTCGCCAAGTGGACCGGCTGGGGCCTCGTCGCGGCGTTGATCGCGTCGATCGCGCTGCTCGTCGTGCTCTCCAGCGGACGCGTGCTCGTCTCGCAGCGCGGCGCGCTCGGCGGGTCGGAGGTCGGGGCCGAGTTCCGCAACTCATGGCCGCTCGTTCCCGGCATGAGCGTCCGAATCTCGGGTGCCGTCGCAGGCTCGGTCCAGTCGGTCGAGCTGACCGATCGCGGCACGTCCGAGGTCAAGCTCCGGCTGGCCCGCGGCATGCCGCAGCCGCGCGCCGACGCGACCGCTGCGATCCGCCAGCAGGACGTGCTCGGCGACACGTACGTCGCGCTCGACCTCGGCAGCGCGACCGACAAGCTCGAAGGGACGATCCCGGCCTCGCGGACGATCACGATGCCGCGCCTCGACGAGGTCTTCTCGACCTTCGCCGAACCGGAGCGCGAGGCGCTGAAGGCGACGGTCGTCGCGCTCGGCCGCTCGCTCGACGACCGCGGCGCCGAGCTGAACGCGTCGATCCTGAAGCTGCGCCCGGCGATCCGGGCACTCGACGACCTGCTCGCCGAGGTCCAGGGGCAGCAGTCCGACCTCGAGTCGGTCACCGAGGACAGCGCGCGGCTGATGCGCCAGCTCGCCGCAAGCGCACCTGACACCGATCGCGGCCTGCGCGCGCTCGAGCAGGTGCTCGCCGAGGCCGCCCAGCACGACGAGAGCCTCGACCGCACGCTCGCGGCCGCTCCCGGCGCGATCGCCGGGACGAAGCGCGTGCTCAGCCGGACGCGCCGCGTGACGCGGAAGTCGCGGCCGCTCGCCACGAGGCTCGGCAGAGCTGCACCGGAGATCGAGAAGATCGCCCCGCTGCTCAAGCCCGCGATCAGCGACATGGAGAAGACGCTGGCCGCCCTGAGCCCGACGACGCGCCGGCTCAAGGCGACGCTGACCGCGGCCGCTCCGGTCACGGCCGAGCTCGACCAGCTCGACCCGGTCGACGTGCTGCTGCCCGCCGCCAAGCTGCTAGAGGTGCTCTCGCCGGTCTTCGGCGACGGCGCCAGGGCGCTGTTCGGTGCCTCGAGCTACGGCGCCAAGCCCGAGGGCGAGGTCGGCCTCGGGGCGGTCGCGACCGAGCGCGGCGACCAGCCGCTCTCGCAGGACGTCGACCCGCGCCGGATGTGGCTGCGGACCGGCATCGTCCTCAGCTGCCAGACCTTCGGGCGGCCGGTCCAGCCGGGCTGCTTCGCCGAGTACCTCAAGGACTCGGGCGTCTCCGTCCCGGCAGCTGCCGCGACCAAGAAGGGCACTGTCCCCGACGCCGGCGACGCTGCCCGGGACGAGCTCGACGAGTCCGCCGACCGGATGTTGGAGTGGTTGCTGCGATGAGCGGACCCTCCCGCATCCGCCTCGCCGCCGGTCGCCTCGCGGAGCGCCCGCGTGCGCTCGGCGTCGCCGCGGCGGCGATCCTCGGCGTGATCACGCTGATCATCATCATGTCGGTCAACGGCGTGCCGTTCCAGAAGCGTCACACGCTGCGGATGCCGTTGCCCGCGGACGCTCCACCGGTCGACGTGGCCGACCAGGTGCGAATCGGCGGCCAGCGTGCTGGCATCGTCTCAACCGCCGCCCCGAAGGGCGACCGCAGCGAGCTGACGCTCCGCGTCGACCCACGCTTCTGGCCGCTGCCCGAGGAGACGACCGCGAGAGTCCGGGTCAAGCCCGCCTCCGGCCTCGTCTACATCGAGCTGACGCCGCGCGGCTCCGGCGAGATGGCCGAGGACGCGACCATCGACAGCTCGCGCGTGAGCGCTGCGACGACGCTCCCCGAGGCCGCCGAGGCGTTCGACCAGGCGACCCGCTCTGCGCTCTCGGAGAGCATCCGCACCACCGGCGGCGGCCTGATCGGCCAAGAGGACGCGCTCAGGTCGCTGGGCTCGGACACGGCCGCCGTCCTGCGCGACGGAACGCCGCTCGTCGACTCGCTGACCCCGGCCGAGGGCGTGCTCGCCGGCCTCGTCAGCGACGCGCAGACGGTCGGGCGGGCGCTCTCGGGCTCCGGCAGGCTCCCGGCCGGGATCGCCGCTGGCGCCGAGATCGCGGCTCAGATCGCTGCGGGGCGTGAGGACCTCGGCGCCGCGCTCGACAGCGCTCCGGGGCTCGCGACGCGCGTCGAGCGGACGACGCCGCAGGTCGAGGAGCTGCTCGCGACGACCGAATCGCTGATCGATGACCTCGATCCGCTGACGAGCGACATGCTCGCGCAGCTGCCGCAGGCGCGGCGCCTGCTCTCCTCGAGCCGTTCGCTGCGGTCATCGACGGTCAAGCTCACCGCTGCCGCCGACGAGGCGCTGGCCGAGGCCCCGGCCGCGTTCCGCGCCCTGCGCGGGCCGACACTGCTGACGTCCCCGGCATCGGCCGCCGTCACACCGATCACCGACACGCTCACGGCCTACCGCTCTGACCTGCTCGCAGGCGTTCGCGGGCTCGAGGCGGTCACGTCGAAGCCGTACCCCGAGGGCGCGACCGCACCCGGCGCCGCAGCGCTGCGGTTCGCACCGGTGCTCGGCTGCCACAGCGCACGCAACCCGTTCCCGGCCCCCGGCCAGGCGATCAAGGACCAGGCGAAGCGGGGTGAGTGTTGAGCGCCCGCCGGACGAGCCGCGCCCGCCTCCGGCTGACGGGCCTTCTGATCGTGCTGATCACGCCGGTCGCGGTCGCGCTCGCGACCTTCCGGCCCTCGCCGGGCGGCGGCGGGCGCGAGGTCCACGTCATCGTCGACGAGGCCAAGGGCCTCGCGAAGGTCGAGCGCGACGTCCGCGTCGGCGGCGTCAACGTCGGCACGATCACCGAAGTGCGCCGCGTCGGCGAGGACGCCGAGCTGACGCTGAAGATCTCCGATGACGCCGGCGAGATCTTCGCCGACGCGCGCGCCGAGCTCCGCCCGCATTCGATCTTCGAGGGATCGGCGTTCGTCGACCTCTACCCCGGGACTCCGTCCGCCGGGCCGCTCCAGGGCGACACGATCCCGCGCCGGCGGACACACGTGTCGGTCTCGGTCGACCAGGCGCTGCGCGGGCTCGATGCCGACAGCCGGGCGAGCCTGCAGTCGGTCACCTCCGAGCTCGCTGCCTCGATGACGCCTGAGGCGAGCGCCGCCACGCGCCGCACGCTGCGCAAGGCGCCGGCGCTGATCGAGGGCGCGGGCGTCAGCGCCGAGGCGCTGCGCGGACCGGGTGGGACATCGCTCCATGCCGCGCTGCGCGACATCCAGGCCGCCAACGCCGCCGTCGCGAGCCGCTCCGATGCACTCGGTCCGGTCGCCCGTGACGCCGACCGCACGCTCGCCGCGCTCTCAGGCGTGGACGGGGCCGCGCTCGACGCGTTGCTCGCCCGATTGCCGGGCGCTCTTACCGAGGTCCGCGGCGGGGCGACCGAAGCGGCCGCGCTCGCGACCGAGCTGCGCCGGACCGCCGAGGACGTCGGTCCCGCGCTGCGCGAGGCGACACCGGCGATGGCCGCGTACACGCCGACACTGAAGAAGGCGACGCCGGTGCTGAAGGCGGCACCCGACCTCGTCGACGAGCTGCGGCTGACGCTCGCCGACCTCGACCGGGCCGCGACGCCGATGCAGCAGCTGCTCGGCCCGATCGAGAAGGCGATCGACGACATGCGGACGAGGGCGCTGCCTGCGATGCACGCCAAGACGCGCCTCGGAACGCCCGCCTACAGGCAGTTCTTCACGGCTGCGACCGGCCTGACCGGCGCGCTCAGCCAGTACCAGACCCGCAAGCAGAGCCCGACCGGGTACGGGCGCTTCGTCAAGATCAGCGGCAACGTGGCAGACGGCCTGATGGGGACGCTGACCGGAACCCCGGACCTGACGCCATGACCCGCCTGCCGATGCTCTGGGCGGCACTGGCCGCGCTCGTGATCGCCTCGGTGATCGGGACGGTCTACACGCTCGGCCACGTCGGGATCGGCGACACCGGCGACAAGTTCGTCGTCCACGTGGCGTTCAAGGACGCCGCCGGGCTCGACCCGGCCGACAGGCCGCTCGCCGCCGTCGCCGGCACGCGTCAGGGCCGGGTCGCCGAGGTCAAGCGCGAGGGCGGGCGGACGATCGTGACGCTGAAGCTCGAACCCGGCGTCGAGGGCAAGGTCTTCGCCGACGCCGCGGCGACGATCAGGCCGGCCGGCGCGGTGCCTGTGCTGTCGGTCGACATCGACCCCGGAACGCCAGGCCGGGAGCCGCTGGCCGACGGCGCCACGATCCCCGAAAGCCGCAGCAGCACCTACGTTGCGCCGGACAAGGTGCTCGACGTGCTCGACGCCGACACGCGCGCACAGCTCCAGATCCTGCTCGGCGAGTCGGGCAAGGCGCTCGCCGGCCGCGGCGGTGACCTGGCCGACGCGGCGGTCGCGGCCGCGCCGCTCGCCGGCACGGCCGCGGAGGTGACGAGCACGGTCGCCGAGCGCCGGCGCCTCGTCCGCCAGATGGTCGGTGATCTCGCGACCGTCGCTCGGACGCTGCGCGAGCGCCGCGAGACGCTCGTCGCAGCGATCGACGCCGGGCGGACCGTGCTCGCGACGACCGGCGGCCGCTCGGACGAGATCGAGCGCGCCGTCGCGCAGCTGCCCGCCCTGCTCGACGAGACCGACGGCGCGCTGCGCGAGATCCGTGAGCTGGCCGGGCCGCTCAAGGCGGGCCTGCGCGCAAGCGGTCCGCTGCTGGCAGAGCTTCCCAGCAGCCTGCGCGAGCTGCGCCGGATGCAGCCCGAGACGAAGTCGCTCGTCGATCAGCTCGCCCAGCTCGAGCAGCTCGGCTCCGAGCAGCTGCCCGCGATCCGCAAGTTCACGGCCCGGCTGCCGCAGGCGGCGACCGCGGGCAGGCCGTCGGTGAACGCCGCCGCGAAGACGATCTCGACGCTTTCGGACTACGGCGCAGGCCTAGCGCAGCTCGGCGACCTGATCAGCGGGGCGGTCTCGACCAACGACAACAACGGCGTGCTCGCGCGGGCGATCTTCAGCTCGATCGAGCCGATCAAACCCGAGAACTTCGGCTTCGACGCCCAGACCAAGTCGCTCGGCGGCAAACGGACCTCGCTCTACCCGATGCTCGCCGCCGCGCTCGAGCACCGCTGCGAAACCGACGAGACGGCCTGCCTGATGCGGCTGACGACGCCCGGGCTGCCGCCGGTGGAGGACGCACCGTGAGCAAACGGCTGCCAATGCGCTGGTTCGTGGGACTGCTGGTCGCAGCGCTCGTCGCCGCAGCGGCGTTCCTGCTCCTCAACCGCGCGTTCGGCGGCCCCGGCGGGCGGGTCGGCGCGAGCGGCTACGAGCTGCACACGAAGCTCGCCGACTCCCAGCAGCTTCTGACCAAGTCGCTGGTGCTGGTCCGCGGCGTCAAGGTCGGCGAGGTGACCCGCGTCGAGCCGTCCCGCTCGGGAACCGAGATCACGTTCACCGTCGATGACCGCTACGACGGCGTCGGCGCGGGCGCGAGCGCGGCGGTCGGCTGGCGCACGGCATTCGGCGAGGCGTACCTCAAGCTCGACCGCGGCCGATCGGGCGGCCCACGGCTCGACTCCGGCAGCCGCATCCCCGGCCGAGCGAGCGTCGAGACCGACGAGGCGCTGACCGTGTTCGACGGCCAGACGCGCACCCACGCCCAGGGCGTGATCCAGGAGCTCGGGGCCGCGCTCGAGGACCCGGCCCGCGCCGGGCAGATCCGCACGTCGATATCCGGCCTCGCCGGAACCGCCCGGTCGCTGCGCACGCTGACCGAATCGCTTGAAGGCCAGGGCGACGACCTCGCGGGGCTCGTGACGGACAGCGCCGCCGTCGCATCGACGCTCGCCGGCCGCGAGCGCTCGCTGCGGACGATCGTCGACGCGGGCACCGACACGATGCAGGCGACCGCCGCCGGCGGCGACTCGCTGCGCGCCGGCATCCGCGAGCTGCCGCGACTGTCGGCGTCGGCCGACAGCACCCTGCGCGAGCTGCCTTCGGTGCTCGAACCGGCAAACGCGGTTTCCGACGACGTGGCCGCAGCCGTCCGCGAGCTGCGCCCGGCGCTCCAGCAGAGCGGCCCGGCGCTGGCGAGCGCGAACAGCCTCGCGAGCCGCGCACCGAAGCTGGCGTCCGCCGCCGTCCCGGTCCTCCAGCAGGCCACGCCGGTCGTCAAGGGGCTCGAGCCCGCCGCCAAGCAGCTCGAGCCGACGCTTCGCAACATGATCCCGCTCGCGCAGTGGCTCCAGCCCCGGGCCGGCGGGTACGCGTCGGTCTTCGCGAACCTCTCGTCGGCGACCCAGTACGCCGACAGCGACGGCAAGTGGCTGCGCGTGTTCCTGATCAACGACGAGTACGTGACCAACGGGCGCGAGGCGACGGTCACCTGCGGCACCGGCGCCCGCGGTGGCGCCTGCTTCAACCCTTACCCGGAGCCCGACGACGCGATCAACCCGAAGCCGTACACCGCGGGGAGCCATCCACGCCTGACCCCGTACCCGAAGCCATGACGGTGTGGCGTCGCCACACCACATCCGCCGCGCAGAGGCGTTGAATCCCCGGCCATGTCGAGCGTGCTCCCCACAGAAGACGAATTCGCCGATCTGATCCCGGCAGCGGGATCGGTGACCTGGCGCTACGCCGGTGACGTCCGCCTGCTCGGCGGCGCCGGCTACGCGCTCGCGCTGCAGACGGCACACCCGACCGTCGGCGCAGGCGTGGCCCAGTTCTCGGCGTTCGCGACCGACCCGTGGGGCCGGCTGCTGCGGACGCTCGACTACGTCAACGGGACGATCTACGGCGGACCGAAGCTCGCCGGGGCGATCGGCAAGCGCGTACGCGAGGTCCACCGCACGATCAAGGGTCTCAACAAGGACGGCGAGCGCTACCACGCGCTCGAGCCCGAGGCGTTCGCCTGGGTCCACGCGACGCTCGCGGCCTCGATCTACCAGACCGGCCGCCGCTTCGGGAACACGATGACCCCCTCGGAGCGGGAGGTGTTCTGGCAGGAATGGCGCAAGCTCGGCCGGCTCGTCGGCGTGCGCGACCGCGACCTGCCCGAGACCTGGCAGGAGTTCGAGATCTACTTCGATCGCACGGTCCGCGACACGCTTCAGGACCACCCGACCGTGCACGAGGTTTTCGACCTGCTCGACGCGCCGTCCGCGCCGCCGGTTCCCGGCCTGCCGGAGGGCGTCTGGAACGTGATCCGCAAGCCGGCGTCCGCGCAGGTGAAGCTGATCTCGATCGGGATGATGCCGCCGCTGCTGCGCGACCGCTTCGGGATGGAGTGGACCTCGGGCCACGAGCTGCGGTTCCGCGCGCTCGCGGCCGCCTCACGCGCGTCCGGGCCGCTGCTGATCCCGCAGCTGCGCGAGTTCGGCCCGGTCTACGTCAAGGCCCGGATGAAGCAGCTCCGCCGCGGTGATGTCGCCGCGACGCCGCCACCAGCGAGGGAGGTCGCGCTCACCTAGAGCGCGGAGGCCGTTGCGCAGACACGTCGCTCTCTTCGTTGCCCTCGTGCTCTGCGCACTGTTCGGCGCTTCGGCCGTCGCCGAGGCGGCCCCGTCCGGCCTCTCCGGCGCGAAGCCGGGCAGGACGGTCTCGATCGGTCACGGCGTGACGGTCACGCCGTCGGTCGCCGCGCGGCGCGCGGGCGACGGCTGGACGGTCGAGCGGGCGACGGTCCGGATCGGCCGCTCGGTCCGGGGCGAGCGCGTCCGTGTGCAGCTGGCCGGCGACGGCTCGGTCACGCTTCGCGGCGGCTCGTTCACGATCCCCGAGGAGCTGACGGCAGGCCGCTTCACCGCGGCCGGCAGCGGTCTGCGGATCACCGCCGACGGCACCGAGGGCTCGCTGGAGAAGCTGCCCGGCGGACGGCGCAAGGACGGCACCGCCGTGCCCGACGTCGGGCCGGCACTGCCCGCCGCGCCCGCCGGTCAGGAGTGGAACCTGTCGCTCGACCTCTACGACGGTGGCGTCCGCGTGCGTCTGCTGCTCGGCTCCGACGAGGTCGGATCGGTCCTGATCCGGCTCGACGGCTCCTACCGCGTCGCGCTGACGCTGCGTGATGTCGACCTGTTCGGCAACCGCGTGACGATTGCGGGCGAGGTCAGCGGCAGCTCGATCCTCGACCTCTCGACGATCCGCCTCAAGGGCTCTGTGACCGGAACGATCACGCTGGCGCCGGGAGTCGAGCTGCGCGACGCGACGCTGATCTGGGACAGGAACGGCTTCACGATCGCGGCGACGGTCGCGGTCGCCTGCCCTGAGGGCGGTGAGCTCGTCGCCCGTGCAAGACTCGGTCTCGGCAACGACCTGCAGAACCTGACGGTCGATGTGGCCCTCCGCGCCGGGGCGCAGGGCTGCGGCCTCGCGCCCGACCTCAAGCTCGAGCCGGGCACGGAGCTGACCGCCACGATCGCGGTCGAGAACGGGAAGCCGTCGCTGGCCGTCGACGGGACCGTCAAGCTGCGGACTTCACTGATCCCACCGAAGGAGTCGCTGTTCGTCGTCGGGATCAAGCTGCGCGCCGACGAGACCAAGCTCGAGATCGGCCTCTCCGCGAAGGGTGACGGCGTCTCCTTCTCGGGGACGATCAACGGCAACGGCACGTTCCTGATCGAGTTCGAGCTGACCGACCTCGACATCGCCGGGACGAAGCTGAGCGCCGCCGGCCGCATCGTCCGAACGACGCCGGACGGCGAGATCCGGGTGACGGTGAACGGCGGCAGCTCGGAGGCGATCTGGCTCGTGCCGGGCGTGCTCGGCATCACGAACGTCGACCTGGCCTGGGATCCGGCCGCGGGGCGGATCACGCTCGCGGCGACGCTGCGGCTCGTGTGCTCGACCGGGAGCCTCGACCTCGGCGCCTCCGGGTACGTCACCGGCACGGGTGAGATCAAGCTCGACATCGCCGGCGACGCCGACAACTGCATGATCGGCGACGCGCTGACGCTCGACGGAAAGACGCTCGCCGGGACGATCGCGATCGACGCGAACGGCAAGCCGACGATCGACCTCGCGATCCAGCTCTCGAAGATCGCGCTCGGCGACCTCTCGAACCCGCCGCCCGACGGGCTCGTCGCGGCCGCTTCCAACATCTCGGCGAGGATCCGCAACACGTGCGCTCTCTGCCGCGACGGCGCCGCGCTCGAGATCAGCTTCAGCGGCGAGTTCGAGCTCGCCGGCCGGACGCCGCCGCTGCCGTTCCTGCGGATCGGCGTGACGATCAGCGGCGGCGTGCTGCTCGAGGGCGACACGCTGCGCGGGCTGGCGATCCGGCTGACGAACCTGAAGCTGTTCGGTGCGCCGTCGTCGATGACGATCATCATCGAGGGCGAGCTGATCCGGACGCTCGAGGCCGCGCTCGGCCTCCCACCAGGCACGATCCAGTTGATCCCGGTCGAGCCGGTGCCGACGCTGCCGGTCGAGGGCGAGTCGACCGGCGGCCAGGTCGTCGCCGTGGCGACCACGATCGACCGCTGCCTCGCCGGCCGGGCCTGCCGCCCGCGGGCGCTGGTGACGGTGCGGACGACCGGCCGCGGCGCCGTCAGCGTCGCGCTGGAGCGGCGCAGCTGTTCAGGCGGCCGCTGTCGCTGGCGGCGACTGACGCGAACGACCCTGACGCCGGACGCCCGCTTCGTCGCCCGCGCACGCGCCTCGCGGCAGCTGGCGGCAGGCACCTACCGCGTCGTCGCGTCCCCGGCGGCCCGCAAGGGCACGACGCGCCGCAGCGAGTTCCGCGTCCTCGCCGCCGCCCGCTGACCCGCCACCACCAGTCGAGTGTCGCGTTACCCGTGCTGGAGCACGGGTAACGCGACACTCGACCTCAGACGCGGACGGTCTGCTGGATCGCGCCGAGCTGCTCGATCTCGATCCGGACGATGTCGCCGCCGTTCAGGAACCGCGGCGGGTCCATCGACATCCCGACGCCGGCCGGAGTGCCGGTCAGGATCACGTCACCGGGGTGGAGCGTGCAGGTCTCGGCGAGGAAGTCACAGACCTGCTGCGGCGAGAAGATCATGTCGCCGGTCGAGCTGTCCTGCCTGAGCTCGCCGTTGACGTGGACCTGCATGTGCAGCGCGAGCGGATCGGCGATCTCGTCGGCGGTGGTGATCCAAGGGCCGAACGGGCAGGCGCCGTCGAAGCCCTTCGCGCGCGTCCACTGGCGCTCGCGCTTCTGCAGATCACGAGCGCTGACGTCATTGGCGACGGCGTAGCCGGCTATCCGGCCGCCGGCGCCGATGATCACCGCCAGCTCGCCCTCGTAGTCGAGCCGACGGACGACCGGCGGGCAGACGATCTCGCCGAACGGCGGTGCCGCGCTCCCGGGCTGCATCGTGAAGATGATCGGCGCCGATGGCAGCTCCGCGCCCTGCTCGGCGGCGTGGCCGGCGTAGTTGAGGCCGACGCCGTAGAGCACGCGCGGCTCGGGCAGCGGCGCGAGCAGGGTTACGCCGTCGAGCGCGATGCCATCGCCGGTCGCGGCCGGTGGCTCGCCGCCGGCGGCGAGCAGGCCGAGCACGGTCGTGCCGGGGTCGTACGGATGGACGACATCACCACGGACCTCGGCGGCAAGCGGAGAGCCGCCGCCGGGTGGCAGGATCGTCGCGAGCTTCACTTCTGGGCTACGCGGGGCGAGCGGCCTTGCGCTCGCGGCGGCGCACCGCGGCGGCGGCACGACGCTGCTCGGCCGGACTCAGCGAGCGCTCGCGGTCGGCCCGGCGGGCCTCCCACTTCTTCGCCTCGGCCGCTGTCATCTTGCGGATGACGAGGTCGCCGCTCGAGACCTGATCCTTGATGCGCTCGAGCTTGGCCTCACGGGCATCGCGGTCACGTTCACGCTGGGTCTTGGCGGCCATCCCTACAGGGTAGCCGGTCCGCGCGCGAACGCAACTTATTACCGAGAACCTGTAGATCGTGTGTTTGCAGGCGCGAACATCGTTGATGCACGATTTCTTGCCTCAAGTATCGGAGTCGCGAACCGACTCTCGCGGAGGTATGGCGCTGTTCCGAAAGAACGCGCGCGGCTCGCGCGTGACGATCCACGTCCCCGGCCTGACGTCGATGCCGGGCCTGATCGTCGCGACCGTGCCCGGCGCCTCGGAGATCGCGCTCCCCCGCCGCCGCGCCGTCGAGACGCGCTTCCTGCACCGACAGCCAGCGCTCCTGACCTACGACGGCGGTGAGCAGCTGAGCGGCACGCTGCTCGCGTACGAGGCGCCGGACGGCGGTCTCCGCGACGACCGGATGCAGCTGCTGCACAACGTGATCGGCGCGCCGCCGCGCCCGATCCGTGAGTCCGAGGAGGACCGGATCGTCGAGCGCGCCGCCGTGCCGCTGTCGCTGCTCGACGAGGACCGCGCCGAGGAGCTCGCCGAGGAGCCTCACCACCTCCAGTACGTCCGTGACCATCTCCCGGGCAGCAAGCGCCGCGGCGTCCGCGTTCAGCTGATCCGGCCGGTCGCGATCGTCCCTGAGACCTTCAAGGTCGGCTGGCTCAACGGCGCGACGCGCAACATCTCGGTCGGCGGCATCCTCGTCAGCGGCGCCGAGCAGCTCCGCGCCGGCGAGGGCCTACGGCTCCGCTTCGAGCTCGACCACGAGGACGACGTGATCGACCTCCGCGGCCGCGTCGTCCGCGACGACGACCCGTGGGGCCTACGCGGCGTAAGGATCGAGAGCGCCGGCGAGCGCGAGCGCGAGCGCCTGATCCGCTTCATCTACGAGTCGCAGCGGCGGCAGCTGGCGCGGCGGACGCTGCTGGCGAACCACCACCTGTAGGCCCCGCTCCCCCGCGAGCTGTGAAGCCTTTTACTTCCCTGGGAAGCAAAAGGCTTCAGAGCTCGGCGTCGAGTGCCGCCGCGGCGGCACTCGACGCCGCAGCGCGATCCTCGGCCACCAGCCCGATTCGGGTCCGGCGGTCGAGGATGTCGCCGGCGTCGAGCGCGCCCTCATGGGTGACGGCGAAGCGCAGCTCGTCGGGCGTGTACGGCAGCCCGCCGGAGACCGGCTCGGCAAGCGCCGGGTCGCCGCTGACGACTAGCGGCGCCTCAGAGCCGTAGCGGCCGACGAGCCGCTGCGGCGCGTCGACGGCCTCGAGCTGCTCACGCGGCAATGCGCCGACGAGCGGCAGCGTCCGCGTGACGCACGGGCCGGCAGTCAGCGCGCCTTCGATCACGGCCGCGTCGACGGCGTCCTCGGCCATCTTGCGGTAGGTGGTCAGCTTGCCGCCGACGATCGTGACCATCGGCCCGCGACCGCGATGGACGAGGTGGGCGCGGGACAGATCGGCGGTCCGACCCTCCTCGCCGCTGTCGAGCAGAGGCCGCAGCCCTGCGAACGCGCCGCGTACGTCCTCGCGCTGAGGCGGGTCGTCGTAAAGCACGCCGAGCACGTCGAGCAGCTCGGAGATCTCCTCCTCGCTCGGCTCCGGCACGTCGGGGATCGGCCCCGGCGCGTCAACGTCGGTCAGGCCGACGTAGACCCGGCCGTCCGGCTGCGGCAGCACCAACAGATACCGGTTGCTCTCACCAGGGATCGGCAGCGTCAGCGCTGTAGTCGGATGGCCGAAGCGCTCGCCCTCGAAGACGAGGTGCGTGCCGCGGGCCGGGCGCAGCGCCACTTCCGGCTGGAGCGCCGACGCCCAGACGCCAGCAGCGTTGACGATCACCCGCGCCCGAACGACGTGGTCCTCGCCGGTCAGCTCGTCGCGGAGCGCCACCTCACCGGCCTCGCCGGTCTCGGTCACGCGCATCCGCGTGAGGATCGACGCGCCGTGCGTGGCCGCCGTCCGCGCGAGCGCGACGACGAGCCGCGCGTCGTCCTCGAGCTGCCCGTCCCACGCGAGCACGCCGCCGCGCAGACCCTCGCTGCGGACGCCGGTCGCCATCGCACGCGCCTCGGTCGCACTTAGACCGCGCGGGCGCGGCAGCAGCGAGCGTGGCGTCCGTGCAGACAGCCGCAGTCCGTCACCGGCACGGAAGCCCGCGGCGGCGATCGTCAGCGCCGCCGGCGCCACGCTCGGCAGTGCCGGCAGCAGCATCGGCAGCGGCCGCGTCAGGTGCGGCGCCGTCGTCTGGAGCAGAATGCCGCGCTCGACCGCGCTCTCGTAGGCGACTCCGAACTGTGCCTTCGCCAGGTAGCGCAGGCCACCGTGGACGAGCTTCGAGCTCCAACGCGAGGTGCCGTGCGCGAGATCGTGAGCGTCGACGGCGAGCACGTCGAGCCCGCGGCTCGCGGCGTCGAGCGCGACACCGGCGCCGGTCACGCCGAGACCGACGACGAGCACGTCGACAAGGTCACGCCCGGCCAGCGCCTCGATCTCCTGCGCTCGGCGTGCGGCGTTCAGCTGGCCAGGCGCGAACTCGGTCATGGCGTCAGCCCCGCCCGGACGAATCGCTCGAATTCCGCGTCGAGATCGTCGACGCCGGTGCCCGACCCGATCATCGTCAGCGCCGAGAGCGCGAAGCCGTGACCGGCGAGCACGAGCGCGCGCGCCATCGTCTGCGGGTCGCCGGCGCGAATCGTCCCCGCAGCGATCCCGGACGCGATCAGCGCCTCGAGCCGGTCGAGCGTGTGCTGCTGGGATCGGCCGGGGCGATCGAGCATGTACGGCAGCAGCAGCTCGGGGTCGAGCTCGACGATCCGCTGCAGCAGCGGATCGCTGCGCAGCTCGCGGATCGTCGCCACCGCGAGACGGGCGACGGCCCCCGGCGCGTCGCCGGTGGAGCCCGTCCCCGCGAGCACCCGCTCCTCCATCGCAAGCCACTCGCGCGTCATCAGCTCGGCGAGCAGCGTCTGGGTATCGGGCCAGAGCCGGTAGACGGTCATCCGCGAGACGCCGGCGCGGCGGGCGATGTCGGTCAGCGTCGTCTTGCGCCAGCCGACGGCCAGGATCGCCTCGCGAGCGGCCGCGAGCACTACCTCCTCGGTCGACGGCAGCGCCTCGATGTGACGACTTGACGTCATCTGTCACACTGTAACACGATGACCTCCGATCCACACCACTCGCGCTGGGGCGACCCGGCCAAGGCCGGACCGGTCCCGGAGTCGATGCGCGCACTGATCGACGCCGCCTTCCAGCACCCGGAACCGCGCTCGTCGGCGCCGCTGGAGGCACTGGTGCCGGGACCCTGCGCGCTCAGTTCAGATCAGCTCGCCGCGCTCGCCGGACTCGTCGGCGCGGCGCACGTCGACACGACCGACGAGACGCGGACGCGCCATGCCGGCGGCTGCTCGACCGTCGACCTGCTCCACCGCCGCGAGGGCGACCTGCGCGACGCACCTGACGCGATCGTTCTGCCGGGCAGCCACGACGACGTCGCCGCGATCCTGCGCTGGGCCGGAGCGGAACACGTCGCCGTGATCCCGTTCGGCGGCGGCACCTCGGTCGTCGGCGGCCTCAGCCCCGATCGCAGCGGCTTCACCGCGACGATCGCGCTCGACCTGCGCCGGATGAACCGGCTGCTCGCGGTCGACGAGACGTCGATGACGGCGACGCTCGAACCGGGCATGCGCGGACCGGAGGCCGAGGCGGCGCTCGCCCCGCACGGGATGACGATCGGCCACCTCCCCCAGTCGTTCCAGTACGCGACGATCGGCGGCTTCGCGGCCGCCCGGTCGAGCGGCCAGTCGTCGGCCGGGTACGGCCGCTTCGACCAGATGGTCACCGGCCTGCGGGTCGCGACGCCGGCCGGCGATCTCGACCTCGGCCGCGGCCCTCAGAACGCGGCCGGGCCCGACCTGCGCCAGCTGATAGTCGGCTCCGAGGGCGCGTTCGGGGTGATCACGTCGGTCACTGTCCGCACGCGCCCGCTGCCGAGCGAGCGCTGGGCGGCAGGCGTGCGAATGCCGTCGTTCGCCGAGGGCGCCGCCGCGCTGCGCGAGCTCAACCGCTCGCGGCTGCCGCTGACCGTCGTCCGGCTGAGCGACGAGGCCGAGACGGCGATCAACCTCGCGAACCCGGACGCGATCGGCAGCGGAGAGGATCCCGCCCATCCCGGCAGCCTCCTGATCATCGGCGTCGAGGGCGACGCCGAGCAGGTCGCCCGCGGCCGCGACGGCGCGCTCGCGATCCTCGCCCGCCACGGCGGCGGCGAGCCGGACGAACCCGCCGGCGAGCACTGGTACGAGGGCCGCTTCAACGGCCCCTACCTGCGCGACGGCCTGCTCGACGCCGGCGTGCTCGTCGACACGCTCGAGACGGTGACGAACTGGAGCGACCTCGAAGGCGTCCACGACGCGGTCGGCGAGGCGATCCACGGCGCGCTCGGCGAGACGCCGCACATCGTGCTCTGCCACGTCTCGCACCTCTACGAGACCGGCGCCTCGCTCTACTTCACGGTCGCGGCACGCTCCGAGACAGACCCGATCGCCCAATGGCAGACGGTCAAGAAGGCCGCGAGCGACGCGATGACGGCGCGGCGCGCGTCGATCACGCACCACCACGCGATCGGCCGCGACCACCAGCCATGGCTCGAACGCGAGATCGGCCCGGTCGGCATCGGCATCCTCCAGGCGGTGAAGGCCGAGCTCGACCCGCACGGGATCCTCAACCCGGGAATCCTCGTCCCAGCACGATGAATCGCCGCTTCCGCATCCTCGTCAACCCGGTCGCCGGCCACGGTCGCGCGCCGCACAAGGCGCTGCCGGTCGCCAAGCTGCTTCGGCAGGCCGGCGCCGAGGCCGAGATCGTCAACACGACGAGCGTCGCCGACGCACGTGAGCAGGCGCGGGCCTGTGGCGCCGGAGGCATCGTCGCCGTCGCCGCAGGTGGCGACGGGATGGTCGCGCTGGTCGCCGGGGCGGCGGTCGAATCCGGCGGCCCGTTCGCGATCATCCCGGGCGGCCGCGGCAACGACTTCGCACGCCAGCTCGGGATCGACAGCCCCGGCGAGCCGGCCGAGATCGCCAGCCGCCTGCTCGAAGGCGAGGAGCGCGCCGTCGACGTGATCGAGGCGGCAGGCCGGACGGTCGTCGGATCGGTCTACGCCGGCGTCGACTCCCAGGCGTCGGTGATCCTCGACAGGACACGCTGGGTGCCCGGGCCGCTCCAGTACCAGTACGCGGCGGTGCGTGCGCTCGCGACGTACAAACCGTCGACGTTCACGATCGAGGTCGACGGCGTCAGGCACGAGCAACGAGGGGCGAACGTCGTCGTCGCGAACTCGGGCTACTACGGCTCTGGCATGCACATCGCGCCCGACGCAGAGATCGACGACGGGCTGCTCGACGTCGTCGTGATCGACGCCGCCTCGCGCTGGCAGCTCGTCCGCTCGCTGCCGAAGGTCTACGACGGCAGGCACGTCACGCTCGACGAGGTCCACGTCTTCCGCGGCCGCGAGATCACCGTCTCCGCCGACGAGCCGGTCGACGCCTACGCCGACGGCGACCGCCTGTCGGCGCTGCCGGTCACGGCGACGGTGCGGCCCGGCGCGCTCCGCGTGATCGCCTAGAGCATCGCGGGCAACGCCGCTGCCGGATCGCCGTGCAGGGTGTACCCGCCGCGCCCGCGCTCGACCAGCCCGCGCTCGATCAGCACGCCGACCGCAGTCGTGACCGACGGCCTGCGCGCGCCGACGAGCTTCGCGACGGTGTCGTGCGTCAGCGGGATCGGCAGCTGGACGCCTTCGGTCGTGACGTGGCCCCAGCGGTCCGCGAGCCGCCAGAGCAGCACGAGCACGCGCGCGTCAACGCGCGGGATCTGCGCGAGCGCCCGCTGCAGTCCGAGCAGCCGCGCCCGGGCATCAATGCGGCTCGCAAGCACCTCCTGCAGGGCCGGGAACCTGCCTGCCACGGCGGCGAACCGGCGATCGAGCGCGGCCACCCGGGCCGGAACCGTCACCGACCAGCGCACTTCGCCGGGTAGGGGGTCGAGCGGATCCTCGTCCCAGGGGCGGATCAGGTCGCCGCGGCCGAGCAGCTCGGCGGTCTGGCGGCCGGCGATGTCGAGCTCCCTCATCATCAGCCCGTCGAGGATCAAGAGCCCGTAGCGCTGGGCGTCATCGCCGTCGGGCTCGGGCAACTCGCCGACGGGCCCTTTCGGCAGCGCGAACGCGGCGGCGACCGCGTGACGCCGCGCCAACGCGAGTTCGTCGCCGTCGAGGACGGCGGCGAGCTCGGGGTCGGCATCGATGACGGATATGACCTGGCGAGCCTGCGTGAGCACTGTCCTGTGCAAGCTAGCCGGAACATGGGGTCGGGGGTGACAGTAAGAATTGCGGTGATGGAGTCCCTCGAAGGACAGCTCCTGATCGCATCGCCGGCGCTGACCGACGAGAACTTCGCGCGAGCGGTCGTCGCGATCGCCCACCACGACGCCGATGGCGCGCTCGGGATCGTCCTCAACCGCCCCTCGGCGACGACCGTGGCCGAGGCGGTGCCGGAGCTCGAGCCGCTGACCGACGAGCACGAGGTCGTGTACTTCGGAGGCCCCGTCCACCACGAGGCGATCGTCGTCCTCGCCGAGTTCCGCGATCCGGGCCAGGCGGCCTATCTGGTCTCGGATCGGATCGGGCTGGTCTCGGACCGGATGGGCATCGCGGGGCTCGAGGACGCGAGCAGCCGCTGCCGCGTCTACGCCGGCTACGCCGGCTGGGGTCCGGGGCAACTGGAGTCCGAGCTCGAGCGCGAGGACTGGATCCTCGAGCCCGTCCACCCCGATGACGTCTTCGCGATGACACCCGACCATCTGTGGTCGGGCGTGCTCGAGCGCAAGGGCGGCCGCTACCGCCTGCTCGCGACGTGCCCAGAAGATCCTTCTCTGAACTGAGCTGCGTGCTCAGATCAGCGCCAACACGATCACCAACACCACCATCAGCCCGAGCACGCCGAAGACGATCGCCTGCGCCTTCCACTGACGCTGCCAGTGACCGGGGTCGGCCTGGTCGCGCGTGTGGCGCCCCTCGGGCGGCTCGCCACCGTCCCAGTCGTCGCGAGATGCCATGTGCGGGTTCTACCAGGCACAATCAGCGGACGATGGAGCACGTCCACATCGAGGAGTTCAAACCGCTGTTGCGCGGCGTCAGCCACGCGGTCAGCTTCTGGATCGCGCTTGCCGCGGCGATCGTGCTCGTCGTCCTCGCCGACGGGACGACCGAGACGGCGGCGGCGGTCATCTACGGGATCGGGCTCTGCGCGCTGTTCGGCGCCAGCGGCACGTATCACCGCTGGCGCTGGAACCCGCGCTGGCGGCCGCTGCTGAGGCGGATCGACCACTCGACGATCTTCGTCTTCATCGCCGCGTCGTACACACCGATCTCGCTGCTCGTGCTCGACGGCGCGTGGCGCTGGTCGATCCTCGCCGTCGTCTGGGCCGGCGCGATCGCCGGCGTGCTGATGAGCGTCTTCTGGATCGACGCGCCGCGCTGGCTCGTCGCCGGCGTCTACCTCGCGCTCGGCTGGGTCGCGGTCGCCGCGACACCGCAGCTGATCGACAACCTCCCGGTCGCGCCGCTGACGCTGCTCGCGGCCGGCGGGCTGCTCTACAGCGCCGGCGCGATCGTCTACGCGCTGAAGCGCCCAGACCCGTGGCCGAAGGTCTTCGGCTTCCACGAGGTCTTCCACGCCTTCGTGATCGCCGCCGCGACGACGCACTTCGTCGCGATGGCCGGCTGGATCTTCTCGACCCCCACCTGACGTCGAGTGTGCGCTGGGTAGCGCTATACGGCGCTCAGCGCACACTCGACGAGGCTTGTGTTCCTACCGATCGGTAGGATTGGCCCATGGCTGCCACAGAGACCGATACGAAGCCGACCTTCTCGCTCGCGCTGACGCAGGAGCAGAAGGACATGAGGGACTGGGTCCACGGCTTTGCCGCGGACGTGATGCGGCCCGCCGCGCACGAGTGGGACGAGCGCGAGGAGACGCCGTGGCCGATCATCCAGGAGGCCGCCAAGATCGGCCTCTACAGCTGGGAATCGATGCGCGACTTCGGCATCGACGAGTCGGGCCTGACGATGCCGATCGTCCAGGAGGAGCTCTTCTGGGGTGACGCCGGAATCGGCATGGCGATCATGGGCAGCGGCCTCGCCGCCGCCGCGATCGCCGGCCAGGGCACGTGGGAGCAGATCCAGGAGTGGGTGCCGCGTTGCTACGGAACCGAGAACGACCTCAAGGTCGCCGCGTTCTGCGCGTCGGAGCCGGGCGCCGGCTCGGACGTCGGCGCGATCCGGACGACCGCGAAGTACAACGAGGCCGACGACACCTGGACGCTGAACGGCCAGAAGGCGTGGGCGACGAACGGCGGCATCGCCGACGTGCACGTCGTGATCGCCCAGACCGCGCCCGACCTCGGCGCGCGCGGCCACGCGGCGTTCGTCGTGCCGATCGAGACCAAGGGCATCGAGCAGGGCGCGAAGGTCAAGAAGCACGGCCTGCGCGCGTCGCACACCGCCGACGTCCATCTCGACGACTGCGTGATCCCCGGCGCCAACCTGCTCGGCGGCAAGGACAAGCTCGACGAGCGTCACGCCCGGATTCGCGAGGGCGGCAAGGGCAAGCAGCAGGCCGCGATGGCGACGTTCGAGGCAACGCGCCCGGTCGTCGGCTCCCAAGCGCTCGGCATCGCCCGCGCGGCCTACGAGTACGCGCTCGAGTACGCCAAGGAGCGCGAGCAGTTCGTCGAGAAGATCATCGAGAACCAGGCCGTCGCGTTCACGCTCGCGAACATGAAGACCGAGATCGACGCCGCCCGCCTGCTCGTCTGGCGCGCCTCGTGGATGGCCCGCAACGGCATCCCGTTCGAGAACGCCGAGGGCTCGATGAGCAAGTACAAGGCCGGCGAGTGCGCGGTCTGGACGACCGAGCGCGCGATCCAGATCCTCGGCGGCAACGGCTACACCCGCGAGTACCCGGTCGAGCGCTGGCACCGCGACTCGAAGATCTACACGATCTTCGAGGGCACGAGCGAGATGCAGCAGATCGTCATCGCGCGGGCGATCTCCGGCATGCGCATCATCTGACGGCGATGCGCATGCTTCGCGTCCGGCGCCTCGTCGCGCCTGGCGGCATCCTCGCCGGCTTGCGTACCGCTGGTACCCCACGCCCGCTGCGTCCTTGCCAGCCACGACGATCCACCTCCTCTGTTGACGATTCCAGGGCGGCCCATGGCTGACAGCCGGAGAGCCCGGCACCTGGGCCCTGCCGTCCGCAGACCACTGATCTTGGATGCGGCGTTGCCGCTGTTCGCCAACGACGGCTACGACGCCGTCTCGATGCAGGCGATCGCCGACGCGGCCGAGGTCAGCAAGCCGGTCCTCTACTCCTGCTTCGAGAGCAAGGAGGAGCTGTTCGATGCGCTCGCGCGGCGCGAGAACCGGCGGCTCTGGGAGCTCGTCGACTCGCTGACGCCGGCCACGCCGGGCGGCGGTGACGGCGACGCCGCGCTGCTCGAGCAGGCGCTGACCGGACTCTTCCGCGCCGTCGAGCAGGCGCCCGATGCGATTCGCGTGCTCTACGTCGAAGCGCGCGGCGAGAACCGCATCGTCCGAGGCCGCCGTCACTGGCACGAGCGGATGGCGACGCACCTGCGCGAGCACGCGGCGGGCCTCGACGAGCGCGAGGCCGACGTGCTCGGGCGGCTGCTCGTCGCGACGGCCGAGCTCGGCTTCTCGGTCCTGCTCGATCCCGAGCCGGAGTGGGGCGCCGCCGAGCTCGCCGCGTTCCTCGCGCCCAGGCTCGTGCGCGACCTCCCTGCCGCGGTCGCATGAGCGCAGACGCCAGCGACGCACGCCGCGCGACGATCCGCCAGTCGCTGTCCGTCGGCGTCGCGACCGGCGCCTACGGGATCTCGTTCGGCGCGCTGGCGGTCGCCGCCGGCCTGACGGTGCTACAGGCGCAGGCGCTGTCGCTGCTGTTGTTCTCCGGTGGCTCGCAGTTTGC
>WBZP01000917.1_pt2 | contig 28434 bp, 20 predicted proteins | sample 5204301 | NCBI WGS metagenome assembly WBZP01 (sample SAMN12412401, study PRJNA552823) | activated sludge metagenome | isolation source: activated sludge from nitrification reactor of wastewater treatment plant... | place: USA: Pennsylvania | collected 2017 | reverse complement strand
CGAGTTCAAGGTCAGCAACGCGCAGGAAGCCTATGCCGCGTTGGCGGCGGTGGCGGGCGTGGAAGCCGGCGACGTGGCCGAGGCCTTGCGCGCCGGTTCGCGGCTGGAACGCATCGGCATGGTGGAGAACCTGATCTCCGAACAAAACATCACCGACCTGGCCGACCTGATGAAGGTCAGCGACCAGTTGCCACCGGTGCTGATGCGCGAATACCGCGCCCCCGGTGAGCTGATGGCGGTGTTCACGCGCCCGGTGGCGCGCAGCGAGCTGCAGCTCGGCGACTTTGCCTTCGTCTCCGAGGACGCTGCGATGCTCACCGCGCTGCTGCGCAACGCCAACGCGCGCAAGGAAGCCGGCGTCAACGTGCTGCTCTACGGCCCACCCGGCACGGGCAAGACCGAGCTGGCCAAGGTCTGCGCCGCGGCCGCGGGTCTGACCCTCTATGAGGTGGAATACGCCGACCGCGACGGCAACAGCCTGAGCGGGCGCGACCGCTACCGCAGCCTGCAGATCAGCCAGGTCTTCCTCAAGGGCAGCCCGGAAGTGGCCCTGCTTTTCGATGAAGTCGAGGACGTATTCCCACCCATCAGCAGCGAAGCCGCGCAGCTGATCGCCAGGCTGGACAGCAGCGACGGCAGCGCCGGCGGCATGAACAGCAGCGTCAGCGGCAAGGCCTGGGTCAACCAGATCCTCGAAACCAACCCGGTGCCGGTGATCTGGGTCACCAATCGCATCGAGCAGATCGACCCCGCATTTCGCCGCCGCTTCCAGTACCACCTGATGCTCAAGAGCCCGCCACCCGGTGCGCGGCTGGGCCTGGTGACACGTGCGCTGGCCGATGTGGCGGTCGGTGACGGTTTTGCCGCCCGGCTGGCCGAACGCCGGGGGCTGACGCCGGCGCAGATTCGCACCGCGGTGCGCTTTGCGCGTCTGACACAGCCACAGGACACCGTCGTTGAAGCCACAAGCCTGGAGAGCTTGATCGAGCGCCAGCTGGCCAACGCCGACAAGGCGCTGGGCAACGCGGCAGCCGAACGTGGCGCGCGCGTGGTGGTCACCTCCTACGACCTGTCGCTGCTGAACGTGGAGTCGCGCTACGAAGTGCCGCGCATCGTTGAAGCGCTGCGGCGCCGCGGCCACGGCACGCTGTGCTTTCACGGCGCGCCGGGCACCGGCAAAACGGCGCTGGCCGAACACATCGCGCAGGCCCTGCAGCGTCCGCTGATGATCCGGCAGACCAGCGACATCGCCAGCAAGTACGTCGGCGAGACCGAGCAGAACATGGCCCGCATGTTCGACGACGCGCAGAACGAAAGCGCCGTGCTGCTGCTGGACGAGGCCGACAGCTTCCTGCGCAGCCGCCGCATGGCCGAGCGCAACTACGAAGTCACCGAGGTCAACCAGATGCTGCAAGGCATGGAACGGTTCGCCGGGGTGTTCATATGCACCACCAACCTGTTCGAGGACCTGGACGAAGCGGCACTGCGGCGCTTCACGTTCAAGGTCCGGTTCCACCCCCTGACACCCGAGCAACGGGTGCGCATGTTCGTGGTCGAAGCGCTGGGCGGCCGCGACCGGGCCCTGGGCACCGAGCAGCGCCAGCGCCTGGGCGCACTGGACGAACTGGTGCCGGGCGACTTCGCCGCCGTGCAACGCCAGGCCGAGGTGCTCGGCGTAGCGCTGGAGCCCGACGAGTTCCTTTCCCAGCTGGAGAGCGAACATCGGGTCAAGCCTGGCGTGCGGCAGCGCCGCGGCATCGGCTTTCAGCGCTGAAGACGTGCTGAAACAAGCAACGGCGGGCTCAAGCCCGCGTCGTGGCCGTCGATATGCGGGACATGGGGTGGATCACCGCAGACGGTCTCTTGTTGACCGGCACCAACCTTTTGCTGCTGGCACTGCTGGCCTGGGCACTGTTGGGCGCGCTGCTCTACCTGCGCCTGACGCGCAGCCGCAACCGGATCCGCAACCATCTGTCGGCCGCCGTCACCCAGCTGGACAAGCTGCGGGGCCGCGACCCGCTGACCGGCCTGATCACGCGGCCCGAGTTCGAGCTGGCACTGGAAGAAGCCACGCTCGAATGCGACCACACCGGTGTCCCGCTGGCCTTGCTCTACCTGGGGCTGGACGACTTCCGCCACATCAACGAACTCCACGGCCATCGCGAGGGCGACACGCTGCTGGTGCAGGTCGCGCGGCGACTGACCTCGGTGGTGGGCAGCGGACCGGTTGTCTGCCGGGTGGCGGGCGACGAATTTGCGCTGCAGGCGCCCGGTGACGCCGTCGACGCCGCACACACGGCCGAGCGCATCCAGGCCGCCCTGCAGCAGCCGTTTGAACTGGCAGGCACGAAGCTGCGCGTGAGTGCGTCGCTGGGCATTGCGATGTACCCCGAACACGGTTCGCGGCCACGCCTGTTGGCGCACGCCGCACTGGCGATGCGGGCGGTCAAGCTGGCCGGCGGCGCCAGCCACGGGCACTACGACCCCGCCATGGGCTTCGATCAGCGCAACCAGGCCGAACTGGTGCGCGATCTGCGGCTGGCCATCGACAGGGGCCAGCTTCAGCTCTACTACCAGCCCAAGGTCGACGCCCGCAGCCTGCAGATCACCGCGGCAGAGGCCTTGCTGCGTTGGCAACACCCCGCGCGCGGCATGGTCAGCCCGGCGGTCTTCATTCCACTCGCGGAACGCCACGGGCTGATTGGCGCCCTGGGAAACTGGGTCATCGCCGAAGCCTGCCGCCAGGCGGGCCAATGGCGCGAGCAGGGTCTGCGCATGCGTGTGGCAGTCAACCTGTCCGGGCTGCAACTGCGCCAGGACGACCTGGTGCAGTGCATCGAGGCCGCCTTGCGGCAGCACCGCATCCCTGCCGAGCGCCTGACCTGCGAGATCACCGAGTCCGTCGCGATGGAAGACACGACCCAGACACGCGCGGCGTTCGAACGCCTGCGCCTGGCCGGGCTGCATGTCTCGATCGACGACTTCGGCACCGGACACTCCAGCCTGGCTACGCTACGCAAGCTGCCGGCGGCGGAGCTGAAGATCGATCGCGCCTTCGTCACCGACCTGGCCAGCAGTGCCGAAGCCAGATCCATCGCGCAGGCCATCGTGCAGATGGCCCATACCTTGGACTTGCGCGTGGTGGCCGAAGGCGTGGAGACCGAAGCGCAACGGGACATCCTGCTGGCCCTGGAATGTGACGAATTGCAAGGCTTCCTCTTTGCCAGGCCCATGCCCGCGCAAGCACTGGCGTTGTGGGCCAGCGACGACCGCAGCGAAAGCAGCCGCAGCCAGCCCTCGGTGTTCCGCGCCTCGCTGTTCGAGCCCACGGCGCCCGCACCCATGATCGATGCGAGGCCCGGGACACAGGGCCCCGGGTTCTGACCTGAGCCCGCACAGCGGGCAGATTTCCGCGCCGAAGGTCACACCTTGCCGGCCCGGTCGGTGGGATGATGGTCAACTTTGGCCCTGGCGCTTCCGATGAACGAGACCTCAGCCCAAACCAGTACCGAGTCCTCGCTGCTCCTGCTGATGCTGGCAGCGGCCGTGGTGGTCTTCGCTGCACATGTCTGTCTGGGCTGGATCCGCGAGATCCAGCGCGCGCCCAGTCTCCGCCAAAGCTGGAATGGCCTGCTACGGGCGGCCTTCAGCATGGGCACCGGCCTTTCGAGCTGTGCCGTGCTGGCGCTGTCGTCCGAAGCCCTGCCCTTTCCGCTGGGTTACCAGTTTTCGCGCGTCATGATGTTGTGGGGCGGCTCGATCCTGATCTGCCTGCCGACCTGCTACTGGTTGATGCGCTCGCAGCGCTTGATCGCAGTCCTGGGCGGCGGGGCCCTGCTCGCCATCGCCGCTGCCGGCGTGCAGGCAGGCTGGGTACTGGCGGGGGGTTTCCGGCCCGGGGTCTTGTGGCGCACCGAGTTCGTTGTCGCTGCAGTGGTGCTGCTGCTGCTGGGGGTGACGGCGGCGGTCGCTGTCGCCAACTCGGAGCCCGCCCTGAAGGGACGGCGGCGGCAACTCTGGCGGATTGGAGGGGCGGCGATGCTGGGGCTGGCCGTGGTGGTCGGCCAGGAAGTGCTTCTGGCCGGCGCCGGGTTGCTGGCCCAGGTCGGCTCGCTGTACAAGAGCCAGGTGCCAGCAGCCATCGTCTGTCTGGCAGCAGGCGCGGTGCTGCCCTTGCTGCAGTCGGTGATGGCCATCGATCTGGAACTGCGCCGCCGCGCCCGCCGCCGTCGCCGCGGCAGGACGATGTCATCGTCGAGAATGCCCTTGCCAATGGACAAGCCGCAGGCTCCCTGAGCGCCCGCGGTCATCGTGCCCTCGCACAAGGACTTCTGCTGCCCATCATGAATCCGAACCTGCGTACATACACCCGCGGCGCGGCGCTGGCCGACTTGCTGCCACGTCGCATCGCGGTCATCGACGGCGCCATGGGCACGATGATCCAGCGCCACCACCTGCAGGAGGCCGATTTCCGCGGCGACCGCTTCATGGCCCATGCCAAGGACCTGAAGGGCAACAACGACCTGCTGGTGCTGACACGGCCGGACGTGGTCCGCCAGATCCACGACCAGTACCTGGCCGCCGGCGCCGACATCATCGAAACCAATACCTTCGGCGCCACCTCGATCGCGCAGGAAGACTACGGCCTGGCCCACCTGGCGCGTGAGATGAACCTCGCGGCGGCACGCATCGCGCGCCAGGCCGTTGACGTCGTGACCACCGCCGACCAGCCCCGCTTCGTGGCCGGCGCCCTGGGCCCGACGCCGCGCACGGCGAGCATCAGCCCCGACGTCAACGACCCCGGCGCGCGCAATGTGAGCTTCGACCAGTTGCGCCAGGCCTACCGCGAGCAGGCCGAAGGTCTGCTCGCAGGCGGCTGCGACCTGTTCCTGGTGGAGACCATCTTCGACACGCTCAACGCCAAGGCAGCGATCTTTGCGCTGGACGAGCTGATGCAGGATTGCGGCGAACGGCTGCCAGTCATCATCTCCGGCACCGTCACCGATGCCTCGGGTCGCATCCTCAGTGGCCAGACGGTGGCCGCCTTCTGGCACTCGGTTCGCCATGCGCGACCGCTGGCGGTGGGACTCAACTGTGCCCTGGGCGCGACGCTGATGCGGCCTTACATCGAAGAGCTGGGCAGGGTCGCGCCGGACACCTACATCAGTTGCTACCCAAACGCCGGCCTACCCAACCCGATGAGTGACACCGGGTTCGACGAAACCGCCCCGGTCACGGCCCGGCATCTGGGCGAATTTGCCAAGGCTGGATTCCTCAACATCGCAGGCGGCTGCTGCGGCACGACGCCGGAGCACATCGCGGCCATAGCGCAAAGCGTCCGCCCCTACCGGCCGCGGAGCCGGCACGACCCGCTGCTGACGCAGCTGCTGGCGGCCTGACGGCCTGACGACCTACAAGGTCTTGGTGGCGATCTTGAAGTCGGGGTCGTCCGGGTAGTGCGTAATCTGGAAGCCCAGGCTGATCATCAACTTGAACATGGGCGAGTTGTTGGCCAGGATCAGGCCCACGATCTCCGAAAGGCCCTTGCTGCGTGCCACTTCCATGATGGAGAGCATCAGGCGCGAACCCAGGCCCTGACCCTTGAACTGGTCCGACACGACGAGCGAGAACTCGCAGCTCGTGCCATCGGGATTGGTGACGAAGCGGCTGACACCCAGAATGCGTTCGGCTTCGGTCACCGTACCGTCTTCTGCGGTCTGGCGTTCCTTGCTGAACGCCACCAGTGCCATCTCGCGGTCGTAGTCGATCAGCGTAAAACGCGCCAGCATGCGAGCCGGCAACTCGGGCAAGGCACTGGCGAAGCGGAAGTAGCGGCTTTCGGGCGACAGGCCGCGGATGAAGGTCTGCAGCATTTCGGCATCGTCGGGGTGGATCGGGCGGATGGTGTACAAACCCCCGCCCTTGAGTGGCCATTCGCGCTCCAGCCCCGTGGGATAGGGCAGCACGGCCAGGTGGCCGAAGCTTCCCGGCGCTTGGGCCGCGGCTTCCACCACGATGCGAGCGTCCACTGCCACGGCGCCCTGGTCGTCCACGATCACCGGGTTGATGTCCATCTGGCGCAATTGCGGCAGCATGCACACCATGTCGCTGACACGCAGCAGCAGCTGTTCCAGCGCGCCCATGTCGGCGGCCGGCGCACCACGCCATTCCTGCAGGATCTCGTGCACGCGCGAGCGCTCGATCAGCCGGCGCGCCAGGAACTGATTCAGGGGCGGCAGTTCGATGGCCCGATCGGCGATGAGCTCGATCATCGTCCCCCCGGCACCGAAGGTGATGACCGGTCCGAACGCTTCGTCGGTGGTCAGCCCGACGCAGACCTCCCGCCCGCGCCGCAGCCCGGCCATCGGCTGCACCGTGACCCCGTTGACACGCGCTTCCGGCTGGGCGCGGTGCACGGCCTGCAGCATCTCCTGGTGCTGGTCCCGCACCTGGACCGCGTTCTGCACGTCCAGCATCACACCCTGGACATCACTCTTGTGCGAGATGTCGGGCGAGTCGATTTTCAGGGCCACGGGGTAACCCAGCTGGCTGGCGATCAGCATGGCCTCGTTCGCGCTGCGCGACAGCATGGTTCGCGTGACCGGGATGTGGAAAGCCGCCAACAGGGCCTTGCTTTCCATCTCGGTGAGCACCTGGCGCCGCTCCGCCAGCACCCCCTCGATGAGCAGGCGTGCACCTTCCACGTCGGGCGCCGGGCCGTCGGACAGCGGTGGCGGTGTCTGCTGCAGCAACTGCTGGTTGCGGTAGAAGCTGGCGATGCTGTTGAAGGCGTCCACCGCCGCTTCGGGCACACGAAACACCGGCATGTGCTTGATGCCCAGCAGGTGGCGCGCCGAGCGCACCGAGGACTCGCCCAGCCAGCAGCCCAGCACCGGCTTGGAGTGCGGCGAGAAAGCCTCGCCGACCGCTGTGGCCACGGCGTCGGCGTCGATGCCGGCCTTGGGTGAGAAGATCAGCAGCACACCGTCCACGTCGCGGTTGGCCACATCGGCCTTCATCGCCGCAACGTAGGCCGCGGGATCGGCGTCCTCACTGAGGTCCTTGACGTGGACGATCTCCAGCCCCAGGCTCTCCGCCCAGTCGGCCGCCATCACGGCAGGCCCGCCACCGTTGGTCACGATGGACAGCCGGTGGCCCACGGGACGGTAGCGCGAGGCCAGGCACTGTGCGGCCGAGACGAGTTGGGTGAACTGGCGCACCCGCACCACACCGGCGCGGCGCAGCGCTGCATCGAACACATCGTCGGTTCCCACGATGGCCGCCGAGTGGGTCAACGCCACCCGGGAACCCGAGGCTTTTCGGCCGGACTTCAGCACCACCACGGGTTTGGCGTGGGCCGCGGCGCGCAGCGCACTCATGAATCGTCGCGCGTGCCGGATGCCCTCCATGTAGACCAGGATGCTCTGCGTGGCACCATCGTTGGCCAGGAAGTCGAGCACCTGCGGCAGTTCGACGGCGGTGTTGGGACCCAACGAGACAACGGTCGAAAAGCCAACGCCCTGACGATCGGCCCAGTCCAGCATGGCCGAAGTCAGCGCGCCGGATTGCGAGACCAGTGCCAGCGGTCCTGCCAAGGCCAGGGATCCGAGGGAACTGGCGTTCAGTCCCATGGCTGGGCGTTGCAGGCCCATCGTGTTCGGGCCTAGGAGGTTGATGCCATAGCGGCGTGCAGTCTGGTGCAGTTCCGTGCACTGGGCCGCGGGCATTCCGTTCGAGAGGATCAAGGCGGCGCGACACCGCACCCGGCCCACAACCTCCAGTGCAGCCAGGTTCTGATCGTGCGGCAACGCGATGAGGGCCAGGTCGGCACGTGATTGCGCCAACTCGGCCAGCGTGCCGGTCATTGCCACGTCCAACCAGGTCACTGTGCCCTTGTACTGGCTCTCGGACATGGCCTTGCGCAGGATGGCCGCTTCGCGACAGGGCGGGTCGGCTTCCGGGTCACCGGCAAAGACGACGATCGACCTCGGATCGAACAAGGACGTGAGGTAGTGACGGTCCACGGAGTTCCCGAAAAGCCAAGCACGAAGTTGCAGCATAGGTCAGCCCAGGCTTGCCCGGGATGACATTGCGCAAGCCGATCGTGACCGAGTGGCGCTGTGGCCACCCCACCGCACGGTGTGCCGTGGATACTTCGTACCGGCACAAACGGTGGGGCGACGATGGGGATGCTGGAACAGCAGTGGCTCGGTGCCTTGCAGGCGGGCCCGACGATCTGGCTGGTTTGGCTGTCGGCCGGCGCGGCCCCATAACAGGTCATCGTCAGCGCCTTTGTCAAGAAGACGATCCCGTTGCGCTGGCTGGCAGTGGCAGCAAGGTCGGCTTCATCGCCTACGGCATGCTGCTTGACCGCTTGCACCTTGGTGTCCATCGACGAGACCAGGTTCCATGAACAGGTCTACCCGAACCCTGACTTCGGCCTCGAAGTGGTGCGCCTGATTGCCAGCCGGCCCAGCGAGGACGTGCGACGCTTGCAGTCGCGGCCGGCGGCATCGACCTGATTACACTGGCGCCTCCCGAAGCCACCCGGCCGGGCGGGCCCGCCCGGCCCCGAGCCTGATCTGCCCCTTGCACAGGTGCCGCATGAAAAAAGCCGTTCTGATCTCCGCGCTGATGTTGTCGATGGCAGTCTGGGCCGCCGAGCACAGGACGGCGCCAAAGACCAATCTGATGGACCACTCCACCAGCACGTTGATCGAGACCAGCGCCGCCAAGGCATTGATGGCGGAGATCATCCCGGCGCGGGTGTGGAAGCTGTACCCGGCACGCAAGTACACCTTCTTGAGCCAGGTTGAAGGCGGCCTGACGGCCAACAAGACCTGCGTGGTTTCAGCCCGCGTGATGCTGCTACCGCTGACCGCCACGGTGGGCGCGGTCCTGATGCGTCCGCAGAAGACTGCCACCGCCTTCGACGCCCAGCCCGATTCTTCGACCGAACAATGCCGCAGCCTGGCACGCGACAAGCTGAAAGAAGCCACGACCGCGGTGATTTCGGCCCTGGTCAGGTAGGACCGAGCGCCCAAGTCGCTGGCGGCGTGTACAGGCCGCGTTCACTGGCCATCAGGCGTACCAGGCCCAGCAGCGCATCGATGTTCGGTGTGATCAGACCCATGTGCTGACCGACCTCGCGCACGACGCCCACCAGGGCGTCGATCTCCAGCGGACGGCCGGCCTCCAGGTCCTGCAGCATGCTGGTCTTGAAACTGCCGAGCCTTCGCGTGATGGCATGGCGCTCTTCGGCTTGCTGGGCGATCGGCAGTCCCACCGCCGCGCCGATGCGCTGTGCCTCGTGCATGACGGCGCTGGCGAACCCCCGCACCAGCGGGTCGTCCAGGATGCGGTCACACGGCGCCCCGGTGAGGGCGCTGATCGGGTTCATGGTCATGTTGCCCCACAACTTGAACCAGATGTCGCGCTGGATGCACTCAGAAACGGTCACCTCGAACCCGCCGCGCTGCAGCAGCTCGGCCAGCTCAGACAGGCCTTGATCGATTCGGCCCGTGGGGTATCCGATGATCAGTCCATTGCCCTTGAGCGGGTGCACGACGCCCGGCACGGGCGCTTTGCTTGCGAGGTGCACCACACAGCCCACCACCTGCGCCGCAGGCACTGCCCCATTCAGGTCCCCGAGCGGATCCACGCTGCGCAGCTGCAGGCCGGCGGCTGGTCCCTGCAGATCCTTGAAGAACCACCAGGGCAGGCCATTCATCGCGCACAGAACTCGGGTGTCCGGACCTATCAGCCAGCGCAGCGCGGGCACCACGCCCGTCAAAGACGTACCCTTGACGGCGAGGATGACCAGATCCTGCACGCCCAGCAGCCGCGCATCGTCCGTGGCGCGCAACGGCACCGGGCTCGGGGGCCCGGCTTCGGAGGGCGCCAGCAACAGACCCTGGGCCCGCACGGCAGCCAATGTCGCCCCTCGGGCCAACGCGCTCAGCTTGACCTGCGACGCCGGAACCCGGCTGCCCAGCCAGGCCGCGAAGGTGCCGCCGATGGCGCCCAGGCCGACGACGCAGACTCTCATTTGACGTGGATCCGTTGGTTGGAGGCAAGGGTCTCCCACGGCCGAGCGTAGCAGCTGACCACCCAATCACGCAGACGCAGGCCAGGCCGGACACGCGCCAGCTGGCACCCCCAAGCCGACCCAAGGCCGCTTCGTGCCCGCAGGTTGGCGTCTGCGGCGTGACTTTGGTTGATTGCTGGGCCCATGGCGGGCAACGACGATCCGAATTCCCCTGGCCAGGCATCCGGACGTGCCCGGCCGCTTGACTGCCCGCCCATGACGCTCACCCTCTTGGCCGTTTCCCTCAACGACCGGCCGCTGTCGCAGCCGATCACCGCGCATTTCGACAGCCGAGGCGGCACGATCGGCCGAGCCGACCACAACACGATGGCCCTGCCGGACCCTGAGCGCCATGTCTCCCGGCTGCAGGCCGAAATCATCGCCAACGGAACCGCCTTTCTCATCCGGAATGTGGGAGCAGCCAATCCCATCGTGGTGGCCGGTCGACCGGTTGGCTGCGGTGAAACCGCCAACCTGGCGCACGGCGACGAAGTCCGGATCGGGGGTTACCTGCTGCAAGCCGACATGCAGATGCAGGAGGCTGCGCTTGACGTGACACGCGGCAGGGCCATGCTCTCGGCCTCCGTCCCGCCATCGGTCGGCATCGACGCCGCGCCGCTCCAGCAGGTTGCCTCCGGACCCGTGACCCCACGCTTTCGCGAACCTCTGCCGCGCACTGGCGCCGGTTCGGGCAGTGGCGAGAATCCTTTTGCCGACCTGCTGGGCCCACCCGCAGCGGCACCGGCCTCCGACCCTTTTGCCGACATGTTCGGCAGCCCGCAGCCGGCCAGGCCCGTGTTCGTCTCCGCGCCCAGCGCTGCGCCAGCGCCATCCTCGCTTGATCGCCCCGTTGCACCCGCACCCTCGGCCCTTCTGTCAGACGATCCGTTCGCGGGCCTGATGCCGCCGCCGGCCGGCGTGCTGCCCTCTTCAGCCGCACTGATGCCGGCTGCACCGGTGACCCGCCTGCCCGACGACTTCGATCCCTTTGCACCGGTTGCCGCACCCCCACCCCGCACCGACGCAGCCACGCCGACGGACCCTTTCGCCGACCTGATGCCGGTGGCAGCTGGCTCGTCCATCGACGCGATGTTCGGCCTGGACCCCGCGGCACCCGACGCGCTGGCGAATTTCATGGCCACGCCTGCCCCCATGGGCGACGGGGCGAAGGCGCCACCGGGCGAGTCACCGGCCGACCCCCTGCAGGCGCTGTTTGGTGGCGCTGCTGCACCAGTTGCGCGCCATGAGCCGGTGCAGGACGACCACCTGCCAGCCCTCAACGCAGCCTACCAGCCGCCGCGCGTGGTCTCAGCGATGCAGGTGCCGCCGGCAGCGGCCCAGGCTCCGGCTGCAGCGCCCGCTGCACCGCCACGAAGCCCACCACCACCACCACCACCGGCCACCGATCTGCCATTGACTTTCGACGCTGCCCGACCTGCCCAGGCGCCGGCCACACCCCTGGGCGGGCTGCCGCCGGTGCGGCCCGATGCGCGCGCAGCTGCAGCCGCCCCGCTCGAGCCCACCGACACCGCTCGCCTGTGGGCCGCCTTCTGCGAAGGCGCCGAAGTCCAGATCGCCTTGCCCCCCGGCGCTGCTGACGCCGCAGAAGCCCGCATGCGCGAGCTGGGACGCATCCTGCGCAGCGCGGTGGACGGCACGCTGCGCCTGATGGCCGTACGCGCCAGCACCAAGCACGAATTGCGTGCCGACGTCACGGTGATCCAGGCCCGCGGCAACAACCCGCTGAAGTTCTCCCCCGATGCCAAGTCAGGGCTCGAATACCTGCTACAGCCGGCAATGCGCGGCTTCCTGGATGGCCACGCTGCGATGGATGACGCGATGCAGGACCTGATCGGGCACTCCATCGGCACGGTGGCGGGCATGCGGGCGGCCATTGGCGGCATGCTCGACCGCTTCGGGCCCGAGCAGCTCGAAGCCAAGCTGAGTGGCAAGTCCGTGCTGGACAGCGTGCTGCCGATCAATCGCAAGGCCAAGCTGTGGGATCTGTACCTGCAGCACCACGACGCGATCCGTGAGGAAGCGCAGGAGGACTTCCACAATCTCTTCGGCAAGGCCTTTCTCGCCGCCTACGAGCAACAGGTCGCGCAGTTGAGGCGCGACAGCAAGGGCCCATGATCCGCATCCAGATGGCCAGCTGCAGCGAACCTGGCGCACGCAGCGACAATGAGGACGAACTGCGTCACGGCGTTGCACGCAACGGCTGCTATGCCGTATTGGCCGACGGTGCCGGTGGCCACAGCCGGGGTGCAGAGGCTGCCCGGCGGGCGGTATCGTGCATCGAAGCCTTGCTGTGCGACAACGCGATGGCCTTTTCGCCTACCAACCTCAGCCAGACGGTGTACCTGGCGCACTCGCTGCTGCAGCAGCACCAGCCTGCCGGGATGCCCGAGTCTCGCATGCACTGCACCATCGTCGTGCTGTGGATCGACCCGGCGGCCGAACACGCACTGTGGACCCATGTCGGCGATTCTCGGCTCTATCGGATCCGCCATGGCCGCACCGATGTGATCACCACCGACGACAGCGTGGTGCAACGCCTGCTGCAGGCAGGCGTGATCACGGCGGACCAGCTGAGCACACACCCGCAGAAAAACCAGCTCATCGCAGCGCTGGGTGTCGAAGACGAAGTCGAACCGCACACCGTCGTGCGTCCCGTCGAACTGCAGGAAGGCGACGCCTTCTTGCTGTGCAGCGACGGCTGGTGGGATCACTTCGAACCCGAGGCGTTGGCACGGACCCTGGCCAGTGCCCTGACACCCGAGGCCTGGCTGCATGACATGCGCGGCAGGATCCTCGCCAACCAGAAGCCACGGCAGGACAATTTCAGCGCGATTGCGGTCTGGGTGGGCGATCCGGGCGAGGTCACCCACCCAGGCGCCGACGACACGCGTCCTCGCGGTTGGCCCAGCAGCTGAAGGTGGACCCGGGTCGCTACCAGACTCCGGTCAGCATGCTGGCAAAGACCTGCGGCGGCGGCAGCCCGGCCACCGCGGTGCACGAGTTGGCACCCCCACCAGGCCACAAGGGCCACCAGAAGCTGGTGCGCTCCAGCCGCTGCTGCAGCTCCCCGGCGGCAAGGGCGTGCACCATCTCGCCCAAAGTCGCGCCAGCGGGTACCGCTTGGCGCGCCTGGCCGCCGGCGGCCGACAACATCGCTGACAGCGGGATCATTGACGGCAAGTGGCCATTGCCGGGCCAAGGCGGTGCGTCATGCAGCGCCTGCTCAAACGCATCGAGCGTGTGGCCTTCCTGCAGGGTGTCCAGCGCGGAACGCGCCATGTGCGTCCACCACAGATCCAGATGGTCCAGCCCGATGCGGTCCAGCGGCGGGTGTGCACGCGATTGCACGACGATCAGCGGAAAGTAGCGCCCGACATTGTCGCAACTGGGCATCAGAACCCCGAACCACCAGTGCGGGCCGGCTACACCCGGAGCCCAGGCAAAGCGCCAGACGGGCGCACTGAGATAGGCCTGCAGCCACTGCTCGCCGAGTTGGGCCCGGCTGGAAGACACGCAATCCGATAACCATCGGTCGCAGGCCTGCATCCAATCGTGATCCAGCCGGCGCGACGCGAAGTCGCCCAATGCGGCGAGCTTGCCGTACCAGCCCGGTGCGTGGTTCATCAGGGCACCCTTCCTTGCGCTGGGCCTGGCCTCGTGCAGTGTTCCACGCTATGCAGCACATAAAGCCGCGCCTCTGCCGCCCTGGCGTCGCTGCAAATCCTCGCGATGCCTCCGGGCATCGCCGTGCTTTGCGCCTGGCCAGGACGCCAAATCCATCGGTTCTATCAAGTACTGCATGATGTGGAACGCTGCACTAGAGCCCGTTGGGGCAGGCGAAGCTGCGCAACTCGCTCAGGCGGAACGGGTTGCGCACGCTGCTGGAGGTGATGTCGAAGACCGCCTTGCGGCCATCGATGTCGAAGGTGGCGCGGAACTTCTCTCGCTCGCTACCCGGTGCAAAGCTCACACGCTCGAACAGGCGGTACAGGGCCCAGGGGCCGTCGTTGACCATGCCGGTGCTGCCGGCCGGCTGAACCATCACGCGCACGACGCCAGTCCCACGCGGACCCGGCCATTGCACCGTGGCCGGGATCTGCGGGCCGTGGGCGTAGCGAACGATCTGACCATCGACATCGAGCACGAACTCGCGCAGCGCTGCGTCCATCTCGACAGGCTTGAACTCCAGCCGCGTGGTCGGCGTGGCGCTGCCGCCGGCAAAGAAGGTCTCGCGGATGACCTGCGCGCGCTGGAACTGAGGCAGGGTGCCCACATCGCTGCCCAGTGGCACGCCATCCACGGCACGGAAGCTCCAGGGCCGGGTGCTGGTATCGATGTAGGGTGCAAGCTTTTGCTGCATTTGTTCGAAGCGGCCGCCGGGTCCAAACAGGGCTGCGAAGTCGGCCTGTGTGATCTCGCGCGCCGAGCTGGCATCAAATGGATAGCGACCGGTCAGTGCCTGGTTGCAGAACTCCCCGATCTGCGCCCGCACATCGCGCGAAAGGCTCTCGCGCAACTGCATCAGCGCGACCCGGGAGCTGGTGCTGCCCAGGTTCTCGAGGATGGAGCGCACCGGTTCGGGCGAGTTCGAGGCCTCGGCCTTGATCTGGTTGGGCAGCGGCGAAGGCGGCGGCGCGCCACCGCCCTTGAGCGCCGAATCCACGGCCGTCAGCAGCACCTGCAACTCGCCCAGGCGGGCAACCACGCCTTCGATCGGAGCCTTGCCGCCTTCAGGCGCCGTCACCAGGCGGCGCAGCGATTCGAACTCATTGTCGACGATGCTCTCGATGCGGTCGGTAGGCGCACCAGTGGTCACGATCTTGGCGCCGGCCGAACCAAAGACCCGCTTCTGCAAGGCCTCGGCGGCCTTGCGCGCTCCTTGTTCGGCGACATCGGCCACGCTCTGCCCGGCCAGCAGCGTGGTTTCACGCGACATCGCACGCAACAAGGGCAGCAGCGGCGTGTCCGGCGCCGCCAGGAAGCGCGCACGTTCCAGCGACTGGCTGATGCTGGTCATCGGGGCCAGCTTGACATCGGCGATGAAGTTCTTCCACAGGTCGCGGTACTCGATCAGATACAGGCGCCGCACATCGTCGGGCAGCCTCGAGGCTGCCTGCACGGCCGGCGCGCTCTTGGTGTCCACCGCGGCGATACCCAGCACCCAGCTCTGTTCGCTGGCCAGCTGCGCCGTGGCCTCTCCCACCACGGCCTGAAAGCCTTTGTGGTAGCCGTTGAAGGTGAACAGGCCCGGCACGCCGCGGGTCAGCGGCAAGCCACTCGCGCGCACGAACACCAGCGGTGCATTGCCGCCCCCGGCCTTGGCCACCGTGAACTCGGGGAAGTCCGCGCCGAGCCCGCGCTGGCGCAGACGGTTGTAGACACGTTGCGCCAGCGGCACCGCGGAAAGCTGCGTCCGCGTGGCATCGACCAGCGCCTTGTCCTGCGGGATGGGCGACACCGTGGCGCCCTGGGCCAGCAGGCCATCCAGGTGCCGCGTCAGCGCTTCGCGCTGCTCGGGGCTGAGTTCACGTGCCAGGCGCACGTCCCAGTCGTTTTCAACATGGGCCTTCAATGACGACGGCTCGAAGCGTTCCGGGTCGTACATCATCAGGTAGGCCTTCAGGGCCTCGTACTGTGCTTCGGGTTGATCGCCGGCTCGCAACTGCTCTTCCACGCGGATGGCCAAGCGCGGCAACACGGCATCCACCAGCATGCGCTCATAGGCCAGCCGCGCAGCGCTGTCCAGCTTACGTCCCTGGTACAGCCCAAAGCCCAGCGACCACGGCACTCGGCCATCGGCGTCACCGGCTGCCGCCAGACCGCGGGTCGCGTCCAACGCCGGCGCGATGGGGCGCAGATCGGCCGTTGGGCGATTGGGGGTCTCCTGCACGCCCTTGCGCACGACTTCCACACGCTGGGCGACGGTCTCGATGTAGGCCTTGTTGTTGCTCCAGCTGATGGTCCAGGCCACGCCGATGCCCGCCACCAGCAGGCCCAACAGGGCATAGCCGGCCAGGGCCAGCGCGCCGCGACGGCGCTCCCAGCCGCGGTGCGTGCCGGCCAGGCCATGTTCAGCGAATACCACATCGGTGAGCAGCCGGGAGAGGAAGAAGCTGCGCCCGCTGGACTGCTGGGCCGGCAGCACCGCCTGCTCCAGCATGTAGCGCCGCGCCACCGATCCGAGCACGCGGTCGATCGGTGAACCTTCCTGCGTGCCGCTGACGAAGTACACGCCGCGCAACATGGGGTTGGCCTCGAATGCCGACGGCGAGAAGACCTGTTGCACGAACTCCTGCAGCACCTCGCGCAGGTTGGCGAACTGGTTGGGGAACCCATAGATGCGCGCTCGCCGCTGGGCATCGGGCTCGGACTGCAGCCTATCCACCAGGCCGTCGTTCAGCCTTTGCAGCAGCGCGTCGAACTCGGCGCCGAACGCCGACTGCGCCGTGGGGCCGTCCAGACCCACCGTGAAGCCCCAGGGTGTGGCCCGCTGCTCCTTGTCAAGCGCAGCAAAGGACTCGGCAAAGCCCGACATCAGGTCGCACTTGGTGACCAGCAGGTAGATGGGAAGGCGCACCGCCAGTTGCTCGTGCAGCTCCTGAACCCGGGCACGCACGGCCAGGGCATGGCGGGCGCGTTCGGCCGGCGCCTTTGCGATGAGATCCGACACGGCCACCGTGACCAGCACGCCGTTGAGCGGCTGCCGGGGGCGCGACTTCTTGAGCAGTTGCAGGAAGCCACCCCAGGTGGCCTTGTCATTGGCTGCATCGCTGTCCTGGGTGACAAAGCGGCCGGCGGTGTCGATCAGTACGGCCTGATCGGTGAACCACCAGTCGCAGTTGCGGGTACCGCCCACCCCGCGCACCGCCTGCTCGCCCATCTGGTCGGCCAAGGGGAACCGCAGACCGGCATTGCGCAATGCCGTGGTCTTGCCCGACCCGGGCGCGCCGATGATGGTGTACCAGGGCAGCTCGTAGAGGAAACGGCCATTGAGCGATTGCCGCGTGCGTTGCCAGAAGGACGGCTTGCTGGGCACGCCGCCCGCCTCCGCCCCGAAGCGGGCATTGCGCAAGGTCTGCAGTGCCGCCTCGAAGCGCCCCCGCACGGAGGCCATGTCCGCGCTCTCGGCCGGTGCAGCCGGCCCGGCTGCGGGTGCGGCGATCAGTTGCTCCACCACCCGCTGGTTGCCGCGCCTGGCGCGCCAGGCACGCCAGGCCAACCAGGCCGCGCAGCCGCCAACCAGGACGCCGCTGACGATCCAACGTGCCGTCACGCCATCCAGCGGCCGCCATTCGCCGATGGCCACCATCGGACCCACGATCCAGATCACCGCCAGCATGAACAGCAGCAGCAGGGCCAGCAGCACCCAGCGGTTGAAGATCAGTCCGAAAAGCTTTTTCATGTCAGCGGGAAGCCGCAGGTGCCGCCGCCGGCGGTGCCGGTGTGGCAGGAGGCGTGGCCGCGGCTGGCCCGCTTTGCTTGGCGGTTACCAGGGTGATTTCCACGCGACGGTTGATGGCCCGGTTGGCCGCGGTGTCATTGGGTGCTGCCGGCTCGCCGTCGGCACGGCCCTCGGCCTTGATGCGGTCCGGGCTCAGTCCCGAGCGGATCATCAGATCGCGCACCACACGCGCACGCTCGTCGGACAGATGCCAGTTGGACGGGAAGCGCAGGCTGCGCATGGCCGTGTTGTCGGTGTGCCCGGTCACCAGAACCGGCCCGGCGATGCCAGCCAAGGCTTCCGCGATACGCTTCATCAGCGCTTCGCGCTCGCTGGCCAGGTTGGCACTGGCCGGTGCGAAGAGGCCGTCGCCACGGATCGTGATCACGCTGCGGTCGACATCGTCGCGCACCGCCACGAGACCGGCTTTGATCTCGGGCTGCAGGAACTGTGCCAATCGCGGCTGGGCCGCAGGCTGGGCCACGGGTGCCACCGGCGGCGCCAGGCGCAAGCGCTGGATCTGCTCATAAACCGGGTCGGCACGGCCGCTGAGCGACCAGGCGTAGGCGGCATACAGGCCACCCAGCAGGAGGATGCTGACGGCGGCAGCCACCGACAACGGCAGCCAGCTCAAGACCTTGCGTACCGGCGCCGGGGTCGCGTGCCAGTGCTCGGCCAGGACTGCTGGGTAGGCGCCCCGTTGCACCCGGATGATCTGGGCCAGCTTGGTGCGCACCGCGTCGAGCTGCACTCGCCCGCCTTCGATGACGCGGTATCGACCTTCGAACCCCAGAGACACCGCAGCGTAGATCAGTTCCAGCAAGTCGAGATTGGCATCGGGCTTCTCGGCCAGGCGGGCCATCAACTGGAACACCTTCTCACCGCCGGAGACTTCGTTGTGAAACTCGACCAACAGGCTGTATCGGCCCCACAGGCCCGCCCCACCCCAGGGCGTGTCGGAAGCGGCCTCATCGATCATGGTGCACAGCACGTAGCGCGCGGCCATCGCACGTTCCGGCGCGATGCCACGCTCCTGCGCAGCCTTCTCGAAGTCACGCACCCCCTGTGCCAGCGAAGCCCGCAGCGCCGCCGGGTCCGCCACCTGCCGCGTGTGGCGCAGGCGCGGGACCAGCATCAGCAACGAGTTGGCCTCGGCCAGCAGCGGATTCAGGCCATGCGAGACGTTGGTCAGATCCGGCGGGGCAGGCGCCGCGGCGGGCGCCTGGATCTGCGTGCGCCCGGTGGACCAGCCACCTGGGTTGGGCTTGATGAACGTGCGCTGCCCATCCATCGAACCAAAGGGGTCGTTGATGGGGGGTTGGTCAGGAGCCATGCCGACTTACCGTGGCTTAAGCCTGGCGGACGGCCCAGAGCTCTAGCTCAAGGCCTGGGAAGTCGCCCCCCACGTGCATGGCCAGATTGCCGCTGCGCTCCAGCTGCTTCCAGAGCTCGCCCTGCCGTTCGAGTTCGAAGTAATGGCTGCCGGCGTGGAAGGGCAGCTGCCGAGGTGCCACAGGCAGGCTGCGCATGGCCACGCCGGGCAGTTGCAGGTTGACCAGGTCCTTCAGCCGATCGGCCGGCCCGAGCTTGGACTGCGCCGGGAAGCGCTGACGCACCTGCTCAGCCGGCAACTGGGCGCGCACCGCCAGCACGAAGCCGGCCGTGCGTAGCAACTCGGCATCATGGATCACGGCAGTGCGCACGCCATGGGTGCGATCCACCAGCTCGATCTGCACCGCGTGGCGCTCGATCACGGCCGAGAGCAGTTCGCGCAAGTCCTGGATCACCGGAGCAAAGCTACGCTGCAGGTCGTCGTGCTTGTAGACCGGATACTCCGGCGGGTGCCGCGGGGTGGTGGAGAAGGTCGCCAGCTCGCCGGCCAGTTCGATGCACGCCAGGTAAAACGGCCAGGGATGAACGCTGGGTGCCGCGCCAAACTGCCGCAGCACCGGCTCGGCCCGATTGAGAACCAGCAGCATCAGGAAGTCCGCCACTTCGGACACACCATGGCCGAGCTGCCCCATCTGCGAGGCCAGCGTGCGCGCCTTTTGCTGCACCAGACTGTGCAACAGCGTGGCCGTGGTCGAGAGCTGGCCGCTGGCCTCGATGCGCGTCTGGGGCGCGATGTAGCCGCGATCGAGCACGACCTGCCCGTCGTCACGGCGCTCGACCACCCGCGCCACGCCCAGCACCGCATAGGCATCGGTCAGATCGCGCTGGCGCAGCAGCCGGAAGCTCACCGCACCGGTCTGCACCGGTTCGGGGTCGTCCGTGGCATTGGTGTGGTCACGCAGGTCCTGGTCGGTGACCTTGTAGCGGCTCAATGAGTCAGCCGTGCCATCACCGAAGTCGACTTCGGTGACACCTGCACGCGCCTGAGGTGCGGCCAGGTAGATGATCTCGGACTGCACGTCAGCGGCCACCGCCAGCGCCGCGGGCAGCGCATCGCCGTCAGGCATCGAAAACGGCGTGCCGTCGGTCAACACGCCGCCGGCACGCGCCAAGGCCATGCGACCCAGGGCCAGTTGGGCCTCGTCGATGACCAGTTCACCGAAGCCCCATGCATACGGCTCCGCGGCCCGCACTCTGGCTTCGACCAGGTGTTCGAAAAAGCGTGCTTCTTGCTGGAAGTGGTGTGGCTGCAGGAACATGCCCTGCGACCAGATGACGCGATGGCGAGTGGTCAAGACCCGCTCCCGTCACTGCAGGCGGTGCAACCCGATGGTTTCATCGCGGCGTCGGTGTTCAGGGAGAGACCAGCGCCGCCACCGACAGAGCTTCGGCACGAATCAGCACCTTCTGCGCACGGCCCGCCTGAATCGGGACCGCCACGCGCCAGCGGGCTTTTTCTAGATCGCGAAAGCCGGCGAAGACCGCCAGGAATCGCGTCTCCGCACCGAGCTGCTTGTTGTAGGGCCGGGTCTCGCCGGGCTGCAACGTGAACTCCTCGCGCGAGACCATGTCGGCTCCCAGCGCGGCGGTGTCGGATTGGTAGAGGGCCATGAAGTCGGCCTGGTTGAACCCGGCCACGGTCTTCAGCTCGTACACCCGAAGCAGCAAAGGGGAAGGCCGTTGGCTGACGCTGGGGTTGAGGTCGTTCGAAGCCTGGATGCTGCCCGCCAGAGAAGCCAGCTTTGGCGCGCTAGAGCAGCCAGCGCCTAGCAGCACCACGGCGCCAACCATGCCCGTGAACACCAGAAGTCGCCGCCGCGGCGCAAAACCCGATTCGCGTATCAGCACAACGCCACCATCGTCACGGACCCATCCGTGCATGGCGAAGAATAGTCAGGGCTTGCGGGCTGCCGGCGTGACTAAGGTAATCCGGCCCGCCCCGGCCAGCGCGGCTTGCTGCACAGTCTCCGTCACACGCCTGCGGCGCCAGGCGGAACAACTGCAAACCGTCCGGACACCAACCCCATGAATCCACGCCGCAAGGTCCTGCTCGTCGATGACCATGAGCTTGTGCGCCTGGGCGTCAAGACTTCCTGCAGTGACCTCTTCGACATGCCCATCGACTGGCTGGAGGCCACCACGCTGCAGGATGCGGTGCGCGTGTATGCCGAAACGCCCGCCATCGATGCGGTGCTGCTGGACCTGAACCTGGCCGATTGCAAGGGCCTGCAGGGATTGCGCCTGTTCCTGCAAGCCCACCCGGCGGCTCGCGTGGCGGTGTTCAGCGGCACGCAGGACGAATTCGTGGTGCGCCAGGCCCGTGCGTTGGGCGCCGTCGGCTACATCGGCAAGAGCGGAGTCGCCTCGCAGCTGCGTGAAAGCCTCAGCGGCCTGTTGTGGCCGCCACAGGGCCCCGGGGCGCGGGCTGCCGGAGCTGGCCTGTTTCCCCGCATGCCCACCTCCGCGATGTACGACCGGGTGGCCGAGCTCGGCCCGCGCCACCTCGAGATTCTGGAACTGGTGCTCTCGGGTTGCACCAATCAGGAAATCAGCCACTCCACCCGTCTTTCGCTGGGCACGGTGAAGAACTACGTCTCGTCGCTGCTGCTGGCGCTGGACGTGCGCTCACGCGCGCACCTGATCAGTCTGTTCAGGTGAACGGCGCCGTAGCCCGCTACGTGGCTGTCGAAGGCAGCCCGGCCGGCGACGCCGCGCACGCTGAACCGGCAGCCCGGCAGCGCACAGCCCAGCGCCGGCAGCTCAGAGAGAGCGGGCGGCTGGCCGCGGTGAAGCAGCTGTGGCTGCCCGGTAGCCTGTTGCTGGCCGTAAGCCCTTGGGGATGCTGGGCCCTGTGGCACGATCAGCGGCCCTGGCCGGCCCTGCTATGGGGTCTGCTGGCCCTGGCCCTGGGCGGGGCGCTGGTGGGACTGACCCGGCGACGACCCAAAACGGCCGACCTCGTTTGCATTGCTCTGCTGGCCGGCGCCGCGCTGCTCTTGTTGATGCCAGCCTGGATTGGCCTGCCGCCGGCCCGATCGGCCGCCGCGGTGCTGGCCATCGCGTGGGCCTTCTTGTGTGCCAGCGTGCTGTCAGCGTGGCGCCGCCTGAGCCTGTCCACGCTGTGGCTCGTACCGGCCGCGGCGGCGGGCGCCGGCTTTGCGTCCGGCGCCCTTGTCATCTGGGTCGCCGCAGGCCTGATCGCCTGCGCGGCCTGTGCCGTCTCGGCCTGGACGGGACACCGACTGTTCGGCCGAAGTCTGCGCCGGCAGCTGGCCCTGGAAGCCACAGCGCGCACGCTCGAGGCCGAGCGTGACGCGGCCTGGCGCACCGACCAGGAGAAGAGCCGCTTCGTGGCCATCGCCAGCCACGATCTGCGTCAGCCGGTGCACGCGCTCGGGCTCTTTGCGGCCACGCTGCAAAGGCGACTGCTGCACACCCCCGACGAACCCCTGGTGCGAAACTTCCTGCGTGCCGTGGAGGACCTGGAGCGTTCGTTCAACTCCATGCTGGACATCTCGCGCCTGGACGGAGGCAGCGCCACGCCACAGCTGCATACCTTCCCGCTGCGCGATCTGTTTCGCCGCTTGCAGATGCAGTACGCCGGCCAGGCCGAACTCTCCGGGCTGGGCCTGCGCTTTTCAACCGGCGGCAAGTCCGTGACCAGCGACCCGCAGTTGCTGGAGCGCATGATCGGCAACCTGGTGCAAAACGCCATCAAGTACACGGCACAAGGCGGCGTGGTGGTGGTTGCTCGCAGCACAGCCACCCATGTCAACGTGGAAGTCTGGGACACCGGTGCCGGCATCGCGGCCAGCGAGTTGCCGCGCGTCTTCCAGGAGTTCTACCAGGTGGCGCCAGGGCGACGCGACCGCAGCCAGGGCCTGGGCATGGGACTGGCCATTGTCAAGCGCCTGGCGATGCTGCTGGGGCACCGACTGGAAGTCGCTTCAAGTCCCGCCCGGGGCACGATGTTCCGCGTGGGCATCGCCATCGGCACGCTGCCGGGCATCCAGGACGACCTGGCGCCGGCCGACACGCGCCCGATGGTGGCGGACACACCGCAGATGGTGCTCATCGTCGAAGACGAGGAGCCGATACGCGAAGGCTTGCGCCTGCTGCTGCAGGAGTGGGGCTACCAGACCATCACGGCGGCCAGTGCAGCCGAGGCGGAACAGGCAGTGCTGGCACTCGAAGGGCGGGTGGACCTCGTCCTGAGCGACCTGCAGCTCAGCGCCCAGCCCGGCGCAGCGGACGGGGTGACCGTCGTGGAGAGCGTGCGCCGCCTGTGCGGTTACGCCGTTCCAGCGGTGATCGTTACCGGCGACACCTCACGCCAGGCAGTGCAGCTGTTGGCCGCGCGGGGTGATCCCGTCCTCTTCAAGCCGGTTCAGCCCAGACGTCTGTTCGACGCCATGCGCGCGGCGCTAGGCTGATCTCTGCGCCAGCTGGCCGACTGAAGCACCCCCCATGTTCGAGGTCACGGCCAGCTGCCCCGAGGTGGGCTCAGATGACTTTCGGACGCTGCCGACCCCAGCCTTGGCTTCTAGAGTCCGCTGCAGATCACGAACAGGTCCGTCTTGGTCCTCCCAGGCGCCGCCACCCCCTCATTCATGGCCTCCCTGCCTTTTCAACCTGAGACCCTCCTGGAGCCGCTGAGCGCCGACGCGCCCTGTGGCCCGGACATGGTCTACGAACCGCCCTTCGCGGCGCTGGAACTGGCCGGCGCCGGCAAGCCGGAACGTCAGTACGGTGACAAGGTGTACCCGGCAGAGCCCCCCGATTGGGTGGCTGTGCACGAAGGGGCTCTGGCGCTGGCCGCGTCGACCCGTGACCTGCGCCTGGCTGTGTGGCTTCTTCGCAGCGCCTGCCGCCTGCATGGCTTGGCGGGTGCGGTTGCGGGCCTGCAATTGTTGGATGGGCTGCTTTCGCGGCACTGGGATCACGTGCATCCGCAACTGGATGCATCCGACAACAACAACCCATTGTTGCGCCTGTCGGCATTGTCACCGCTGACTCCTCAGGAGAGCCCCTACCCCGGTCCCGCGTTGGTGCAGGGCGACCTGCGCGAAGCGCGGCTGATCGCAGGGGACCGCAACAGCCCACTGGTACGCGACATCGAACTGGGGCTGCGAGCCGCCGAGCCCCTGGCCGGTGAGCTCGTCCCCACCGAAGCCGGGATCGTCAGTGCCGTGTCCGCGCAATTGGCCCGGCACCCCGAGCTGGCAGGCCAGATGCAGGCCGGGCTGCAGGCCATCGACAGCATCGTCGCCACCCTGGGCGCGAAGCTGCCGGCAGCCGACATTCCCGACCTGACCCAGGTGCGCAAGTTGTTGGCGACCATCGCCAGGGCAGCCCAGCGGGCGCAGGGAGGCGCTACCCAGGACGAGCCGGGTTCCGCGGCTTCGGCCACTGCCGGCTCCGTCTCGGCTCAAGCGCCTGTGGCCACGCCGGGCGCCATCAACAACCGCGAAGACGTCGCGCGCACCATTGATCGCCTGTGCGACTGGCTGGAACGCAACGAACCCAGCCACCCGGCCCCCTTGCTTCTGCGCCGGGCTCAACGGCTGATGAACAAGAACTTCCTCGAGATCATCCGCGACATGGCGCCGGATGGCACGGATCAGGTTGTCAGGCTGGCGGGCCGGCCTGACAACGAATAACCTAGCGAACTCAGCAAAACCACCGACCGGAGGCCTGTCATGGCGACAAGCAGTCAGAAATTCATCGCAAGGAATCGGGCGCCCCGCGTCCAGATCGAATACGACGTCGAGTTGTACGGCGCCGAGAAGAAGGTCCAGCTGCCGTTCGTCATGGGCGTGATGTCCGATCTCTCAGGCAAGCCGTCAGAGCCGTTGCCAGCGGTGGCCGAACGCAAGTTCCTCGAAATCGACGTCGACAACTTTGACTCGCGCATGAAGTCGATGAAGCCACGCGTGGCGTTCCAGGTGCCCAACCTGCTCACCGGCGAGGGCAATCTGGCCGTCGACATCACTTTCGAGAACATGGACGACTTCTCGCCGGCTTCGGTGGCCTCGCGCGTCGACGGCCTGAAGCAGCTGCTCGAGGCACGCCAGCAGCTGGCCAACCTCGTTACCTACATGGATGGCAAGACCGGAGCCGAGGAACTCCTGGCCAAGGTCATCAAGGACGAGGCACTTCTCAAGTCGCTGGCTTCCAGTGCCAAGCCGGCCGACGGCCAATAACCCCTGAGCACCCCGATCCGGAGAATGTCCATGGCCGAAGAATCCGCAGTCCAAGGTTCCGCCCTGCAGGGCGTCGAATTCCAGGGCAACGAGTTCGCCTCGTTGCTGAACAAGGAGTTCAAGCCCAAGTCCGAAGAAGCAAAGTCAGCTGTCGAGCACGCCGTGCAGACTCTGGCGCAACAGGCGCTGGCCAACACGAACCTCATCTCCAGCGACGTGATGGGCTCGATCGAAGCGATGATCGCGGCGATCGACAAGAAGCTGTCCGAGCAGGTCAACGCGGTCTTGCACCACGCCGACTTCCAGAAGCTCGAAAGCGCTTGGCGCGGCCTTCACTACCTCGTCAACAACACCGAGACCGACGAGATGCTCAAGATCCGCGTGATGAACATCTCCAAGGCGGAGCTGGGCAAGACGCTGAAGAGCTACAAGGGGACCAAGTGGGACCAGAGCCCGCTGTTCAAGAAGGTCTACGAAGAGGAATTCGGCCAGTTCGGTGGCAGCCCCTACGGTTGCCTGATCGGCGACTACTACTTCGATCAGAGCCCGCCCGATGTGGAGCTGCTTGGCGAAATGGCGAAGGTATCGGCGGCTGCCCTGTCGCCTTTCATTGCCGCGGCCAGCCCGACCGTGATGCAGATGGACTCGTGGCAAGAACTGGCCAACCCGCGCGACCTGACCAAGATCTTCGGCACGCCCGAGTACGCGGCCTGGCGCTCGCTGCGCGAAAGTGAGGACGCTCGTTATATCGGTCTGGCGATGCCGCGGTTCCTGTCGCGCCTGCCGTACGGCGCCAAGACCAGCCCGGTCGAGGAGTTCAACTTCGAGGAAGAGACCGCCGGCGGCAACCACAGCAATTACACCTGGTCGAATGCCGCATACGCAATGGCGGTCAATATCAACCGCAGCTTCAAGCTGTATGGCTGGTGCTCGCGCATCCGCGGCATTGAAAGTGGTGGCGCGGTGGAGGGCTTGCCCACGCACACCTTCCCGTCGGACGACGGGGGTGTGGACATGAAGTGCCCGACCGAAATCGCGATCAGCGACCGCCGCGAGGCCGAGCTCGCCAAGAACGGTTTCATGCCGCTGGTCCACAAGAAGAACAGCGACTTCGCCGCATTCATTGGCGCCCAATCGCTGCAGAAGCCCTTTGAATACGACGACCCCGATGCCACCTCCAACGCCAATCTGGCTGCCCGCATGCAATACATGTTTGCAGTCAACCGGTTCGGGCACTACCTCAAGTGCATCGTGCGCGACAAGGTCGGCAGCTTCAAGGAACGCGCCGACATGGAGAAATGGCTCAACAGTTGGATCCGCAACTATGTCGACGGCGACCCGGCCAATTCCTCCGAGACCACCAAGGCACAAAAACCCCTCGCTGCCGCAGAGGTGGTGGTCGAGGAAGTCGCCGGCAACCCCGGCTATTACACAAGCAAGTTTTTTCTGCGGCCTCACTATCAGCTCGAAGGGCTGACGGTGTCGCTGCGCCTCGTGTCGAAGCTGCCCTCGCAGAAGCAGCCTTGAGTCCCAACGGTCAACCGACCACAAACGCCCCAACCACTTAGGAGCATCCTGTCATGGCTATCGATACCCATATCAAGTTCGACGGAGTCGAAGGCGAGTCCGCCCACCAGGACCACAAAGGCGAGATTCAGGTCATCGCCTGGAACTGGAACGTCAGTAACCCCAGCGCACCGTTCGGCGGTGGTTCGGGTCAAGGCAAGGGAGATCCCGGCCATTTCTCGTTCCAGCACAATTACGACAAGGCCTCTCCGGTGCTGGCCAAGCGCTGCGCCGACGGCAAGCACTTCGCCACCGTAACCCTGACCGCGCGCAAGTCCGGTGATGGGCAGAAAGACTTTCTCAAGGTCACGCTGAAGGAAGCCTTCATCACCTCGGCGGGACCCTCCGGCGGCGGCGGTGGTGAGATCTTCGAAACCGTCTCGATGACCTACGGCGACATTGAGTTCGACTACAAGCCGCAGGACAAGGAAGGTGGTCTGGGCGGCTCGGTCAAGTTCGGCTGGGACGTCAAGGCCAGCGCCTTCCGCTGACTCCTGCTGCAACCTGTGCCAGGGGCCGCACCTTGCGGCCCCGGGCCTGACATTTTCCGTAGGAACCTGATCATGCAAGCTAGCGGTTCCGGCAAGAGCGACATTCTTCTGCACCTGCAGACCAAACGGGCCGGCAAGCTCAAGGGCGAGTCCAGGTCGGCCGGGCATGTAGACGACATCCATGTCCAGTCGTGGACGTGGGGTGTCAGAAGTGCTTCGGCCGTCGGCTCGACCCAGGCCAAAGCGCGCCGGTCCTATACGGCGCTCACAATATTCAAGACGATTGACGTCGCCACTACCGCGATCATGTCGGCTTTGGTGACCAACGACGAGGTCAAGGAAGCACGATTGACGATGCGCAAGAGCGGTGGCGACCCGCTGGATTACTTCACCATCAAGCTGGCCGGCGCGCGCATCGAGCAGGTCAGCCACGAAGTGTCGGCGACAGGCGAGGCGCTGGAGCGTGTCGACATCGTCTTCACCAAGGTCGACGTGGAATACAAGCAGCAGGACACCGGTGGCAGCCTGGTCAACAACGTTTCGTTCGCCGACGAGATCCTCCCCGCATGACCACCTCCGACACCGCCCAGGCCCTGGTTGCCGTCGGCGACCCTCAGGGAGCCTTGCAGCGCCTGCAGCAGGATGTGCGCGCGCATGCCGGTGATCCCAAGCTGCGTATCTTCCTGTTCCAGCTGCTTTGTGTGCTGGGCCAGTGGCAAAGGGCCTTGTCTCAGCTGCAGACTTGTGGCGAGCTTGACGCGGGCGCCTTGGCGATGGTGGCCACCTACCGCGAAGCATTGCAGTGCGAGGCGGTGCGCGAAGCGGTTCTCGCCGGCAAGACCACCCCCCATGTTTTTGGGCGGCCTCAGGCCTGGGTGCCCTTGCTCGCCGAGGCGCTCCAGGCGGATGCCCGCGACGACGCCAATGGTGCCAGCCGCCTGCGCAAGGAGGCTTTCGACCTGGCACCGGCCACCCCGGGCAGCATGAACGGCGAGGCCTTCGACTGGATCGCCGACGCGGATTCACGCCTGGGGCCGGTGCTTGAAGCCGTGATCAATGGCCGCTATTGCTGGGTCCCTTTCGACACCCTGACCCGTGTGACCGTGGAGCCTCCGCAAGACCTGCGTGACCTGGTGTGGGCGCCCGCCCAACTGGGTTTCACCAATGGCGGCGAGTCGGTCGCGCTCATCCCTTCGCGCTACGCCGGCAGCGGCAGCAGCGGCGACGCCGCCC
>WBZP01001504.1_pt1 | contig 28438 bp, 27 predicted proteins | sample 5204301 | NCBI WGS metagenome assembly WBZP01 (sample SAMN12412401, study PRJNA552823) | activated sludge metagenome | isolation source: activated sludge from nitrification reactor of wastewater treatment plant... | place: USA: Pennsylvania | collected 2017 | reverse complement strand
CCAAAGCAGCGCCGCCGTTTGCTTCGAGGGCTGAGCCTGCATTGAAACCGAACCAGCCGAACCACAACAGGGACGCTCCGATCATTGTGAAGGTCAGGCTGTGTGGCGCCATCGACTCGCGCCCATCGCCGCTCCGTCTGCCGATGACGATCGCCCCGACAAGGCCGGCGACGGCAGCGTTGATATGCACGACGGTCCCGCCGGCAAAGTCCAGCGCGCCCTTCTGGAACAGGAAACCGGCGGTCTTGCCGGCAGCGTCGCCGGCGGCTGCGTCCACGTAGGCATCCGGTCCGGCCCAGTACCACACCATGTGCGCCATCGGCAGGTAAGAGAGGGTAAACCAGAGAACCATGAAAAGCAGAATCGCGGCGAACTTTGCACGTTCAGCAAACGCCCCGACGATCAGGCCGCAGGTGATCGCGGCGAAAGCACCCTGAAAGATGACGTAGGCCAATTCGGAGATGACCACTCCCTTGGAGAAGGTGGCGGCCACCGAATCGGCCGTCATTCCCTTCAGGAAGGCCTTGTCGAAGACACCGAAGAAGCCATTACCTTCCGTGAAGGCGAGCGAATAGCCGTAGGCGACCCACAGGATGCTGATCAGCGAGAAGGTGACGAAGACCTGCATCAGAACCGAGAGCATGTTCTTGCTGCGGACAAGCCCCCCGTAGAACAGCGCCAGCCCGGGGATCGACATCAGGATGACGAGCGCCGCACTGACCATGACCCAGGCGTTGTCCCCTTTGTTGGCCGTCGGTGCGGGTGTCGCCACTGCCGCGGTGGGTGCCGCCGTGGAGGCGCCGGCCTGTGCGCCGACGTTCGTTCCCGTCTCGGCAACAGCGGCTGCGGTGCTCGTCGGTAGACCGGCTGCCGGTTTCTCTTCGGCCCAAGCCGGCGCAGCGAAGCCGACGGCCCCGAGCAAGGCGAGAATGGCGAATAAACGTTTCATGTTCTGCTCCTTACAAGGCACCCTCACCGGTTTCGCCGGTGCGGATGCGAATCACTTCTTCTATGGTCGAGACGAAAATCTTTCCGTCGCCGATCTTTCCCGTGCTGGCGGACTTCTCGATGGCTTCGATGGCCTGTTCGAGCATCTCGTTGCGAATCGCCGTTTCGATTTTCACCTTCGGCAGAAAATCGACGACGTATTCGGCCCCGCGATACAGCTCAGTGTGCCCTTTCTGCCGCCCGAATCCTTTGACCTCGGTGACCGTGATGCCCTGCACGCCGATCGCCGACAGCGCTTCTCGTACTTCGTCAAGCTTGAAGGGCTTGATGATGGCGGTTACCAGTTTCATTTGTGCTCTCCGTATGAGGGAAGTGAACGTTTCCCGGTTGTCCTGGTGTCGCCTAGAAGCTGCGGCTCAGCGAGACGACGACGATTCCCCGCCCGGCATCCTTGCTGTGTGACCCGCTGCTGAGCACCCCACCACTATCGGACAGCGAGTTCGTGAAGCAGTAGAACTCGCCCTTGCGGCAACTGCCGTCGGCGTTGGTATCGATGTAGGAAGCCGCAAGAACCCAGCCGCTGATATCCTTGGTGACGCCCAGCTTCCAGTCGGTGTAGTCGCCTTTGCGAACATTCGCCAGATGGAGCCGGCCGACGTGCGCATTCAGCCCCCAACCGCCACCGAGATCAAAGTTTGCCCCAAGGTCAAGATACTGCGTTCCACGCGTGCTCTTGTCCGCGCCTCCACTGCTGACGCCGCGCAGCGAGAAGTAATCGTCGAACGCATAGAAGTACTTCACCGAGAGGAATTTCCACGATCCACCCAGATACAGCTCCTTGTTGTTGACCGCGCCGGAATTGGCACCGGGACCAAATCCGCGCGCCTCCGAGCCAGGGTAGTAGTAGTAGATTGCACCTACGTCCAGCCCGAAATCACCGAACGTCGCCTTGTAGCCGCCGTAGAAGTCCATTTCCAGATTACCGTCGGGAAAGCCGGCGCCGGAATTGACGTTGGAGTTCCAGTTGCCGACGTACAGGCCGCTCGCATGAGCGTAGTCGAAACCACCCTGCAGCGCGGGTCTGCCGAAGGTCTGATCGATGCCTCGAAAGCGATAACTGCTGAATAGGCCCAGATTGCCGGTCAGCGTGTGGGGACTGGTCGATGCAGGCGCCGGCTCGTCGGCGTAGGTGACGATCGGCATGGCAAGCGCTGTCGTCAGCGTGGCAAGTAGCGTGGTGTTCTTCATGGTGAGGCCCTCCAGACAAGAAAAAAGAATTCAACGCAGTCTGCGTCAAAGCACCTTCCGTGCCATGTTGAATAACATCCATTAATTAATCTCCTGTAGACCCGCAACCGGCCGGCCGGCGAATCTCCGCACTGCTGTAGCGCAGGTCCGCGCAGCGCTGCACCAAGTAGGTGCTGCCGATGGCTGCGGTCTGCGCTGTGCTAAACTGCTTTCGTATGCAAACCACTGACGCCCGCGGTGACCACCATGCTCGACCCCAGGATCATTGAACAACTCGGCGCCCGCCTGAGCAGTCTCGTTGCCAGCAGCCCGGCAGCAGACCTTGAAAAGAATGCGCGCGCGCTTCTCGCCAGCTTTTTTTCAAGGCTTGATCTGGTGACCCGCGAGGAGTTCGATGTCCAGTCTCGGCTTCTGCAGCGCACCAGGGAAAAGCTGCAGGCGCTTGAAACACGGCTCGATCAACTGGAAAAGCCGCCGCCGGATTGCGCGCCCTGAGGTCGGAAGGGGGTCTCGCACTCGTCGCCGGCGGCGTCCGCCGCCTGCCGTTCAACTTCACTGCTCGCGGCTATGCCTCTTGCCATCGCTCACAGTCGTGCCCTGGACGGACTGTCTGCTCCGGAAGTTGCTGTCGAGGTACATCTGGCCAGCGGCCTGCCCAATGTGACGCTGGTCGGTTTGCCCGACACCGAGGTCAAGGAAGCGCGTGATCGCGTTCGGGCAGCACTGCAGAACTCGGGGTTCGAGTTTCCGCGCAAGCGCATCACGGTCAACCTCGCGCCGGCTGATCTGCCCAAGGAATCGGGCCGCTTTGATCTGCCGATTGCACTCGGCATTCTGGCCGCGGCGCAACAGATCCCACAGCAGTCCTTGGCCGCCTACGAGTTTGCCGGCGAGCTGTCTCTTTCGGGCGAACTGCGACCGGTTCGCGGTTCGCTGGCCATGGTTCTGGCTGCCGGAGGCTGCGGACGCAGCTTCGTGCTGCCGGCAGCGAGTGCGCGCGAAGCCGCCCTCGCCGGTCAGGTGCGTGTTCTCGCCGGCAATACCCTGCTTCAGGTCTGCGCCCACCTGACCGGTCAAGCTGCGCTCAGCGAATGTGTGGCCGATGACCAGTGGATCGACGGCAGCAGCAACTACCCGGACTTGGCTGACGTGCGCGGACAAGTTCTCGCCAAGCGCGCGCTGGAAATCGCTGCCGCCGGTGGCCATTCGCTTCTTCTGGCCGGGCCGCCGGGCACGGGCAAATCCATGCTGGCTAGCCGGCTACCCGGTCTGCTGCCGCCCATGCCGCTGGCTGCCGCTCTGGAATCGGCGGCCGTATTGTCCTTGGCCGGGCAGTTTCGGCCCGAGGCGTTTCGCCAACGTCCCTTCCGCGCACCGCACCACACGGCATCGTCGGCCGCGCTCGTCGGAGGGGGCAGCATCCCCCATCCGGGCGAAATCTCGCTTGCCCATTACGGGGTGCTTTTTCTCGACGAGATCTGCGAATGCGATCGCCGTACGCTGGAAGCTTTGCGCGAGCCGCTCGACAGCGGTCGCATCCACATTTCGCGCGCTGCCCGACAGGCCGAGTTTCCGGCGCAGTTCCAGCTCGTCGCGGCGATGAACCCCTGTCCCTGCGGCTATCTCGGCGATGCCGGCGGGCGTTGCCGCTGCACCGCCGAGCAGGTTCTGCGCTATCGCAACCGGCTCTCGGGGCCGCTCCTCGACCGCATCGACCTGCAGATCGAAGTGCCGGCGGTGCCGGCCGAAGCGCTGCAGAGTGCGCCGGACGGCGAGCCGTCGGCGCTGGTTCGCGCGCGCGTGGTACAGGCGCACGCCAGGCAGATCGAGCGGCAGAATAAGGAAAACGGCCGCCTGACCGTGAAGGATATCGAGCGCTTCTGCCAGCCCGAAGCCGCTGCGGCTGTGCTTCTGAAACAGGCCATCAACCGCTTTCAGCTCTCTGCGCGGGCGTATCACCGCCTGCTCAAGGTCGCGCGGACCGTTGCCGACCTGGCTGGCAGTCGGCAGATTGGCGCTGCGCACGTGGCAGAAGCGGTCCAGTATCGTCGCTTCGCGCGAGATTGACAGGCAGGGATTCCCGTCGATTCCTTTGTCAATCCTTAACATAGCCGATATAATAAGATAATACACGGCAGCAGCGGTGCAGGCCGCGCAAGCTGTGCAATGTCGTTTGGCGAAGGATTGAACGTGCCCGGTCCACCGAAGCTGAGGGTACCGCAAGGAATGGCCTTGATCCTGGCCTCACTGGCGTCGCTTGGCCCGTTCTCCATTGATACGTATCTACCGTCGTTCAAGGACATCGGCCGCTCGCTGGCCGCCACTCCGGTCGAAGTTCAGCAAACACTGACCGCCTATCTGGTGCCTTTCGCCTTGATGACGCTTTGGCACGGGGCGATTTCTGATTCGGTTGGTCGTCGGCGCGTTATTCTGGTTGCCCTGGCGCTCTTCGGGTTGGCTTCCTTTGGCTGCGTTCTTGCCGAACGTATCGAGCACCTCTGGGGCTTGCGCGCACTGCAGGGGATGACCGCGGGCGCCGGGATCGTCGTTTGCCGGGCGATCGTCCGCGACCTCTATGAGGGTTCCTCCGCTCGCCGGCTGATCTCGCAGGTGACCATGATGTTCGCCCTTGCCCCGGCCCTGGGTCCCGTCCTGGGTGGCTGGCTGCAAGCGTGGTTCGGCTGGCGATCGGTCTTTGTCTTTCTCGGATTGATGAGCTGCCTGCTCTGGCTGGTCTGCTGGTTTCTGCTCCCCGAGACGCTGCCGCAGCAACAGCGACAGCCGCTCAATATTGGCTATCTGTTCAACACGTACCGGCGCGTCCTCAGTTCTTCCGCGTTCCTGCTGGTTTGTGGAGCGCTGTCGCTGAATTTTGCCGCGTTCTTCATTTACGTGCTTTCCGCGCCGGTCTTCCTGGTCGAGCACCTGGGCGTTTCCGTGACCGGTTTTCTCTGGTTGTTCGGCCCGGCGATGGGCGGTCTGATGGCTGGTGCTTGGCTCTCAGGTCGGCTCGCCGAACGGATCTCGGCGACAAGGAGCATTACCATCGGCTATCTGACGATGGCAACGGCTGCCGCGTCCAATGTGGTTCTGAACGTCGTTGCACCACCGGTCTTGCCGTGGAGCGTGATCCCGATCTTTGGTTTCACCTTCGGCATGTCCTTCGCCATGCCCTGTCTGACGCTGCTCGCTCTTGATCTCTTTCCCGAGCAACGGGGCCTGGCGGCTTCCTGCCAGACCTTTCTGCAATCGGGCTTTAACGCCATCGCCGCCGGCGTCATCGCGCCCGCGCTCTGGGGTTCGACGACGACGCTGGCGCTTGGCATGGGCGGCTTGTTGCTCCTTGGCGCGTTCGCGGTGATGATGCACCAGTTGCGAAGTGGCGTCTGACGATCGTCGGCTATACTTCGCATTGGCGGAAGCCATCGACACTGCCACGCGTGGAGCACGAAAGACATGATGACGAGATTCCTTGCGGCGATCCTTGTTCCATGGATCATCGGGCTGCTGCTATCGGCGTGTGATGCCGACAAACTCGGCAAGCTCAGACCCGGCGTAACCACTGCGGAAGAAGTGCGCAAGATCATGGGAAGACCTGATCTGGAATGGCGAGACCCGGATGGATCGCGCGTCTGGGAGTACCCGCGTACGCCGGAAGGCGTGGTCAACTACATGGTCGTCATCGGCCCCAACGATCTGCTGCGCGAGGTCCAGCAGGTGCTGACCGAGGACAACTTCCGGCAGGTGACTGCCGGAATGAGCAAGGACGAAGTGCGCCGCTTGCTTGGTCGGCCGGCACACCAGCGGTATTTCCCGATGAAGAGCGAAACGGTCTGGGACTGGAAAACCAGAACCGAGCCCGGCATGGACTGGTTCTTCAATGTCCATTTTGACCAGGCGGGTGCGGTAACGCGCACGAGCACCAACTTCGAGCCCCGAGGCTGACCACGCAAGCGAGATGGAACCTGCGGCATGCACGGCTTGCACCTCATCGCTGAACTCTACCACTGCCAATGCGCCGAACGGCTACTGACCGATGCGCAGACGCTACAGGACCTGTGCCTGAGCGTATGTTCGACCTCCGGCTTGACGCCAGTCGGCTTCGTCTTCCATCAGTTCCACAGCGCGCAGTTCGCTGCCGGCGCGACAGGCGCCGTGGTTCTCGCCGAGTCGCACCTTGCCGTGCATACCTGGCCGGAGCTCGGCGCCGTAACCCTTGATCTCTACGTCTGCAATTTCAGCCACAACAATACAAGGGCTGCGCGCGCTGCCTGCTGCCGGCTGGTGAGCGAATTTGCTCCAGGTCGTATCGTCGAGCGCGAACTCGCGCGGGGGCTGCCGACACTTGCCGTGGCCGCTGCCGACGGCAGTGATTAGTAGCGAGCCTCGGGGTATACTGGAAATTCCTGCTCAGCGCAGACCTTTACGCAACAACTTGCCCAACAACCTATTCAGGGAGGCCGCGTGGAATCGATACGCATCACGCTTGAACAGTCCGAGATTCCGACCCACTGGTATAACGTCGTTGCCGACATGCCGAAACCGCCGTTGCCGCCGCTCGGGCCGGACGGCCAACCGGTTTCCCCAGAACAAATGGGAGTGATTTTCCCGCCGGCCATTCTCGAACAGGAAATGTCGGGCGAACGCTGGATTCCAATTCCGGATCCGGTGCGCGAGGTCTACCGGCTTTGGCGTCCTTCACCGCTGGTACGAGCCCGTCGGCTCGAGGAGATCCTGGCTACGCCGGCCAGGATCTATTACAAGTACGAAGGGGTGTCGCCGGCCGGCTCGCACAAACCGAACACCGCGGTAGCGCAGGCTTTCTACAACCAGCAGGCGGGAATCAAGAGGATCACGACCGAGACCGGGGCTGGCCAATGGGGTTGCTCGATGGCTTTTGCCGGGCAGATGTTCGGTCTCGACGTGCGTGTCTACATGGTCAGGATCAGCTATGAGCAGAAGCCTTTCCGCCGTTCGATGATGCAGACCTGGGGGGCCGAGGTCTTTGCCAGTCCCTCCAGCATGACGCAGACCGGTCGTGAACTGCTGTTGCGTGATCCGGAAAACCAGGGATCGCTCGGCATTGCGATTTCCGAAGCGGTAGAGGAGGCTGCCGGACGCGCCGATACCAGCTACGCGCTCGGTTCGGTGCTCAACCATGTGGCGCTGCATCAGACGATCATCGGTCAGGAGGCGAAGAAGCAGTTCCTGAAAGCGGGCGACTGGCCGGACGTCATCTTTGCGCCTTGCGGCGGCGGTTCCTCGTTTGCCGGCGTCGCCTTCCCGTTCATCGCCGAGAATGCCGCCGGCGGGCACAACGGCAGGCCGACCCGTCTGGTTGCCGTCGAGCCGACGTCATGCCCGACCTTGACCAAAGGCACCTATGCCTACGATTTCGGGGATGCTTCCGGCTTCACGCCGCTAATGAAGATGTATACGCTAGGCCATGACTTCATGCCGCCCGGGATTCACGCCGGAGGTCTGCGCTACCATGGGGATTCGCCGCTTGTCTCGCAACTGTACCATGAGGGTCTGATTGAGGCCCAGGCCGTCACGCAACTGGCGACCTTCGAGGCGGGTGTCCTGTTTGCACGTGCCGAGGGCGTGATACCGGCACCCGAGTCGAACCACGCGATTCGTGCAGCGATCGACGAGGCGCTGCGCTGCAAGGAAAGCGGCGAAGCGAAGACGATCTTCTTCAATCTCACCGGCCATGGTCATTTCGACATGGCTGCCTACGACCGCTACTTTGCCGGTGAACTGGAAGACTTCGAGTATCCGGCGGAAGCGATTCGAGCTTCGTTGGAGCACTTGCCCAAGTTCGCATGATCGCTTCGCTGCGCCTTGCTGTCGTCCTTCTCGTACTGGCCAATGCCTTGGTCTTGGCGCGCGCGCTCCTGGGTCCTCCGACGAACCCGGAGGCTTGGCGCGTTGAACAGCAGTTGCTGCCCGAACAGGTGAAAGTCATTGCTCTTGCCGACTCGCCGCGTCCGTTGGTGGGCAAGGACGATGTTCAGCCGTCTGCGGAGGAGCTGCGGGTGGCGGAATCCTGCCAGATCTGGAGTGAACTCGCGAATGGTGACGCCGACCAGGTACAACGTTTGCTGGCCGAGCGGTTCCCGGCCTTCAAGGCAGTGCGTCGTGTGGCGGCCGAGACGAACGGCTATTGGGTTTTCGTACCGCCGCTTGAGAACAGGGAGGAGGCCGCCCGGAAGACGGCTGAGCTGCAGCAGCTCGGCGTGCAGGATCTTTTCGTCCTGCATGCCAGCGGACCAAACCAGTATGCGATATCGCTCGGCACTTATCGTACCGAGGAGGCTGCCAACGCCGGATTGGAAGCACTGCGCGCCAAGGGCGTGAGATCGGCCAAGGTTGGTGAGCGAAAGGGGAAACCGATCAATTCGTTCGAAGTTCGCGGGCCGCAACCGCAAGCCGAAATGCTCCGCCAGGCAGTGGCGGCACTGTTACCCAGGTTGAACTCGACCGACTGTCCAAACGGCAAGGCCGCCCGGCCATGACTTTCGTCGTCGGTCTCACTGGAGGTATCGGCAGTGGCAAGAGCACGGTGGCCGAGCTGTTCGTCCAGCGCGGAGCGGCGCTCGTCGATACGGATATGATTGCCCACGAGCTGACTGGACCGCAAGGTGCTGCCATGGCAGGGATTGCGGCAGCTTTCGGGTCGGGCGTGGTACGCGCTGACGGCAGCCTGGATCGGTTGGCCATGCGCCGTCTGGTTTTTTCGGACCCGACGGCGAAAGCCAGGCTCGAGGCAATTCTTCATCCGCTGATCAGGGACCATAGCGAGGCCCGCTGTGCACTCCCCAGCAGCGCGCCGTACGTGCTGCTGGCGGTTCCTTTGCTGGTCGAATCGGGCAGCTATCGCAAGCGCACCGACCGGGTGCTGGTTGTCGATTGCGAGGAAACGATTCAGGTGGCGCGCGTCATGGCACGCAGCGGCCTGACCGAGGCCGAGGTGAAAGCCATTATGGCGACACAGGCTTCGCGCAGCAAGCGACGCGAAATCGCCGACGATCTGGTGCTCAACAGTGCAGGAATCGATGATCTGGTGCCACAGGTTGACGGTCTGCATGGGCTTTATCGCGTTCTGGCACGAGCCAAACTTCACGCTGACCGTTGAGGTTTTTGGCCAAATGATTCAGAATTATCGAAAATACCGGGTCCTGACGCTGGCGGCAGTGTGATTACTTACGAATACCCCTTCAATGAACGCATACGCACGCTGTTGCGTTTGGAGGATCTGTTTCAGAAAGTTGCCAGCTTCATGCAGCGGGATGGAGCACAGGAGCATCATGTCGTCTTGCTGACGCTCTTCGAAATTCTCGATGTGGCTGGTCGTGCCGATCTGAAGATGGACCTGATCCAGGAACTGGAGCGACAGAGGCAGAGTCTGCTGGCTTTTCGCAACAATCCGGAGATCTCGGAAGATGCGCTTTCCGGCGCGCTGTATGAAATCGAGCACGCTTCGGCTGCACTGCTGGGGTTGACTGGAAAGATAGGTCAGCACCTGCGCGATAACGACTGGTTGATGAGCATCAAGAGTCGGGCGAGCATTCCGGGCGGCGTATGCGAGTTCGATTTGCCGTCCTACCACTATTGGCTACATCAGGGACCGGGCATTCGGCGCGAAGCGCTGCTCGGCTGGCTGCAGCCCATGCTGCCCCTGCGCGATGCACTGAACATCGTTCTGCGTCTGTTGCGCGCGAGCGGGCGAGCCGAACATCATGTCGCGACCAGTGGTGCTTTCCAGTTGATGTTGGGCGGCAGCTCGTCGCAGATGGTACGCATCTCGCTGAGACTGCATGATCCTTGCATTCCCGAAATCAGTGCCAACAAGTACGCGCTGAATATTCGTTTTACCCGTCCCGATAGCGATCATCGGCCGCGCCATTGCGACCAGGACGTTGAATTCGATATGACGTTCTGCAATCTGTAACGCCTGCCCTGCGCGCGCCGCTCTGCGCGGCGTAGGTGCAGAAGCGCGAAGGCCACCTGGAGGTGGCCTTCGCGCTTCTGCAATTGGTCGGGGCGCCGGGATTCGAACTCGGGACCCCTTGCACCCCATGCAAGTGCGCTACCAGGCTGCGCCACGCCCCGACACGGCGTAATTATAACTGAAATGCGGCTTCCCGGCAGCGATGGTTTCAGCGCTTGCTGCAGCCGGTTATAATGAAGCCCGGCTTGGCATGACGAAAGTTTTCTCCCGACCGGCGCCTGACCTCAGGCTCGCGATCGCCCTGCTGCGGCACGCCACTAATGCAGATGCCGGTAACTTGCCGGTTGTTTTGCCTGTTTGCCAGCTTGTCTGCGCGTGGAAAGATATGCGGATTCTGCTCTGCAATGATGATGGTTATTTTGCTCCCGGGATCGAGCAACTGGCTCGTGCCTTGGCCGATGTGGCGGAGGTGACGGTCGTCGCGCCCGAACGTGATCGCAGCGGCGCGAGCAATTCGCTGACGCTCGACCGGCCATTGTCGCTGAGAAGGGCGGCCAACGGCTTCTATTACGTCAATGGCACGCCGACCGATTGCGTTCACCTGGCGGTCACCGGCATGCTCGACGAACTGCCGGACATGGTCGTTTCGGGGATCAACAACGGCGCCAACATGGGCGACGACACGATCTACTCGGGGACCGTTGCGGCGGCTACCGAAGGGTTCCTGCTCGGTATGCCTTCGCTCGCGATTTCCTTATGCAGCCGAAGCGGCGAGCATTTTGCGACGGCCGCGCGCGTCGCGCGCGAACTGGTCGGCCGTCTGCAGCGACTGGTGCTGCGCGAGCCGGTGTTGCTCAATGTCAATGTACCCGATGTCCCGTATGCGGAACTGGGGGCTTTGGTCGTCACGCGTCTCGGCAAACGCCACAAGGCGGAACCGGTCGTGCGTACGCTGTCGCCGCGCCAGGAAACGGTCTACTGGATCGGTGCCGCCGGCGAGGCACAGGATGCCGGTGAGGGGACGGATTTCTTTGCCGTGCAGAATAACCAGGTGTCGGTCACGCCGTTGCAGATCGACCTGACGTACAACGCGCAGCTGCCCATGGTGCGCGACTGGCTTCGACAATGATCTCTGCCAGGCAGGGCATCGGCATGACCTCGCAGCGCACGCGTGTGCGGATGATCGAGCGTCTGCGTCAGAAGGGCATAGTGGACGAAGGCGTGCTGGCGGCGATTGCCGCTGTTCCGCGGCACATTTTTGTCGAAGAAGCGCTCTCTTCGCGTGCCTACGAAGATACCGCCCTGCCGCTGGGCTTTGCGCAGACGATCTCGCAGCCGTATGTCGTGGCACGGATGATCGAGGCGCTGCGCGCAGGCCGCGAGCGGCTCGGCAGGACGCTGGAAATCGGCGCCGGCTGCGGCTATCAGGCGGCCGTGTTGGCGCAACTGACAAACGAGGTATACGCTGTCGAACGGATTGCGCCTCTGCTAGCGAAAGCGAAGCAGAACCTGCGCATGATCAGGCAACTCGATATTCGCCTGAAACACGCCGACGGTCAGTTTGGGCTGCCGGAGGCTGCGCCTTTCGATACGATCATCGTCGCGGCCGCCGCAGCGATCGTCCCTGCGGCACTGCTTCGGCAGCTGGCACCGGGTGGAAGAATGATCCTGCCGATTGGTGGAGCGACGCAGTACCTGTCCCTGATTGAGCATCGTGCTGAGGGATTCATCGAAACCCGTCTGGACGCTGTTCGTTTTGTTCCGCTTTTATCGGGAGTCGAATGAAGGATCAAGCTGCTATCGCCCGACATGGGTCCGTTCTCGTCGTCGCGGGAGCGCTCGCTCTGGCTGGCTGCGCCAGCAGGTCTCCCGCGCCGGTGATCGACCGCGGCGGGCAGGCACAGCCGGGAGCGACGGCGGCCGTCCCCGCCGTTCCGAAGGATGCCTACATCGTGAAAAAGGGCGACACGCTGTATTCGATTGCCCTCGATCACGGGCTTGATTACCGCGATCTGGCGGCCTGGAACAACCTGGAGAATCCGAACCTCATTCTCGTCGGCCAAGCCTTGCGCGTCAAGGCGCCGGGGGCGACGGCGAACGCCGAGGCAGCGGTCGCCAGACCGATTGCCGGCGGTTCGGCCCCAGAGCAGCGACCACTGAGCGGCGGCAGCGACACGCTGAAGCGCGAACCCAGGTCAGGCAAGGAGGCCTACTCGGAGCAGGCGCTGGCCCGTGCGCGGCAGAAAGACGCCGAGCCGGTGGCGGTCGTCGCCGCGCCGCCAGCCAAGAGTGAAGCGAAGGGCGAAAGCAGACCACAAGCGCGCAGCGAAGTGAAGACCGAGGGCAAGCCGGAAACTCGTCCCGATGCGGCAGGCGAGGCAAAGACAGGAGACGCCGCGGGCAATGACGAAGTCGCCTGGATCTGGCCGGCGAGCGGCAAACTGATTGGCAGTTTCAGTGAGGGCGGCAACAAAGGAATCGACATCGGCGGCAGGGCAGGCGATCCGGTGATTGCCGCTGGCGGCGGCAAGGTCGTCTACAGCGGCACCGGCTTGCGCGGTTACGGCAAGCTGGTGATCATCAAGCACAACAACACGTTTCTGACCGCCTATGCGCATAACCAGAACATTCTGGTCAAAGAAGGGCAAACCGTCGCCAAGGGCCAGAAGATCGCGGAAATGGGCAACACCGATACCGATCAGGTCAAACTCCATTTCGAGGTTCGTCGGCAGGGTAAGCCGGTAGACCCGATAAAGCACCTGCCGCAACGCTGATCATGGCGGGCGGTTGCGATTCCGAGAGAGAAGCGGCGGTCGACGATTTTCCCGAACCCGACTTTCCGAACGAAGGAATCTTTGCCGACGCGCTGGTCGAGGAGATTTCAGCATCACCGGAAGCCGAACTGCTCAACGACGTGACTCAGCACTACCTGAGCGAGATCGGCGCCAAGCCTCTGTTTTCATCGGAAGAGGAAGCGCATTGGGCGCGCCGTGCGCGGGCCGGTGAGTTTGGTGCACGCCAGAAGATGATCGAGCACAACCTGCGGCTCGTGGTCAACATCGCCAAGCATTACCTGAACCGCGGGATGCCCCTGCTCGACCTGATCGAGGAAGGCAATCTCGGTCTGATTCACGCGATCGAAAAATACGATCCCGAGCGCGGATTCCGTTTTTCGACCTACGCCACCTGGTGGATCAGGCAGAGCATCGAACGATCGATCATGAACCAGTCGCGCGCGATTCGCTTGCCGGTACATGTCGTCAAGGAAATCAACCTCGTCTTGCGCGCCATTCGGCACCTCGAGTCGGCCAGTGGACGCGAGATCCGTCTGGACCAGATTGCCCATCTGATCGAGCGGCCGGTCGACAACGTGCGTCGCATTCTGGCGCTGAACGAGCGGATTGCGTCGCTTGATGCTCCCTTGCAGGTCGACCCCAGTCAGACCGTGGGCGACATGATTGCCGACGATAGCCTGTCCGACCCAGATGAACTTCTGCAGTCGAGTGAGTTGGGTGGACTCCTGCACGGCTGGCTGCGACAACTTCCGGAGAAGCACCGGCAGGTCCTGGAGCGGCGCTACGGCCTGAGCGGACACGAGATCAGCACGCTTGAGGAGATCGCTGCCGACCTCAATCTGACCCGCGAGCGCGTGCGCCAAGTGCAGATCGAAGCTCTCGATCAGCTTCGCCGGATTATCCGGCGCGGCGGAGTGACGCGTGAGAGCCTGTTCTGAGCGGCACCGGTTGCAGGCTATCGGGGACAGGGGCGAGCAGCGCTAGGCGAGCCCCAGGCATTGACGTTCCAATGCCGCGATAAACGTTTCGGCAGCGTCGAACCCCGTCTGCTCGGCGATTTCGACCATACAGGTCGGGCTGGTGACATTGATTTCGGTCAGCCAGTCGCCGATCACGTCGAGACCGACGAGCAGCAGTCCGCGCGCGGCAAGGATTGGCGCCAGTGTGCCGGCGATTTCTCGGTCGCGCGTGGTCAGCGCGCGCGCGACCCCGCGGCCGCCAGCGGCGAGATTGCCGCGAGTCTCTCCGGCTTGCGGGATGCGCGCCAGACAATAGGGAACGAGTTCGCCATCGACGATCAGGATGCGCTTGTCGCCGTCGGCGATTTCAGGGATGTAGCGTTGCGCCATGATCGTGCGGGCACCGTGCGCAGTGAGCATTTCGACGATCACGTTGCGATTTGGATCATCGTGCCGGACGCGAAAGATGCCGCTGCCTCCCATGCCGTTCAACGGCTTGAGGATCGTGTCTCGTTCAAGCTGGATGAACGAATGAATGATTGACGGTTGGCGGGCGACGACGGTCGGTACCGAGAACTGGGAGAATTCGCTGAGCGACAGCTTTTCCGAGTGATCGCGCAGCGCGCGCGGCCGGTTGAAGACACGCGCGCCCTCGGCTTCGGCGCGCTCAAGCAACCAGGTCGTGGCGACGTACTCAAGATCGAACGGCGGGTCCTTGCGCATGAGGACAGCACGCAAGTCGCGCAGCGCAATGACATGCCGGTCGACTGGGACAAACCACTCCTTGTCGTCGGCGAGCATCTCGAGATGCACTGCTTCGGCGCAAACGCCATGCAGCGGTGACCAGTGAATTTCCTCCTGCTGGATGGTCCACACCGCATGACCACGCGCCTGGGCAGCGCGCATCATGGCGATGCTTGTGTCCTTGTAGGCCTTGAGCGTGGGCAAGGGGTCGACGACAAATCCTATGCGCATGAATTCGGCTCCTCCTGGGGGCGCGTCCGTTCAAGTTCAAGCGAAGCTGCGAGTTGGGCCAGACGGGCAACGACCCCGTAGACATAAAAGCGGTTGGGTGCCGCGTCCGGGTTCTGACAATGGTCAGGCAACGAGCAACTGGTTTCGAATGCCAGTGGTTCGAAGTGCATTCCCGGAGCGTTGAGGTTCTCGTCTTTGCCCCGCTGATTGTGTACGCGGTAGAAGCCACCGACGACAAAACGGTCGATCATATATACGACCGGTTCGGCAACACCCTCCTCTGCGCCGCTCCCCACCTGCTCGTAGGTATGCACGCCCTCCTGGATGATCACCTGCGAGACGGCCAGGCCCTCCTTGATCACCGACATCTTGTTGCGCTGCCGGCGACTGAGGCTGGTGATCTGCGACGCGTCCTTGACCGTCATCACGCCCATGCCGTAAGTTCCGGCGTCCGCCTTGACCACGACATAAGGCGTCTCGTCGATGGCGTACTGCCTGTACTTCTCGCGAATCATCTCCAGAACCGCGTCGACATTGGCGGCCAGGCACTCCTCGCCGCGCCGGGCGTGGAAATTGACGCCGTCGCAAACCGAAAAGTAGGGGTTGATCCGCCACGGGTCGATGCCGACCAGGCGCGCGAAATCGCTCGCCACGTCGTCATAAGCGGAAAAGTGGTTCGACTTGCGGCGCAGCGCCCAACCGGCATGCAAGGGCGGCAGAATGACCTGCTCGCTGAGCCCGTGCAGGACAGCCGGGATGCCCGACGAGAGGTCGTTGTTGAGGAGGATCGCGCAGGGCTCAAAATCGGCCAGACCGAGTCGCCGCCCACGGCGCACGAGCGGTTCAAGCAAGAGGCTGCTGCCGTCGGGCAACGGGACAGGCACTGCCTGTTCGAGCCCGGGCAGGAGAGAACCGAGCCGGACTTCCAGACCAGTCAGGCGAAGTATGGCCGCGATCTGTGCCACATTCTGCAGATAAAAGACGTTGCGCGTATGGTTTTCCGGGATGAGCAGCAGCCGTCTGGCATCCGGACAGATCTTGTCGATCGCGCTCATCGCCGCCTGCACACAGAGCGGCAGGAAGCTTGCATCGAGGTTGTTGAAGCCACCTGGAAACAGGTTCATGTCGACCGGCGCCAGCTTGAAGCCTGAATTGCGCAGGTCGACCGAGCCGTAGAAAGGCGGTGCGTGTTCCTGCCATTGACCCCGCATCCAGCACTCGATCTCGGGCAAAGCGTCGAGAAAGCGGCGTTCGATTTCGAGCAGCGGACCGTTGAGGGCAGTCGTCAGGCGTGGAACCATCGGTTAGTCTCCATCCCGCCGGCAACAGACCGCGCGGGAATGCTCGGTCGCGCACCCTGCGTTGGCGGCAGGAAACGTGGCGGGTCAATCGAACATTTTACACTGCCGGGCCTCGGCGCGGCGCGCGGGAGGCCGAGCGTGCAATCGGAAGTGCGGCAGTGGATCAAGCCGCCTGTTGACCTCCGGTCGGCCAATAGCTGTCCCACTCCTGGTTGGCACGGCAGACACGCAATACCGGCATGTGCCGCGTGGAATGCCTGCCGTTGCGGCAGACGATGCGCAAGCTGGGCGGTGACGGGGAGGAACCCCTCTTAAGTCACTCCTTCCAAGTGCTTGATTTGATATACGCCACGCGGAGTGACTTCGGGGCGAATTGCGGCGACCAGCCCGATGACCTCGCGCATCTGGCGCTGACGCAAGGCTTGGCTTCATCATCAGCCGCCCAGTGCGGCCTGTTGCTCGCCGGTGCTGCGGCTGCCCGTCAGAGGGCGAGCAGACGGGGCAGATCGCTCATCCGGTTGAAAGTCGTTTCGGCGCCGGCAGCACGCAGCGTATCGGCGAGGCCGGCGCGCGCGTGGCCACCGCCGCAGAATCCCAAGACACGCATGCCCGCCGCGCACCCGGCCTTGACGCCGGCGATGCTGTCTTCAATGACGACACAACGCGCCACCGGCGTGTTCATCCGCGCGGCCGCGAGCAAGAAAAGATCGGGCGCCGGCTTGCCGTGTTCCACCATGTCGGCGCTGAATACGTGCGGTGCGAAAAAGTCGAGCAGCCCGGTGAGAGCGAGATTTTGCCGGACCTTGTCGAGGGAACCGGAAGACGCTACGCAGAGGGCCTCTGGCAGCCCGGCCAGGATCTCGGCGATGCCGTCCATGGCGCTCAGTTCGTTGCGAAAGGCAGCCCGATCGCGGGCCGCCAGTGTAGCGCTGAAGTCCGCCGGCAGCGCCTGCCGCCACTCGGCCTCGACTGCCGCCAAGACCGCCGGCAGGCTGATCCCGGTGTAGCGTTCGATCGCCTGCTGCGCGGTGAGGGGAAAACCGAGCTCGCTCAGCGTTTCGGCGAGTATCCGGCTGGCGATTGGTTCGCTGTCGACGAGGACGCCGTCGCAGTCGAAGATGAGCAGCCGCTGTGTTCGCTCTTTTCCATCCATTTCGCGCGATTCCTTTCAGGTGTGTCGGATCTCAACGCCTACACCGCAGTGTTCGCCGGTGCAAACGCACGGAACGTTGCGGGGAGCGGCGACTGTTCGAGGCTGCGCTGGCTGAACAGAAAGCGTCCGTCGCAGACAAAACCCAGGTCAGCCCAATCGACGTTGTTCAGCGCGGCTGCCAAAGCATGTACGTCAACCTGCGGGTCATGCGGAAAGATCGCCAGCACCGATCCGTCGTAGTTGCGGCATGGATGGACAAAGAACGGCTGCGCGCGGCGCGTCCGGCCGTTGACGTACACGCGAGGCTGCGCTGAGTGATGATAAGTGCGCCCCCAATGCCACCAGTTCGACTCGTCGAACGGCCGCACACGGCGCGCGATCAAGCGCTCTTGGTGCGCCAGCAGAATGGCTGGAGGCGGTTCGCCGGGCTCGCACCAGAGCATCCGGCGTGTCTTGCCGGTTGTTGCCGTAGCCGAGAACACGAAACTGCGGTTGCCGTACTCATCGCTCGCGTAAAGGTCGTCGGCACCCGAAACCGCGCCTACTCTGACCAGCGCAATGTCGGACAGGTGGAGGCGGTAGTCGCCGCGCGTGAACAGGAGGTGTCCGCCGCTTTCGGCGAAATGTCTTTCCTCCCACACCAATCGGGCGAGACCGGCAAGACCTTGCGCCACACCCTGCTGGGTGTAGCGCGTGACGCGTGAAAAGTCATCGCGCTGGAAGCGCCAGATGGCGCAATTCGGCTGCGCGTCGTCGAATAGGCGCGAATCGCCGAGATCGGCGAATTCTGTCATCGTTCCGGTGGCAAAGAGCAGGCGGTTCAGCGGTATGGCCGAGGTCGCCTTGACGAAGTCGCGCGGCGTGATGAAGATCAGCTCGCCGCCGGGCCTCAGGTGACGCAGGCATTTCTCGATGAAGAACAGATAGAGATTGGCCCGTCCATCGAGCACGCTGCCGCGGACGAGCCGGCGCGTCGCCGGAGAAATGTCCTGGAACCTGACGTAAGGCGGATTGCCGATGATCGTAACAAACTGCTCATCCTCGGGCAGGGCAAAAAAATCCATGACCCGCGCGCCGGGTGGTGCGTGCCGGGGATCGATCTCGATACCCAGGGCGAAGGGGAAGTGTTGCAGAAATGCCCCATTGCCACAGCCTGGTTCCAGCGTTCGGCCGCAATTGCGCACCAGGCCGAGCATAACGTCCACAACTGCTGGCGGCGTGAATACCTGGCCGAGTCCAGCCACATCGTTGTCCGGCGCGACTGCCGGCTGGGACATGTCAGCGGCTTCCCCAGGGCATGACGGGAACGGTCGAGATACTGTTGGCTGGCGCGCCGTCGATCAGCTTGCGGCTGATCGCCAGGTAAACCAGCGTCCGGTTTGCTTCATCCCACATTCGGACGACGCGCGTTTCCTTGAACAGAATCGATGTGTCTTCGGCGAACACTGTCGCCTCCTTTGGCAGCTTGGCCGGCAAGGTGATCGGCCCGGTCTGACGACAGGCCAGCGAGAACTGCGATGGATCCTGCGCCAGTCCGAACGAGCCGCCGACGCCGCCGGTTCGCGCCTGGCTTACGTGGCAGGTCACGCCGGGCACTTTCGGGTCGGAAAAACTCTCTACGCAAACACGGTGATTGGCGCCGATCAGTTTCCACTCGGTGGTCACGCAGCCGACCTGCTCGGCGGCCAGATGCGGACTGGCCAGCGTCAACAGGGTCCAGGCGCAGGCGCCGCACAACAGTCGTTTGGTCATCTCATTCATCTTCTCCAGTTTCCTGTTCGTTTGCCGGGCTGCGCAGCGTCCTGGCCGTGCATGCCGGCTGGCCGCATCAATCGGTCGCTGCTTCCAGTGTGACGTTGCTCAGTTGACCAACTGGCGAGCCACGGCGCGCGCGCAGCCCGCAATGCCGCTCTTCGGAAAGCAGCGTCTTGCTCCGCCCGCGCACAGTGCCCCTGATCGTCACTCGTTCGCCGCGCGTAGCCAGTACGGCGTGCAAGGTCTCTCCGTCGCGCAGGCCGATGATCTGGACGCCCTTGCCGGCGGTCAGGCGCTTCATCTGGGCGAGCGGGAAGACCAGCAGCCGGCCGTCCTCCGACAGTGCGGCCAGATGATCGCGGCCAGCGAGGCGAACCGGCGGCAGAATGCTCGCGCCGGCCTCCAGGCTGAGGAAAGCCTTGCCCGCCTTCTGGCGCGACAACAGGTCGCCGTAGGTACAGATGAAGCCATAACCGGAAGTCTTGGCGAACAGTATCTCGTCATCCGAGGCGCCAGTGAGTACATGCGCGATCCTGCCGCCGCCGAGTTCGACAAATGAAGAGAGCGGCGCTCCCATGCCGCGGCCATCGGGCAGACCGGCGATGGCCACGGTAAACGCCCGTCCCTCGTTCGACAAGATGACCAGAGCGTCGACCGAGCGGCATTCGTGCGCCGAGCCGAAACGGTCGCCATCCTTGAAGGCGACTCCAGAAACATCGAGGCCGTGGCCCTGCCTGACGCGCGCCCAGCCCTTTTCCGAGATGATGACCGTCACCGGCTCGTCGGTTACGGCGGCGACTTCGGAGCGCGAGGCAGTTGCCGCCGGTTCGACGATCGTTCGCCGTGCATCACCGTACTTCTCGGCATCAGCCTTGATTTCCCGAATCGTCTGCCGACGCAACAGCGCGTCGTTGCCGAGCAGCTTGAGCAGTCCCGTGCGCTCGCCGCGCAGACGGTCGAGTTCCTGTTCGATCCTGATCCCTTCGAGACGGGCAAGCTGGCGCAAACGGATCTCGAGAATGTCTTCCGCCTGTCGGTCGGAAAGCGAAAACCGGGCAATCAGCGCGGCTTTCGGATCGTCAGCCTGGCGGATGATGCGGATCACTTCGTCGATATTCAGGAAGACGATGTGCCGGCCTTCGAGAATGTGGATGCGGTCGTCCACTTTCTGCAGGCGAAACTCGGTACGCCGGTGTACTGTCTGCAGGCGGAAGCTGCACCACTCGCCAATCAGATCGACCAGCGGCTTCTGGCACGGCCGACCGTCGATGCCGACGGCGACAAGGTTGATCGGCGCCGATGTCTCCAGGCTGGTGTGGGCGAGCAGCAGGGCTACGAACTCGTGCCGGTCGATGCGCAAACTGGTCGGTTCAAACACCAGACGAACGTCGTCGTCCTTGCCCGACTCGTCGCGCGCCCGTTCGAGCTGCGAGGCGATGAGCGTCTTCAGCTGCGCCGCTGCCTGTTCGACGATCTTCTTGCCCGCCTTCGGCTGCGGATTGAGCAGGGCGCCGACTTCCGACAACACCTTGGCCGACGAGACGCCCGGCGGTAGTTCGTGGAAGGCCACCTGCCAGGCGCCACGCGCCAGCTCTTCGACCGCGTAGCGCGCACGCACGCGCAGACTGCCGCGGCCAGTGGCGTAAGCGGCGGCAATGTCGCTCGCCGACGAAATGATCTGCCCGCCGCCGGGGTAGTCGGGAGCCGGAATGTGCTGCATCATCTCGGCGAGCCCGGCGGCTGGCTGCTCGATCTTGCAGATTGCTGCCGCCGCGACTTCACGCAGGTTGTGCGCAGGTATCTCGGTGGCCATGCCGACGGCAATTCCGGAGGCGCCGTTGAGCAGGACGAAAGGCAGGCGGGCTGGCAGGAAAACCGGCTCGTCAAAAGAACCGTCGTAGTTTGGCTGGAAATCGACCGTACCTTCGCCGAGTTCGGCGAGCAGCAGTTCGGCGATCGGCGTCAGGCGCGCTTCGGTGTAGCGCATCGCGGCCGCGTTGTCGCCGTCGCGCGAACCGAAGTTTCCCTGTCCATCGACCAGCGGATAGCGCAGCATGAACGGCTGGGCGACGCGCACCATCGCGTCGTAAGCCGAGGTATCGCCATGCGGGTGGTACTTGCCGATCACATCGCCGACGACGCGCGCCGACTTGACCGGCTTCGCCGTCGCCGACAGACCCAGTTCACGCATCGCGTAGAGAACGCGACGCTGCACCGGCTTCAAGCCGTCCTTGACATCAGGCAGGGCACGCCCCTTGACGACGGCAATGGCATACTCAAGGTAATCGCGCGCCGCCGAGTCGTGCAGCAGGATGTTGTCGTCGTCCTCGCCGGACGACGGAGCGCCGGGCGGCGGAGTGGGCGGCTGGTTGGCCAACCCATCGCCAGTCGAGTTTTTCCTTGCCATCTATACCCTCAGATCTCGGCGCCGATCAAGGCGCCGTTCTCTTCCATCCACGCTCGTCGTCCCGCCGATTCGTTCTTGCCCATCAGCATGTTCATCACCGGCTTTGCGGCTTCGCTGCCCGGCATGCGGACGCGCATCAGCCGGCGCGTATCAGGCGACATCGTCGTCTCCCACAATTGCTCCGGATTCATTTCGCCAAGCCCCTTGAAACGCGAGATGGACACCGCTTCCGGCTTGACGCCTTCAAGGCGCAGCTTGTCGAGCGCCGCCTCGCGTTCGGCGCCGTCGAGGGCATAGATCTTGCGTGGCGGGCGGTTCTTCCCTTGCCCGGGGACATCCAGGCGATAGAGCGGCGGCTGGGCGAAATAGAGATGACCGCTCGCTACCAGCTTCGGGAAATGACGGTAGAACAAGGTACACAACAGAACCCGGATGTGCGAACCATCAACGTCGGCGTCCGTCATGATGACAATCTTGCCGTAGCGCAGGTTGGCAAGAACCGAATCCGGCGCGCTTGCCGTGTGCGGGTCGATGCCGATCGCCACCGCGATGTCGTGGACTTCGCGGTTGGCGAACAGAGTGCCGGCGTCTACCTCCCAGGTGTTGAGCACCTTGCCACGCAAGGGAAGAATTGCCTGCACCTCCTTATCGCGTCCAGCCTTCGCCGATCCTCCCGCCGAATCGCCCTCGACGAGGAACAGCTCATTGCGGCCGATGTCCTCGCTCTGGCAGTCCGACAGTTTGCCGGGCAGGATGGCGACACCCGATTGCTTGCGCTTCTCCACCTTCTGACCGGCCCGGGCACGCGCCTGGGCGGCGCGGATTGCCAGGTCGGTGATCCGTTTGGCCGCTTCCGGATGTTCATTGAGCCACAGCTCGAGCGGATCGCGCAGCATGCGAGCGACAAGCGCCACTGCATCACGAGAGTTCAGACGTTCCTTCGTCTGCCCCTGAAAAGACGGATCGAGCATGCGTACGGCAAGGACGAAGCTGGCGCGCGAGAATACGTCTTCGGCTGCCAGCCTGACGCCTTTCGGCAGTAACGCGTGATGCTCGGCAAAACTGCGGATCGAGTCGAGCGCCGCCTGGCGCAGACCCGCCTCGTGCGTGCCTCCGGCGGGCGTCGGAATGAGATTGACATAGGATTCGCGCGTCAGGCCGCCCTCCGCCGTCCAGCAGATGGCCCACGCAGCACCCGAGCCGGGCGGGAAGCTCTCGTCACCTCTTGGGGCGTACTTCTCGCTGCTGAAAACGGGGGCCACGGGTTCCGCCTCGACCTGTTCGGCGAGGTACTGCAGCATGCCGTTGGCGAAGCACCACTCGCTTTGCGCACCGTCCTCGACGGTCAGCGAGACCTGCAGGCCGGGCAGCAACAGGGCCTTGCTGCGCAGCAGACGCTCAAGTTGCGCCTGCGGGATGAGCGGCGAATCGAAGAAGACCGGATCAGGCCAGGTGCGTACGCGCGTTCCGCTCAGGCGTTTCGGCGCATCGCCGACGCGCGCCAGCGGCTCGATGACAGACCCATCGGCAAACGCCATCCGGTGGCGCCCGCCGTCACGCACGACCTCCACCTCGAGACGGCTCGACAAGGCATTGGTCACCGAAACCCCGACCCCGTGCAGACCGCCAGAGAAGCGATACGCCGAACCATCGGCGTCCTTGTTGAACTTGCCGCCCGCGTGCAGCCGGGTGAAGACGACTTCAACCGTCGGCACCTTTTCCAGCGGGTGCATGTCCACCGGAATCCCTCGCCCGTCGTCCTCGACGCTAACCGACAGGTCGCGATGCAGGATCACCTTGATCCGCTTGCAGTAGCCGGCGAGCGCTTCGTCGGCCGCATTGTCGATCGCTTCCTGGACGATGTGCAATGGACAATCGGTACGGGTATACATTCCGGGGCGATGCCGTACGGGTTCCAGCCCCTTCAAGACAGAAATGGATGCAGCGGTGTAACTCATCGCCGGGAGGCCGCTCGGCTCAGGAACGCCGGGGCTTGCGCAGAGTGACGAGGATCCATCCGCGCAGGAAGCGCAGCCACTCGACATGGCTGATCACCTTCTCGAAACCCACTCCGAGGAGAAAGAGAAAGCCGTTGAACAGCAGGTAATTCGGGTATTGGCTGACATACTCGAACGACTCGACGGTGAACCCGGCCGAAGCGGCCAGACGCTCGACGGCCGCGCGGGTGTTCGTCCGGTAGGCAGTTGGAAAGGTGTCCTCTTCGGCCCGACCCTCGACGCGTTTGACGACGCGCGCATGCCACATGTTGGGGACGATGCGGGCGACCATCGTGCCGTAGTCCCACATGTTGGCCGTCAGGAAGACGACGGTGCCGCCAGGGCGCAGAACACGGGCAAATTCGCCATATACCGAAGCCGGGTCTGCCAGATGTTCGAACACGCTGCGCGACATGATGACATCGACACAGGCGTCGGGAAGTGGCAACTTTGCCAGGTCCGCATTATAGGTTTCGATACCCGGCGGTACGTCGGTAAAGTCCACCAGTTCGACGCCGATCAGGCGCTTTGCCTTGCCGAGATAGGTGCGCAAGACCGGAACCGTTCGACCGCAGCCAGCGTCGAGCAGTGTTGCGTCGGCGGCCAGAAGCGCGTTCACGCGCCGCGCGAAAATACGATACGGATGCTCATCATCGCGGTAACACTTGCGCAGCAACCATTCAGACAAAGATCTCATGTCATTATCCCAACGATCTGTGGAGGATTTCCCCGGCAGGGCACGACCCGCGTCGCGTGCTCGGCCGGCAACAGGAAAGCCGAGAGGATTGTCCAACCGCGCAGTCTAGCAGCTGGCTGTTGTCGATCATAGCCGCGAAGACGCTGCGACAGACTCACAGATCTCTCCTGCTGCGCCGCTGAGCAAGGAAGGCGGACAGGGCTCTTGCCGCTTCCTGCTCGATTCCCCAAGGCTTGCCGGCCAACAGCCAGAGAAGCAGCACGCCGGCGGGATAGAAGACGACGCCGGCAAGGATCTTGAGAGCCAGGGCGAGCGCCGTCGAGCCGACCACGTCCGTCGTGAGCAAGCTCAGCACGAGCGACATGAGCAAGCCGGCGAACAAGGGCCGCCAGAGGTCGCCGTACAGCTTGCCTGCGCCAATCCGGCACGCGCTGCTGACAAAATGGATCATTACCGGCAGGACCACCACCGAAACCGCCAAGCGGGCCATGGCCGCACCCTCAACGCCATAGGCCATCGCCGCGCAATACGCTGTCGGGATGAGGAGCGTCAGATCGAGCCATGTCTGCGTCGCCGTCAGGCGCGTGCGACCGGTCACCCAAAGGGGCATCTCGAGGGTCAGGATCAGCGACGAGAATGCCGCGTGTACGGCCAGCCAGCGCATTGCGGCGACTGCCGAAGTCCATTTTTCGCCGAGGAGAATGGGCACAAGTTCCGGCGCGATCGACATCAGGCCAAAGCCGACCGAAAAACACATGACGGACATTGCCGAGAAGCTCAGGCGAAACAGTCTCTCAAGTTCTGCCGGATTTTCGGAGACCTTGGCCAGGGTGGGAAACATTGCCCGCCGCAATGGCATGACGAGCTCGGAACTCGGCATCGTCGCCAGCTCGTTGGCGACGTGGTAGCCGCCCATGGCGCCCGTCCCGAGCAAACGACCGACGACCAGCTCATCCGTTTTTCGGTTGAGAAAGGAGCCAACGCGGGAGATGATCAGCCACTGCGAGAATCCCCAGATCTCGCGCCGCCGCTGCAGGCATAGCCGTGGGCGATAGGGGTGCATCAAGTAGCTCAGCATGACTTCAATGAGGCTGCTGCTCGTCATCCCGGCGACCAGCGCCCAGTAATTTCGCAGCCAGAAGGCCAGGCCGACGACGACCGTGAAATTCAGCAGCTTCGTGTAGATGCCGAAACGGAAATCCTTGGCGAAATCAAGCTCCTTGCGAAAAGCCACCGTGCCGATGTTCTGGCAGCCGATGATCAGCGGCCGCAGGGCGATCACCTGGATGACCGCCGTTGCCCGTGCTTCGGAGAAGAACGGCGAAACCCAGGGGGCGATGAGCAACAACACGCCGGCAATCAGTGCGCCCTGGATGAGCTGGATCGTCCATGCCGTGTCATAGTGCTCGCGCGTATCCGATCCCGGGCGCATGAGGGCCAGGTCGACGCCGGCATAGGCGATCGTTTCCAAGAGCCCGACGACGATCAGCGCGATGGCGATGACGCCGAAATCATCCGGTGCGAGCAGGCGGGCAAGGATGATGGTGCTGACCAGACCGATGGCGCGCATCCCCCAGCGGCCGGCGATCATCCAGGCGGATCCGCGCACGAGATGGCCGGCCATCGACTTATCGGACATGGCGTATCAAGGAAGAAGTCCGGCCAGCATGGCGTCCATGCGTCCGCGAATCTCCGCCCCGTAGTTTCGCTTGAGGAATCTGAACGCCAGCAGGTAAACAGGAATCAAGGCGCGAAAGGTGGTGTAGGAGAGCCCGGAGACCGTGCACGCAGCGCGCGCGAACGCCCACGGCCGACCGGCAGGATCGTCCGTCTGCTGAATGGCTTGCGCACCTGCCGCGGTCATGCCGAGGAGCGACACGCTGAGCAGACAAATGTCGAGACCCGCGAGCGCCGTCACGCCATAGTCCTCCCAGTCGAAAACGAGCAGCCGACCGTCGGCTCGGGCAAGATTGTTGAGCACGAGGTCGCCGTGCTGGCAAATGCAGGGGACGTCGCGCCAGGCAGACGGCTCCAGATTCAGTGCGAAATCGCGCACTTGCCGACCGACATCCGGAGCCTCGGCAAAGAACGCCACCACCTCGCGCATGAAGGTCCCGTTGTCCTGTCTTGTGCCGTCTGCCTTGGCGTTTATCTGCGCCGCAGCAAAAAAATCGATCAGACTGTGCATGAGTGACGGCCCGGCGCTTCCGGAATCCGCCAGATCAGCCACCCCGACAGGCGTGTGCTGGACTGCGCGGGCGATCAAAATGCTCCATCCTGCCAGACAGGTGTGGGCCACCGGTTCGGCTGTGTAGGCCGGGAAACGCTCACGGGCAAGGCGGAACCGGTCGAACTCTTCAGCCAAACTCAGCTCGCGGCAGAGCTTGACGTGGAACCAGTGGCCCATCCCGTCGCCTACGTCGAGCCACATTGTACTGCCCGTGCTGAGCGTTACATTGTGAACCAGGTGCGCTTGTGGTGAAACAACCCCGGCATTGACCAGTGCCTCCCGGACGTATCTCAGCAAGGCTTGTATCCCCAGAAGAAGAGGACATTCTCGATGAAGCGGTTGAGGCTCAGGCCGACCACGACGCGTCGCACGAGATAGCCGGGGGCGCCGAGTGAGGCGCGCGAGGCTTCGAGAGCGCGACGAAAGGTGAGTCTTGAAGCTTCCGCGTCGACCGACGACAGCGCTCGCGGATCGTCGGCGTCCGGCAAGAGATTGAACACCTGTGGGTCAGAGAACCCCGATTTCAGCAACACATTGCGGCACGAATGAACACCCAAAGCCCGCACGCCTGCTGTCGCGGTGTGGCGGTCAAGCCAGCGGCGCGGACTCGAGCGGTTCAGCCCACAGCCAACGACCACGCCGCCAGGTCGCAAGACCATGGAAACACGGCGCAGACAGTCCTCCGCCACTTGGTGCGACGCACGGTGACGGAAGACGGATGCCAACTCGTCCAGCGTATGGTGGAGGATGACGAGGTCGAACGTGTCGGCAGCAAAGGGCAGTGGCGCGTCGTAAACGGCCTCGCAGGTCTGCAGTCGCGCACTGCCGTCGGCTGGATTCCACGGCTGCCGGATCGTTTCAGTCAGGCTGCAGCTGACCACCAGATCGGCCGGCCAAGTCCTGTCGATCACCCGCCGGCCTTCACCGAGTCGCAACTCGAGCGCTGCGGTTTCACCGGGCGGCGTCGGAATCTGGTAGAGGGCGCGCAGCCGCGCGTCGCAGGTGGCGTACAACGCCACAGCAGGCGTCTCGATTGACATAGCCAACAGTGCGACTTGCTAGGTCATTCGCTGCGCGATGAGAACCGTATCAGGGGCAATCGGCGCCAGGACGCTCCGACACCAGAATTTCTCACGCGCCAAGATCTTGTCATCAATCCTGCCCACCGTGCCGGTCAGGCCACTCCTATAGAGCCAGACGCCGATCGGTCGGCTGTCAACCACTTGGAACCCACTCTCGGCAAGAATGGACCGATAAAGCGAATGTGTCAGGTCCATCTGCATGTTTCCGCCAGTAGCGCGGTGCAGAAGGGCTGCCAGTGAGTGCGGATTGCGGTGGTTGTTGACGATCAGGTAGCCACCCGGTCTGACCAGGCGGGCCAGCACCTGCAACACTTCACGCCGCAGGGACTGCTGTGCGTTGCCAAAAAACCGGAACGATGTCGCCAGATCATACTGGCCTATGTCGGGCGTGCCTTGCGTAAGATCTGCCTGGATGAACCTGACCAGGGGACACTTTCTGCGCGCCTCTTCGAGCATGCTTGGCGATATGTCCACACCGACGGCTTCCTTGGCATACGGTCCGACGGTGGCCGTAATGCGCGCCGTTCCACAGGCGAAATCGAGGTAGCGCGGAACGCCGCCCGGGAAGAGATTGGGAACGATCTCCTGCAGATGAAAACGCTCCATTTCATTCATGAAGGCATCGAACGGCTCGGCAGCGAGGTTGGTATCATAGGTCGTTCCCCTCTGCAGGTGGCTGTTGCGATAGTCCGAGTCGTCGGCAGGTCTACTGTTGCCCATTAGCAATGTCCGATGAGTGGTTGGATGAGTCAAGATGTGGTGCGCAGGGTGTGCGCGGTAGCGGCAAACTGCCGTCGTCGGCTGATGAGGGCGGAGTATAGCTTAGCCGGCTTTGCGCACGGTGAGAACTAGCTCACATCAATCGGCCGGATAGGCAATCGATCAGGCACGAGAAGCCATGGCTGCGGCGGCAAGGCCCCGGTAAACTGTTGACCGT
>WBZP01001502.1_pt1 | contig 28446 bp, 26 predicted proteins | sample 5204301 | NCBI WGS metagenome assembly WBZP01 (sample SAMN12412401, study PRJNA552823) | activated sludge metagenome | isolation source: activated sludge from nitrification reactor of wastewater treatment plant... | place: USA: Pennsylvania | collected 2017 | reverse complement strand
ATGTGTCGCCGACCCAGTATTTGCAGCACTGGATCACGGCTCAGGCAGAACGGCAATTGGCGGCTTGAGACCATACCCTTGTTAGGCGAAAAACCGAGGGAAGCTCAAAGTGTGTAGTTGACCTTAATGGCCTTGCTCAAGCCCAGCACGTCTATCAGAAACAAGTTGAACCATCCGTTGTTCTTCCAGAAGATGAGCAGCCCGAACGCACTGATGATGGGTGGCATGATCAGCGGCAGAAGGACGAGCGGTTGAAGCAACTTCAGCGCTCGCCCCGATGTTCTTGCGATCAGTGACAGTGGAAGACTAAGCAGGAAGGCGAATCCCGTACAGGAGAGTGCGAGGACGCCCGCAAGGACCAAAGCGTTTACGGTCTGGGGGTCTTGAAAGAACCCGGCGTAATGAACGAAAGACAGGCCGTCGGGACCCTGCAGACTCAGCCAAATGGTGTTGACGAGCGGCCATGCGAATAGAAGCAGGAAGGCGATAAGTCCGGGCGCAAGCATGGCGCAGACCAGCATGTTGGTGCGAAATCTGCTCTTGGACATCCGACGGTCTCCTGGGCGCTCGCTCGCGGAACCCCGCGAGCGAGCCTACCGGACCCCCTGTTCGCGGAGATGGGGCCTATTGCTTCATGAGGCCCATGCCCTTTTCTTTGACGTAGTTCATGAAGTCGCTGCTCTTAATCTCTCGAATCTTAAGAGTAGCCAGTGGGGGGACTATCTGCCAAAGCGAGGCTGGTAACTCACTGGCGATGTCAGTCGACGGATAGAGGTAGAAGCGCTCTGCCATCTTCTGCTGCACTTCCTTCGAGAGCGCCACGTTGATCAGCTTCATGGCGGCTTCCTTCTTCTTGGGGTCGATGTTGGCGGGAATCAAGAAGTACGCATTTGCCCCGCCGGTGTGTCCTTCCGCCAGCAGGATTCCCTTTACCGAGGCCGGAAGCATTCCAAGATCACGGGAGGACAGCGTGTAGTCCATTGCAAACTCAGCAAGCCAGACATCGCCATCCTTGAATTGCTGGAAGAGGATGGGCGGCTCCGAGGCGACCGGACTGTAGAAGTACGTTGAGAAGTCCTGGAACTGCTTTGCCGCTTCCACGTAGACGGGCGACTTCAGGATCTGGTCGAGCGGCTTGGTGAAATCAACGCCACTGGAGTCAAAGAACGAATAGACCGTCCTCCTGCCCCCGGTGGATTTTGCATCTGTGCGGACCATTCCGATGTGGCCCTTCCATTCCGCCCGACGCGCATAGAGCTCCTTCCAGCTCTTGGGTGGGTTCGGAACTTTCTCAGAGTTGTACATCAGCGCCATGGTGAATCGAAACATCGACGTCGCACGTCCGTTGATGTCGACTCCCAGGACCTTTTCCATAACCTCCTGGTTTACCTTCTTCAGATTGGGTATCGCGTTCTGATGGTCGGTCAACTTGACTAACGGAATTCCCGCGGCGAAGAACGCAGTCGCATCATCGGGCTTTACGTGCAGCAACTGGATATCACCTTGCCGTGAGCCCCATCCCTTGATGCGTTCCAGCATTTCGGGGCCCTTCGAAACGACATAATTGACCTTGATGTTCTCCTGTTTCTCCGCAAGGGGAATAACGATTTCCTTAAACAAGAGCTGAATGTTGGCCCCCGCATCAGTGTCGACAAACGTTAGAGTGACGGGCTCGTTGGCAGCAACAGCAGCGCCGGCGGCCGTCATGAGCAGAGCAGCAAGAGTCGCCCTTAGTCTCATCTTCATTTTCGTGCCTCCACGTTGAAAACCTTGCGATGATTGATCCAACTGACTTCTAAAGCCTTGCCTCTCCCGCGACCCGCTGTGTTATGGCCTCTTCTCGGTAAGCTTTATGTAGCCGGGAATCTTGCTCAAGACAAGTTCCGCCAACGACAGCTGCGCGATTCTGGGCAATGCAAAGAAGGATCCCGCGATGTCCTGCGAAGGAACCTGGGTAAAAAGAAAGATGTCCGCATGCACTTCGCTCTTCACTGCGATATTGTTGCTTACCAGGACAGTGAACGCGTTGTTATCTTTTGCCCGCTTGATTGCCATCAGCACTTCTTCCGTTTCGCCGGAAGTTGAGAAGCCGACGACGACGGAGCGCTCGTCCAGACACGAGCAAAAGCGCTCGATCTCGATGCGATCGGAGAGCGCGACGCTACGAATCCCCATCGACAGCAGAGAATCGGAGAAGACAAGCGCTACGCCTGCTGAGGCGGCAAGTCCAACGGCGACTGCGGCTGAGCTTGCGGCGAGTTTTTGGGCCGTCAGTGAGATGTCATCTTCCTGTACGGCCATATAGGTCTCCCGTACCGTGGACACGATGTTGTCCATGATCTTGGCCGTTCTTTGGGCGAAGTCGTCTTCTCTCCCAAGTTGCTTGTAGATACTTCCCTTCTGCGTGATGACTTGGGGAAGGAGGGCGGTCTTGAAGTCGAGATAGCCGGAAAAGCCACAAGTGCGACAGAAGCGGAGAACGGAGTTGTCGCTGACGTTAACCTTCTGGGCGAGTGCTTTCATCGAAAGCAGAATGATTTCTTCGGGGTTTTCGACGACATACTTGGCGACCGCCTTCTCTGCGGGCTTCATACCGGAGAAGCGGTTATTGATCACATGAACGACGTTTCTCACGCGAATTCGCTCCGCACGACATTGCGCTTTGGTACTGCCAAGAAGAGGCCCAAGGAAACCAAGAGAGTCGCCAGCGAGAAGACGAACACGTAGCTGAACGAGCCCGTCTTGTCGCGGGCGATGCCCCCGCCCAACGCCCCGAGAACTTGGCCGATAGTATGGATAAGCGTCAGCTTCCCCATGTAAACGGACGACAGCGCTCGCGTCGCGCTTACGATAACGACGCCGATGATCGTGATGTACCCAAAGAAGCAAAGGCCGTAGAAGAACACTGAAAGGACTAAGGCGGTGGGGCTTGACGAAACAATGGACAAGAGGATTGCCACCGCGGTAGTGCAATAGTTTGCGCAAACCACCTTGTGAACGTCGATCCGGTCATAAGCGAAGCCCCAGAAAAGGGTGCTTATGATGGAGAGCAAGCCAAACATGAGCCACAGTCCAGAAGCGCGCGCTGGGCCTTCGATCTCCGCCACATGCGAAAAGATGTACGTGAGATAACTGGCGTAGCTGGCGCCGTAGAAGAAGTACGCGAGGTTCATTGCCCGAAGCAGTGGGTCCCGGTAAAGGGCTTTCCAGGCGTCGCGGTAGTACTTCACGGCCTCTCGGGCCTCTCGGACGGGACCGTCGGGCGCCGCGCTTTCAAGGAACCGGGCGTTGATGAATGCAACGAGTGCGCAGATGAGCGCTGACACTCCCCAAACAAGGTGAGTGAGGTCGCCGCTACTCATAAACCGCTGCACTCCGGCGCCTACAAGCGTAATCCCGAGTCCAGCGCCGGCAAAGATGATCCCCAAGTAGGTCCCGTGTCTGTGCGCCGGGACGAATTCGTTGATGATCGGGAAGGTGCTCATGTAGATGGTTCCGGATGCGCTTCCCATCAAATAGAACCCGATGCACAGGAGCCAGTACTCGGACGACAAGAAAGGGACCAGGAACGATGCGGTGAGGACAATAAACGCAGTTACCAGCACCGTTTTGCGCGAAAGGCGATGCAGGGCAACACCACCGAGGTAAGAAAAGCTCAAATATCCGAGCAGAATCAGGCTGGCGAATATCCCTATGTGGGTAAAGCTGATTCCGTAATGCTCGTGGATTAGAGGTGCGGCCATCGGGAAGAGGAAGCGCCCTAACCCAAGTGCTACCAGAATATTTGCCACTCCCAGGACAACGACTCGCTTTCTCAACGGCAGGGGGCGGTCCATGGGAAGCAGTGCCGGAGGAGGAGGTGGTTGTTGTAAAACACGCAAACACTATATCGCAGGCGCTATATTATAGTCGATACGAGATTTGTCAAGCACAGAAGTCCGCGCACCTCCGAGCCCCATTTCGAGGTGCAGTCAATGGACGAACGGCCACGTTTGCGACGACAGAAGGCAGCGGAGCGAGCCGCTACAGCGCGTCGCTAGACCTTCAGTTGATCAATGTAGTGCCGCCTAGGCCGGAGATTCGGCACGTTCTTGGAAATCGACCGTGGCGGCCCCGGGCGGTGCCGGAATACCGCCAGAAGCCACGACGACAAGCCGCTATAGCATGATCGAGACCAGGGCTTGGCTTAGCTGGTCGGCGGTGGCTCGCGCTCGCTCGTAGGCAACAAGCGGATCCTCATTGACCCCCACTGCTTCGCGTGCGTCTGCATAAACCTTGATTTTCGGCTCCGTGCCACTAGGCCGAACCACCACCCTGGCATCACCCTCAAGGTCGAGGGCGAACATCCGCGCGGTTCCTCGATAGATCGGCCGTGCATCAACGTTTCGAGAGTAATCGGTAAACCGGGTGACCTTTCGACCGAGTAACGAGCTTGGTGGGTGCATCAACAGCCGACCGAGCATCGCATTGATCGCGGTGAGGCCTTCCGAACCCGGTCTCACCAGATTGGACGGAGCGCTGCCCCAAGCACCGTGGCGGCGATACAACTCCCTCAGGCGGTCCAGGGGCAAGATCTGCTTCCCTTTGCACTCAGACACCCAGTCTGCAAAGCAAAGGCCGGCAGCAATGCCGTCCTTGTCGCGTACTGCGCGATGGGTCGAGTAACCTAGCGCTTCCTCCCAGCAGAGGGCAAAGCTGAGGCCTCGTTCGGCCTCCAACATGCGCATAGCTGTCCACAGCCACTTGAACCCCGTCAGAGTCTCCTCGTAGTGTGCGTCGTAAGCTCGCGCTACTGAGGCAGTCATGGGTGTCGATACCAGTGTCGAAATCACCAACGCGCGCGTGGGGTCAGGCGAGTGCGAAAGCAGGTAGTCCGTCAAGATGATGCCGATCTCATTACCACTGAGAATCCGGTACTTTCCCTGGTGGTCTGGCAGCGCCACCGCCATTCGGTCGGCATCCGGATCATTGACGATCATCAGATCCGCCGAAATGCGTTCGGCAAGCGCAAGTGCACGCGCGAGGGTCGCGGGCTCCTCCGGGTTCGGGAACGACACGGTCGGGAAGTGACCGTCAATGTCCCGCTGGCTTGGCTCGATGTGCAAGTCGCCGTAGCCGGCGCGGCGGAAGACGCGTTCAAAGCACGACGCGCCGACGCCGTGCAGAGGGCTGTAGGCAATACGAATGGCAGCGGCCGAGGCCATGGGGACCCGACCGGACAAGACCGCCTCGACGTAGGCCGCGAGCGTCTCCTCGCCCAAGCGTTTGCCGCGGCGCAACGGCCTTGAGAACGCATTGCCTTCTAATGCAATCTGATTCGCGGGTCCGGTGTGTTCGAATCTACGGGACACTTCCAGGTCAAAGGGCGGGACAATCTGAATCCCTTCCGCCCCATACACTTTGTAACCGTTGTACTCCGGTGGATTGTGGCTCGCGGTTACCACTACGCTAGCCGAGGCTTCGAGTCGCAGTCCCGCAAATGCCACCACTGGCGTCGGCGTCGGTTGGTCAAAGTACGCAACAGGGAAACCCGCAGCAGCGACGACACCAACGGCCTGTTCCGCGAAGCGACGGCTATCCAGACGACCGTCGAAGCCCACAACGATAGGTGCTAGGGGCAATCCAGCGGAATGTTCAGCGGCCACCTGGGTGAGTGCGCGCGTCACGCGCCGAACGACGGCCTCGTTCATCTGCGCGGGTCCAGGCCCGACGGCGCCACGCAGTCCTGCCGTACCGAACTCCAGCGGCGGCTCGAAGCATGCACGCAGTGCCGCCTCGTCGCCCTTCGCAATCAACTCACCCATCACCGTCGCCGAGGCCTCGTCCGGGTCGCCCAGTCTCCAGCGCTCCGCGTCCAGCAAAAGGGACTGCATCGACGATTGGGTCATGAACTGAGTCCGGCAGAAGACGGCAACCGCAGTACGGTATCCCGACAGGCGCGCCAACCTGCACAAGGCGAGCGCGATTCACATCAGAAAGTCTTCATCCTTGCCCATGAACTTGAATAGCACGACGATCGGCACCAGACTCACGACGATGAGCACCGTCCCGACCACCGATGCAGAGGCGAAGTTGCCCTGCAATACTTGGGCGAAGACCTCGACCGGGAGCGTTCGGGTTGAACCGCTATACAGGATGACAGTCGAGTTGAACTCCCGCGCAACAGTCGCAAAAGTCAGCAGCGCACCCGCTAGCAACGCGGAGCTCACCATCGGGAGGGTCACCCGCAAGAACGTACGTCCAGGCGGAACTCCCAGGTTGATCGACGCCTCCTCGGTTTGCGTGCCGATCTGGCTCAACATGCCCGATACCGAACGGATCGAGTACGGCAGGCGGCGAATGAAGTAGACAATGATCAATATCGCCGCAGTCCCCCCGAGGAAGAAGGGAAAACCGCCGAAGGCGATGCTGATTGCAATCCCCATCACGACGCCGGCCACCGCGTAGGGAACCATCGAAAACGTATCCAGCGCGTTGGCGAGACGGTCCCGGCGGCGGGCCACGACGTAGCCGATGAGTGAACCCACGACCACGCAGAGCACGGTGGACACGGCCGAAAAAATGACGGTATTCAGCAATGCGATCGGCAAACGCACTGCATTCGCGTAACCGGCGAGCGTGAACTCTCCGATCAGCAGTGGCCCGCGCGCCTTCAGAAACGAGGAGACGATGATCGTCAGCAACGGAAGACTGGCAGCAAACACGATGCAATAGGCATAGAGCGTGGCAGCGATCCATCTACCGCCTGTCAGCTTGCGTGGCGCCAAGGGGCGGACCGTTTCCTGCCCGAATGACCGCCGCCTTGCGTACCAACGCTGAAGTATCAGCGCACCGATGGTGACGACCAGCAGGATCAGCGACAGAGCGCTGGCGACAGCAGGATTGCCACCGTGCTCATTGACGAACTCGGTGTAGATCTGGCTGGCCAATACTCGGTAGTTCTCGCCGATGATCATTGGCGTGCCGAAATCAGAGAGCGAGGTCACAAACACCAGCAGTGCGCCGGTGGATATCGACGGTACGATCAGGGGAGCGATCACAGTTAAGGCAACGGCAAGCGGATGCCGCCCCAGATTGATGGCAGCATCCTCGATGCTCTGATCCACCGACTTGAGCCCCGAGCTGACCATCAGGAAGATGAAGGGCAGAGCGTGCAGCGTGAAAACCAGCACGATGCCATTGACGCCGTAGACCGCTGGCAGGGTAATGCCGATGTTGGCGAACCAGCCGGTAATGAGTCCGTTGCGGCCGAGCAACAGAATCCACGCGTAGGCCCCGATGAACGGCGGCGAGACGAACGTGAGCACGATCATCGCCCGCAGGAGCAGCTTGCCGGGAACATTGAAGCGGTTGACGACGTATGCCAGCGGCGCCCCCAGCGCCGTGGCGGTAACGGTAGCGAGCGCGCTGACCGATAGGCTGTGGATCAGTGTTTCGTAGTAGTACTTCTTGGTGAAGAAGTCGACGTAGGTGCGCAGTACCGTCTCGCTGCCACCGCCGATGCCGGTCATGCTTGAGATGAGCAACCTGGCAAGCGGGTAGATCAACAGGCCGAGGAAGAGGATGAGCGCGCCTATCGCTATCCCGGCCCAGAACGGGGGGCGATACGCCTCTCGCCCGGCACGCGGTCCCCGCGCTTCCAATGCGCTCAAAGTTCCACCGCCTTGTCGTCGCCGGGAAACAACATCACTTGTGCAGGCTCGACACGGAGCGCGACCTGCAACCCCTCGTGCATTCCCGCCGGAACCGCGGTTGCCACCACCTGAGCGGTTATGGACCGGTCGAGACCGCAGTCGACCTCGTAGCTGACGTAGGACCCCAGATAGGTCCTCGCGCGCAACGTCCCGACGATGCCGCTAGAGACCTCGGCAACGGGATGCAGCGACACGTCCTGGGGCCGAAAGCCAACCCAGACGTCGCCTCGACAATTCGCGCCAAAGCCACCGGCAACCATTGCTGCACCATTGCGCAATACCACGGTTGTGCGACCATCTTGCTCCACCGCATGGCCGCGCAGGAAGTTGCCTTCACCAATGAACTCCGCAACGCCAAGCGTTCCCGGCCGCGCATAGACATCCTCGGGCGTACCCACCTGCAAGACCTGTCCCCCACTGATTACCGCAAGGCGATCCGACAGGCTCAGCGCTTCCTCCTGGTCGTGCGTCACGTAGATCGTAGTGATTCCCATACTGCGCTGCAGTGTCTTGAGGTCGTTGCGCAATCGCACCCGAAGCTTGGCATCGAGATTTGCCAACGGCTCATCCATGAGCAAGACGCGAGGCCGGATCGCGATGGCACGGGCGATTACGACACGTTGCTGCTGCCCTCCGGAAAGCTGTTTCGGCATGCGACTCTCATAGCCCTTGAGGTCGACCAACTCAAGCGTTTCAGTGACTCTTTGTGCCGCCTCCGCGCCACTGATCTTTCGACTTGCGAGGCCGTAGGCGACGTTGTCCCATACGTTGAGGTGCGGAAAGATGGCGTAATTTTGAAACACCATGCCGGTGTTTCGCCGGTGGGCCGGTATGTCGTCGACGACTGATCCGCCAATGCTGATCGAACCCTCGAATTGGCGATAGAACCCGGCAATCGCGCGCAACAGCGTCGTCTTGCCGCAGCCACTCGGGCCCAACAGCGTGAAGAATTCACCCGCCTTGATCGACAGGCTCACACGACTGACGACCGTGAGCGCGCCGAATCGCACGCTGATGCCCACCATTTCTACGCCAGGTATATTTCCAGGATCGGAACTGCGCGGACTGACTACGGGTGGGGCATCGGGATGCGACATCAAGATCGTCCGCGGAAGTTAGGGATTGCAGTTACGCATCGACATGGCCGCTTGGCGGCAGCAGCACATGTCGACGCGAGTTGACGGCGTGCTTGCGACGCACGCCATGAACGGCAAGAATCAGCGAGTCGCAATCATGATTTCCCGCCACTTCGCAAGCCACTCCTTCTGTTCTTTCTTGGCTTCATCCGTGGGATAGGTGAGCAGCTTCAGTTCCGACGCGGCGGGCATGCCCTGAGGGAACTTCACCGCCGTATGTGTGGAGCGCCGCCCTGCGAATGTGTCGACTAGAGCCTGCTGCTGCTTGGCCGAGAGCACGAAATCGGCGAACTTCCTGGCGTTCTTCGCGTTCGGCCCCCCCTTGATCTGGAATAACCCCCCCGGCAGCACCACCACCCCGTCCGCGGGATAGACAATGCCGACCTTGCCCGTCTTCAGGACGCGATAGGCTCCCTCCTCGTAAGCAACGCCGATCTTTGCCTCGCCCTGAGCAACCGCGGTGAAGGGCGCGCTTGAGCTTTCGTCGATGATCATGTTTTTGGCCAAACGCTCCACAAACTCCCAACCGCCGATGAGCTTCCAGTTGACGAGCGCTGCGTACGAAGAGCTCGAAGACGACGGATTGGCAAAGCGGATCTTGCCCTTCCATTTTGGATCTCCGAGGTCAGCCCAAGTCTTTGGTGCCTCAGCGGCAGGCACGAGGTCCTTGTTGTAGACGATCACCATGCCAAACGCGTCGAACGGCGCGTTGAATCCCGTTGGATCGATGAACTCCTTGCCGATGTCCTTGAGCGTTGCGGAGTCATAAGGTGTGAACAGCTCGGGCGCGCTGCCACCTGTGGTTGAACTTCCTCCCCAAAGGAGGTCGCCCTGAGGCCTGTCCTTCTCGGCCTTGACCCGACCAAGCAGGTCGCCGGTTCCGCCCGTGATGAGCTCCACCTTGATGCCTCCGTTCTCCTTTTCGAATGCCTTGACGAAGAAATCCACCATCTCGGTCGGATGCGAAGCGTAGATGACGAGCCCCTTGGTGTCAGCGGCCTTCGAGCCTGAGCCTCCGTCCGAGCAGCCTATGAGAGCGATAGAAAGTGCCGCTGCGGCGATGGGCAACATGCGATACAAATTCATGAGCTTCTCCTCTTTGTACAACTAGGGAAAGACAGGACACGGCGATCCCGCCGCGATTTCACTGCAACCTGTTCATCTTCGACTGGGGGAGACATGGAAGAGAATGGTGGCCGCTTTCGCGGTCTTAGTCGTCCATCTACCCAAGTTGCCGCTTCCTCGCAACTCTACTCGGTCAGCGCCAGTGAATCGAACATACCGCCATCGAAAGCTTTTCGCCGCCTGGCAAAATTGAATCGGTTCACTGCCGCCTACCGATACTGTTCCGGCAACACGTCGCTTAGGGTGCGCAAGAGATAGGTCGGCCGGATGATGGAGTCGCGCGCGGTCGACTCGGACGTGGCTCCGGTAAGTACTAGGGCCGAAGCCATACCAGCACGGTTTGCCATCTCGATGTCAGTCTCCAGACGGTCACCAATCATGATGCACTGATGTCTTGGCAGTCCGACGCGCTCTAACACGTAGTTGACCATCAGTGTCGAGGGCTTTCCGACGATGGTCTCGCAAATAACTCCTGTGCATGCCTCGATTGCTGCGATCACCGCCGCAGCGTCTGGTTGTCCGCCTTCGACCGTCGGGCAATATCGATCCGCGTTAGTCGCGAAGAAGCGCGCTCCGCAACGGATGGCATCAAAGGCGAGCTGCAACTTCGGATAGGCCAACGTGCGGTCAAAGCTCGCGATTACTGCGTCGATCTCGTCAGCGCGGACTGAAAGGCAAAAGCCGGCGGCAAGGAGATCCTCGATCAGGGCAGGCTCGCCAAGAACGTGGAGCGTAGCTCCCGGTAGTTCGTGTCCAAGGTACCGAACCAATACCTGCGACGCATTCACCACCTCGTCCGAAAGCGTCGGAATGCCGAGGGCCGTAAGCCGTGCGCCGTAGGCGGCAACGCTGCACGTCGTGTTGTTGCTGAGAAAAATAGTCCGTCGCCCAAGCGCGCGCAAGCGCGCGATCGTCTCGGGCACTGACGGCAGTGCGGCCTCGCCGAGACTGATCGTGCCGTCGATGTCAAAGATGTACGCGCCGTATAGCTCGTTGGGCGTTTTAGCAACCGGATACATGTTCGATCGCAATTCGTCGCGACTGAGCGGTGTCAAAACAACGCCTTGTCGCCAATCAGGCGAAATACGAAATACTGGACCACGATGACAACCAGGATCAGGATCATCGAGATCGCAGAGGAAGTGTAGAACTCGCCTCGCAGCAGTCCCTCGAAGATCACCAGACTCATCGGCTTCCAGCCGTCTGGCGCCAGCAGGATCGTCGCGCTGATTTCGCGGATTGAAGTCAGGAACACCATAATTCCGCCGGCGACGATACCGGGTAGCATAAGCGGCAGCGTGACGCTCCAGAGGCTGAAGAACTTTGACGCCCCGTGCACCAGCGATGCGCCTTCGAGATCGTTTGAAATCGTCCTGATGGAGGCAGACGTCGAGCGCAGCGCGTAGGGCATTCGCCGGATGACGTAGGCCATGATCAGCAGGAATGCGGTGCCGGTGATCTGCAATGGGGGCGTATTGAAGCTCAGGATGAGCGCGATCGCGAGCGCGGTGCCCGGCAACGCAAGCGGAAGAAAGCCCAAATAATCGAGATAGTTCCGGCCTCGGTGCAACACCAAATACGGAATGATCGCGGCGATGACGATGCTGACGACGAGCGCCGCCCCGCCGAGCGCGAAACTGTTGAAAATCGCGTCGGTAGAGCGTTCCCAGACATAGCGATAGTTGTCCAGCGTGAATCCTTCCGGCACCATGCGCGCGGCCCAGCTCGTGGCGAATGACTGCATGGCCGTCGTGTAGATCGCCATCAATGGCAGCGCGAGCACGAGCAGGCAGTAGACCAGCAGCCCACGGCAGACCCAAGGGTCGCTCACCGGTTCCCGGGTCGCCGGTTTGCCCGTCACCGTCCTAGTCTGCGAGTCGCGAAGCAGCCAGCGCTGGATCAGCAGCAACAGTGCCGACAGCAGGACGAGCAGCACTGCGATCACCGCCGAACCGCCCCAGTTGAAATAGCCGACCATCTCGCGGTAGGCCTCGACGATCATCAACGGGTAGCCGCGCGGCGAGAGGATCATCGGCGTGCCGAAGTCTTCCAGCGAGACAATCAGCACGAGCAGCGCGCCTACCCAGATACCCGGCGCCGCGAGCGGCATGGTCGTGGTCAGGAACGCGAAGGGCCGGCCCGCACCGAGCAGATGCGACGCCTCCTCGAGCACCGGGTCCATTGCCTTGAAGACGGCGATCATCGGCAGCAACGCGTAAGGAAAGAAAAAGAACACTTGGACGAGCCCGATCCCGAAAGGCGAGTGGATGTCGACGAGCTGCTCAGCCCCCAGCGCCGCGAAGATCTGGTTGATCCAGCCGGTGCGCCCGAACATCAGGATGAAAGCGAAAGACGAGATGAAGGTAGGCATCATCAGCGGGACGATACACATCGCGCCGATCAGCTTGCGGCCAGGCATCCGAGTACGCGCGAGCGCGTAGGCGATTGGCATCGCCATCAGCACCGAGGCAACCGCGACGATGAGCCCGAGCGTCATGCTGTTGACGAACGCCTTGACGTAGCGGGGAAACGAGAACAGTTGGGCGAAGTAGCGCAGCGACGCGTTGTCGCCGACGTCGCGCCCCAGCTTGCGCATGCCCTCGATCCCGGTGAAGATATCCAGCACAGCGACGGGCTTGCCGGTGAAGCTCACGATCAAGATGGTCGCGAAGGGAACCAACAGGAACAGCGCGAAAAAGAGCAGGATCAACACGGTGCTGATGTTGTCGAAGTCAAACCAACGCGCGAACCGACCCACCGGCGTCCGGTCCGGCACTGCACCTGACTTTGGTACGACACTCATGCCTCGGACACCAGGATGACGCTGCTCGCGGCAAAGCCGAGGCGCACGCGGTCACCGGCGCGTAGCAGCGCCCCCGGACGAGGATCAGGCACATCGACGATCAACAGCGTGTCGCCCACTTCGACTTCATAGCGCGCGGTCGCGCCGAGATAAGCGCCGAATCGCACTGTGCCGTCGAATGCATTCTCCAAGTCGAGAGCCTCGCGGGACGGCGCGATCCGGATTGCCTGCGGGCGTACGACCACGCGGACCCGGGCCCCCGCGGCGCCCGCATTGCCGGTGATCCGACCTGTCGCGCGGATTTCCAGCGCGGCCGTGTGCACGATCAGCTCGTCGCCAACAAGACCCGCGACCGTACCAGGAAGCAGATTCTCCGCGCCGATGAAGTCGGCGACGAACGGCGTGGCGGGCGCATCGTAGATCTCGGCCGGCGTGCCAAGCTGCACGAGGCGACCGCGGTCCATGATCGCGATTCGATCGGCGAGGCTCAACGCCTCCTCCTGGTCGTGCGTCACGTAGATAGCGGTGATGTGCAGCTGCTGCTGCAACTTCCGGATCATCGACCGCATGCTGACCCGCAGCTTGCGATCGAGGTTCGACAGCGGCTCGTCGAGCAGCAGTACCTCGGGTTCGGTGACAATAGCCCGCGCGAGCGCAACACGCTGCTGCATGCCGCCGGAGAGCTGGCCGGGCATTCGCTCCGCTTCACCCGCGAGGTCGACGAGCTGCAACGCATCGTGGACTCGGTGCCGCATGGTCGCCGAAGGCGGGAACAGTCGCCGGCTCACGAAGCTGCCGAGTACACGTCCCTTCCCCAATGGCCCGCTCTGCGCATATTCGTGTGCGCGCAGACCATAGGCGACGTTGTCAAACACTGACAGGTGGGGGAACAGAGCGTAGCCCTGGAAGACCATGCCGCAGGGGCGTTCGTTGGGCGGGCGTTTGAGGACGGACTGCGCGCCGATGAAGATCTCTCCGTCGCTTGGCTGTTCGAGCCCTGCGACGCAGCGCAGCGCCGTCGTCTTTCCACAACCGGACGGTCCGAGCAGAGCGAAGAGTTCGCCATCCTCGACTGTGAGTGTCACCCCGTCCAGCGCTCGGAAGGACCCGAACTCCTTCCCGAGCGCGCTGAGGCGGACCTGCGCCATCAGCCGAACCTTCCGCGCCACTCGTTGCGGATGCGGTCGTAGTTCGCCTGTGCCCAGGCGAGATCCATCGGCACTGCGTTCTTCGCCACGTCGTCAAACGAAAGCGGCGTCGTCGGCTTGACCTTGCGGTTCAACACGATTTGCGAGTAGTCCGCGAGAATCTGTTGGCCCTTTTCGCCCAGGATGAAGTTGTAGAGCCGCTTGCCGTTCTCCGGACGCTTCGAACCTTTGACGAGCGCGACCGGGTTTGCGATCACCGGCGTCGATGCGGGCAGGATGAAATCGACGGACTCGCCGCGGGCGGCGAGGCCCCATGGCATGAACGAGAAGCAGATCCCGATCTTCGTGTCCCCCTTCGCGACTGCACGCGTGGGCGCGGCGCCGGATTCCGGGTAGAGGGTGACGCTCTTGTTGAGCTGCTCGAAGAAAGCCCATGCCTCCTTCTCGGAGCGTCCCTTGCGGATCTCTTCCATCATCCGGCTCAGCACCGTGAGCGTTGCCGTTCCTGACGCTGCAGGATTGGGCATCTGGATCTGGCCCTTCCACTTGGGGTCGAGCAGGTCTTCCCATGTCTTTGGCGCCTCGGCCTTCGGGACGACCTTCGGGTTGTACGCAAAGCCGATCACGAACACCTCGGCGCCGACGAAGTGCCAATCGGGATCGCGCAAGTACACGTTGCCCTGCTGCACCGGCACATCCTTGAACTCCGGCGGCGTATAGGGCGTCGTTATTCCTTCCCGCTTCGCGTACAGAAACGACAACAATCCCCCGCCGCCATACCAGACATCGGCATTGGGGTTGGCCCGTTCGGCGAGGAGCCGGTTGACGATGACGTTGGTGCCACCGTACTGGACGTTGACTGCAATCCCTGTCTCCGCCTCGAACGCCTTTGCGATCTTGCTTGAAAGATCGGGCGATTCCGGGCAATAGAGAACCACACGCCTTTCCTCCTGCGCACGCACGATCGCAGGAAAACCGAAGGTGGTGGCCGCGGCCGTGGCAAGGGTGCCGCCGAGAAATCGGCGCCGGCCGACGCCATTCGCTGTGGGTCGAATCGTGCCTCCCCCGATGCCCTTGTCGTCATCTTTGCTGTTCATCGTCCTTGCCTCCTTGATCGCACCGGCTATCCCCGGTCGGAACTTCGGCCTTGCACGAGTTGACTACGCCGCACGCGTGAAGACTGCGGGTGCAACATGAACCTGCACACCTGCCTCCGCGACAACCGTGCTAAAGGCAACTGGAACAGGTGCGTCAGTGAAAAGGTGGTCGATGTCGCGCAGATGTCCGCCGCGAACCGTCGCACTACGTCCAAACTTGCTGGTATCCGCGACGAGGACCGAAATCTTGCAGCCGGACACCATAGCCCGGCGCGCCTCAACCTCGCCGCTGTTGAAGTCCAGCAACATGCCGTCCTCGTCGAGTCCGCCGACCCCAAAGATGGCGAAATCCGCCTTGAAGCGCGCGTAGAAAGACGCCGCAGGCTCGCCGATGATGTCCCGGTCATGACGACGATAGGTCCCGCCGGTCAACGTGATCTCGATCTCCGGATTGCGGGCCAGTGCGGCAGCGACGTTCAGGCTGTTGGTGAATACGCGCAAGTCGCTTCGGGTGGATAGGGCATGGGCAACGCACTCCGGCGTAGTCCCAAGGCCGATGAACAATGAAGCGCCGTTCGGGACGAAGTCCGCGACCGATTGCGCGATCACACGTTTCGCTTCTGGGTTCAGGATCTGCCGCGTCTCGTACGCGATGTTCCGAGATGCCGCCGGCAGGGCAACACCGCCGTGAACCCGGCGCAACAACCCCATGGCGCAAAGCTGATTGACGGATCGCCGTATCGTCTGCGGCGTCACCTGGAACCGGTCCGCAAGCGATTCGATCGAGACAGACCCGGCGTCGCGGACAAGTTCGAGGATGCGATTTTGACGCTCATCCGAAAACACAACGTGCTGGTCTGATGCCATAATGCGCTAAATGAGAGCACTTGACGTTCGTTTCGTCAATACCACCTTTCAAACGAAACACGGCGACCTCGGTCTGGCGGTTGGCGAAAGGGGCGAATGCGTTGAGGTGCCGACCACCAATCTTGCCTGCCGAGCAGGGCATCCGGCCGAACCGACCCAGATCGGAAACCCCGGCGAATCAAAGTGCTCAACATAGGAAGCAGATCCTATGTCCCCTCACCCCGCCGCTGCCGCGCCGGGGCTCCACCGCGCGAGCGGTTCGGTCCACCGACTGGTCGCCGACCCGACTTAACCAAGGGCGAGCGCCATGACACCGAACGCAATGAGGGCCGCACCAGCGATCCGTGCCAGGCGGTCACTCTCGCCAAGCAACTGCCCGCCGATCAACGCAGCGAATAGCATCGAGACCTCTCGTGCGGGCGCGACATGCGAGAGCGGTGCGGCCTTCATGGCATACAGCACGAGCACGTAGCCGATCGGGCTGACGGTCGCCACCACCAGCGCGTATTTCCATTGCTTGCGCCAGTGCTGGCCGGCGGATACCCGGTCGCGCAGCACTGTCGGCAGCAAGAACACCAGTCGCACCAGGTTCCCGTAGTAGTCGAGGAGGATCGGAGACATCAGCAAAAACTTGACCGCATAGCCGTCGACCACGGTGTAGGTGGCGATGAAAATGCCGGTCAGCAGGCCGTAGAGCATGCCCGTGCGAATGCCGGCTTGCTTTGCCGGATCGTGCGCGGCGCGAAACAGCCCCGGTCCGCCGGCAATGAAGAACACTCCCACCACCACAGCCAGGATGCCCGCCACGCCGAACGCCGTGATCTGTTCACCGAGCACGAGTATCGCCACGAGCGAGGACAGCAGCGGCCCAGAGCCGCGCGCCAGCGGATAAACAACGGTTAGGTCGGCCTTGCGGTAGCCGCGCAGCAGTGCGATGTAATAAAGCACATGCACAATTCCACTTACAACTACGAACCCCCACTCCACGCTGCCCCAGGTTGGCAGCACGTCCCAGCCCAGCCAGATGCCCAGCGGCGCCCAAATCAGTGCCATAAGCAGACCGGTGAACGTGGCGAAGCGCGCGTCGCCACCTGCCTTCTTAGCGGCTATGTTCCAGAGGGCGTGGATCAGGCCGGCGAGGATGACTAGCGCCAGGGAGGAGGCAGGCATGGAGAGAAACTGAAGCGGATGATCCTGAAGAGAGTCCGATTGTCTCCCAAGTTCGCCACGGTACCTCTCGCTGACTATGCAGGCACCCCGCTTGCCAGCGGTGCGAACATCGCGGTCTGGGGTGAAAGACGCTAACGCCCGACCGCTTAGAGCGAGCTTGTCATACGGCCGCAATTGGCGGCCGACTACAGTTAAAGCGCTTCCCGTGAGGGGAGATTCCGACATCCTCGAGCCATTGCAACGTGGTCAAGCCCGATTTCGGGCCGACCTAGCACTTGCCGGCGCAGGTGCAGTTCATGTTTCCGAAGGAGCTCACCCAAGACGGTTGGAACCTGCCGTTCCGGGACCGGTGCCGACGCAACGTTTCGCGCCCCGCATACCGGCAGTGCCTGCTGATGCTCCTTTCTGCCCTTCCCGATAAGTTCAGCGGACCGCGCGACGTGCAAAAACGTCCGGTCGCGATACCCAGAAGGCCGCAGCGGTGGGGCTGGGTTGAGACGTTAACTCGATTCGCAAGCAGGCGGCTGTTCGAGCAACTGTCCATGCTGACTGGCGTAGCCGAGTCTTGACGGGCGGGTTTGGCGCTCGCGCGTCGCGTGCGACCACGAACAATGGCTGCTCCACCTCCGACCTGGCCGTAGCCGGCGTCGGCTCAAGAACGCGCGGACGACCGGATGTGGCCGTGGGACTCTGCCCCTGATCCGCGCAGGCTCAAGGTCGACTGTACAGCCCGTTGCCGATCCTCGCGCCAGAGCAGTCCGACCGTTTCGGGTGGGTCGGGTCAGTAGGCAGCATGGTGCGACCGCATCCGGTATGGCCGGCGGCTGGGTCGTAGCGCCGCTGAGACGGGCTGCGACAGTAATCAACGCGTTGACGCGCGCGCTCAACAAAGTCCCAGCACACGCAGGTGCATTTCGAGTTGCGCGCGTCGCCTAGGCGTTCCATGGTTGCCAACTGTGACCTGGACGGAAGCCCCAGCGATGACCACGGCGGCATGGATCCGAGAGTTCGGTCGCATGCTCCGTTGGGGCAAACGTGGCAAGGGCAGCCGCGTTCGCGTCTGCGTTGCCAATGGCGCCGGCACGCGCGCCGTCAGCGAAACGTTATCGGCGCAGGGCGAGCGGCTGCCGGTGCTGGCAGGGAGGACGCTGATCGCACGGCTGGAGGTCGACAGCCTAATCGCCGGGATACGCGCGGAGGCGCACGCCTCGGCCGAGATTTTCCAGCGCCACTACGCGCCGGTGATCGATCGTGTCCTCGAATTCGCCCAGTTGCTGCCCGCGTCTGAGTCGCACCATCATGCGCAACCGGGCGGCATGGCGGTGCATAGCCTGGAGACGGCGCTGCACGCGCTCAAGCGGCGCCAGGGTCTGATGCTGCCGCCCGGGGCGCCGACCGAGACCCAGCAGCGCGCGCAACATCGCTGGACTTACGCGGCGTTTCTCGCGGCGCTGCTGCACGACCTGGGCAAGGCGGCGCACGATCTGCGCATAAGCTACGATGCCCAGTCTCACTCGAACGTGGTGTGGAATCCGTTGGTTGGCTCCCTGCTCGAGCTCGGCGCCGTAAGCTACCGGGTCGACTTCGCCCATAGCGTCCCACGCAGCTATGCCGCACACCGACGCTTTCCGCTGGTCTTGCTGCCGAAGTTCGTTCCGGCACCGGTACTGGGTTGGCTGGCCGAGGAGGGAACGCTGCTGCAGGAGCTGGCCGAGTACCTGTGCGGCGAATGCCGCGATGGCGCGTTGGCGGAACTGGTGGCGGCGGGTGATCGCGAATCGGTCCGTCGGAACCTGTTGCTCGGCCCCCGCCAGCGCTTCGCTTCGGCGCGGACCACGCCGCTGATCGAACGCTTGATGACGGCGTTGCGCCGCATGCTGGCGGATGGCGCCTGGTTGCCACTCAATCGTGATGGGGCGGCGGGGTGGGTCGCGGAGGGCGCCATCTGGTTCGTGTCGAAGCGTCTGGCCGATGAGGTCCGCCGCTTCCTGCAGGCCGAGGGGGACCACGCCGTTCCCAGCGAGGACAAGAACGATCGGTTGTTCGACGTCTGGCAGGAATATGGTGCGCTGATGCCCAATCCCGCCACCGGCGGCGCCATCTGGCGCGCCCGGGTTGAAGGTGCGGATTACGCGCACGAACTGACGCTGCTGCGCTTTCCGTTGACGCGCCTGTATCCGGAGGCGGCCCGCTTTCCCGCCGCCATGCAGGGCCGAATCGTGGTGCTGCCGGCATCAGATCCCAGCTACGCGACCGACGCCGGGGCGACCACGCTGGACCGGGACTCGCCGCCTCCCGTCACGCATGGTGAGCCAGCGGCCCCATCGTCGCTCACCACGACCCGCGCGCCTTCCACCATGCTAGACCCGGCGGATGATGCGGCGACTATGGAACCGAACCCTTCCCGTGCACCGACATTGTGCCAGCCGGCGCGACCGGCGATCGGGCCATTGCCGCCGATAGGCGAGGCCGCAGGCCAGCAGCCTTCGGCGCTCGCCATCGCGTTCATGGCCTGGGTCCAGCGCGGGGTGGCGGACGGCTCGCTCGCCTACAACGAAAGCGGGGCGCTGGTGCACTTTGTCGGCGATGGCTTGTTGCTCGTCTCCCCTGGGCTCTTTCGCGCCTATGCCAGCGCGCACCCTACACCGCCGAACCTGGAACCTGGCAATACCAAGGACTGGCCGGGCAAGGCGGTGCAGAAGGCGGTGTGTGGCGCCGGCTGGAACCGCAAGGGGCCCCGCAACACGAGCGTGCTTGCCTATCGGGTGGTGAGCCGCGAGGGTAAGCCTGGCAAGAAGTTGAACGGCGTGGTGGTGCTGCATCCGGAGCGCTTCTTCGCCCCAGTACCACCGGCCAATCCGCATCTGCAGGCGGCGTGGGTGGAGAGCAGGAATAGCGTGGCATGACCTATCCCCTCGAGAACCTGTTTCGCCCCGCAGTGGAACGCCATGCAGCGCTCGCTGCTCTCGCGGCAGCGAGTGCGGTAATGGCCTGGCCGGAAGTTCTGATGCTGACCACGGGCTCTGGTCTCATCGTCGCCGCGCTGCTCTTTGCCTGCGCGCTGCGGCGAGAAACTCAAGCCGGGCGGGTGCTGCGCTTTCAACGCCACCTCCGGCAACCGCCGCACTACGTGCTCGCCGCCGAACGCATCCCCTGGTCCCGCCACAAGCTCTTTCTCGGCCGCGGCTTCCGCTGGACGGCGGTACATACCCAGCGTTTGGTCGACTCGCGCCGGCCGGAGTACGCACGTTTCCGGGAGCCGACCGGGCTCTATCGGCTGGCGCGCCGGTTCGAGCTGCGGCACGAGCACACCGGGCTCGCGTGGGCAGCGGCGTTGACCCGCCGGCCGGGCCGGTGGAATCCGGTGGCGCCGATGCCGGAGGTGGGGGGCGATCCGGTGCTCCACGGCGTCGAGCCCGACGAATCTGATGTCTATCTGCCGCTGGCGGAGCGGGTGGGGCACATGGTGGTGGTCGGGACCACCCGCACCGGCAAGTCGCGCTTTCTGGAGCTCCTGGTGACGCAGGACATTCGTCGCGGGGAGACCGTCATCGTGTTCGACCCGAAGGGCGACGCGGACGTGTTTCGCCGGGTCTACGCCGAAGCCAAGCGCGCAGGGCGCCTGGGGCAGTTCCACTTCTTTCATCTCGGCTACCCGCACTGCTCGGCACGCTACAACCCGATCGGCGACTTCGCGCGCATCACCGAAGTCGCCACCCGGATCGCCAACAATATGCCCAGCCATGGCGATGCCGAATCCTTCAAACAGTTCGTCTGGAAATACATCAATGGGCTGGTGCGGGCGATGGTGGCGTTGGGCCGCAAGCCCAGCTACCGTGCGCTGCATCGCCATGCCGAGAACTTCGAGCCGCTGATCGTCGACTATTTTGTGCACTGGCTCGATCACGAGCCCCAAGCCGCTGGCTGGCGCGCCGAGGTGGCCGGCCTCGAGATCGATTCTGCCCGCCTGGACAAGGCGCTCAAGTCGCGCGGCGGGGAGTTGGTGAAACTTCTCGATTACGCGAAGCGCAAGCAGCTCTACGACTCGACTGCCAGTGCGCTGGCCTCGGTGGTGACCTACGAGAACTCCTATTTCCAGAAGCTGGTGGCCTCGCTCTACCCGTTCCTGGAGAAGGTGACCACCGGCGAGATTGCCGACCTGGTCTCGCCCGACTACGAGAACCTGGACGACCCGCGCCCGGTTTTCGACTGGATGACGATCCTCACCAATGGCGGCATCGTCTACGTCGGCCTCGATTCCCTGGAAGATCCGGCGGTGGCGACGGCGGTGGGCAACGCCATGTTCGCCGATCTCACCAGTGTGGCGGGCAAGATCTACAAGCACGGACTGGGCTATGGCCAGGTGGAGGCGGTGCGGCCACGCCGGCTCGCCATTCACGCCGACGAGTTCAACGATCTCATCGGCGAGGAGTTCATCCCCATGGTCAACAAGGCCGGTGGAGCCGGCTACCAGGTCACCGCCTACACCCAGACCTGGGCGGACGTGGAAGCGCGGATCGGCAACCGGGCCAAGGCCGAGCAGATCGAGGGCAACTTTAACTCCCGCATCTTCCTGCGCGTCGTCAACGAGAAGACCGCCGAGATCATCACCCGCAAGCTGCACGAAGTGCGGTTGACGACACTGATTGCCGCCTCTTCGGCCACCGATACCAACGATCCGAGCGACTTTGCCGAGTTCGCCAGCCGCAATGAAGATCGCATCGCGTCGGAGCGGGTGCCGATGCTCACCCCGGCCGACCTGGTCAACCTGCCCAAGGGGCAGGCTTTCGCCCTGATCGCCGGGGGCCAACTGTACAAGCTGCGGATGCCGCTACCCGACAGCGGGGACGATGCGGCGATGCCGAAAGACCTGGCGGCCATGGCCCGCGACATGATGCAGCGCTATCGCGCACATCAGGAGTCAGGATTGATGCCCGGCCTCACCGTGGAAGGAAAGGGAAGTGGCTTCTAGAGCGGCGACGCTGCATGGCGGCTATGCCGGGGCGTTCTCCGCGCCGTTCCGCTACTTGGCATACCTGACCGTGTTGCTGGCAGGCCTGTTGCTTGCGGCGTGGGTAATCGCCGCGTTCCTGGTGTTCAAGATCTGGCCCGATGGCATCCTCCCTCTCGAAGCAACCGTCACCACGACCGCCGCGGCCGTGGACGGCGTCTATGGCCTCCCGTTCCTAAGGGACCATGGCGTCACTTGGGCGAACGGTCTCTATCACGCGCTGTTTGTCGCCCCCGCGATCGAGCAGATCATCACCGCCGATCCGCAGCGGCTGGCGTCGTTCGACCAGGCGGTGCAGCGGTTCTTCGTGTCGCTGTTGCCGGCCCTGCAGGTTGCGATGTTGGCGACCAAGCTCTACGGCTTGCGGCTCGCCCTGTGGCTGTCGGCGATCCTGCCGGTCGTTCTGGGCTACGCCGTGGGCATGATCGATGGCCTGGTCGAGCGGTCGATCCGCCGCTATTGCGGAGGGCGGGAATCGGCCACGCTCTATCACCGTGCAAAGTACGCGATCGCGGGCGTGGTCGGGTTGTGGCTGTTCTCTTACATCTGTGTGCCAACGACGATTGACCTGCGCTGGGGGTCGTGGGTGGTGGCAGGCGCAGTCGGAGTCTTGGCGCGCCTGCAATGGAAGTACTACAAGAAGTACGCTTGATTGGGCGCCCACACATAACGTTGGTTCCGGGAGTCGCTTCTTGCTGTCCGCCTCTCTTTGCTCCTCTGTTGCTCCCTTGGACGTCAATCCATCGTGGGGATTGGCTCGAACCTCGACGCGCTGCGGATCGACCGAAAAGCGTCAGACGACTTCGGCGGCGTTTCGTTTGCCGATGCGCGGCCCTTTGGCCGACCGATTCTGTCGGCCTCGACGCTGTGCAATCTGCTCTATGATGATCGGCGGACGATTGGGAAACCTGGCGACCAGGTCGAGCTTCCCACCCATCGCTTCGATATAGCGCTGGAGGGTTGAAAGCAGCATGTCGCTTCGCTGCTCCAGGCGAGAGATCGTGTCCTGTCCGACGCCGAGGGCAGTCGCAAGTTCCTCCTGCGTCTGCTCGACGGCATGGCGCAGGTCTTTGAGGGTCGCGAGTTCCGCCGCCCGCTGTTGCACCTTCGCCCGGCGCTGGGCGGGCTGCTTCGCGAGCACTTGTTCAAGACTTCTTGGCATGTCGTCTTTCCTTTCGTGCAACAGCGGCTGCCAGCGAGGCCAAATGCCCATCGAAGCGGGCGTCGGCGAGACCAAGGAGCCGTTTGTAGAACCGTTTCTGGTCGGCACCACCCTTGTCCCCACCCACGAGAAGGATCGCTTGCCGATCCGGGTCGAAGGCGAAGGCGACGCGCCATACCTCGCCCTGCCAGCCGAAACGCAGTTCCTTCATGTTGGCGTGTTTCGATCCCTTCAGTGTGTCGACGGTGGGGCATCCGAGGGCCGGCCCAAACTGGCTCAGCAACAGGGCATGGGCGAGAAGCTAATCCTGCAAGCCCTTGGCAAGGGTCTGAAACTCGCGGTCGAATTCGTCGTGGAAAAGTACCGTCCAACTCACGGCGTGCATTATGGAGTTAAAGCCATATGGTCGCAAGGCCATAATTGGACGACGTCATCCGCTCCATTCGAGCCCGCGCTGGCGGGAAGCCTTTAGCTCGACGCTGCATCGCGAATACCCATTGTGTCGGGCCCGGATTGGCTGTGCCGTAATTGTGCCGTGGTGGGACTGGAAATCGAGTTGGCAAGCGTCGCAAGTTATTGATTTATAATACACTTATGAAGCCAAAATCCGCCTCATAACCCGAAGGTCGCAAGTTCAAATCTTGCCCCCGCAACCATATTTGGCAACATCGGCCCCGACTGCCTCCAGCAGCACGGGGCCGATGTCCATCTGGGCGTAGATTCCGTCGTCTTTTTCCTCGACGCAGATGTCGCCCAACCGCTCGGCGAGGATCTTGCGGGCGGCGCCGAGGGCGGCGAGTTCGGATTCGGCGGCGACGAGGCGGGTCCGCAGCGCGGGCGAGAGGCCCATCTTCGCCGAAGCTGAACTGAAGCGCTTCGGCCTGAACCCGGTGGGGTCCCGAGCAGGGGATGAGCACTACGCCCAAGTCCGTGATCCGCTGGCCACGGCGGGAGAAGGCGCCAGCGAAACGATCGTCATCCTGAGCGCCGGGTGCACCGGTACCCGTTCTCGCCTCTATTTCAAGATCGCGCACTTCCCTCGGCAGGCGCTCGATCAGCCCGACTTCGATGTCCTCGACGACGCCTTGGCGCGGATCCATCTCGACCGCGACGGCATTCGGGAGTTCGCTCGTCTGCTCGAGGCGCCATTCGCAAGGTCGGCGATTCGATTTCAGTCAGAGTCCTGCTGAGGCAGTTGGTCCACACTTGGCCAATGGTCACGAATACGTTACCATGTCGCCGTGAAGATCGAGGTCAAAGAATATCTCCTTGTCGACGGAACGAGCCCGTACCGGAAGTGGTTCGACAACCTCGATGCGCACGCGGCCGCCAAGGTCACCGCGGCCAAAGTCCGCCTGGAGACGGGGAACACCTCGTCGGTCAAGTGGTTCCGGGGTATTGGCGAGTACGTTATCGATTGGGGGCCTGGGTATCGCGTCTACATCGCCAGGGATGGCGAGACGCTGATCGTTCTGTTTGGCGGCAGCACGAAGCGAGGCCAGCAGAAGGCAATTGACCGGGCGATTGAGCTTTATGCCGAGTACAAGGCAAGGAAGAGGGCGCTGGGTTCGCCCAAGGTGAGGTGAAGGCCATGGCACTTACACGTGACTTCAAACAAACCGTTGTCGAACGCGTTCAGCGCGATCCGGAGTTCGCCAACGCGCTGCTGGACGAGGCGGCGACGCTCTTTCTTTCCGGTGAACCGGACGCGGCCCGGCTCATTCTTCGCGACCTTGTAAACGCCACGGTCGGCTTCGAGCGCCTTGCGCAGGTGGTTCATAAGCCGAGCAAGAGTCTGCACCGCATGTTGTCGATCAGCGGCAACCCCAGCATGGACAACCTGGCCGCCATCTTCTCGGCGATCAGGCACTGGCTAAACGTTGATTGCGAGGTTCGGAGCGTGGCGCGAGCTTAGGACACGCTCTGCCAGTAGATGGTTGGATACGGCACAAGCTGCGCTGCATCCTGTGGCGGCAATGGAAACGGCCGTATGCGCGGGCGCGCCATCTGATGCAACGGGGACTGGCACGAGAGCGGGCGTGGCGCTCGGCCACCAACGGGCGCGGTCCGTGGTGGAATGCGGGTGCGAGTCACATGCACGCGGCCTACCCGAAATCCTGGTTCGACCATCTGGGGCTGGTGTCGCTGCTCGATACCGTGCAGCGCCTCCAGCGTGCTTCATGAACCGCCGTATGCGGAACCGCACGTACGGTGGTGTGGGAGGGCGACCGGGGTGACCCGGTCCCCTACCCGATTCAGGCCTGTGCCGTAAACGTGCCGTGATCCGACGACTCCACGGCTCGTCAGACGACTTCGGCGGCGTGTCGTTTGCCGGTGCGTAGCCCTTTGGCGGACTGCTTTTCTTGGCCGTGACATTCTGCAATCTGCTCTATGATCACCGGTGGGCGATTGGGAAACCTGGCGACCAGGTCGAGCTTCCCACCCATCGCTTCGACATAGCGCTTGAGGGTCGAGAGCAGCATGTCGCTTCGCTGCTCCAGGCGAGAGATCGTGTCCTGTCCCACACCGAGGGCGGTCGCAAGTTCCTCCTGCGTCCGCTCGACGGCGTGACGCAGGTCTTTGAGGGTCGCGAGCTCCGCCGCCCGTTGTTGCACCTTCGTGCGGCGCTTGGCGGGCAGCTTGGCGAGCACTTGTTCAAGACTTCTTGGCATGTCGTCTTTCCTTTCGTGCAACAGCGGCTGCCAGCGAGGCCAAATGCCCATCGAAGCGGGCGTCCGCGAGACCAATGAGCCGTTTGTAGAACCGCTTCTGGTCGGCACCGCTCTTGTCCCCACCCACGAGAAGGATCGCTTGCCGATCCGGATCGAAGGCGAAGGCGACGCGCCATACCTCTCCCTGCCAGCCGAAACGCAGTTCCTTCATGTTGGCGTGTTTCGATCCCTTCAGGGTGTCGACGGTGGGGCGTCCGAGGCCCGGCCCAAACTGGCTCAGCAACAGGGCATGGGCGAGAAGCTCATCCTGCAAGCCCTTGGAGAGGGTCTGAAACTCGCGGTCGAATTCGTCGTGGAAAAGTACCGTCCAAATCACGTTGCGCATTATGGCGTTAAAACCATATGGAGACAAGACCATATTGGAACGACGTCTTCGGTGCCATTCGAGCCCGTGCTGGCGGGAAGTCTCTCGCTCATGCCACGCTGGTAGCACAACTCGTTGCCCCCAGCGCTGGATGTGTTATTCTGGTCACCATGACTAGAAAAGCGCCAGCTTCGACAATGCCGACCGCGCAACCTCCGCGCAGTCGCTGGCGCCTGCAAGACGCCAAGGCGCGATTCAGCGAACTCGTGCGCATGGCGCACAGCGAGGGGCCGCAGCACGTCACGCTGCACGGCCGCGATGCGGTGGTGGTTGTTGACGCAGACGAGTTCAATCGCCTGAAGGGCACGCGAACCGGCGAGTTGCTGATCGAGGCTCTTCAGGCGTCGCCACATCGCAAGATTGCGATCGAACCACGCCGTTCTGCGATGCCAGTGCGGGCGGTCAAGTTGTGAGCGGCTGGCTGCTCGATACCAGTGTGATTTCGGAATTGCGTCGACCGCGCCCCAGCGCGCGGGTGCGGGGGTTCATCGCCGGCCAACGGCTCGAAGACTTGTTCGTGAGCACCGTCACGTTCGCTGAAATCCGCTTCGGTATCGAGGCAGTCGGTGATCCGATTCACCGCGCCGAACTGAATGACTGGCTGCTGCACAGAGTGCGGCCGATGTTTCATCAGCGCGTACTGGAGGTTTCCGAGGATGTCATGTTCAAGTGGCGCCTTCTCGTTGAAGAGGGGCGCAAAGTCGGCCACACGTTTTCGCAGCCCGACCTGATCATCGCGGCAACCGCCCTGCAACACGGGCTGACGGTCGTGACCCGCGATACGGGCGACTACAAGCTCGCGCGAGTGCCGTTGTTGAATCCGTGGACCGACGAGTCGTCATGACTTCGTTCACTGCCAGGCTCGCGGCCAAGACGGGACTAAACGAATTGGCATGGCAGGATTGGAGTTGTCGAGACTGGCTGGTCCGTGCAGATCTCGCCGGCTGGCCAGACTGGCACACGGCGACGTGCGTCGGCAGTTGCCCTCGAACTTCGCAACACGCATCCGTGGATGAGCAGGGCCCGCCGGGCATCGGGACGAGTGCGTGGCCCTTGAGGACATCTACGACGGCGATGGCGTTCGGCGCGCGACGCGATTGCCCAAGTGGACGACGACGGGCAGGATAAGGTGTTGTTTCTTCGGTGTTGCCAAGACCAGTTGCGTACCCCCGCAACCAAGCAAGTCAGCGGCTTGCCTTCGGGCAGGCCGTTCTCGTCTGGGACTGGGCTAGCGCCAGGATCCGCTCTGCGCCATTCCGGCAGTCGAAGATTCACCCTCAGAGCGATTCCGGAGTTGACAGCCGATCGGCAATTGGCTCCACGACGCCGATCATGGCGCGGCACACCTGTGCCGATCGCTGACGACTGCGGCGAAGCATCCGCCCTTCTGCGCGAACGGGCTACGGATCTGGCTTAGCGCTGGACACGGGTCCCGACCCGCAGTCCGGCGAAACGCGGATCGTAACGCGCGTAGACGCATTGCGGGGCACGCTGCTCGTGGGCCAGTTCGAGCATCGCGACGGCACGCTGCCGCTCGCCGAGCGCGAGCCATGCGGGCGCCAGCCAGATGGCGGGCAGGGGCGGTCCGCAGTCTTCGATCGAGCGAATGAGCGCCCGTGCCTCCTTGCGGCGGCCCGCGTGGGCGAGCGCGCTTGCGAGCGAGGTGTGAATCTGCGGCGTTTCCGGCGCGAGTTCCATTGCACGTCGACCGGCTGCGATGGCCTCGTCGTGAAGCCCCAGCGCCGAAGCGATCTGGGACAGAGCGAAGTAGGCGTAGTCGATGGTCGGGAAGCGCTGGATCGCCTCCCTTCCCGCGGCGAGCGCCGCGTCCCGCTCGCCGGCGAAGAGGAGGTATTGCGGGTACAGGCCGCTGTACCAGGACCCAAACGGGTTGAGTTCCAGCGCCGTATGTACCTCGGCAACGGCCTCGCGTGGGCGGTCATCCGCAAGCAGGGCCCAGCCATGGAGTCCCCGCGCCTTCCAATAGCCCGAGTCGATGCGCATGGCGCGTTCGAGGTCGGCGAGCCCGGCCGCGATCTGTCCATCGATCGTCGCGGCGACGAATCCGCGAACTGCCAACGCCGGAACGCACTCTCGGTCCAGAGCGATCGCCCGCTCTGACGCGACAACGGCGCGT
>WBZP01000538.1_pt2 | contig 28450 bp, 20 predicted proteins | sample 5204301 | NCBI WGS metagenome assembly WBZP01 (sample SAMN12412401, study PRJNA552823) | activated sludge metagenome | isolation source: activated sludge from nitrification reactor of wastewater treatment plant... | place: USA: Pennsylvania | collected 2017 | reverse complement strand
TGCTCGTCGCGGTGGGCGACGACAGCTGGGCGGTGCGCCAAGGCGCCATCGAGGCCCTCGCCGCCTTCCCCGCGCCCTCCCTCCTGCCCGTCCTCGAGGCGGCCCTCCGCGACGGCGCCGACGCGGGCCTGCGCAACGCGGCGATGGAGATCTACGTGCGGCTCGGCGCGGCGGCCGCGCCGGCCCTCCTCGCCCTCCTCAGCGACGCGGACGAGGAGGTGCGGCTCTTCGCGGCGGTGATGCTCGGGACGATGAAGGAGAAGTCCGCCGTCGCCGCTCTCGCCGACGCGCTCTCCGACCCCGACGTCAACGTGCGCCACGCCGCGGCCACGAGCCTCGGCCAGATCGGCTCGCCCGAGGCGGTGCCGCGCCTCATCGACGCCCTGCGCGGCGAGCCGTGGCTGCAGTACCCGGCCCTCCACGCCCTCGGCGAGATCGGCGACCCGCGGGCGAGCGCCGCCCTCGTCTTCCTCCTCGACGACGACGTGCTGCGGGCCCCGGCCCTCGAGGCCCTCGGCCGCGTGGCCGGCCGCGAGGCGCTGCCGAGGATCGCCCCTCACCTCCTCGACCCCGACCCCGGCCTCCGCAACGCCGCGATCCGCGCGGTCGTGGAGATCGAGCAGCGCGCGTCGACCTCGGGCGAGAGCCTCGACCCCCACGTCCAGGCCGCCCTGCGGCGCGAGGAGCTCGTCGCCCACCTGATCGGCATGCTCGCCGACGAGGACGACCGCAACCGCCGCACCGCGGCGGTCACTCTGGGCTGGCTGCGCGAGGGCCGCGCCACGAGGCCCCTCCTCGAGGCGCTCACCGACCCCGGGGTGCGCGAGCACGCGAGCCACGCGCTAGTGTCGGTCGGGTACCAGGACGCGGGGGCGTGGGCCGAGGGCCTCGTCCACCCGAACGACGCCGTGCGCCTCGGCGCGGTGCGCTGCCTGTCGTGGATCGCGCCCCCCGAGGGCACGGCCCTCGTCGCGCCGCTCATCCACGACCCGGCGGCCGAGGTGCGGGCCGAGGCCGCGGCCGCGATCGGGCGGCTCGGCGACGAGGACGCGCCGATGCTCCTCTTCGAGCTGCTCGGCGACGAGAGCGAGCTCATCCAGGAGAGCGCGATGGAGGCGCTCGCCCGCATGAGCCCCGAGCGGGTCCGGCCGCTGCTCGTCCAGGCCCTCTCCGGGGAGGACCCCGAGGCGCAGGTGCGCGCGGCGCAGACGCTCGGCCTGATGCGGGACGCCGGGGCGAGCGCCGCCCTCGTCGCCGCCGCGTCCGGCCCGCGCGAGGCCGTGCGCGCGGCGGCGGTGCAGGCCCTCGGCGAGATCCCCGGGCCGGCCGTCCAGGACGTGCTGCGGCAGGCTCTCGCCGACGACAGCTCCGTCGTGCGCCGCCACGCGGTCCTCGCCCTCGGCCGCCTGCGCGAGCCCGAGTCCGCGCCGCTCCTTCTCCCGCTGCTGCAGGACGCCGATCCGCGCCTGCGCTTCGCCGCGGTGCGGGCCCTCGGCCAGATCCGCAACGCCGAGGCGGTGCCTCACCTGCTGCCGCTGCTCGGCGACCCGCGCAAGGAGCTGCGCTTCGCCGCCGTCGAGGCGCTCGGCCAGATCCGCGCGCCGATCGCGGTGCGGCCCCTCGTCGACGCGCTGCGCGACCCCGACCGCAACCTGCGCCGCGCCGCGGCCGAGGGCCTCGGCGAGATCGGCGACCCGCAGGCCGTCGCGGCGCTCCTCCTGGCCCTCGACGACGAGCACTGGAGCGTGCGCTGCGCCGCGGCCTCCGCCCTCGGCCGGCTGGGCAGTCCCAAGGCGACGGTCGCCCTCCTCGCGCGGCTCGACGACGCGGACGCGACCGTCCGCCGGGCCGCGGCCTCCGCGCTCGGCCAGGTCGGCGACCTCCGTGCGGCCGGCCGGCTGGTCGTCGCCCTCGGCGACGCGGGCCTGCAGGCCGCGGCCTTCGAGGCGCTGCGGCGCCTGGGCCCGCCGGCGCTCGTCGAGATGGAGCGCGCCTTCGCCTCCTTTGGGCACGCCCCGGAGCTGCGGCGCCTCCTCGTCGACCTCGCCGGCCGCTTCGAGGACGAGGGCGCCCGGCGGCTGCTCCTGGCCGGGCTCTCCGACCCCTCGCCGGACGTGCGGGCGGAGGCGGCTTCCGCCCTCGGCGACGGCGGCTTCCGCGAGGCGCTGCGGCCGCTGCTCGCGCGCAAGAGCGACGACCCCTCGCCGAAGGTTCGCCAGGCCGCGGCCTCGGCGCTGCGGAAGCTCCAGCCGCGGTGACGAGGTGAGGTTCCCTCCGGTCGACCACGACGCCGAGCTCAGCGAGGAGGAGTTCCGCCTCCTCCGCGACTTCGTCCACGAGCGGTTCGGCCTCTTCTTCGACGACTCGCAGCGGGGGAGCCTCCGCGGCCGCCTCGCCCCGCGCCTCGCCCTCCTCGGGCTCTTGTCCTTCGAGGACTACTACCGCTACCTGCGCTTCGCGCCCGACCGCGCCGAGGAGCAGCAGCGCATGGTCAGCCACCTCACGAACAACGAGACGTACTTCTTCCGCGAGCAGCCGCAGCTCAACGTGTTCGCGAACGAGGTCCTGCGCGCGATCAAGGAGCGCAAGGCGAGGACGAACGACAAGACGCTCGCCGTCCTCTCGGTGGGATGCTCGACCGGCGAGGAGCCGCTCACCCTCGCGATGATCCTCTTCGACTGCGGGCAGTTCGTCTGGGGCTGGGACGTGCGGGTCACGGGCCTCGACGTCGACGAGGCGGCCCTCGAGAAGGCCCGCCGCGGCCTCTACCACCAGAACTCGCTGCGCGCCGTCACGCCTCCGCTCTTCGAGCGGCACTTCGTGCGGACGGACGGCGGCGTCCGCGCCCGGGACTCCGTGCGCAAGAGCGTCGAGTTCCGGGCCGGGAACCTCCTCGACCCCGCGAGCTACGACGGCCTGCCCCCGCTCGACGCGATCTTCTGCCGGAACGTCCTCATCTACTTCTCGGACGCCGCCATCCAGCGGGCGATCGGCCTCTTCCACGACCGCCTCGGCCCCGGCGGGTACCTCTTCCTCGGCCACGCCGAGTCGCTCGCCCGGGTGACGAGCGCCTTCCGACCGATCCGCTTCCAGGGCGCGATCGTCTACCAGAAGCCGGAGGCCGTCGCATGAGCTCGCTCTCGGGCCGCATCCGCGTTCTCGTGGTCGACGACTCGGCGTTCGTCCGCAAGGCCGTCGAGCGGATGCTCTCGACCGCGCCCGACATCGAAGTGGTCGGCACCGCGGGCGACGGCGAGGAGGGCCTGCGCAAGGCGAAGGAGCTGCTGCCCGACGTCGTCACCCTCGACGTGAAGATGCCGAAGCTCGGGGGCCTCGAGACGCTCGAGCGCCTGATGCGCGAGCAGCCGGTCCCCGTGCTCCTGATGTCGACGCTCACCCAGGAGGGGGCCGAGGTGACGCTGCGCGGCCTCGAGCTCGGGGCGATGGACTTCGTCGACAAGTCGTCGGTCCAGCCGATGACGATGCTGAGCCTCGCCGAGGAGCTCGTGGCCAAGATCCGGGCCCTCGGCGGGGCGCAGGTGCGGGCGCGGCCCCACGGCGTGCCACGCTCGGAGGCGGGCGCCGTCGCGGCCCCGGCCGAGATCGTGGCGGTCGCGGCCTCGACCGGCGGGCCGACCGCGCTGCAGACCCTCGTCTCCGGGCTCCCGGCCGGCCTGCCGGCCGCCGTGGTCGTCGTCCAGCACATCCCCCGCGGCTTCACGAAGTCGCTCGCCGAGCGGCTCGACGCCCGCAGCGCGATCCCGGTGCGCGAGGCGCGCGACGGCGACGTCGTCGCGCCGGGCACGATCCTCGTCGCCCCGGCCGGCATCCACACCCGCCTCGCGCGCCGCGCGGGCTCGGTCCTCGTGTGCCTCGACGAGGAGCCCCGCGAGGCGCTCCACCGCCCGTCGGCCGACGTGCTGATGGCCTCGGTGGCCGTCGTCTACGGCCGCCGCGCGGTCGGGGTCGTGCTCACGGGGATGGGCTCCGACGGCACCGAGGGCCTGCGGGCCATCCGCGCGTCGGGCGGCCGGACCCTCGCCGAGAGCGAGGAGACCTGCGTCATCTTCGGCATGCCCAAGGCCGCGATCGAGGCGGGTGTCGTCGACCGCATCGTGCCCCTCGAGCGGGTCGCCGGCGAGATCCTGGCCGCGGTGTAAGATCCCCTGAGGAGACCCGAGACCTTGGGCCTGCAGGGCAACCTCGAGGACCTTCCGCTCCTCGACATCATCCAGATCGTCTCCTTCAGCCGGAAGACCGGCCATCTCGCGATCGAGATGGAAGGCGGCGACGGCGCGATCGTGTTCCGCGACGGCCTCGTCGTCTCCGCCTTCACCGCCGGCTCGCCTCCGGCCGATCCCCGCCTCGGCACGCTGCCGCGCGAGGCGCGCGAGCGCGCCATCCGGGCGCGGATCGGGTTCGCCCTCGAGCAGCTCGCGCGGCTGCGGGAGGGTGCGTTCGGCTTCGAGCTGAGCGACGACGTGCCCGTCCTCGTCGGCGGGCGCGACCTCCGCCACGAGACGCTCGAGGTCGGCATCAACCCACAGGAGATGCTCCTCGACATCGCCGAGGGCATCGACGACGACCGCGCGCAGTCGGCCGCGGCCGTCGAGGCCTCCTTCGCCGCGCCCGAGGAGGCCGTCGTCTCCGAGGTGCCGATCGTGCCGGCCTCGGCCTTCGCGCGCGACCGCGCGTCCGACGACGACCCCGACGCCACGTCGCCGGGCGGCCTCGCCGCGCCGCCGCGGCCGGGCACGGCCGCCGCCGCGTCCGTTCCCGGGGAAGCGCCGGCCGAGGCGCCACCCGCCGAGGCCCCAGGGCCCGCGGCCCTCGCCTCCGACTCGCCCGGCGGCCCGCCGGCCGTGGAGCCGTCCGCGCCCGAGCCGAGGCACCCGCCCGTCGTCGACGACGGCGAGCCCGTCCTGCCGGCGCCCTCGCGGACCCTCCTCCTCGTGGACGACGAGGAGGACGTGCGGCGCATCCTCGCCGGCCACTTCACCGCCGCCGGGTTCCAGGTCGAGGAGGCGTCCGACCCGGACACGGCGACGAAGGCGGCGGGCCGGCTGCGCGACGGCCGATCGGCGTTCGTGCTGGTCACCGACCTCGGCATGCCGGCGTCGGGGGGCGCCTCGTTCCAGGGCGGCTTCGAGGTCGTGAAGCGGCTGTGGAAGATGAACCTGCGCCCGCCCGTGCTGATGATGACGGAGAGCCTGAACCAGTCGCTGCGCCTGCGGGCGCGGCAGATGGGCGTCCAGAGCTTCGTCTTCAAGCCGACCCTCAGCAAGCTCAACCCGCGCCAGTTCGAGGCCGACCTCTCGGCCTTCGCCCGCAAGCTCGCGGCCGACGTGCTGCCGCGGCTCGCCGAGGTCGCCGTCCTGCGGCCGGCCGCGGCCCCCGCCCCCGCCCCGCGGAAGGCCGAGGCCGGGGGCAGCGGCGACGCCCCGGCCGGCGACACGCAGCCGTACGAGTTCCTGCGCCGCAGCCTCGACGAGCTCGCCCGCGGGGGCGACGCCAACCAGATCGCGGTGGTCGTGATGAAGGTGGCCCGCGAGTTCTTCGAGCGGGCGATCCTGTTCGTGGTCAAGAACGAGGAGGCCCGCGGCCTCGGCGGCTTCGGCCTCGCCCCCCGTGACGAGACGATCAACCTCGTCGCCCGCAGCGTCGCCATTCCGATCGGCGACGAGTCGGTCTTCCGCGACGTCGTGCGCAGCCGCCACCCCTACTCCGGGCCGCTGCCCCGCGACCGGTGGGCCGGGCACCTCCTCGGCCGCATCGGCCGCTTCCAGTCGAAGGGCATCGCGATCCTGCCCCTCGTCTCCAACCGGGAGTCGATCGCCCTCCTCTTCGGCGACAACCCGGAGACGGGCCGGGACCCCGCCCGGCTCGACGCCCTCGAGGTCTTCCTCCGGCAGGCCGGGGTCGCCCTCGAGAACGTCTTCCTCCAGAGGAAGCTCCAGTCCCTCCGGGACGAGGCCCGCCCCGGGGTGGGGTAGAATCCGGCCGAGGTCACGGGAATGTCGCAGGATGAGCTCGTCCGGAAGGGGCAGGACGTCCTTCAGATCGTCTCCAAGGCGAAGGAGTTCACCGAAGAGGTCCTGAAGGAGAACGAGCGGCTGCGCTTCAAGCTCGCCTCGCTCGAGGCGGGCGGCGGCGGCCAGGCGGTCGACGAGCGGGTGCAGGCGTTCCAGCGGCGCGTGCGGGAGCTGGAGGAGAAGCTCGCCGAGATCGAGGCCCGCTACCGCAAGGTCGAGGAGGAGAACAAGGAGTTCGCGGACCGCTACATCGAGATCGAGGAGCAGAACAACAACCTCGCGAATCTCTACGTGGCGTCCTACCAGCTCCACTCGACCCTCGACTACCGCGAGGTGGTGAGGATCGTCCAGGAGATCGTCATCAACCTCATCGGCGCCGAGGCGTTCCACATCCTCATCGCGAGCGAGAAGACGGGCCAGCTCGAGGTCGAGGCCTCCGAGGGCCAGGCTCCCGCCCGCACCTCGGTGCCTCTCGGCGACGGGACGATCGGCAAGGCCGCACAGACCGGCGACAACTTCTTCGCGGAGTCGGTGGCCCGGCGCGAGCCGTCGCCGTTCGAGGAGCCGATCGCGGTCATTCCGCTGAAGATCAAGGAGTCGACGATCGGCGTCATCTCGATCAACAAGCTCCTCGTCCAGAAGACGGCGTTCACGACGATGGACTACGAGCTCTTCACCCTCCTCGCCGGCCACGCCGCGACCGCGATCTTCTCCGCGAAGCTCTACTCGACCTCGGCCCGGAAGCTCACGACGCTGCAGGGCTTCCTGGACATGCTCAAGCAGAAGTAGGCTCGGCCGTCCTCCGGCCGCGCCGTCAGAGCGCGGCGAACGGCAGGGCTCGTACTCCCTCGGCCAGCGGCAGATCGACGTCTCCCCCGTGCACGACGTAGCCGTGTGAGACGCGCGCGCCGAGGTCCGCCCGGAGCGCGGTTAGGCCGGCGGCCATCGCCGGGCGCGGGGTTGCCGAGGCCTTCGCCTCGATCGCGACGAGCCGCGCGCCGTCCTCCACCAGCAGGTCGACCTCGACGCCGGCCGAGGTCCGCCAGAAGTGCAGACGCGGCTCGCGGCCCGCGTGAGTGATGGAGCGCAGCACCTCCGTGACCACGGCGGTCTCGAAGATCGCCCCCGCGAGCGGACCCTCGCGCGCTTCGCGTTCGCTCCGGATGCCCGTCAGGTAGCACATCAGCCCGACGTCGCCCATGTAGACCTTGGGTGACTTCACGAGCCGCTTGCCGACGTTTGCATGGTATGGCCGGAGGAGAAAGACCTGATAGGTCGCCTCCAGGACGGACAGCCAGGCCTTCGCCGTGTTGACGGCGATCCCCATCTCGCGCCCGAGGTCGGACAGGTCGAGGATCTGCCCGCTGCGGGCCGCGACGGCGCGAAGGAAGCGCTGGAACTCCACGAGGTCTCCGATCTGGCGAAGCGATCGCACGTCGCGCTCCAGGTAGGTCTGGACGTAGCTGGCGTGCCACAGACCGCTGTCGCGCCGCGGCTGCGCGACGACCTCGGGGTAGGTGCCTCGCACGAAGCCCTTCCACAGCCGGGCGCCGACCGTCGCGCGGCTGGCCGGCCGGCCTCTTTCCCACGGCAGCGGCCGGCCCGCCTCGCGCGCGGCCTCGCGCCAGGTCAGCGGCAGGAGCCGCAGCACCGCCGCGCGTCCCGCGAGCGACTCGGTCACGGCCGCCGCCATCGCCAGGTTCTGCGAGCCGGTGAGCAGGTATTGCCCGCGACGTGACCGCTGTGCGTCCACCCGGTCCTTCACGTAGGGCAGCAGCGCCGGAGCGTTCTGGATCTCGTCGAGGATCACGGGCGGCGGATGTGCCGCGAGGAAGCCGCGAGGGTCCGCGTCGGCCGCGGCCCGGACGTCCGGCGTCTCCAGGCTCACGTAGCGGCATCGCCGTCCGAAGGTTTCCCGGAAGAGCGTCGTCTTTCCGGACTGGCGGGGGCCGGTGAGGACCACGACGGGGAACTCCCGGGCCGCGCGCCGCAGGGCTGGCTCGAGGGACCGGGAGATGAGCGGAGGGGCCGGCATGCCTTCTGCAATTTTGCATTCTAGATGCAAGATTGCAAGCCGCGTCGGGCTCCGTCGCCTGCCCGTCAGGGCCTAGAATGCGTCATGCGCGCCGACCGCCTGTCCCTCTCGTTCTCGGTGGTGCTGGTTCTCGGCGGCCCGCCGGCCACGACCGCCGCCGAGACCCGCACCGTCGCGCTCGTCGTCACCGACGAGCAGGGCGCCTTCGTCCCCGACCTCCGCGCCGACGAGGTGCGCGTTCTCGAGAACGGGGCGGCCTGCGAGATCGCGTCCTTCGAGAAGGACGAGCGGCCGCTCTGCGTCGCCCTCGTCCTCGACGCGAGCGACGAGGCCGTGCGGATCTTCCGCGGCGAGGCCATCCCGGCGGTGCAGGCGTTCCTCGCCCGCCTGCCTCCCCGATCTCGCTGCACGCTTTGGACGACCGGCGACCGGGCCCGGAAGCTGGGCGAGCTCAAGGGCGACCCGGCGGCGATCGAGAAGGCGGTCGCGCGCGGCTTCGCGGGCGGCAACAACATGCTCCTCGACACGCTCGTCGAGGCCGCGGACGCCCTCGGCGGCGAGTCCGACCGCCGGCGCGCGCTGGTCGCGGTCACCGGCCGCGCGCCGGGCCACACCTCCTGGTCGCCGGGCGACGTCACCTCCCGCGTCCGTCGGGCGGGGGTCCGGGTGTTCGGCGTTTTCTACCGCGAGGGCGACCCGGGAGGCGTCGGCAGCCTCTCGGGGTTCGCGGTGCCCCGCGACGTCGTGAACCTCACCGCGGTCGGCGAGGGGGACCACCAGCGCATCCTGAACGGGCTGGCGCAGGGCACCGGCGGACGCTTCGAGGTCGTCGGCACCGCGACGGCGGTGTCGCGCCTCCTCGACGCCTGCGCCGCGGAGCTCGGCGGCCAGTACCGCGTCCGCTTCGCGGTGGCCGACGCGAAGGGGCCGAAGAAGATCGAGGCCCGCGTCACGCGGCCCGGCCTGCGCTGGAGGGTGGCGATCGACAGCCCGTGACGTGACGCCGCGGGCGCGTCGCGGCGCGATGCGCTGGATCACCAGACGAGGTCGTAGCCGCTGCTCCGTCCGCCACGTCCGGTCGGCCGGAGCAGTCCCTTGGCGACGAGGTCGGACAGCTCACGGTACGCCGTCGCTCGGCTGGTGCCCGTCACTTCGTGTTTCCGCCGTCGGACATCAACCAGGCGACCGGCATGCCCTACAACACGACCGCGAGGATCCTGTCGTTCCCGCCGGCGTTCGAGGTCTTCACGGCCGAGTCCAATGGCGCGCAGTCTCCGCTGGCGGAGATGAACTTCCGCTTCTCGAAGGCCTTCGAGCTGCTCGACGCGCGCGCCGGCGACAGCTTCCCGGCCCACGAGTCCTACGAGCGCGCGGGCAAGCTGGATCACCCGGTGTCGCGCTGCCCCTGGTACATGAAGCCGCCGCCGGTGCGCGAATGGACGCCCGGCGGCTGGCGGGACCTCGCGCCGGCCGTCTCCCGCTAGCCGCGCCGGGGCGACCTGTGGCGGAGGTGCGGTGCTATCATTCGCGCCCATGCCGGAAGAGGGGCGCGCCGGAGAGACCTTCGCCCCGCTCCGGGCGAGGACGCCGCTCCTGCTCCTCGGCCTGGCGTCGGCGACGGCCAGCGTCCTCGCCTCTCAGCTCGTCCTGTCCCGGTTTCTCGGCGCGACGATCGGCTACTACTTCGCGTTCGTGCTCGTCTCGTTCGCGATGCTCGGCCTGGCCTTCGGGGCGCTTGCCGTCCACTTCCTGCTTCCCCGGATGGGCGTCGCTCGGGCGCCCGTGATCGCCAGCCTCGCCACCGCCGCCGGCGCCGTCTCGCTGCACTTCGGGATGCTGGCCGCGCTGCAGTACTACGTCGGTGTCCTGGGCCCGCACCGTGGCCAGGATCTCGCGGCCTCGGGGACGGCGCTGGTGTGGCTCTTCGTCAGCCTCCTGCCCTTCTACCTCTTCACGGGCTTCGCGGTGTCTCTCCTGCTGGCCGCTTCGGCGGACAGGTTCCACGCCTACTACGCGGTGGATCTCGTCGGGGCCGCGGCGGGCTGCGCCCTCGCCATTCTCGCGCTGTCCGGGGCGAGCCCGGTACGAGTGGCGTTCCTCGTCCTGGCACCCGCGACCGGCGTGTCGGCGGCGGTGTTCGCGCTCGCCTCCCGGGCGCGCGGCCTCGCGCTCGCATCGTGCGCACTCAGCGCCCTTCTCCTCCTCGCGGGTCGGCAGCTCTGCGAATCCCCTCTGGTGGTCAACCCACCGCACGCCGACTTCCTGTCGCGTCCCAGGCTGCTCACGGCCTGGAACAGCTTCACGAACGTCACCGTCCACCCGACGAACTTCTTCTCGTGGGCCCTCAGCCCGGGCTACCGGGGACCCGTCGTGCCCATGCTCGACCTGATGATCGACGGCCTTGGCGGGACCAAGATCGCCCGCTTCGACGGCGACGTCAGCTCGCTCCGTCAGTTCGAGTACCTGGACGCCGACCTGACCGCGCTCGTGGACCACCTGCCGAAGCCGCCGACCCGCCAGCTCGTCATCGGTCCCGGGGGCGGTGTCGACCTGCTGCAAGCGGCGCGGGCCGGCCGGAGCGACGTGACGGCGGTCGAGGTCAACCCCCTCGTGGTCTCGGTCGTCAACGAGGCGCTGGCGGAGTTCTCGGGACGACCGTACGCGCTGCCGGGGGTCCGACTGTTCGTCGAGAACGGCCGGACGTTCGTGCGCCGGAGCCCCGATCGGTGGGACCTCGTCACCCTCACCTGGGTCGACGCCGGCGGGAGCGCGAGCGCCCTCGCGGCCAGCGAGAACTACCTCTACACCGTCGAAGCCTTCGAGGACTACCTGGCCCACCTCTCTCCCGTCGGGTACGTCGCGTTCACCCGAGCCCTCGGCGTCGGCCAGCAGAGCCTGCCCATCGACACCCTGCGCGGCGTGTCGGTCGCCGTCGCGGCCCTCGGCCGGAGAGGGGCGACGTCCCCCGGGGCCCACGTCCTCGTCGGGGCTGTCGAAAGTCCCTTCTTTCCACGGGCGATGTGCTACGTCCTGATCAAGGCCTCCCCGTTCACCGGCGACGAGATCCGGGCGGCTCGCGCCTTCTGCCGCGACAACGAGTTCACGCTGCTGTGGACGCCCGAAGGCCCCGCCGAGCCCGGCGGGCTCCCGCCCGCGTGGCGGCCGATCGCCGGACTGATGGGCCGCATCCTGGCCGGCGACGAGGATCCGTCCCGGCTCCAGCGGGAGGCGGCCTACGACGTCGCTCCCTCGACGGACGACAACCCCTTCTACTTCGTGGAGCGGGCGGGGCCGAACCGGCAGGCCGGGCCCGGCCTCCGTGCGCTGGCGTGGTGCTGCGCCCTGCTGGCCGGTCTCGTCCTCGCCTTCGTCGGCCTTCCGCTGTGGCCCACGGTCCGAACCGTAGCGCCGCTCACGCCCTCGGATCGCGGGTTTCTCGTCTACTGCGGGCTGCTCGGGGCGGGGTTCATGCTGGTCGAGATCGATTTCTTCCACGCCTTCGGTCTGGTTCTCGGCAGCCCCACGTGGACCCTGGGCACGGTGTTGACCACGCTGCTGGTCGCGAGCGGCGCCGGGAGCATGGTGGCGTCGCGAGTGGCGGCTTCGCCGGGGAGGCTCGCTGGGGCGTTCGGAGCGCTCATCCTCGCCTTGGGTGCCTTCGTGCTCGCTCGCGGTCCGATCCTCGAGTTCATCGTCGGATGGGACCTGCCGGCCCGGGTGCTCCTGACGTCCGCGGTGCTCGCGCCCGCCTCGTTCCTGATGGGGATACCGATGGCAGCCGGGATGTCCCGGATAGGAGACCGCCCGATGCTCAGGATGTGGGGCTGGGCGGCGAACGGGGCCCTCGCCGTGCTGGCCAGCGTGGCCGCGGTCTTGCTCGCGATCCACTTCGGGATCTCGGCTACGTTCCTGATCGGTCTGGCGGTCTACGCGCTCGCGGCTGGCGCCCTGGTGATCGTGATCTCACAGGAGAAGCCGCAGACCGCGCGAGAGGGCGGCAGCCCGTCCTCCGGAGCGTGACCGCGCGACCAGCGGCGAAGTCTACGCCCCCACGCTCCCGCGGAGCTTCTCGAGGTCGATGAGGCGCTGGATCGCGTCGAGCTCGAGGGCGTCCTTCGACAGCTCGCGCAGGCGCGACCACTCGCGGCGGAGCTCCGGGGCGAGCGCGTCGGGGAGGCTGCGGAGCCAGCCCTCGATGCGCAGGTCCACGAACTCGCGCTTCTCCTCGAGGGTCAGCTCGCGGGCGAGGAGGAGGCGCGCGGCGTCCTCGGCGTCGACGAGCGACTGGAGGACCGGCCACCGGTTGCCCGGGGGCTCGGCGCAGAGGGCGGCAAAGGCGATAGAGGAGGTCTCGCGGACGAGCTCCTCCTCGCGCGTCGTCTGGCTCTCGTGCTCCTTCGTCTCGTCCCAGCTCTCCGAGTCCTCGGCCATGTAGCGGAGGTACTCCATCGCGAAGAGGCAGGTGGGCGCGACGAGGTGCTCGTGCGGCTTCGCGTCGACCCAGAGGGCCGCCGCCGCGCGCTGGCAGCGGCGGGCCGTCGTGTCGGCGAGCTTCTTCCCGAAGACGAGGGCCGCCGCCTCCTTGACGAAGAGGGGCAGCTCGGCCGCGACGATCTCGCGGTAGCCGGGCGCGTGGCGGTCGAGAAGCACCGCCGCGCGGCGGTCGAGGACCTGGAGGTCGCTCGTCACCGCGGGCAGGCCGAGCGTCGTGCAGGCGAGGTTGTAGACGATCGCGCGCGGGAGGGTGACGCCCTCGGGCCACGCGTCGCGCAGGTCGCGGTTGTCGGGCAGCGCGTGGCCGCCGCCCCACTCCTCGGGGTAGGTCGGGATCGACCGGCCGTAGTTCACCGAGCCCGTCGCGCGGATGCGGACGCGCGTCTGGGGGACGAGGCTGCCGAAGGGCGCGAGGAGCGGGGCGATGCGCAGGAGCGTCTCGGTGTGGGCGCGGACGCCCACCTCGAGGAGCTTCCCGAGCGACTCGGCGTCGGAGGCGGGGAACGGCGAGCGCGGCTCCTTCGCGCGGGCCGCGACCTCGGCGCGGAAGGCGGCGGCGAGCGTCTCGGTCGCCTCCGGCGAGTCGGCGCGGATGCCCTGCACCGTGACGCCGTCGGCCTTCGCGAACTGGCGCAGGACACCGGGTCGCGACGGATCGAAGCCGCCGCGGAAGCCGGCGCGGCCGGCGCCGACGAGGAACGTGACGGACGGCGCGGGCTCGCCGCAGCGCGCGGCGTGGCCGGCCAGGCGGCGCTCGGCCTCCTCGCGGCCCGCGACCGCGAGCGTCAGCGCGGAGTCGGTCGCGATCTTGCCGCTCTGCTCCGCGGTGTCGGACATGGCGACGAACACGCGGACGGTGGCCGCCGCCTTCTCGAAGGACGTGCGGAAGGTCGCCGGGGTCGGGAGGTCCTCGGCGCCCCGGCCGCGCTCGAGCGCGAGATAGAACGCCTCGAGGAGATCGGGCAGGCGGGCGAGGGCGCCGACGTTCTCGCAGAGCGGGACGAGGCGCACGCGGTCGACCTTCTCGAGGAGGGCCGTCCGCCTCGCGGCGGGCACGCGGCGGGAAAGGAACTCGTCGCGCATCTCGCCCTCCTCGAAGAGGGCGGCGGCGGCCTTGCGGTAGAGCGAGCCGATCTTCACGACCGCCCCGATCTCCGCCGACGAGTTGACCTGCGGGATCGTGAGCTCGTGGATCGCGTTCTGCGCGGGCTCGATCCCCACCTTCTCGCACGCGAGGAGGAAGAGCACGTTCGCCCGCGCGACGGACGCGAGGATCTTCGAGACCTTCTCCTCGTCCTGCTCGATGAACGGGTTCGGCACGCGGAAGAGGAGATGGCGGTCCTCGCCGGGCAGGACGCCGTGGCGGAGGAGGGCGAGGACGACCTTCTCCGGGACGTCGAGCCAGTCGGGGCTGATCTGCCGGCCCTCGAGGTCGAGCAGCACCTCGCTGCACGGGCCCATGAGGTCGCGGATCGACTCCTCGTACTCGAGGTGCGCCTCCATGAGGGGGTTCCACTCGAGGTGGGTGAGCGCGGCTCGCGGCTCGCCGCCCTCGCCGGCCGACGCGACGGCGCGCGCGAGCTGCTCGGCGCGGTGGGCCGTCGAGTCGGGGTGCTTCGTGCCGGTGAGGCGCAGCGCCTCGTGGCGCGGGTTCGCGAGGAAGCGCTTCCGCGCGGCGGCGAAGGCCTTCGCGTCGAGGCCGTCGAGCGCGTCGTAGCGCTCGGCCGAGCAGACGCTGTCCCAGACGCCTTTGTGCGCGGTCGAGAGCGGTCCGAGGTCGGCCGGGGCACTCGAGCCGACGCGCGCGGCCTTCGCGAGCGTCGCGCGCACCCGGTCGATGAAGACCGCGAGCTCCTTCACGTCCTTGGAGCCGTACGAGAGCCGCTGCCAGGTGCCGTAGCGCGCGGCGCCCTTCTCGCCGCCGGTGAAGGCGACGAACGGGATGCCGCCGACGCCGCCGGCCAGCAGGTACTCGAACGCGTCGACCGAGTCCTTCACCACGGCCTTCTCGCGAACACCGTGGCGCAGCCGGTCGAACGGCTCGCCGACGAGGCCGGGGAAGGCGAGGGGCGAGTAGAACGTCCCGCCGAAGTCGGTGCGCTCGACGCCGAGCGAGGCGAGCTCGTCGGCCGCCTTCGCCATGTAGTCGCGCCGCTCGCGCATGTAGGGCGAGGGCCGGCGGAGGGTGGCGAGCGGGCTCTGGAGGGCGGCGACCGCCCAGTCCTGGGCGAGGGTCGACGGCGTCGCCACGAGCCACGCCGAGAGGTTCGCCAGGATGTCGCGCGCCTTGACGCCGTTCTGGCGGATCTCGTCGGAGATGACGAGCCAGCACGCGCGGGCGCCGGTCGAGGCGCCGAACATGTCCATCTTCGACAGGCCCGAGAGCGACACGACCCAGTCGCGCCACTCCGGGTTCGCGAAGGCCGGGTTCACGAACCAGCCCACGTAGTCGAGGCGCTGGTACACGGAGTCGTACAGCACGTAGCAGCGGTGCTTCACCGCGACGCGCACGATCTCCTCGACGAGCTCCCGCGGGTACACGCGGCCGGTCGGGTTGTGCGGGTTGTTCAGGATGACCGACGAGATCCCGCCCTTCGCGAGGAGCTTGTCGAGCTCCTTCGGGTCGGGAAGGAACTCGGGCGGCGTCGACGGCAGCTCGACGACCTTCTTTCCCGCGCGCTCGATGAACCAGTCGTACTCCCAGCTCGGCCGCGGCACCACGACGCCGGAGCCGTCCTCGCCGAGGACCTCGAGGACGAACGCGAGGCCGGAGCGGGTGCCCGGGGTGAAGAGCACCTCGTCGGGGAGGAACCGGACGTCGGAGTCGGGGTAGTCGAGGAGCCCGTCGCGGTTGAAGAACTCCGCGACCTCACTGCGCACGTCCATGCGGCCCACGGCCGGCCCATAGCTGTGGACGGTGTTCCGCGTGATGCGCTGCGCGGCGCGGACGACCTCCGGGTGCGGCTTGAAGTCCGCGTTCTTGTAGTCGCCCTGCGTCAGGTCGAGCGCGCCCTCCTGCTGGACGCGCCTCGCGAAGTACCGGACGTAGGGCTCGGGGGTCGACAGCGCCCGGGCCGAGAGGGTCCGGGACACGCGGGCGGGAGAGGTAGAGCTGGTCATCGGAGCCCCGAATTTTCGCACGAGGGGACGGGGCGAGACACCCCGGCTCCTCGTTCATGGGGAGGGCCGGCCGCGCTCATGCCCGGCTTCCCCGCGGCCCCGCCTCCGTCAAACGCTGCGAACGGCCGGACGCTCGCGCCGGGCCCGGCGGACGCGGCCCCTATAATCGAAGGCAGGGAGGTTCCCCCTCAATGTCCCGTCCCCGCACCCTCGGAGAGCTCCGGTCTTCGCGTCCCGCGGCGCGCGTTTCCGTCCGGGAGGAGATGCGCCGCAACCTGATGCGCAAGCTCCAGGCGAAGGAGGCGCTCTTCCCCGGCATCCTCGGCTACGAGGACTCCGTCATCCCGCAGGTCGCGAACGCGGTCCTCTCGCGGCACAACATGATCCTGCTCGGCCTGCGCGGCCAGGCGAAGAGCCGCATCCTCCGGGCCCTCACGACCCTCCTCGACGAGGCGGTCCCGGTCGTGGCCGGGTGCGAGATCAACGACGACCCCGAGGCGCCTCTCTGCAAGCGCTGCCGCGACCTGGTCGCCGAGCAGGGCGAGAGGACGCCCGTCGCATGGCTGGGCCGCGACGAGCGCTACGTCGAGAAGCTCGCGACGCCCGACGTGACGATCGCCGACATCATCGGCGACGTCGACCCGATCCGCGCCGCGCGGGGCGGCCTCGACCTCGCGAGCGAGCTGACGATGCACTACGGCCTGCTGCCGCGCGCGCACCGGGGGATCTTCGCCCTCAACGAGCTGCCCGACCTCGCCGGGCGGATCCAGGTGGGCCTCTTCAACATCCTCCAGGAGGGGGACGTCCAGATCAAGGGTTACCCGGTCCGCCTGCCCATCGACGTCTGCATGGTCTTCACCGCGAACCCCGAGGACTACACCGCCCGCGGCAAGATCATCACGCCGCTCAAGGACCGCATCGGCAGCGAGATCCGCACCCACTATCCGACGAGCCTCGAGCACGGCGTCGCGATCACCGCCCAGGAGGCGTGGACCGACCGCGAGCCGGGCCTCCTCGTCCCGCGCTACGTGCGCGAGGTGGTCGAGGGGATCGCCTTCGCCGCGAGGCGTGACAAGAAGATCGACCGCCGCAGCGGCGTCTCGCAGCGCCTGCCGATCAGCGCGCTCGAGAACGCGGTCAGCAACGCCGAGCGCCGCGCCCTCCTCGCCGGCGAGAGCCCGATCGTGCCGCGCATCTCCGACGTCTACGCGTCGCTGCCGTCGCTCACCGGAAAGTTCGAGCTCGAGTACGAGGGCGAGCTGATGGGGGCGGAGAACGTGGCCCGCGAGCTGATCCGCGAGGCGGTGGGCGAGGTGTTCTCGACCTGCCTCGGCTCGGTCGCCTTCCGCCAGACCGTCCGCTTCTTCGAGGAAGGGGGCTCGCTGCGCATCCGGGAGGGCTCGCCGGCGAAGGAGGTCCTCGACCAGCTCCGCCGCGTGCCCGAGGTGCTCGACCACCTCGAGGCCCTCGGCGCGCTTCCCGACGCGCCGGCGCCGGTCCGCGCGGCGGCCGCGGAGTTCGTCCTCGAGGGCCTGTGGGCCCAGAAGAAGATCGGCCGCAGCGACGACCGCGGCTTCGTCGCGCCGGAGCGCCGGGGCGAGGGGGAGCTCGACCTCGAGCGGCTCGAGCGGCTGAGGAAGCTCAAGAAGCAGGTCAACTGATGGCGATCGTCCGGTACCACAGGTACGTCGGCGAGCTCTGGCAGGACCTCGACCTCGAGGACCTCGTCGACGAGCTGTCCGACTTCTTCCTGCAGTCGGGCTTCGGGCAGGAAGTCGACGAGTGGGACGAGGACAGCCTCCAGTCGCTCCACGACGCGATCCTCGACGCGGTCCTCCGCCGCGGGCTCCTCTCGGAGGAGGATCTGCAGAAGCTGATGACGGAGCAGGAGACGCTCGACCAGTTCCTCCAGAAGGTGGTCGAGCGGCTCCTCCGCGAGGGCTACCTGCGCTCGAGCGAGGCCCAGCCCTTCCACGACCCGACCGGCGGGGGCGGCGAGGGGCCGGGCGGGAGGCCGGTGAAATTCGAGCTGACCGAGAAGGCGGTCGACTTCCTCGGCTTCCGCGCGCTGCGCGACCTCCTCGGCTCCGTGGGACGCTCGTCCTTCGGCCGCCACGACACCCGCGAGGTCGCGACGGGCGTCGAGGCCTCGGGCCCGTCCAAGGAATGGGAGTTCGGCGACACGATGAACCTCGACGTGTCCGGCACGCTCCTCAACGCGATCGCCCGCGAGGGGCTGCGCGTGCCGCTCGACGTCGACTACCGCGACCTGCAGGTGCGCCAGTCCGAGTACCAGTCCTCGTGCGCGACGGTCGTGATGCTCGACTGCTCCCACAGCATGATCCTCTACGGCGAGGACCGCTTCACTCCGGCCAAGCGCGTGGCCCTCGCGCTCTCCCACCTCTTGCGGACCCAGTACCCGGGCGACACGCTGCACCTCGTCCTCTTCCACGACTCCGCCGAGGAGGTGCCGCTCTCGCAGCTCGCGCGGGTGCGGGTCGGGCCGCACTACACGAACACCCGCGAGGGTCTTCGCGTCGCGCAGCGGATCCTGGCCCGCGAGCGCAAGGACATGAAGCAGATCGTGATGATCACCGACGGCAAGCCGTCGGCGCTCACCGAGGACGACGGGCGGATCTACCGGAACCCCTTCGGCCTCGACGCGCGGGTCGTGGCCCTCACGCTCAAGGAAGTGGCGAACTGCCGCCGGCAGGGCATCCTCGTCAACACCTTCATGCTGGCCCGCGACCGGGAGCTCGTGGCCTTCGTCAAGAAGGTGACCGAGATGTGCCGCGGGAAGGCCTACTTCACGAACCCGTACAGCCTCGGCCAGTACGTCCTCATGGACTTCCTGAACAAGAAAGTCCGCAAGGTTCACTGAGCAACTGGGGTCAGCTGGGGTCAGATCTTGAATCGTGCCCTGTCCCGCTGAGCACGATTCAAGATCTGACCCCAGGCGTTACCGGGCCAGGCCGTGGCCGACCGGGAAGAGCCCCGGGATCGAGATCGGCAGCTTCCCGCCGATCGGCGCCTCGCCGACGAGCGCGCGGACCGCGGCGACCTCAGGGGCGTCGCCGAGCTCGTAGGTGAGCATCATCGCCGGGACCTTGGGCGCGAGGGCCGCGACGTACGGGTTGCCGAAGGCGATCGCGACGAAGGGCCGCTTCTCGTCGGCAGCCAGCGAGGAGACGAGCCCCTCCTGCGCCGGCGAGAGGTCCATGCGCCCGCTCGCCGAGGCGACGCGCACGAACGTCGCGGCGATCACGACGTCCGAACGTCGCGCGAGCGCCTTCACGAGGTCGACCTCGCCGGCCGTCGCGCGGTCGTTGACCTCGACCGCGACGAGGTCGGGGAAGCGCTTCTTCAGCTCGGGGATGAGGAGCCGGCCGGGAGGGCCCTCGCGCCATCCGCTCGCGTAGTCGACGAGCGAGAGGAGGAGCGCCTTCGTGCCCGGGGCCGGGCGGAGCGGGACGAGGGAGCGGTCGTCCTTCACGAGGGTGATCGCGCGCGCGGCCACTTCCTCGGCGACCGCCGTGTTCTTCCGCCCGCCGAGCGACGCCGGGACCGCCTCCACGTCGACGAGGCGCGCGCGCTCGAGGCCGAGCTTCGCCTTCGCGCGCAGGATGCGCTCGACCGAGCGGTCGACCTCGTCCTTCGCGATCTCGCCGCGGTCGATCGCCGCGCGGATGCCGCGGAGCGCCGCTTCGGGGTCGGGCGGGTCGAGGACGACGTCGACGCCGGCGGCCACCGCCAGGCCCGCCGCGGCCTCGTCGCCGAAGCCCTTGCCGATCGCCTTCATCGACATCGAGTCCGTGAAGACGAGGCCGTCGAAGCCGAGCTCCTTCCGCAGCAGGCCGGTCAGGATCGGCCGGCTGAGCGTCGCCGGCCGGCCCGGCGTCGGGTCGAGCGCCGGCATCCGGATGTGCGTCGACATGACGGCGTCGATCCCCGCCGCGATCGTCGCCTTGAACGGCACGAGCTCGACCGCGTCGAGCGCCGCGCGCGGCTTGTCGACGACCGCGAGGTCGAGGTGCGTGTCGACGGCGGTGTCGCCGTGGCCGGGGAAGTGCTTGGCCGTCGAGAGCATTCCGCCCTTCTGGATGCCCTTCATGTAGGCGACGCCCATCTCCGCGACGAGGGCCGGGTCCTCGCCGAACGAGCGGACGTTGATGACGGGGTTGCGCGGGTTGTTGTTGACGTCGACCACCGGGTAGAAGAAGACGTGGACGCCGAGCGAGCGGCCCTCGCGGGCGGCCAGCTCGCCCGCGCGCTCGGCGAGGGCGGCGTCGCGGCTCGCGCCGAGCGCCATCGCGCGCGGCAGCCGCGTCGCCGAGTCGACGATGTAGCCCGCGCCGCCCTCGAAGTCGGCCGTGAACAGCAGCGGCAGCTTCGACGTGCGCTGCAGGTGGTTCAGCAGAACGGCCACGGCGAGCGGGTTCGCCTTCGTGGCGCGGCCGCCGGACGTGCCGTAGACGGGGTTGAGCAGAGCCGAGGGCAGCGGCTCCGCGCCGCCGAATACGTGGAAGCCGCCCACGCGGCCCTCGCGCACCAGCCGGTCGAGCTTCTCGTACGCGTCGCTGTCGACCGGCGTGTAGACGCCGTTCAGCCCGGGCACGACGAGCTGGCCGATCTTCTCGTCGAGCGTCAGGGAGGCGAGCGTCTTCTTCACCCACCGGTCGGCGGCGCGCCGCGCCGCGGCGGCCGCGCGCGCGTCGGGCTTCGCGGGAGACGGCCGAGGCGCCGTGGCGGGCGACGCGACGGGGGCGGGCGGGGCGGCCGAGGATCCGGCCGCGGCGAGCAGGAGGAGGGCGAGCGTTCGTCTCATCACGCCGCGATTCTAGACCCCGGCGGCCGGGCCGGTCCCCGGCGGGCTACGGCTCGAAGCGGAGCGTGCCGAAGCAGCGCGGCAGGTGGAAGTTGAGCGCGTCGACCGGCGACCACGAGGCCCAGTGCGGTTGCGAGGTGCGGTCGCCGCACTTGAAGAGGTTCGCGCGCCACTCCTGGCCGGCGAGGGGACCGATCGGCCCGACGCAGCCCTCGAGGACCGCGGTCGGCAGGAAGAACGCCATCTCCCACGCGAGCGGGGCGTCGATCTCCGGGTCGACGATCGCCGGCAGGGTGCCGCGGGTCCTGACCTGACGCCCCTCGTCCTCGCGCAGCCGGCGGAACGCGGCGAAGCCGTCCTTCGTCCGTCGCTCGTCGGTGACGTGCGAAAGGAGGGTCGCCCCGCCGCAGTTCATCTCGAGGTTCACGTAGCCGCGGCCGGCCTTCGGCTGGACGAAGATCTCGACGCAGCTGTCCTCGTAGACCGGATCCTGAAACGATCGGTGTACGCATCGTACATACCGGTCCTCGACACGGAAGATCCCGAGGAGGCCGGCGCTCGTGTAGGCCAGTCGAGCCTGCGTCCGCGGGCGGTGATCGCTGCTTTCCGGCCGAAATGAGGCGATCTCGGCGATCTGCGCCTCCGCCCAGCCCGGGTCGCCCCAGGCGTCGGAGACCGAGAGCCCCTCGGGAGCCCGGCGAACGGTCCAGGTCGGCATTCGGGAATCTTACATTTTCGCCAATGGCCAGCGACAGTTGATGCGGCGGAGCTCAACTGTGTTCTACTAGCGCGCACGTGGACAACGGAGATCGACCCCCTCGCCGCGCGGCGCGTCGTGCGCCGAAGCACCCCGTCACCGTGGCCGCCGAGGCGGAGCACGGAGGTGTCGCCGGGGAAGCCCTCAACCTCTCCGAGGGCGGCGCGTGCGTCGCGATCGACGACGCGATCTTCGACGTCGGGGACGAGCTGATCCTCTACCTGCACTTCAGCCAGAACCAGCGCCTCGTGCCGGCCACGGCCCGCGTCGTCTGGACGGCGCCCGCGAACGGCCACCGGACCCGCTGCGGGCTCGAGTGGACCCACCAGGGCCCGCAGCGGGACTGGATCGGCTGGCTGTCCGAGGCGTAGCCCCGGCTACTTCACCACGTTGCCGTCGGCGTCGATCGCGCGGATCTCGCCCAGGCCCAGCTCTCGCAGCCCCGGCTCGATCTTCGCGCGGTCGCCGGCGATGACCCACACGAGCTTGTCGGGCTGGACGGCGCTCGCCGCGGCCGTGACGTCCGCGGCGGAGACCGCGCGCACCTTCGCCGCGAAGCCGTCGTAGTAGCGGTCGTCGAAGCCGAAGCGGACGATCTCGGCGATCGAGCCGAGGACCGCGGCCGAGGTCTCCCACTGGCCGGGCAGGCTGAGCGTCATGTTGTCGCGGGCCGCCGCGAGCTCCTCGGGCGCCACCGGCTTCTCCCCGCGGATGCCCCGCAGCTCCTTCACCAGCTCCTGCACCGACTCCTTCGTCTTGTCCGTCTGCACCGGCGCGTAGGCGAGGAACGGGCGCGGGCCCTTCGCGTCCCAGAAGAGCGTGCCGGCGCCGTAGGACCAGTGCTTGTCCTCGCGCAGGTTCATGTTCACCCGCGAGGTGAACTGTCCGCCGAGCATCGTGTTCATCACCTGCTGGGCGATGTCCTGCGGGTTCGCCCGCGGAGACGCCGCGTGGCCGCAGAGGATCGTCGACTGCAGGGCGCCCGGCCGGTCGTAGACGTAGACGGCGTCCGTCGCCTTCGGCGTCACCGCGGTCACCGTCTTCTTCGGGGCCGCGCCCGGCTTCCAGGCGGCGAAGGCCGCCTCGAGCTTCGGGCGGATCTCGGCGAGCGTCGTGTCTCCGACGACGATGAGCGTCGCGTTGCCCGGCTTGAACCAGGCCTCGTGCCACCGCACGACGTCGTCACGGGTGATCTTCTCGACGGTCGCCGCGTAGCCCGAGCCGGTGAGCGGGACCGAGTACGCGTGGCCGGTCCCGTAGATGAACCGCGGCAGCACGCGCAGCGCCATGCCGAACGGCTGGGCGCCCTCCTGCTGGATGGCCGCGAGCTGCTGCCTCTTCAGCCGGTCGAGCTCCTTCTGCGGGAAGGAGGGGTTCAGGACGACGTCGGCGAAGATCGCGAGCGACGGATCGAGGTTCGCCTTGAGGGCCGAGAGCGTGACCGACGTCGAGTCGAGGTCGGAGCCCGTGCCGAGCTGGGCCCCGAGCCGCTGCAGCTCGTCGCTGATCTCGAGCGAGGCGCGCGTCTTCGTGCCCTCGTCGAGCATGTCGCCGGCGAGGCGGGCGGTGCCGGGCGCAGCCAGGTCGGCGGCGTAGCCGGCGTCGACGAGCAGGTTCATGCGGACGATCGGGATCTCGTGCCGCTCGGCCACGACGAGCTTCAGGCCGCTCGGGAGCGTGGCGCGCTGGAAGGCGGGCAGCCGGCCCTCGGGGGACGGCCCCGGCGTCGGCCGCGTCTTGCGGTCGGCCCCGCTCGGGCCCGCCGCGAGCTGCGGGAACGGGTGCACCTCGAGCGCGTAGACGCCGTCCGACAGCCAGCGCCGCGCGGCCGCCGCGAGCTCGGCCGGCGTCGCGGCCTGCACCCGCTGGAGCTGCGTGCGGTAGAAGTCCGGCCGGCCGCCCCAGACCTGGCTCTGCGCGAGGACGTCCGACTTGCCGCCGAACCCGCCGATCCGCTCCACGCCGCGCACGAAGCCGGCGAGCTGCTCCGTCTTCGCCCGCTCGACCTCCTCCGCGGTCGGGCCGTCCTTCAGCAGGCGCGCGATTTCCTCGTCGACCGCCTTCTCGACGGCCGCGAGGTCGCCGCCCGGCCGCGCGGTCGCCCGCACGACGAACGTGCTGCCGATCTCGGACGAGCCCTGGTAGGCCGCGACGTCGGTCGCGATCTGGTCCGTGTAGACGAGCCGCTTGTAGAGGCGCGAGCTCTTGCCGGAGGTCAGCACCCGCGCCACGAGCCGCAGCGCGTCGTCCTCGGGCGCGCCCCACTGCGGGGTGTTCCACACCTTGTAGATCCGCGACTGCGGCACGCGGTCCTGCAGGGTCTGGCGGTGCTCGCCCGCGCGCGGGGCGATCCACGCGTCGTGCTTCGCGATCGGCGGCCCCGGCGGGATGTCGCCGAAGAACTTCTCGACCCGCGCCCTCACGTCTTCGGCCTTCACGTCGCCCGCAACGACGACCACCGCGTTCTGCGGGCCGTAGTAGGTCTTGAACCACTCCTTCACGTCGTCGAGCGACGCGGCGTTGAGGTCCTCCATCGACCCGATGACCGTCCACGAGTACGGGTGGCCCTTCGGGTAGACGGCCGTCTGGATGAGCTCGTCGACCTGGCCGTAGGGCTCGTTCTCGCCCTGCCGCTTCTCGTTCTGCACGACGCCGCGCTGCTCGTCGAGCTTCGCCTGGGTGATCGCGCCCACGAGGTGGCCCATCCGGTCCGACTCCATCCACAGCACGGTGTCGAGGGCGCTCACCGGCACGTTCTGGAAGTAGTTGGTGCGGTCCTCGTTCGTCGTACCGTTGAGGTCCGTCGCGCCGATCTTCTCGAGGACCTTGAAGTAGTCGTCGTTGAAGTTCTCGGAGCCGTTGAACATCAGGTGCTCGAAGAGGTGGGCGAAGCCCGTCTTGCCCGCCTTCTCGTTCTTCGAGCCGACGTGGTACCAGACGTTCACCGCCGCGATCGGGGCCTTGTGGTCCTCGTGGACGATGAGCGTGAGGCCGTTCGACAGGACGTACTTCTGGAAGGCGATCTCCGGGATCGCGAGCTCCGCCGCGGCCGGGAAGGTCATGCCCAGCAGGGCGATCGCCGCGGCGAGAAGGGATTTCGGCCGCATGGGGCACCTCTTAGGGTTGAGAGTGATCTTCGTTTCGGCGACCGGCATTCTAGCCCCCGGCCGACAGCCGCGGCGCCGCCTTCAATATTTTGGACGCCACCACCTGAGGTCAGATCTTGAACCGTGCCCTGCTCGACGAGGCACGATTCAAGATCTGACCCCGGCCCGAGGCGCGTGATACTTTCGGCGCGGCTCCGTACATACAGGCGGCATGGGCGGCGTGCGCATCCTCGACTGGCTCTCTCCGGCGGCGGCGGTCGACGCGGTCGACTGGGACGAGGTCTTCCGCGCGGAGCTGCCGCGCGTCCTCGGCTACTTCCGCTACCGCGGCTTCGACCGCGGGACCGCCGAGGACCTGACGTCGGCCACGTTCGAGAAGGCCTGGCGGGCGCGCGACCGCTACCGTCGCGACCGCGCCGCTGTCGCGACCTGGCTCGCGTCGATCGCCCGCAACACGGCGATCGACCACCTGCGGCGGCCGAAGCTCGACGTCCCGCTCGACGAGCGGACGGACGTGCCGCACGAGTCGACGCCGGAGGCCGAGGCCCTGCGCGATTCCGACGGGCGTCGGCTGGCCGGGCTCCTGGCCGAGCTGCCGGAGCGAGAGCGCGAGCTCGTCGCCCTCAAGTACGGGGCCGGCGCCACCAACCGTGCCATCGCCCGGCTCACCGGCCTCGGTGAGTCGAACGTGGGGACCATCCTGCACCGCACGATCGCCGCGCTGCGCGAGCGGTGGCCCGAGACCGAAGGAGGACGACGGTGAGTGACGATTTCATGTCCACGCTGGGCGAGGATCCGCGGCCGGAGTTCGAGCGGGAGCTGCGGGGCCGCCTGCGGGCGATCGACGCGGAGCGCGCGGAGGCGGATCTTCCACGCCCGCGCCGGCTCGTGCCCGCGTTCGCCGGAGCGGCCGCCGTGTTCCTCGTGGCCTTCACCTTCACGTTCGAGCCCGTGCGCGCCGCCGCCCGCGAGTTCCTCGACCTCTTCCGTGTGCAGCGCTTCGCCGCGGTGAAGGTGGACCCGGAGAGGGTCGCCGCGCTCCAGAAGTCGGGCCTCGACCTCAGGAGCCTGGTCGGCGGCCAGGTCGAGGTCGTGGTGAAGCCGACCGAGCCCGTGGCGGTGAACAGCCCCGAGGCGGGCGCCGTCGAGGCGGGGATCACCGCGCGCCAGCCGGCGTCGCTGCCGCCGGGCTACGCGCTCGCCGGCGCGTCCGTCGGACGGCCCGGCGAGTTCCGCGTGAGGCTCGACGCGGCGAAGCTCCGCTCGCTCGCCGAGATCGCCGGCGCCGACGAGATCGAGGTCCCGGACCACTGGACCGGCGCGACGATGGACGTGCAGGTGCCGCCCGTGCTCGTCACGCGCTACGCGAAGGCGGGCGAGACGGGCCCCGGCTACGTCCTCCTCCAGGCGCGCCGCCCCGAGATCGAGCTGCCGGAGGGCGTCGACCTCGCGACGCTCGGCCGGCTCGCTCTCCGCGTCGGCGGCATGAGCGCCGAGGAGGCGCTCGCCTTCTCGCAGCGCGTCGACTGGCGCAGCACGCTGCTCGTGCCGGTGCCGATGGCCCGGGCCAACTACCGCGAGGTCGAGGTGCGCGGCCGCTCGGCGCTGCTCGTCACCTCGCAGCCCCCGGCGACGGCGCCGGCGACGGACGGCGGGAAGCGCGCCCGCTGGAGCTCGCTCCTCCTGTGGTCGGAGGGCGGCGCCGTCTACGCGCTCCAGGGGCCGGGCGGCGGCCTCGAGATCCTCGACATGGCCCAGTCGCTCCAGTAGGGCGCCATGGCCGAGCCCGCCCTCGAGGTCCGCGCGCTGCGCAAGGACTTCGGCTCGAAGACGGCCGTCCGGGACCTCACCCTGTCCGTGCCGAGGGGTGAGGTCTTCGGCTTTCTCGGGCCGAACGGCGCAGGAAAGACGACCTCGATCAAGATGCTGCTCGGCCTCGCGCGCCCGACCTCCGGCGGGGGCCGCCTCCTCGGCGAGCCCCTCGGCGGCGTGCGCGCGCGCGCGCGCGTCGGCTACCTGCCCGAGCACTTCGCGTTCCACGAGTGGCTGACCGGCCGCGAGCTGCTGCGTTTCCACGGCCGCCTCCTCGGCCTCGGCGGCGCCGCGCTGGAGACGCGCATCGACGCGCTCCTCGCACGGGTCGAGCTGTCGTCGGCCGCAGACCGGTGCCTCCGGGAGTACAGCAAGGGCATGCGGCAGCGCACCGGGCTCGCGCAGGCGCTCCTCGGCCGGCCGGAGATCGTCTTTCTCGACGAGCCGACCTCCGGGCTCGACCCGCTCGGCCGCCGCCTCGTGCGCGACGTGATCCGCGAGCTTCGCTCCGAGGGCACCGCCGTCTTCCTGAACTCGCACCTCCTCGGCGAAGTCGAGGTCACCTGCGACCGCGTCGCGTTCGTGAAGGCCGGGCACGTCGTGCGCGAGCTGGCCCTCGGCGACTCCGAGCGGGAGCTCGTCGTCGAGCTGCGGCTCGACCGGCCCGCGGCCCCGCTCGTCGCCGGCCTCGCGGGCTTCGGCCGGGACGTGACGGCCGAGGGCGACCAGGCGAGCCTGCGCGTCGACGACGAGTCCCGCCTGCCCGAGCTCAGCCGCTGGCTCGCGGCCCAGGGCATCGGCCTCTACCGCCTCGCGGCGCGCCGCTCGTCGCTCGAGGAGGTGTTCCTGGAGGTGATGGGGTGAGGGGCGTCCTCGTCGTGGCCCATCTCACCCTCGCCGAGGCCCGCCGCCGGCGCGTCCTGGCGGCGGCGGTGGCTCTCGGGCTGGCGTTCGTCGCCGTGTTCGCGATCGGCCTTCACTTCATCGCGCGGGACCTCGGGCGCGGCGGGACGTCGGGGCCCACGCGGCTCGTCGCGCTCGCCGCGGTGACGATCGCCGCTCTCTACGCGGCCAACTTCCTCGTGGTGATGACCTCCGTCCTCGTCACGATCGACACCCTCTCGGGAGAGATCGGCTCGGGGGTCATCGAGGCGCTGTGCACGAAGCCGCGGTCGCGGGCGACGATCGTCCTCGGGAAGTGGCTCGGCTGCCTCGCCCTCCTCGCCGTCTACGCGACGGTGCTGTGCGGCGGCATCCTGCTCGTGGCGCGGTTCGTCGGCGGGTTCGTGCCGCCGCACGCCGGCCGCGGCGCCCTCCTCATCCTGTTCGAGGGCGCGGTGCTCCTGACCCTGGCCCTGGCCGGCGGCACGCGCCTGTCGACGCTCGCGAACGGCGTCACCGTCTTCGGCCTGTTCGGCCTCGCCTTCGTCGGCGGCTGGGTGGAGCAGATCGGGACCTACGCCGGGAACCCTTCGGCCCGCTACATCGGCATCGCCACGAGCCTCCTCGTGCCGAGCGAGTCGCTCTGGCAGCTCGCCTCGTACCACATGCAGCCGACCCTCGTCCGCGACCTCGGCTTCAACCCGTTCGTGCCGGTCTCGGTGCCGAGCCCGGCGATGGTCGCCTGGGCCGGCCTGCACGTGGCGGCGATGCTGGCCTTGGCCGTGTGGTCGTTCTCGCGGCGGGACCTGTAGCGGGGTCAGAAGCGGGGTCAGATCTTGAATCGTGCCTCGTCTGGCCGTGCACGATTCAAGATCTGACCCCAGCCGTGAGCCCAGCCGTCAGGCTCGGCTCGCCCGGACTTCCTCGTACATCGCGAGGACGTTCCCGGTCGGCGTGCGGGCCTGGATGTTGTGGACGGTGTTGAAGACGAAGCCGCCGCCCGCGCCGAGGACGCGGACGCGCTCGCGAACCTCGGCCCGCACCTCGTCGACCGTGCCGAACGGGAGCGTCTTCTGCGTGTCGACGCCCCCGCCCCAGAAGACGAGGCGCTCGCCGTACTTCGCCTTCAGCGCGGCGGCGTCCATGCCGGCGGCCGAGCACTGCACGGGGTTCAGGATGTCGAGGCCCATGTCGACGAAGTCGTCGAGGAGCGGGGCGACCGCGCCGCACGAGTGGTAGAAGATCTTCCACGGCGTGTGCGCGTGGACCCACGCGTTGAGCGTCGCGAAGAGCGGCTTCCACAGCTTGCGGAAGAGGGCGGGCGAGCACAGTGGCCGCTGCTGGCCGCCGAAGTCGGTGCCGCTCATGACGAGCACCTCGATGCGG
>WBZP01001501.1_pt1 | contig 28454 bp, 31 predicted proteins | sample 5204301 | NCBI WGS metagenome assembly WBZP01 (sample SAMN12412401, study PRJNA552823) | activated sludge metagenome | isolation source: activated sludge from nitrification reactor of wastewater treatment plant... | place: USA: Pennsylvania | collected 2017 | reverse complement strand
GTAGTTAGATACTTCCATTTATTTTGCAAGAATTGAGACTAATATTGATATGCTTCCTCCCATAAGAAAGTAGAGCATAATTCTCTGATAGGACTTAATCTTTTCAATCCAATCAGTACCCTGGTCCTCTTCTGTTGCGAAGAGTTTTACGGTATCTGTATCTACTTTTACAAGATTTTGCAGATCAAGCTGACTTGCTCCTAGTGGAGAGTTTAACTCAGTCCATATCCTTGAAAAGATCTTATTTCTTTCACGAAAATGCTTTTGGTGTGTATCACTTGCTTTTTGAAGAGATGTAAGTTCGCTTGAATAGAGCTGATGAACTAGAAAGATTCCCCATAGGATTCCAGAGAGTAAAAATCCTTCGCCTGCAACAAAAAATGATTTCTCTACTACAGATATCGCAGTAAATCCAAAGCCGGCTATGACCCCAATTACAGTAACGATTTGATAGGTAAAATCTATGAGCTTAAAGTAAACCCCGATTTTCTGTTCACCGTATTCTCTAGAAACTTTTGTCTGTAGTTCAAAATGACCCGAACCAAGTTCTTTATAAAATTTCTCGAGATCATTTTTTTCCAAGAAAATGCGTTTACTCATAGATGTTTGTGTTGGTGAGCAGAGACGGGATAGGATAGATTATTCCTTATTTCGCTCAAACACCGCTGCAGTTTCGCTCGTGTAGAGCTTGGAGAAAGAGTCGGATTTCTCGAACTGGGCGCGGTCGTATTCGGGATTCACGACGAGGTAGCGGACGCCCGTGGTGCGATAGCATTCCTCGCCGAACGTGGTGTTCGGGGTCGATATCATGGCGAGGGTGCAACGCTCACGGCGGTTGCCGCCTTCTTCGTAGCGGCCAAAGAGCCCGCGCGAGAGCGGGTAGCCATAATCGCGGTGGAAAAAGAGCTTCATCCATGCATCGGCGGAGAGGTAGTTGTGGTCCTTCAATATCATCTCGCCGCCAGTGTGCTTGGCGAGGTATTCGGTTGCGGCGAATGTCTGAACGAGTTCGCGTGATCGGTCTTTCCAGGTGAGCGAGCTCGCATTGTCGAATGAACCGGAACCGATGAGGAAGACAGCGATAGCGGCGAACGTGATGGTACGAAAGAGCACGGGGAGCGCCTGGCGCTCCCAGAGCGAGGCGGCGAGCCAAGCGAGGGCGAAGGCTGCGGCGAGCGCGGTCGGATAGGCGAGGTAGCTCCCGATCCGGCTCGATGGGATATCGAGGAGGAGGAGATGCGGATACATCGCCATGACGAGGAGTATGCCGCCCCAGCCGAGTACGAATGCGCCCTCTACCGGTCGGCGGCGGAGGGCAAACGCAGCGATGGTGAGGCCAAAGAGTCCGAGCGCGACTTTGCCCATGCCGATGGAGTTCGAGACTTGGAAGAAAGACAGGCCGGTACGCGTCGTTTTCGTCGGGGTGCCGATGGCGGAATCGATCGCCGCCGTGTCGAGATAGGTCGGGAGCGCGACGAGACCCATGAAGAGTCCGGCGAGGAGGAGGAATGACAGAACAGTCGGAGAGAAAGCGAGACGGAGCCAATCGCGAAGGAAGTCTCGCTTGGCGATCATGAGACCGAGCGCGGTGATGGCGAGCGTGCCGGCGAGGACGAAGGCGAGGACCAAGGTTGAGAGGTGATGGGTATACGCCAGGATGAACGCGAAGAAGAGCCCGAACGTGATGAAAACAGCGCGTCGTTCGGCGAGGCCGCGATAGAAGAGGAGGAGGACGGCCGGGATGAAGAGATTACCGAAGATATTGCCCACCACGCCGCCGGTCACGAATTTCGCCTGGGGCGAAGCGAGGGCGAAGAGCGGTCCCAGGATGAGGAGCGCGAAGAGCGCGACAAACTCGGGACGGATATCTTGCTTGAACGGCTCGGCGATCCGGAACGCGAGCGCGACGACGACGAGGACAGAGAGGAGGTTGATGACATGGAGGAAGAGAATCGGGAACGCACTCGTGAAATTCAGTCCAGAGAGTTCGGAGAGGAACGCGAGCGGTAGATGCTCGCCGATGATGAAATCAGCGATGCTGCGTGGTGGGGCGACGGTCGCGATGCCGGTCGCCGGATCGACGACAATCTCAATCTTTTCATATTTCGGGAGGGCTTCGGTGTCGCGGATCATCTCGGCCCAGTAGACATGATGGCCGAGATCAGTCGCGGTGGGGAGGATGTTCGGCGCGAGATAGATGGTCCTGATGAAAAGTGTCAGTGCAAAGAGGACGAAGAAAATACGGAGACCGTTTTGCGAGAAACGCGGTACGGACGCGGAACTCTTTCCGGCGAGAGGCTTTTTCGCCCAAAGTACGGCTGTGCCGATGAGAGTAAGAAAGAGGAGCGAACCGCCAATGTATGGGACCGAGAGCGGGAGTCCGACTCGGCCGAGGATGAGCATGATGAGATCGATCGCCGCGAGGCTCGTGATAAAACCGAAGACGATCTCTTCTAACCCAGAGAACGTGCGACTGAAAAAAGCGCGCCACCAGACGAAGCCGGGGACGAAGAAGGCACCGATGAGGGCGAGGAGAAATCCAGCGGTATGGAGGAGCGCGTCCATAATGTTAGTGAGGGTTCGTTACGCTTTTCACGAAGTCTTCGAGGAGTGCGACATAGCGTCGACTGATGATTGACCAATGGAAGTGTTCCTCAGTATAGCGAGCCGAGGTTTCACCGAAGGCGAAACGTCTTGTTTCATCTGCCAGGAGCCAAGTGATCTTTTCGACATAGTCAGTGGCATTGCCGGGTTCAGCGAAGAGCCCATTTTTCCCATCCGCGACTGCTTCCTGGAGACCCTCGAGTCGTGAGACGACGATGGGTAATCGAGAGACACTCGCTTCGAGGACCGAGATACCGAAGCCCTCCATGGTTCCTGGGACGGGGATATTGGGTGCGACGGCGACATCGGCGGTATGGAGGAGAAGCTGCACATCCCTAGGGGGGAGATTGGTGAGGAGGATAACTCGTTCGGATAGTCCGAGTTCCTCGACGGCATTGACACAGCGTGGGAAAAAGCTCTGGTCGCCGGGGAGGCCTTTTTTGGCGACACCACCAGCCGCGACAAAGAGTACGTTTTCGGGGAGTTTCGGTACGACCTGCCGGATGAACCATTCGACCCCTTTGTGTTCGACGAATCGGCCGAGGCGGAGGATGATGCGTCGCCCAGTGAGGTCTCTTCCGAGGAGTTGACCGAGGGCTTGGCGCGTATAACCTTCACTGTCTACAAACAGATCCGGATCGATGCCGTTGGGGATGATGAAACTTCGTTCGGCCGAGAGTCCGACCGAGAGCGCGACACGTTTGGTCTCTTGACTGACACAGATCACGCCATCGAGCGAACGGAGCGCCGGGAGATTGATCCGTCCATAGACCCGAGCGAGGAGTCCAGGTTTTTTCGCGAATGTCAGATCCAAACCGTGAAGCACGGAGACCACGGCTTTCCTGGAATTGAAGTATTTCGCGACGGCACCGATCGGGGCCAGGACGCCATCACCGAGAAGGAGGACATCGTGGTGCGGTAAAAGCCAGAGGATACGAAGAAACGCCCACGGGAGGAAGACGGGTAAGAAAGACTTCCCGCGCCGATTGATGATGATGGTCAATTCGCACTGATCTCCGAGAAAACGGGCGAGATCAGCGTTCTGCTGCTCGATCCCACCGATCGTCGGTGGGAAAGCGCGTGAGACGAAAAGGATTCGCATAGAACATGGAGCATAGAACATGGAACAAACAACCCAAGACCCTCTGAAGTGGCTACTTGCCTTGCGGGTGCATGTCGTGTGTTCGATGCTTTAGGATTTCTGATACTTGTCTTTCTTGGTGATGTAGAGCAGGTCCTCAATCAGTTTTCGATTGGATTTGATCATGTCAGCGATGAAGGCGAAGACGAGGAGCTGCATGCCGATGAGGGAGGTGACGCTACTGAAGAGGAGGTAATTGAGATATGGCGTGACCTTGAAGCCATGCGAGAAGTACTGAAAGAGAAAAACAGCGAATGAAAGTAGGGCGAGCGCGATGAGGATGAGTCCGGGGATGCCGAAGAACTTCATCGGCCGGACATCGCGGACAGCTTTGACGATGATGCGGGCACTATTGTTCACGAAACTGTAGACGCTTTTGACGATCTTGGATTTGCGATCAGCGAAATAAGTGACCTGGACCGGGACCCAGAGGACACGCAGGTTCTTGCCGATCGCGTCGATGATGGTTTCCTGGGTATAGGTGAAGCCAGTCGGATTGTTCAGGCGAAGCAGGGTCTCGCGGCTGTGGGCACGGAAGCCACAGGTGAGGTCAGTCGTCTCTACGTTGAGGAAAGAGCCGACGAGTGAAGCACCGAGACGATTGAAGAAGTCCTTCAGCCAAGGGATATTTTTGGCGCTCGACTCGGAGAAACGATCACCGATGACCATGTCAGCCTGGTTCCCGAGTACCGGATCGATAAGCTTTTGGATCTCTCGCGCATCGAATTGTCCATCAGCATCGATGTTCACCATGATATCCGCGCCTGCCTTGAGGGCATTTTCACTCGCGGTCGCGAACATGACGCCGAGCCGGCGGTTGATGCCATGCCGCAGGACAAAATCCGCGCCAGCTTCTTTGGCGACGTCGGCGGTCCGATCAGACGATCCATCATCGACTACTTGAATCAGCACCTCATCGATGCCGCGGTAACTGCGCGGCATATTCTGAATCGTCTTGCCGATGACGGTTTCCTCGTTATAGGCGGGGATATTGATGATGAGACGCATAGTTATTTCTTATGAATCAGGAGCTTCGGATCAAAGCATTGCCATTTGCATTTCTCTTTCGCGCCTTCGAGTCCGGTCTTCACGAGGTCGCTCTGGCACTGGCGCAAGACTTCTTCGCAAACCTTTTTCCGATCAGAAAAGTACGCTGTATTGATACTGTATCCCATGAATGGGAGCACGAAGGAGATGATGACAGCGACGCCTGCGAGCCAGATGACGAGTCGGATGAGACCGAAAATCATAGATCACGAAGCATAAATCATTGAGCATGAAACATGAGACACGAAACAATAATCTTTCTCAAATGTACGCTGTTCCATGGTTATCTGTTTTTTGATCAGCGGCCGATGCCATGATAGCGGACGCCGTACTTGGCGAAATCGGCTTTGCTGAACGCGTTCTTGCCGTCGATGAAGACTTTGACTCCGTATTTTTTCAAGAGTTCGGGCGTTACGCCATCGCGGAATTCGCGGTGGTCGGTCGCCAGGATGACTGCCGTTGATTTCTTCAGGAAGCCAGCCAGTGTTTTCTCGGTCGAGTGGGCCGGGACATGCGGGTCATGGGTGATAACGGTGGCCTTATGTCTCTTCAGGGCCTGGATGATTTTCAAGGCCGGGGATTCACGCAGGTCATCGATATTGGCTTTGTAGGCAACCCCGAGGACGCCGACGGTCGTACCATTGAGGGCAAGTTTCTCATCGTTGAGAGCATCCTGGAGGAGTTCGACCGCATAGGCTGGCATGCTGTTGTTGATCTCGCGGGCAATTTTGAGGAAGCGGTGATCAAAGCCGGACTGTTTGGCGCGTTCGATGAGATAGTAGGGATCGACGGGGATACAGTGGCCACCGACGCCGCAGGACGGGTAATGAGCCATGAAGGCAAAGGGTTTGGTCGCCGCACCGTCGATGACATCTCGCGTATCGATCCCGAGCACGTCAAACGATTTTGCAAGCTCATTGACAAAGGCGATATTGATATCGCGGAATGAGTTCTCCACGATCTTTACCGCTTCGGCTTCACGGATCGACTTCATCGGACGAATTTCTCCGTCGACGATCGATTGGTAGAAGTCGAGGGCGAGGGTGAGACCCTTGGCATCAAATGAACCGACGACACGCGGGATATTGGTCACGTTCCATGTGGCATCACCGGGATTGATGCGCTCCGGGCAGTGGGCGAGGTAGACGTCGCGGCCGACTTTCTTGCCGTGTTCCTCAAAGATCGGCCTTACGATTTCTTCGGAGACGCCCGGATTGACGGTTGATTCGAGGACAACGAGGGCACCCTTTTTCGCATGGCGCGCGACGAGCTCCGAGGCACTGATGACGGGGGTGAGGTCTGGGTAGAACGATTCATCGACCGGAGTCGGCACGCAGATGAGAAAGATATCGGCCTGGCGGAGCTCTTTCTCATCGGCCGTCGGCCGGATCTTGAAGCGGCTGATGTTTTCTCGGAGGTAGGGATCTTCGATCGGGGAAATGCCTTTTTTGAGGAGAGCGATTTTTTCCTTGTGCGTATCAAAACCGATCACGTCATAACCACGTTCACTCGCACGCAAGGCGAGCGGGAGACCAACATAGCCAAGACCAATGACGGCGACTGTCTGAGGTTTCGTTGTGGACATAGGAGAAATGAGACGGATAACAATGCTTCCACTCTACGGAAAAATGGCTTGTTTGACAAGCTGGGGAGTGCTCGTCCTGACTCTTGCCAAAAATGTAAAAAGGTGCTAGAATAGCATGTCCGGTGAATTCTCATCGGTATCAACCGCGGGAGGTTTTTATGTCCAAGTTCCTTATCATCCTGGTTCTTGTGGTGTTTTGTTCTGCCACCGCTTTGGCGGACGAGCGGAAACACAAGAATCGAGCTAGCCATCGCTCGGCGGCTCCTACCGTACAACCCGTACAACATCCATACCCAAAGCGAGGTGGTGTTGCCGCCTGGCAAATATTGGGTAAAACAAACTCTGCCCACGGGCAGAACTCTCCTTACCGGAGAGAATGCGAGAGTATGTACACCGGAGGATCCGGGTATGCGGTTGTCTACAGCTGCCGCCACCGGTAAGCTGCTCTGCATCCCACCCCCGCTGCAATGCATTTGCAGCGGGGGTATTTCTTTGTCTTTCAGATGACGAAAGGCTAAGATGACATTAGGTTAAGCGAATATTGAATTATGTTTCTCACTGACCCTATTTTCCGAGCGATCGAACGGGCGACTGAGCTCCATCATGGTCAGACACGCCGAGTGACGGGTGTACCGTATATCGTTCATCCGTATGCGGTCGGGTTTCTCTTGGCGCACTTCACTGATGATGAAGCGATCATCATCGCGGGCCTCCTGCACGATGTCCTCGAAGACGTACCGGGCTATACGCGGGAAATGCTCGAAGTCGAGTTCGGTCCGACCGTGGCCGCGCTCGTTTTAGAAGTGACCGAAGACAATGCGATTTATGGCGAGCACCCGGAACTGTCGCATGCCGATCGGGTCCGATTGAAGAAACAGGATTATCTCGATCGACTCGCCGATGATTCCATCGGTGCCCTCATGATCGCCGCGGCCGACAAGATCTGCAATCTGCGTTCATTTCTCCAAGAATACCCACGACTTGGACCGGACAAATTCTGGTCCGAATGGCGTCGCAGTGTGCCGCTGGCGGCATCTGAACATCAAGGGGCGGCCGAACGGTACTTCCATTTCATGCACGCATTCAATCAGATCATCCAAGCAACACTGAAACACCCATTGGCGGATGAACTGGACCGGCTAACCCAATTAGCGGCACAGATGATCCGTGAGACAGACAAACGAGTATGAGAATCGGTGTCAATGCGAATTTTTTTCAGAAACCGTCGACGGGCATCGGTGTGGTGACGAGCGAGTTCATGCGTGCGCTCGCACTGACGGCCGAGGGCCGATCACATGAGTGGACCTGGTATTACGAAGGCGATGTCCCGGCGGGGGAGTGGCCAGTCAATTGGCGTTTCAAGCGGGTGACGACGTGGTGGTCGCGTGACGATGTTCCGCATCGCTATCTCTGGGAGCGTTTTGCTGTGCCACGGGCTGTCATCCGAGACCACTGCGACGTTTTTTTTAGCCTGTACCAATCGGCGACTCGTTTGCCCGATACCATCCAGCATGTGATGCTTGTCCACGACCTCATCCCGAGACACTTTCCAGAATATCTCGGCAATTGGCGCCAGCGATTTTATTATCACTCGATCGAGTCGGCGATTCAGGCAGCGGATCGTATCATCACCCCATCAGGGGTCACCGCTACCGATGTGCAGTCACTCCTTGCGGTTCCGTCAGCGAGACTCTCGGTGGTTCCACTCGGTATCGCGAAAGCGTTTCAGACACCGCTCTCATCGGTAGATCGGGATGCAGTCCTCAAACGGTACGGGCTGGAGTCAGGGTATCTCTACCATGGTGGCGGATTGGAGCTTCGCAAAAATACCGCTATGCTCCTCCGAGCTTATGCGAAGGCGGTTCATGCATCTGAATCTGTGGGACTGCCGCTACTTGTGATTAGCGGCCGGGTATATGCTGAGTCGAATCCCTTGGCGACGCCGGTCCGCACCCTGGTTCGCGAACTTGGTCTCGAGGACCATGTTCGTCTCCTTGGCTGGGTTCCGGAGGCTGATCTTCCGGCCCTGTATCAGGGTGCACTAGCATTTGTGTACCCGTCGTTGTATGAGGGCTTTGGCCTGCCGGTGCTTGAAGCCTTTGCTTCCGGGACGCCGGTTATCTCGACGATTGCTGGTTCGCTCGCTTGTCTCGTAGACGATGCGGCACTCATCATTAATCCAGACGATGATGATACATTGGTGAAAGCCCTCCTCTCGATCGTAACTGACGCTCACCTCCGCGACCAATTGATCGCGCGGGGGAGGATGCGTGCGGCTGGCTATGACTGGTCACGTTTCACTCAGGCGGCGGTCTCTCATTTGTTACAATACTGAGAGCTATGGATAGGTGGTTGAAGCAGTATCGTTTTTGGTTGGCTGACCCCCGAATTGTTTTCGGTGTCGTCGGTTTCAGCATTGGTTGTCTCGGTCTCTTGCTCATGTTGACAGATAGCCTTCCATTCGGCGGCGTTAATCTCGCCTTCTTCACCATGCTCACGTTCCTCGTCGCCTTGTATCGGCCAAATTGGGTCTTTCTCACTCTAGTTGCCACTCTCCCGTTCGAGACGATTCACTTGCTCCCGGAGACGGCCAGTTTCTCGCTTCGGCCGTACCAATGGCTCTTTATGATCGTCTCGCTTGCACTGGCCATTCGGATACTGACGAGGCGGACGACTGGATTACTCTTCCGTTTTGAATGGTTGGATTTCTGGCTTGCCTTGGTCCCGATCGGAGCACTGATTTCCGGTGGCCTGTTTGGCGGAGTGGGGGTACACCATGCGGTGATCGTTGTTTCTTTCTATGCTCTGTACCTGTTGGGCCGGATATTCCTCCGGACCTCAGGAGATGTCAGTGTCGCCACGGTGGTGTTGTCAGCCTCGGGTCTCGTATCGCTTGGCTACGGCATCGCTCAAAATATCGCCTTCGAACAAGGGAAAATACTCGGTGCTGTTATGCCGGGGCGGCCAAATGGGACCTTTGCTGAGCCAGATTGGCTGGGACTCTTTGCGGTTATCATATTTTTCTTTTTTCTGTCTCACCTCGAAGAGTCTCTGCGGGATGAAAGAGGGGTCACGATAGCTCGCTTGAGTCGGATCGGCTGGCTTATGGTACCACTTACTTTAGTCTTGGTGACGATTATCCTTACGGTGAGCCGGAGTGCCTGGCTTGCAGCGTGCCTGGCGCTGGTCGTCTGGGTGAGCGCGACCCTCATCGCTGGTGGAAAGACAGTGTGGCGATCGGTGCTTCAGAGTATTCAAGTACTCGTTATTACCTTTGTCCTCGCCCTCCTCATCATCATCGACATCCCACTGACTCGTTTTGACCTTCTCAATCGAGCGGGGAGCACGGCCACTGGGTTACAAGAAATTACCGTTGCTTGCCCTAGGGTAACCGATCTCCCTACTGAGATCGCGAGCATAGATGAACTCGGTGCTTTCGGTTGTTACCATATCAACCTAGAAGAACGTGAGACGCTCGCAGCACGTGGACAATCGATTCAGACGGTCTATCGTCCTGATCCCAATGTTGTGATTCGAAGCAACATCTATGCGCGATCGTGGGAAGAAATGAAGCAGCATCCCGTGTTTGGTATCGGTTGGGGGAATATCGGAACCGTTCTCGGCCGGGATCAAAATGGTGCCGCCTACAATGCGAGTAATCTCTGGTTCGAAGTCTGGTTGGGGGCAGGCCTCATGGGCTTGATTGGACTCATCGGAGCATGTGGTGTAATCGTATGGCGAGCTGGGCGCGTTCTCCTCATCAGTCCGTCTGATCGGTGGGTGGCACGAGCAAAGAATGGATCCGTAGGTACACGGGCTGCATTGGGACTCTCACTCCTGACTAGTGTCTTCGTCTTCAATCTCTTCAATGCTGGTCTTTTAATTGGTTTCGTTTGGATTGGCTTTGCGTGTTTTCCAGCCTTTTCCAGAGAGCAATGAACGATGCATATATGAACACTAAACGTCCATTGACGGTCGGGATCGATATTCGACTTATCGGCCAAGGGCGGACAGGGGATGAAGTCGTGTTTTTCCAATTGGTGCGTGAGCTCATCCGGCGTCGGGATCCGAACATCCGTTATCAGCTCTTCACCGCCGAACGAGACACGGACCGACTGGCCGCACTCCGGCTCAAGCTCGAAGCATTGGGTCGCGCGGATATCGAGATCGTTCCACTCACAGCGAGGAATCGGTTTGTCTGGAACGGTTTGATCCTGCCCTGGCGACTTTTCCGTCATCCGGTGGATGTTTTCCATACGCAGTACATCCTCCCGCTCTTTCTGCCGCGACGATTGAAAGTCGTGACACATATCCATGACGTTTCCTTTCGGGTTCATCCGGAGTGGATTGGGGTGCTCGACCGGTTTTTCCTCTCCCTCTTCATGCCCCGGACCTTCACCCGTTCGGATCGGTTGATCGTTCCGTCAGAGTTTACTCGGTCTGAAATGCTAGCGCACTGGAACATTGCAGCAGAACGGATCATTGTTATCGAGAACGCGGCGGCGGAGGAGTGGTTTCAACCGCAGCATCTCGCTGAGACTGAAGCTGTATTGGTCCAGTATGGACTGACACGTGGGCAATACTTCATCTCTTCAGGGACACTGCAACCAAGAAAAAATATCCCCTTCCTCATTGCCGCTTTTACGCGAGCCGTCGAGGAAAAGGGGATGATGTTCCCGCTGGTCCTGACCGGCAATCCGGCGGGGCACAATGTCGATCAACGCCTGAGAGACACGCGTACCCATACCAAGACCAAGATCATCTATACAGGCTATGTGTCGGATACCGAACTCCGAGCCCTCGTTGGTGGTGCCAGAGCATATATTTTCCCGTCGCTTTATGAAGGTTTCGGTATCCCGATCGAGGAGGCCATCGCTCTAGGAACACCGGTTCTCGCTTCCGATATCCCGGTCTTTCGAGAAGTCGGGCGTGATCGGGTACACTATTTCGACCCATGCGCGCTTGCTCCACTCGTTGACACTCTGTATACTTTCTCTATTGGTCTTGGGGGTGCCGAACCTCGTGGCAAGGACCCGCTTCCTCCCGAACAACGGTCGTATACATGGCCGAAAAGTGCCGCCAAACTCGCACAACTCTACTTGGCCTTGACCGAGCCATCTCGTTAATCTGTAACACTGTCTCATGGTTTCTTCATCAATCGACTCCTCGCTTCCGGTTTCAAAGAAGAAGCGGGCTGTCCGAATTATTCTGTTTTTTGTCGTACTGGGGCTTATTGCCGGAGGAGTGTTTGCGATTAAGGCCGGCTTTATTTTCAATAAGATTTCCATGGGCAAAGATGGGGTTTTCAAGAACTTGGTGAAGTCCTTGCCAGGAACAAAGGATGAACTCAAGGGTGAAGCTGAGGGGAAAATAAACATTCTCCTTCTCGGGATGCGCGGCGAAAATGTCCCGGGGGGTGGATTGCTCGCGGACACCATCATGGTGCTCTCGTTCCATCCGAAAGACGAAAAGAAAGAGGGTGGTGATACGGCCAGAGCGTCGCTCGTTTCTATCCCGCGTGATCTGTATGTGAAGGTTCCGGGACGAGATGAACAGCGCAAGATCAACGCCGTCTATGCCCTCGGCGAGGAGCGTGGCAAGGGCGGTGGCATCGAGGATATGCGGACTATCGTCGGTGAAGTGACTGGCCAGACGATTCCTTATGCGGTAGTGATTAACTTCCAGGGGTTTATCGATCTCGTAAACGCGATCGGCGGCGTGACGGTGACATTGGATGAGCCGTTCAGTGAAGGGGTACAGTTCCGCGAGCCACATGTTTGTGATGCCCATGTCTATACGGTACCGACTCGTCCGCCCCAGTACGAACACAAGTACTATACGCGAAGTGAAGGCACTCGCTATATCGCAAAATCGTACCTCTTGTGTTACAACAAGGATCAGGAATGTGGCGGTGTTTTCGAATTGCCTGCGGGAGCCAATGAACTTGATGGGTACAAGGCACTCTGTTATGCCCGCGCCCGCTATCAGAGCAATGATTTCCGTCGAGCAGAACGCCAACAGCAGGTGATTCAAGCCATCAAGGACAAAGCTCTATCCGTTGGGACTTTGGCGGATCTCGGTAAGATTAATGCGCTCATGGACAGCCTGGGCGACAATCTCCGTGTCAATACCGAGGCCTGGGAAGCGAAGCGTTTCCTCGAGCTATACCAATCCAATCAAGACGCCACTTTGACGCAGCGGGTGTTGGAGGATTCTGAAACCGGACTCCTCTATGCGCCGCCCGCGACACCCGAAGCGGGTTACGTTCTCCTCCCGCGAGGAAACAATTATGATCAGATTCATGCGCTGTTTCGCAGTCTACCGTAACCGTGCTCTCGCATGTCTATCGAGGTTTCAATCGCTGTCAACAGTTATCGGAGTCCCGAGCTCCTTCGGCTCGGTCTTCAAGCCATCCGGCGCGAACTCGCGGGTGCAATGTTCACGCATGAAGTACTCGTGGTCGATAGCGCAACCGAAGAGAACACCGAGATGCTCATGCGTGAGGAGTTTCCCGAGGTGCGCTTTTTCCCGCATGCGGACAATGTCGGTTTCGGGCGTCTCATCAACACTTCGATCCAAGAATCGGTCGGACGATACATCTTTTTCATCAATGCCGATATCATCCTGTGTCCTCACACACTCACTACCTTACTCGCCTATGCCAAGAGCCATCCAGACGTGGGGCTGATCGGACCAAAGCAGCTGAACTTCAATGGATCACTTCAATCGACCTGCCTGAGATTCTATCGGCTGATGACGATTCTCTATCGTCGGACATGGCTCAAACATTTACCTGCTGGTCGTCGGCATCTCGAGTGGTTCACGATGAGTGATTTCGACCATATGGCAGAGCGAGACGTAGATTGGATTATGGGATCGGCGTTGTTCGTCTCCCGTGAAGCTATCGATGTCGTTGGCCTGATGGATAGCCGCTTCTTCATGTACATGGAGGACGTCGATTGGTGCCGACGCTTCTGGGAACATGGTTTTCGCGTCGTGTATGTACCAGACGCTAGTGTGTATCACTATCACGCCAAAGGGAGTGCCAAGGGAGGATTCTTCCGATCGCTTCTAGGGAATCGTCTCACCTGGTATCATATCGAGAGTGCCCTTCGCTACTTCTATAAATATCGCGGCAAACCATTACCTACTCACTCTCAATCTCGCTATGTCTGAAATTGATCAAACCGATGCGGTATCGTCAGCCTCTCCTCGGATGTCAGGGAGTCCGAAGCAGAGCCGTCGCTTCATCGTAAGCGGCGCACTGATCGGCCTAGTTGCTTTTGCGTATTTTGCCGGGTATCAGAAAGGGGAGAATCGTTCTGCGATGACCGAGGCACCGGTCGCTCTTCAACAGGCGGTATTCCGAAATACGGCTGATGGAGCTGATCAAAGTATAGACTTTTCGCTCTTTTGGAAAGTATGGAATCTCTTGAAAGAAAAATATGTAGAGCATGAGAAACTCGATGCGAAAAAGCTCTTCTATGGCGCGATTGATGGGATGCTGGCTGCTACCGGAGATCCGTATACGACTTTTTTCGATCCAGAGGAGAACAAAGAGTTCAAGGAGGATTTGGATCAGTCTTTTGACGGGATCGGTGCGGAGATGCAGATCAAGGATGGCATTCTGACGGTGGTCGCACCACTCGAGGATTCGCCCGCTCAGAGAGCCGGTATCTTGGCGGGAGACAAGATACTGAAAATCAATGGTGAGTCAACCGAGAATATCAGTTTGAATGCAGCCGTCGATAAGATCCGGGGACCGCGTGGCACCGAGGTTGGGTTAACAATTTTCCAGTCGGATGAGGATGGTCTTCGCGAGGTGGCGGTGAGACGGGATGTCATCGTCGTAAAAAGTGTACTTCTCGAGATCCGTGATGGTATCGCTATCGTCAAAGTCACTCAGTTCGGTGTCGAGACAACTGGGGAGTTCAAGAAAGCAGTTGACGAGATCCGTCGCCAGAATGCTCGCGGCATACTGCTTGATGTTCGCAATAACCCAGGTGGTTTCCTAGACGCAGCTGTCGATCTGGCGGGGTACTTCCTCCCAGGTGGTTCGGTGGTTGTCATCGAAGAGGATGCTGACAAAAAACGTCACGAGTTGAAGACTCGCGGAAGTAACCCGTTCGGATCATTGCCAGTGGTCGTCATTACGAATCAGGGGAGTGCGAGTGCTTCCGAGATCCTCGCAGCTGCGCTCCGTGAGAATCGCAACGATGTGGTCCTTGTGGGTGAGACTTCGTTTGGGAAAGGCTCTGTTCAAGAGCTGGTTCCGGTTTCTTCGACAACGGCGGTAAAGATCACGGTAGCACGTTGGCTGACGCCCGATGGTCACCAGATCAACGGCATAGGTATCAAGCCGGACGAAGCAGTTAAACTCACACGGGATGATTTTGAAGCCGATCGTGACCCACAATTCGATCGGGCGTGGGCGGTATTGCAAGAGAAAATCAATCCATAATATCGACACATATGGCCACTTTTGAGACGTATCAGGAAGTTCGACACGAATACAGCGGCAACAAGAATGAACTCGAGTTGTTGCAGGCGAATAGTCTCCAGCGTGCTTGGGCAGAATCGCACGTGGCTTTACTCGAAGGAGTGACCGAGGCAGAGCGTGAGGAAGCGATGGTACAGTGGATGGTGACAGTCGCTGATTGGTTTCGTCACCATATTCTTGAATACCCGGCTGAACCTGGAAAGGAAGACCGGAAGAAACATTTCCTCGAGGGTTTTGACACTCATCCGGAGGAGACTATCGCTGAATTAGACGCACTGTTCAAGGCCTCACAACACTAATGAGCACCCGCTTGACGTACCTTTCCAGTCTGGCTAGAATTGAAGCCGTGGGAGATTCCCGATGTAACTGGATTAACGACCAAACATATGGCAAAACTCCGTATTCAACCACTCGGTGAAAATGTGCTCATCCGTATCGAGTCTAAAAAGGAGAAGACAGCATCTGGTCTCTATCTTCCCGAAAGTGTCTCGGGGGAACGGGAACAACAGGGCGTAGTTGTCGCTCTCGGTTCGGAGAAGGCAATCGCCGTGAAGAAGGGTGATACCGTTATTTTCAAGCGTTATGGTACGAGCGAGGAGCTCAAGGTGGCCGATGTCGATCATATACTGATCAACTACAAAGACATCCTTGCTGTGGTTCTCTCATGATCGAGAGGGAAGAGAATAGGAATCAAGGAAACAGCCTCAAGGGCTGTTCTTTGGTCGGAGGTGGTTTTGAAATGCAGAGTGCTTACCCTCTAAGTATCCGGTGACTTGAGAGCAGTGCTCAATCTTGGTACGGAAACTTCAGCAGAACATCGGTAGGTCTTATTTTGTAGCTGGTTCAATCGGGAGTCCTTTTTCTTTCCAAGCCGCGAAGCCTCCAGAGATGACACGCAGCCCAATGAAACCCATGTCGAAAAGTCGAGTGCCTGCTTGGAAACTCTCGCTTTCATTTGCACCGTAAACGAAGAGCGAACCGCTGGGGATACTACGACGCTCCTTCTCGAGTCGGGCAGCGGGAAGGTTCAGTGCTCCGGGGATATGGCCACGGGCATAATCGCTCTCGCTTCTGACATCGAGGATAACACTTCTGACGAGCGTTCCTTCGAGTTCCTGGACCTCCTCTGGCTGTACGGTGATGACCTTGGTTCGATCGATATAGGAACGAGGGTTACTTTCAGCGATGACATTCCCTCCTTGGGTGATCCACTGGCGGATACCGCCCTCGAGGAAGGCGAAGGTCATGTGCTTTGAGGAAAAACGCTCGTGGATTTCTCGGAGCTGTTCATTGGAATTCTCGTCACCATGGACAATGACGATGAGCTGACCTGTCGGAGCACTGAAGGTGGTGATTTCACTCAAATCAAGCCACTCTGAATCGATCAGATGATATTGTTCGAACACCGAACGAGGCCGGATATCGATGAAACGCATATCTTCACCGCGTTTAATGCGATCAAGGATGTTTTCAGAACTGATCGTTCGGAGTTCGGTGAGTGCCACCTGAGGAGATGTCTCAGTGGGGTTGATCGGCTGATTCTCATACCACATCTTGCCCAGCATCACGGCTGCTCCGCCGAGCATCAGGAAGGCGAGCAGGAGTACGATACGCCCTTCAGATTGGCCGGAAAGAGTCCTGGATGTTGCGCGTACCAAGCGAATCATACGAGGACCGACCCAATGAAATCCGGGTAGCCGGTGATAAAATCCGCAATGACTACAGTTTCTTTGCCTTCGAGCTGGAGGGTGAGAGGAAAGACGACTCCCGAACCCGTGACGATGCCGATTTTTTCGCCAATTTCCAAGACCGTGCCGACGGGGTGAACGATAGCCAGGGGCGACTTTTGGATTGCCAGTGACTGCAACTTGATTCGGATCGGACCCTCTTCTGGGGTACGATTCCAATGGGTGAACAGCCCTGGCCATGGATGAAGACCGCGGTAGCGATTGTAGATGCTTTCGGCACTCTCATTCCAGAAAATGTGCCCGTCCTCTCGCTCGATAAGCTGGCACAGTGTGATTCCGTCCAGGGGCTGAGGTGTCGCGGTGATAGTTCGAGTGATCCAGAGCGGCAGGGTTTCAGTGAGGAGATGAGCACCGATAACTGCGAGTCGCTCGAGGAGTTCGGGAGCGCGCTCGTCCGGACCGATTGGTGTCCGCTCGATCGCGAGGATATCACCAGTATCCATTCCCTCATTGAGTTGGATGAGTGTGATACCGGTTTCTGTGTCACCCGCTATCAGTGCATTGGCGACGGGGGAAGCGCCACGCCATCGGGGCAAAATTGATGCGTGGATATTGAGACAGCCGAATCCGGGTGCTGCAAGCAGGCTCTTGGGGAGTAATTTCCCATAGGCAGCCACAATGATGACATCGGGCTTCCAATCGAGAATGGTCTTCACAGCTTCGGTATCGAGTTTTTCTGGCTGAAACACGGGTACAGCATGTTCAACTGCCAACTGCTTGACTGGTGGCGCAGTTAATTCTTGTTTTCGGCCGACTTTTCGATCCGGCTGGGTGACGACCCCGACAACGTGATAGGTGCGTTCAATCAATGCGGCAAGTGCTACTTGGGCAAATTCTGGCGTCCCCATGAAGACGACGGAAATTTGTGGTGGCTTGAAGTCTTCGATTGATGCGGCGGTTTCATTAGAGGGCATAGGCATGGGTATTCTTTTGATGTTTGTATCGATCACAGATGAGGATGCCGTCTAAGTGGTCGAGTTCATGCTGGAGACAGATAGCGAGGAGGCCACGTGCCCGGAGCTTCTTGTCTTGACCGTGCTCATCGAAGTATCGAACGGTCACGCGTTCCGAACGTTCGATGGCGAAGAACTCCCCGGGTAAGCTGAGGCAACCCTCTTCGAAGAGGATCTTGTCAGTACTCGTGCTCGTGATCGATGGATTGATGAAGTATCGGAGTACGTTATCGATCTCGATAACGCAGATCCGGAGATTGTGTCCGATTTGGGGTGCAGCGAGGCCGATACCGTCGGCCGCCCGCATCGCCTGAACCATTGCTGGTAGCAAGGATTGGATTTCGGGTGCAAGTGGATCCTTCACACGTACATTTGTCGCGTGCAAGATGGTATTGTTGGCACCCGTCACGATGGGAAACGGAGAACTCATGGCGATGTCATTATCAGAGTAATGAGAGTGGGTTATGTGTGATACGGATATGTGGTCCGAGTGTTGTCAAATAGGTATGCAGCCGCTTGGGTACATCACAAACACGCGGATACCGAATAAGGACATGGTAGCGGTTTTTTCGGTTAAAAGGCAAGTATCTGGGCAGGATCTCAACCTGAGGGAGAGCCAGTTCATGTAATGCTGCCTCAATGGTCTCGGCGACAGCGAGTGAGGTCAATCCCTGTCTTGGAAAACACTCCAGCTGGAGTAACTCATAGCTGGGTGGGTAGTGAAGAGCGCGTCTTTCCTCGAGTATGTGAGTCGCTGTGATCGCTAGGGGTTGTCTGGCCCATATCGTCCAGTGCTTCGATGCTGGTTCAAATGTCTGCGCGATGAGTTGACCGCCGATCTCGAGCTTGGCTCCGAAGCGGCGCAATTCACGCCAGAGTCGTTCCTCTGACTGATAGTCAGGATAGAACAGTCCTTGATCCGGTTCGATCATGGCGATGAGACCAAGTGGTGGCAAAGGAAGGGCCGAAGCCGCCTCATAGGTAGCGATAATGACCATTGGACGGACAGGATGAGAGAGTGTGGACACGAGAGTATGGAAGTCATGTTTGAGTTGCGTCGTATCGCGGTCGATGGTGATCACTGCATCGCTGAGGCCCTCGCGCTTCAAAGCACGCACGATCGCTTGAGTACCGGCACCAAAATTCTTGAAATGCATATGGCCGCAACTCGCACAGGCCGGGAAGAGGGAAGTGCGGTAAGCACAGTGTAAACAACGGAAACGTCCATCCGCCATCTCAGTCAAGGCGGTCTGACATCTCGGGCAACGATTTGGTGTGCGGCACTGGGCGCAGACTGAGAATCGTGCGAGACCGCGCTGTTTCACCAGGATGAGAACAGAAGACGGGCGGGTCAGGGTAGTGCGTAGAGTCTCGATGAGCGTTGGAGTGAGGATCACTGGTGCTGTATGACGGGTGTACAACTGGCGGAGATCGATCGTCGTCAATGACCGTTTCGAGGAAAAAACAAACGGCCGACCTGAAAACATGAGGGTCTTGTCCGTAGCGAAATAGGCGATGCCGGGTGCGGGTGAGAGCTGGGTACATGAGGTGCCGAACTGTACTGCCAGCCAGCGAGCAATCTCGACTGCATCATAGCGCGGGGCCATCTCCCATTGAGTGAAAGAAAGCTGTTTCTCGCTATCAACGATCACGATGTGGCCAAGCGATACATACGGTGCGAATACGGCCTGACGGGTACCGACGATGATATCGAGTCCCCCGATACGAATAGCTCGAAAGAGTGCGTACTGTTCACGATTCGTGCGGCGGCTCGTGAGACAGCCGATGCGTGCCTGCGGCAGTGCGCGTTCCAGTGCTTGGGTATAGAGTTCGGCGGCGAGCACCTCCGGGACGAGGATGCAGAGAGGCTGGTGCTCGGTGAGTGCCTGTTTGCCGAAACTGATGAGGCGTTGCAAGAGTTGAATATCATCGTTGACTGCCTCCATCCGATAGGAGATGGTCCCTCGCCGCTTCCGCCTTCGAGTTCGGCGTGTCTCGGTTGATTGCGATACTGTCTGTATCTCAGCCGCGTTTTTTTTCGTCACCCGCGGTTGTTGTTGAATGGGGAAAAACAGCTTAAACACGAGGCCAAGTGGTGTATACAAATGTTCACTCAGATGCCAAGCGAGCGCGATCTGATCTGTCGTCAACCAACCAGGGAGGCGTACCGCGTCGACAAACTTCATCCAGGGTGGTACCGGTCCGGGCAGGGGTGTCACATCGAGGGTAACACCAGTGAGCATGCGTTTCCCGAACGAAATCGACACGAGTGATCCTGGGGCAACGGGCTCTCTGGCAGCATAGCTAAAACGCGGATCCCGTTTTTGCCCAAAGAGGGGAGTGAGAGGGACGACGTCGATTCGGTAGAAGATCGGAGCTTTTGCCATATTGAGAGTATCCCCATTGTACCAGGGATTGGGGTGGCGACATCTCTAGTGTTCTCAATCACAAACAAGCATTGATTCGATGAGTAGACGCTGCGTCGATTGGTCACCGCGTCAATACGTATTGGTGCGCTGGCTTGCCGGAGTCCAGAGAATTCTCTATGATGGGTGGACCGTAGGACGTAACTTATGCTCAACACCCGACGACTCTTCATTGGCATCCCTCTTTCTCCAAGACTTCAAAAGAGGCTTGAGGCTGAGATTTTGCATTTCGAATACCTTCCCATTATCCCCACGCGGAAAGAAAATTTCCATGTCACGCTTATTTTCCTCGGTTTCGTCAATGAGGAAGAGATACCACGGATCACGTCGGTTTTGGAGGAGACAGTGGCAGAGATCGAGCCATTTGAGTTGGACTTCACTGCGATCCAGCTCGCACCCAATGACGATCATCCCTCAATGTTTTGGCTTACCGGCGAAACCTCACCTGCATTAACTGAGCTTCGGAATGCGGTTGTCTCAAGCCTCGACTATCTAACACCGGCATCCAAAGCCTTTCGCCCACATGTGACACTCGCCAAGGTCCGGCGTGGGAAATTCGAAGCCCTGACAAGCAAGCCTGAATGCGTCAAGCCACTTCACCTCAGCGAATCAGTCGATACCATTACATTGTTCGAAAGTACGACGGACGCGGGGAAACGCGCCTATCTCCCACTCGCTGAATTCCCACTCGGTGGCAGTGTGTCTGAAATCATGAGAAAGGGATAGTGAGCTCAGAAAGCAAATACGATACACCCATCCACAAAACAAATTTCCCCGTTCTTTCCGCGTACTTTTTTCTCCTTACTTCATACGGCTTAACCCTTTCTCCCTACCGTAGTGAACGTTCTCAATATCCCGATCGACAATCTCCCTCGCGCTGCAGTCTTGACACAGATTGATCATTGGTTGGCTGAGGGCGACACCTTTCGCCACATTGTAACGGTCAATCCTGAATTCCTGCTCCTCGCCCAGAAAAACGCTGCCTTTCGGGGAGCTCTCCTCTCGGCTGATCTCCGGCTTGCGGATGGAGTCGGGCTGAATCTCCCGTTTTTCCTCGCGGGTGAATCCCTGATCGAACGAATCCCAGGGGCTGATTTGTTGCCCGAGATTCTGAAGCGGGCCAATAAACGTTATCTCTCGGTCGGCCTCATGCTCGCTCCCGATGGGCTCTCATCATGTGAAGCCATCAAGCAGATACTCCATGAACGTTATCCGAACCTCGCGATCTCCAAGTTTTCGCCTGAATACTTTTCACCGCGTAAACCTGTCCCATACGACCTCGTGTTTTGCAATTACGGTGCACCCCTCCAGGAAATCATGCTCGCCGGTTTACGCCGATCATCGGGGGCGATCCGTTTGGTGATGGGGGTCGGTGGATCCTTTGATTTCTTGACCGGCCAGATCCCGCGTGCGCCGAAATTCCTCCGAGCTCTCGGACTGGAATGGGCGTGGCGTTTGCTCCAGCAGCCCCGCCGCTTCCGTCGCATCTGGAATGCCGTCGTCGTTTTCCCAGTGAAAGTTTTGAGTCAGAAATAGATTATAAAAATGAAGACCGCCGCAGCTCGTAAAGCTTTGGCGGTCAAATGGGATCAGTGACCCCCCCAGAGAGGTTTCAGATCAGCTTGCTGATCAGGCCCCGGGAAACAGTCCAGATCCCGGTCGGGTTGATCTTGCACACCCGTCGACTGCCCGTAGCGGTACTTCCACTTAGTTGGAAGTCCGTGCGCTGTTGCACGCTCATAGTCCAAGCAACTTCACTGGACAGCGGAGTAAACCGCTTGCTGGACACCCCTGAGGGTGTTACGTAATCGGACACGAACGTTCCGTAGGTTGGCGCCGACGCTTCGAGTAAGCCGTTCTCGAAACCCGTGTAACTTCCATGCCCGCAGGTCTTGTAGTCGATCACATAAGCCAATTGGCGGTCTTCGGTTTCAAAGTAGGCTTTCCCATCAAACTCGCGGACGAAGATACGGCTGTCTGCAGGGTTATTGAAGTCATGCACGGCCACGGCGCCAAGCAACAAAATGGCGCTGAGCAGGCCGAAAGTCAGGAACGTGACAACGTTGGCGATACGATTGAGCATGTTGCTCTCCTTGAGTTGTGGCCCATATATAATAGGGCCGGTTAAGGTACGTTTCGATACCGTTTGGTAGCGAAAAATCATATTAGCACATCTATGAATAAAAGTCAACGTAGAAGGAGGGGTCAAATGAGGGTATAATCAAAACATGGATGAACCCCAATCCAGACCTGTTCGGGTGCGGTATGCGCCCTCGCCGACTGGTCTCCAGCATATCGGCGGTCTCAGGACTGCTCTCTACAATTATCTCTACGCGCGAAAGCTCGGGGGGCAGTTCATCTTGCGTATCGAGGATACGGATCAGAAACGTTTTGTCGAAGGGGCACTCGAAAATACGATCGGTTTCCTCCGCGACTTCGGCCTCTGCTATGACGAAGGTCCGATACTCATCACAGAAAAAGATGCCCGGGACGAGCGTCTCGGGATATTGTCGAGTCGTTACCCTGGAGTGTATGAACTCGGTCCTCATGCTCCCTATATCCAGTCCGAGCGTCTCGAACAGTACCAAGCGGCGGCTGATACGCTCGTGAAGCGAGGCATGGCCTATCACTGTTTCTGTACCGAGGAACGCTTGGCGGCTTTGCGTGAACGTCAAGAGTCCAGCCATGTGGCCCCACGCTATGACCGCGAATGCCTGAAACTGCCGCCAGCCGAAGTGAAGGACCGGCGCACACGTGGTGAACAGAGCGTGATCCGTTTCAAAATTCCAGCGAGCGGGAAATTCACGGTGACGGATGTTGTACGCGGAGCGATCGATGCCGACACGGCAGACCTGGATGACTTTGTCATCCTGAAGTCCGACGGCTACCCGACCTATCACCTGGCCAGTGTCGTCGATGATCATCAAATGGAGATCACCCATGTCATGCGGGCCGTAGAGTGGCTGCCGAGTCTGCCCAAACATATGCTCCTCTACCAGGCCTTTGAGTGGGAAGCCCCTGCCTTTGTTCATCTCTCAGTTATCCTCGGTCAAGACGGCAAGAAAAAGCTCTCCAAGCGCGATGGCGATGTCTCGATCGACGCGTTTGTCGCGAATGGGTATCTTCGCGAGGCACTCCTAAACTTCGTCGCACTCCTGGGTTGGAATCCGGGGAAGGGGAGTACAGAGGAATTCTTTACCCTCGCCGAACTGGTCGACGCATTCTCACTCGAACACCTGAACAAAGCAGGCGCGGTCTTTGATCGGGCCAAGCTCGACTGGATGAACCATGAGTACATCGTGCGCACCGCGGACACGGATCTCCTTTCGCTCATCAAGGCGGGCGGTTTCCTCGAACGGAAAGATTGGTATGTCAATGCGCCCGAGGAGTATCGGACTGATGAACAACTGCTGAAAATAATTGTACTCGAAAAGGACCGTCTGAAAACATTGGGAACATTTGGCGATGAGACACAATTCCTCTTCACGGATACACTGGTATATGATCCTAGCCTACTTCACTGGAAGGGGAATCCAATCGAAGCGACTCGGGCGGCACTCGTACAGGCCAAGACGCTCATCTTGACATTGAGCGAAGCGGCGTGGACGCGTGAATGTCTCACAGAGAAGTTGCTCGCGGCAGCCGGAGAAAAACGCGGGGATTTTCTCTGGCCGCTCCGAGTGGCAGTGTCGGGGCTCGAACGCTCACCCTCACCGATGGATATTGTTTGGGTTCTGGGTCGTGAACGCTCACTCGCGCGCCTCGATGTGGCACTGGCTAAACTCTCATCATGAGTCCGCAACAAACGAAAAGAAAAATATGTCGGCACAGGCGCAACAATTGAAACGGACGGATCGGCTCCTCGGAGTGATTGCGTTCTTGTCTTTCAGCATCGCTCTTGCTGGTGTCCCGGATCTCATGGCTCAGGCCGAGGACACGCTCCAGACGCTCACCGACGAACAACGAGAGATCCTCGATGACCGTCAGGACGAACTCGATGATATCAAAGCGAAAATCAAAGCCTATAAGGAAATCGTTAATTTGAAGCAGCGGCAGGGGGCCGTACTCGGTGATCAGATCGAAGGACTCGAAGCGCAGGCCAAGATACTCGAGCTCCAGATGGAACAAAACAAGAAGTCACTCTCTGAGATTCAGTCTGAAGTGAAGATTCTTGCTGAGCGGATCAGTCAGAAGGAAGACTTCATCCTCAAACAACGCGAAATCCTCTCTGAAATCATGCGCGGCTATTACGCCGATCAGTCGACGCTCATCCCGGCTGAGTTCATCGTCAATGCTTCACGCATCACGAACCCACTCCAAGAGAGCGAATGGAAGTCTGAAACCGGTAGCAAAGTGAGCGAGGTACTCTCATCGCTGAAGGCCTTGCGCGAGGGACTGAAGACGGAGCATGCCGCCCTCATCGACAAAGAAACCGCTGCCGATACGCTTAGACTTCAGCTCGAGGAACAGGACGCTCGGCTCGATTCGACCAAATCCAGCAAGGCGAAACTCCTCGCCAAAACCCAATCCGAAGTCCAGAAATATGATGCACTCGTTGATGATCTGGAGAAACAGCGCGAAGAGATCGAAGACGAAATCCAGTCCATCGAATCCGGGAAGATCGATGCACTCGACACCAAGGACTTGCCTGCCTTCAACAAGGGGCTCCTCAGCTATCCGCTGAAGAGCGTGACGATCACACAGAATTATGGCAAAACGAGTTTTGCTAAGAAATCCGGGTTCTATAAGTCTGGTTTCCACAACGGCGTGGATTTCGGCGCGGCGACGGGTACGAGCGTGCTCGCGGCGGCGGATGGCAAGGTCATCGCAATCGGCAACAACGGTCGCTACGCCTACGGTCGATATATCGCGGTCGATCATGGCAATGGTCTCGTAACGATGTACGGACACCTGAGCTCTGTCTCAAAGAAGCTCGGTGACAAGGTCAAGCGTGGAGACACGATCGCGAAGTCTGGCAATACCGGTAACTCGACCGGACCCCATGTCCATTTCACGGTGTTCTCCGCAAAGTCATTTGATGTCGTCCCATCAAAGATCGTGAAAAGCCTGAAGGATATCCCCGTGGGTGCAACTGTTAATCCCAAAGTCTATCTGCCATAAGTGAGCACTATGACGGCTCCTTCTATTGCTCCAGTCACATTACCGCACGCGGTGGCTGGATTTTTCTTTTGTCCTAGGACGGGGAGGGTGCTTCTCCATCAGCGTGATGGTAAAACCGATATCAATCCACACAAATGGGCCTTCTTCACTGGTCTAGTCGAAAACTATGAATCCCCACTCACTGCAATTCTACGGGAGGTGAAGGAAGAGATCGGCTACTCACTCACTGATACACAGGCACAGGAAATCGATAGGTACCTAAATGAAGAACGACAGACCATCCGCCATGTCTTCCTCATCAATGTTGAAACAGAATTTTACCCCCGGAAGGTACACGAAGGTGCGGGTGTCGGTTGGCACACGCTCTCTGAGGCACTACAGTTGGATGTGACGACGCTGACAAAATATGATCTCGAAAAGTTCGCTGCCACGCGATAGAGTCAGGTGGATTGAAAATTGAAGTGGCTCCCCTGCGAATTTTTTGGAAAAAGAGGGGAGTGAACAGGTGACATGAAAATTGAGTGATTGATGGCCAGAGAGATGTGTTCGTTGTCGCATCAAACGTCGAAAGAAAATGGATCAAAGAATCAAAAAAGAAAACGCAGGAAATATCTGCTGAGATACCGAGGGGGAGAATGAAATATATTCGAGACGGATACAAAGACATCAAAGAAGTATCAAGAGAATTGAAGTGAGAGCGTGGCATGGATATATGGATACCGGTCACCGTAGCCTACCAGAACGCTCTCTCTGCAATGTCGCATAAGTTACATAAGGCGACGTATTGAGTAAAAAGAAGACCGCTCCACTGTATCGACATGTGGGCGGTCAAACTGGTTTTCGCTATCTCCTGGGGACTCTCATCACTCTGCGGTGAAGTTATCCGATGCAGTGGCGATGCAACCTTTGCCAAGTGACTCCTTGGCAAGATACATCGCCTCATCCGCTGATTTCCTGAGCGAGTCAATGAGCCCCCGTGCTCCCCGCTCGGTCCTGAACTTTCCGTGTGCCAACCCGATGGAGCAGGTAACCCGCAAATTTCCGACACGAAGCTCTTGGTCGTTCCCAATCACTCGGGTGAGCTCCTGAGCTCGGTTGAACACAGCCTCTTGTGTTGCGCCGATGGCGTAGATCACAATTTCGTCACCCCCCCAACGGATGACGATATCATCCGTACGGAATTCCTTCCGTATATGACCAGCAACGGCCACGAGGACTTGATCTCCGGTAGCGTGGCCAAGATTGTCATTGATCTGTTTGAAGTTGTCCAGATCAATAACGACAACGGCCACATGTGTCGGCCGCAGGAATTTTACGGTACGGTCATGCTCACGACGCCGATACGGTGCCAAAGCACGATTGAATTCAAGCTCGCCGCCGTGCCGGTTGAAGAGCTTAGTAAGGTGATCGAGTGTTGCCATTCTTTCGAGCTCGCTGTTGGCCTTCTTGAGCTCCGCGATCTCCTCTAGGAGGCAGTTCCGTTCCTTGGCGAGGATTAGGTTGTCGTAGTCGCGACGATCCAGTTCTTCTTGCGGTGCCACCAGCACTTTCGAACCAGGACCAGGAGAGAAAGTTTTCCCAAAAATCGCCCCCAACAACTGGGAGATGAAACTCTGTTGCGGACACGTGTTCATATGCACTTACCCCTTCGGTGGTTGAAAATTGTCAAAGAAAATTCATACTAACATATTAACGTAGACTAGTCAATAGCGTACGAAAGTCGGGGTTCTCTCGACCTATAGGCTATAATGGTTATATGCGACTCTCTTATTCTAGCTTGGACACCTACCAGAGCTGTGCCCTGAAATATAAATACCGAGAAATCGACAAGCTCCCCGAGGAAAAATCCAAGGAAGCAGTGTTTGGGACGCTCATTCATTCGACCATGAAATTCATCCACGAGCCGGCTTTGCTACCGCCGACCGTGGAACAAGCGATTGACCACTTTGGCAAGCATTGGAAGGGTGACCTCTTCGAAAATGAGCTCGAGGAACGCGCGGCCTTTGTCCAAGGGGTCGAGATGATCCAACGCTACTATGAAGCCAATCGTATCGCCGAGACCAACCCGATCGCCCTTGAGAGCCGCTTTGCGATCGAGATCGGTACGGAGGTGACGGGTAAACATATCATCGCGGGTGTGATCGACCGGATCGACCGGACACGGGACGGCTATGAGATCATCGACTACAAGACGACAAAGAAAATGCCGAGTCAAGACAAAATCGACAACGATTTGCAGCTCTCAATTTATCTCCGTGCCTTTCTCGACCGCTACCCCAAGGAATGGGAGCGGCTGGATACGATAACGGTTAGTCTCTATTTCTTGAAGCATGGTGTGAAGCTGTCTTCCACGCGAACGCGAGCTCAGCTCGAAGCCTTGGATACTACTTTTCTCGAAGTCATTCATTCGATCGAGGCCGGACACTTTGCCCCGACACTCTCCCCGCTCTGTGATTGGTGTAGTTTTCAGCCGATTTGTCCGCTCTGGAAACACAAGTTCAAGGCAAAGACGCTGCCGCCAGTTGAGAAAAGTGAAGCCGATCAGGCGATTGAAGCATTCCTCGCGCTCCGTTCTCAGATAGCGACGGACAAGAAACGGCTGGCCGAACTGCAAGAAAAAATCATCCAGTATATGGAGCAGGAACAGGTGGAGCGACTCTTTGGATCGACCGGTATCATCGGCAAATCAGTACGCACCGCCTATGCCTATGACGAGGCTAAGCTCCGTGCGCTCCTCTCCCCGATTGGCGAATGGGAAAATGTCGTCAAAGTCGATGGGGTCGCCCTCAAGACTGTCCTGGCAGCCTTGCCTGAAACCGTGAGGCAACAAGCTGAACAATGCCGTGAAAAAAAAGAAAGTGTCTCACTCGCGGTCAAGTCGATGAGAGAAGAAACTCCTGAAGGAGAATAGGCTGTATCAATAAAAAAAGAAGAGAGGAAGAAGGCCCGTGGGACAATCTTCCTCGTACTGACTGCAAGAGTCGGAATGGGGCCAATCATTTCCTCCTCTTTGCCACTTTCACTGGGACAGGTTCCTGGACCGCAGGCGGGGCATTTGCCGAAGCGGCTTCTGCAGCTGCCGGAACTGACTCGCCACCACCGAGAACCTTGCTGGCGATGTTCCCTGTGAGATGCCACGTCCAGCCGCCAAACGTCGCCAAGCTGCTGACAACACCGGGGCCTCGATCTTCGGCATACTTGTCGAAACGGTCGCCTACCCGATGGTGAAAGGGTGCAATCTGCGCACACCCACCCACAGCCACAACGGCCAGGGCTACAACAACAATCAGACCCTTCTTCACGATTTCCTCCTTCTCGAAACCCGGACG
>WBZP01001500.1_pt1 | contig 28456 bp, 23 predicted proteins | sample 5204301 | NCBI WGS metagenome assembly WBZP01 (sample SAMN12412401, study PRJNA552823) | activated sludge metagenome | isolation source: activated sludge from nitrification reactor of wastewater treatment plant... | place: USA: Pennsylvania | collected 2017 | reverse complement strand
ATCCTTGTCGAGTAGCACCGTGAGCTGTTTGGGCTTTGCTTCATCGCTGGCCGGAGCCTGGGTGGGGGCCGCGACTCCTGCCGGTGTATGGGCCACCGGACACTGCCCTATTGCGGCCGCTGCGGTCGGGTTTTGCTGCGGCGCAGCGTGCGCGACCGGACATCCGCTGGGATTTCCGTTTGCTTCGGCCTGTGCTGAAGCTCCCAGTTCATCGGCGAGTTTGGCGAGAGCCGTGGCACCGGCGATCGTGACCGAAGGCGCAGCCCGACGCCGATACCTCAGTCGGCAGGGCACCTTGGGTCCAACGACCAGTCCGTGGAAGTCGGACTGGATCGGATCCCCAGCCAGCTCAAACTCGTACTGACCGAGCAGCAGTGCCAGGATGGCTTTGATCTGGAGGATTGCGAACGCGTTGCCCAGACACTTGTGACGACCGCCACCAAAGGCAATGTACGCGAAGTCACGTTTGTCTTCTTCTCGTGGTGGTGCAAAGCGATCCGGATCGAACGTTTCGGGGTTTGGGAAGATGTCCGGAATGCGATGTGACACCGTCGGAGAAACCAGAATCCAGGTGCCTTTGGGAATCAGCCATTCCTTGAACACAAAGTCCTGCTGCGCGACCCGGACCAGCATGAACAAGGGAGGATGGAGCCGCAGCGATTCTTTGACCGCGTTTTCGATGAAGGTCAGCTCGCGGAGTGCCGCGTGATTGACGGCGCGACCCGAGGCAAATACGCGATCCACTTCTGCGATGGCGCGCTGTAGCGACTGCGGATTGCGCAGCAGCTCGATCATGGTCCAGGCCGTGGTTACCGAGCTGGTGTGGTGTCCGGCAAACATTCCGGCGAGAAGGAGTCCGGTGATCTCATCTTCACTGAGGTTCCTTCCATCGGAGTAGTGCGCATCCATCAACGTCTGAAGGAAGTCTTCGCCAGTGCGCTTTTCCCGCCGCCTGGCCTCTGTGATGCGGGTGATCATCTCGACCAAGCGGACTCGGGCACGGTCTCTGCGGATGAACGAGGGAATCGGTAGATGCGCGTTCAAATAGGCGAGCGGAGTGACTCCCATCTCTAGGTCGTGATAGACCGACGCAAACTCGTCGTTCATTCCTTCGCGGAACTCCCGACCGAGCAGACAGCGGCTCGATGTGAAGTTGGTGAGCACGCGACAGAACTCGACAAAATCGAGCGTTCCCTGATCACCCCAGCCGCGCACACTCTCTTCGGTCTCGTGGACCACTGCCTCGCCATAGGTGCGCATCCGCTTGTCCTTGAGCGCGGGCAGCAGCATCTTAAACTGCTCTGCTTGTTTGTCCGGCGGGGCATCGTAGACGATTCCCTTTCCGAACACCGGCGTCATGATCTTGTACGCCTCAGCAGGACTTAGGACCGTATCGGGAGCGCGGAACACCGCCTCATGTGCATCGGGTCCAAATACCGCCACCATCTTGCGATGAAAGACATTGAGTCCAGCGATCTCGCCATGTTCGCGATGGGCGCGGAACAAAAGTTCAATCGCGCCGGTCACAAACTCCGAAGCATGACCGAGCACTGGTAGGCCACCGCTCAGTAGTGGTGCCAGTTTCAGCCCGGAAGGAACGTCGATCTTGCGGTCGCGTCCCATGGCTCGTCCAACGACGCGATCGACCAAGTTCAGTACTTGCATAGGTTTACCTTATTCTGTGACACGGGGGCCCAGGTTCTTTTCATCTGCGGTGCCGAGCAGCCGATCGAGCCATACAAAGTTGGGCGCGAAGTTGCGATTGAATCGTCGGTGATGACGAGCATGAAAGCTGGCACTGACCAGGAATGGCAGGAATCGACTCGGACGCCAGGGGAACTGATATCCAGAGTGAACCGCCGTCGCTTGAAGCTGCTTGACCGCCACCCAGATCAACAGGGTCGACAGATGTGGGCGCAGGATCACCATCGGGAGCACCGTTCCGAATCCGGTAAAAATCGTCTCCAGTGGATGGGCGTAGCTTGAAGCCATCCCAAACGGATTCATGTAGTGGTGATGCAGATAGTGGATGTTGTCCATCGCCCAGCGGATATGAAGCGTCCGATGTGCGAAATAATGCCAAACATCTTCCACCACCAGACAGAACGCCAGGGACAAAAGGACGGTGGTCACGCTCGGGAGCGGCAGACTGGTACTGACTCCCAGCCACACAAACAGCGGATAGGCCGCAAAGGTCAGCGGAATCTCCGAGATGATCTTGTTGCGCAGCGAGTGACGGATGCAGCGCCAGAATTCGACGGTGCCGTTGTCATGCTGCTGAAGCTTGTACTTGCGTAGGGACGGAAGCGAATCGAGCCACAGACAGAACAGTCCGCTGCCGAGCCACACGAGGTTCACCACAATCGTCGGCATCAGCGCAAACAGCGTGAAATTCGACGAACCCAAAACCAGCCTTTGCCAAAGTGTTTCCATGGTTATCTGTTCCGCAAACAAGTGGCGGTCTTATAGCAGAACAGATCTGCGAAAGATCACGGAACCGCAGCGGAAACGACGGCTATTTGTGGATAGGAAAAGGCGGTGCGTGTCGTCGCTGTGCAGTTCCGCACGGTGCGGTGGGTAATGCTGTGCGGATACGGTGAGATGAGTGCGGAATCGCCCACTATGGGAGTGGTGACAAAGAGTACGTTACGGGGCTTTGCAGATTCCCTCATAGTCTACGGACACGGCATTTCCATAGGCTACGCAGCGGCTCGAATAGGTCTTGCCATCACAGCCGCAGACCGGCATGTAGATCGTGGGGCAGACGCTGGGCTGTGTCTGACAGGTTCCCGGCGCATCGGCCCGACCGCAGTTGGCGGTATCAGGCCGCTGACAGAACAGGCCGGTTTCACAGTCCATTGGGAGTCCCCGCGATCCGCAGCTTTCACCGAGCTTGCCAAGTCGCGGTCCAGATGGAGCAAACGGAGTATACGCTTCGCTGACCGTCCATACTTGCCGGGTACCGCTCGTGCTGAGCACGCCTGCGGTCAGGACTCCTTCTGGCTTGCGTTGGATCGCCGCGAGCAGTTCCGCAGAAAGAGTGGCCGGGAAGCGCGTCGCATCAAACACCACGCTGTGGGACTTCACCGACCCGCTCTTGTTCAAATAGGAATGCTGAAACGAGGCACACGCCGGACACGCCAGCGGTAGTTCATTCGAGCGCACAAATGTCCCGCTGGGTTTCGACAGCGCCCTGGCATTCCACGCTTCAAGAACTACGAGTTTGTCGTAGGTCTTGCCGCCGATGGGAGCGGTCTTACCGATGGTTCCGCGCAGCAGCGCCTGGCCGTTCTGCACATAGCCGGTGAGCTTGTCCTGCGAGGCTCGATCGAGCTTGAGCGCGCTGTAATCAAACTCCAGAATCCGACACTCTGGCTGGGCGGTTCCATCGGAACAGACCGTCGTCTTTTGGTTGACGCGAGCCGTGAAATAGCCGCCGCACAGCGGATACACACAGCGCCGCGTATCCATGTGCGTCACGATGTAATAGGTCGAGTTCGGAAGCGCGGTAAGATCGTTCTGCTGCTCTGCGATTTGGCTGTCGTTGGCGGAATCTTCGACGAGATCGGCGGGGGCTGGGGCGCAGGCGGCTGTGCTACATAGCGCGGACAGAACTAGGGACAGTAGGGTCTTGGACATAGGCTCCTCCTAGAGGTGACGATCAGCATTCATTCGATCACCTGACTCGGTGACAGACGGCTGACCCAAGAGCAACGTAGTCACGAAGAGGAAGGGCAGTCAAGTTCCCATTGCTTAGACACCCGCGCTCTGGTCACGGTCGGGAAGGAGTCCAGCCACACGACAGTTGTCCCGATGGTGGTCGGCCATCTCGGGAACCTCTGCGGCGCGTGGGAGTGTTAGCGCCAGTGCAGACCGAAGATCATTGATGTGGGCGCATGCTGCCAGCTCATCCAGATACTGAAGATCGGACTGTGCAATGGTGCGCGCTTCCATCGCAGCGAGTGGTCGACCGTGACCAGGGAGTACCCAGCGTGCGTCCGTCAGCAAATCGAGCAGTTTGCGCAGCGTGGCGCGATAGGCGGTCAGATCAGAGACAAACGGAATCTCGCATGGAGACAGATAATCTCCGACGATGAGAAGTCCATCTTGGGCAAACCGAAGAGCGAGCCCGTCTTCGCTGTGACCGGGAAGTTGTAAGACCTCGACCTGGGTGTTCCCAAGCCGAACGGAGTCCCCTTCTCGGAGCCCCTGTAGTCTTTCCACCGGAGGCCACGCGAGCGCTGCACCGCGATCAACGTACCACTTGCGATCGAAGTCCTGTGCTTCGCGGAGGCTCTTCTGCGCGGACTCTGTTTGATGAAAGATCGCCTCGCTGAGCCGCTGACTCATCAGCACGTCCGCAAAAGGAAAACTGCGCCAGCCGATCACGTGATCCCAGTGCCCATGGGTGAACACCACTTGGCTACGGGTACCCGGTTCACTGACCATTCCGCGCAGCTCGTCGAGCTCACGCGGGAAGTAGCCAGGATCGATCACCAGTCGCTCATTTCCGTCGGAAACGACCGCACTCACGAGCTGCCAAATGCCACTGATTCGTACTTGCCAGGAGATGCTCATGATTCCTTTCTGACGAGGCTCTTCCTCGGATGGCCAACCGACACTCCGCCGATTCCTGACCGGATTGCACCTGACTCCGAATCGATGCTGGGGCGGGATCCCGAGTCGTTAGGAAAAGCGTACGCGACCAATGTCGCGCGGACTTGAGGGGCTGTTTCGATTCATTACAGCGTGGATGTCGCAGATTGGGGCTTGCCTAGTCTGGCCTACCTTTGGTCTTCTTCTACCACCTTCGCCCACGCGGGGGGCTCTAGTAGGAGGAAGGTCGTCTATGTTTCGTCGGAAATCGTACCTACGCTGGCTCACTGCGCCGTCTGTGCTTTCTGTCGCGTTGTCATCGTCCATCGCGACTGCGGCTGAAGACCCGACCCAGGCTGCCAGTCTGGCCCCAGTGGCCCCTTCTGCGGGAGCTGATTCGACGGGTGGTGGAGCGGCTGGTCCGGACTCGGCCAGCGGAGCGCGCAAGGCGTCGGCTCATAGTCAGTTTGGAGCTTCGGGCAGTCCGCCACCCGCGTCGGCGACCGCGACCGGCTTTGACTTCGGCAGCTACGGTCGTGTTGGCATTGGCAGCGATCTGCGGGGCCACAGTGGCCATGCGGTCAACGTCGTCTCTTTCGGTTCCCGTCTCGAAAAGCCCGCCTACCTAGAGCTTAACTTTTACTACGGCGGCACGATTGGCGACGATCCGGACAAGCGCTGGCGGGTGGTGTTTGTGCCCGGCTATTCCGGCGACCTGTTTCACGCCACCGGGAACTTTTCGCAAAATTTCGCGATTCGGAATGCCTACGCCGAGGTCGAAAACCTGGGAGTGCGCGGACTGTCGCTGTGGGCCGGTTCGCGGATGTATCGGGGCGACGACGTCTACCTGCTCGATTTCTGGCCGCTCGACAACTTGAACACCGTTGGTGGTGGTGCGGCCTATTCGTTCAATCAGAAACGAACACTGCTCCAGCTTCAGATCGGGATGAACCGACTGGCTGACTGGTATCAGTTTCAGCAGATCCAAGTCCCAGCGCGGCGACTGCCCTCGTCCACGACGGTACTGAGCCAGCAACCAGCGACGACCACCGTGACCACGCTGGATCGACAGCGGCTGGTGATGTCCGCCAAAGCCACGCAGTTTGTGCGAGCACTCGACCAGCTCCCAAACGGCAAGATCATCGTCTACGGAGAGTTCCACTACCTACCGAAGGGTGAGCGTCAGCCGGAGATGGTGGGTCTGCCGCCGCAGCCTCTGTCCGACGACTATGGCTATGTGTTGGGCGCGCAGCTCGGCGGCTGGCTACGCAGCTTTGTGTTCGCCAACCTGTTTTTTCGCCACGCCGGTGGACTGGGCGCATTTGGCGATTTGGGCCGACCATTTGGCTTTGGCAGCGACGAGAGAGTCTGGGGTGCGACCGAAAACACCCTGGCGCTGTCGGGCAACTACGAGTCCCAGAACCTGGGCATGATGGTCGGCGGCTATTTCCGGAAGTGGAGCGATGCCAACCAGGCGGAGGACAGCGGCTACAGCGAAGGAGCGCTGGCGGTCCGCCCGACGGTCTACTTCACCAAGTACATCCACACGGCGGTCGAGCTCTCCTATCAAATTCGCCGTCCGACGACGGTGGATCAGGACACCACCCGTTACATTCGTCCGATGGTGGCGCGGGCGAGCATCATGCCGATCGTGGCACCCCTTGGGCGTGGCACCTACTCGCGACCGTTTATTTACGCGCTCTATACCCTGAGCTGGCTCAATGCCGATGCGCAGTACTATCTGTTCGAGCCGCAAGATGTGCGCGCCGGGCGTTCGATTGTCCACTACCTCGGCCTGGGCGTAGAGTGGTGGTTCAACAGCTCGTATCGGTAGTCCGTCGATTTCATCCGGTGAGACAGAGGGGCAGGGAGTCTTTCAAGCCTTGCAACTAGCGACTCCTGTTCTTGGTGACCCGGCGGTGGGCGGTGCCGCTGTTCGGATCGCTGGCATCGAGGTGTTTCCGGGCATGCACATGGGTATCTGAAGCGGTCTGTTTGGCGGCCCGGAGTAGCTTTTCGCGCAGCCAACTATGGGCGGGATCTGCGTCGAAGCGCGGATGCCAGACCATGCTGAGCGCATACGGACGCAAGGGAAGGGGTGGCGGCAGGAGTCGCAGTCCGAGCGGCTCCGCAAACAGGTTGGCGACTCGCTCGGAAACGGTCACGATGTAGTCGCTCTGAGCGACCAGATACAGGGCACTGTGAAAATAGGGAATCGCCCGGGCCACTCGTCGGGACAGACCGCGCTCGTGGAGCATATCATCGACGTAACCGCCGGGCTTCCCGCGAGGTGCAATCTGGATATGGTCAAGCTTCACAAACTCGTCGAGCGTAAGCCGCTTGCCAATGTTCGGATGATCCTTGCGCACGGCGCAGACGAAACGATCGGTTAACAGAGGTCGGAGTCGCAGCTCCGGTAGGAGCGTTCCGTAGATTCCGATGGCCAGATCCGCAGTCCCATCTCGTAGCAGCGCCGCGTCATCGGGGGTGTTGGGCAGCATTCGCAGCGCGACGTGGGGGGCTTCCTCGCAAAGTAGACGATCCCAAGACGCCCCAAGGACAGCGAGCACGTAGTCTGTAAGTAGGACGACGAACTTGCGCTGGAGCTTTGCGGGAACAAAGGGATGCTCGGGCTCTAGGACTCGGCGGGCTTCGGCCACCAGCGCCTGAACTTGGGGACGGAGAGTCTCGGCGCGGGGGGTGAGGACCATGCCTCGACCGGCGCGGACGAGGAGCGGATCGGCGAGTCGGTCGCGGATGCGTGAGAGGGCGTGGCTCATGGCGGGAGTGGACAGGCCGACGCGGCGCGCAGCTTTGGTGACACTCCCTTCTTGAAGCAGGGCGTCCAGAGTGAGCAGGAGTCCCAAATCGGAAGGTTCCATGCCGTGAAAAGTATACACCTTCCAGATTTCGCCAAGTGGAACGATGGACTCTGTCTGCTCGTTGAGGATTTTGGATCCGCCAGGAGCCGGGGTTTGATTGTTCGTTGCCGAGGGTCGATTGGTCGTGGTAAGCCTTGCGGCAATGTTAGAGACGCTAAGCAAAGGCTTTCGCCTCGCCCGAGAGAAGCTGACTGGGCAGGCCGAGCTATCTGAGGAAAACATCGAGGCGGCCCTGCGCGACGTGCGGATGTCGCTGCTCGAGGCCGACGTGGCGCTGCCGGTGGTCCGCTCGTTCTTGCAGCGGGTCAAGGACAAGTCGGTCGGTCAAATCGTCAAGCTGCGGGCGAAGGCGGAGGTTCCGTCCGACGGAAAGTCGGGCGAAAAGAGCCTCAAGTCGATGGAGGTCACGCCGGACTGGCACTTCATCAAGATCTGTCAGGAAGAACTGACGGCTCTGATGGGGAACGCCGAAGGCGGCCCGACTGAGTTCAACTGGGCGAAGAAGGGTCCGACGGTCATCATGATGGTCGGCCTGCAAGGCTCAGGCAAGACCACCACCGTCGGAAAGCTGGCGCGCTGGCTGCATAAGATTCACAAGCGGAAGCCGCTCCTCGTTGCCGCAGACGTGTATCGTCCCGCCGCCGTGCAGCAGCTTCAGGTCATCGGCGACAAGCTCGGCATGACGGTGTTCACCGGCGACGGCAAGAACCCGGTCGAGATCTGCGACGAAGCGTACAAGTACGCCTACACCAAGGGCTACGAGGTGGTGCTGCTCGACACCGCCGGGCGACTCGCCATCGACGAGCCGCTGATGAAGGAGCTCGACCAGATCAAAAGTCGGGTAAAGCCCCAGGAAGTGTTCCTGGTCGTCGACTCGATGATTGGTCAGGATGCGGTCAATACGGCGCGGACGTTCCATGAACGGGTCGCGACGACCGGCTTTATCCTGACCAAGCTCGATGGCGATGCGCGTGGTGGCGCGGCGCTGACGATTCGGGAAGTGACGGGACAGCCGATCCGTTTCCTCGGCGTGGGGGAAAGCCTCGACAAGATCGAGGAGTTCCGCCCCGAGGGACTCGCGAGCCGCATCCTCGGTATGGGCGACATCGTTGGCCTGATGAAGGACTTCGAGCAGGTCGTCGATACGCAGAAGGCCGAGCAGGACGCGATGCGGATGCTCAAGGGCAAGTTCGACATGCAGGACTTCCTTGAGCAGATCAGCGTGATTCAGCAGCTTGGGTCGCTCAAGGACATCCTGGCGAAGATGCCGATGTTCGGGATGCAGCTTCCCGAGGGCGCGAACATTGATGACGGCGAGCTCATCAAAATCAAGGCGATGATCAGCTCGATGACGATGACGGAGCGGCGGCAGCCGGAGCTGTTCATCGAGACTTCGTGGGAGCAGGTGATCTCGGGCGGCCAAGTGAAGGGTCGCCGTCGGGTCGCAAACTACGTCGAGAGTCGGGTTCGTCGAATCGCTCGTGGCTCGGGTCGCAAGGAAACCGAGGTCATGGAGCTGCTCCACAAGTTCGCGCTGATGCGGCAGATGATGCTGAGCATGGGCGCGCAGGCGGGGCTGCTCGGGAAGATTCCGGGGCTGCGTTCGCTCGGGAAGCTCAAGCAGATGGCGGGCATGGACCTTGGGGCGATGATGAATGCCGCCGGGATGCCGCAAATGGAAGGCCGTCGCTCAGCACCGCGACCGAACGTCGACAAGAAGCGTGACAAGATCAAGCGCAAGGCCGCCAAGGAGGCGCGCAAGCGCAACAACAAGAAGAAGTAGCGGCAGGAGTGGTGATGGTCAAGGCGAGCGCGGCGAGCTTTACGGGGGTCTTTACGGCACTGGTCACGCCGATGCGTGCTGGCGACGGTGGCCCGGTAGTCGATGACGCTGGCCTGGCGCGGCTCGTCGAAGTGCAGGTCGCAGCCGGAGTGCAGGGCCTGGTGGCTTGCGGAACCACCGGCGAAGCAGCGACGCTGACTGCGGAAGAGCAAGCTCGCGTGGTACGGGTTGTCGTCGAGGCCGCAGCGGGTCGAGTGCCGGTGCTTGCGGGTGTGGGTTCTCCATCGACAACGACTTCTTTGTCACTCGGAAGGGCCGCACTTTCCGTCGGTGCGACCGGGCTTCTCGCCGTGACGCCGTACTACAATCGACCGCCGCAAGAGGGATTGTTTCAGCACTTTGCGGCGCTGTGCTCCCTTGGGGCACCGATCGTGCTGTACAACGTCCCCGGACGGACGGGCTGTGATCTACTCCCAGAAACAGTCGCTCGGCTTGTCGAGAGGCCCGAGATTGTTGCGCTGAAGGAGGCGTCGGGGTCGGTGCTGCGGATGCAGTCTTTGTCCCGGCTGGTCGGCCAGCGGCTGTCGTTGCTATCGGGCGAAGATGCGCTGAACTTCCCGCTCTATGCGGTTGGTGCGAGCGGTACGGTGTCGGTGCTGTCGAACGTCGCGCCAAAAGCTACCGTCGAAGTGTGGAATCGCTTTGCCAATGGTCAGCACGCCGAGGCTTTGGCCCTTCATCAGCGACTGGTTCCGCTGTGTGACTTGTTGTTCTGCGAGCCGAACCCGATTCCGGCGAAGTCGGCGCTGCATATGATGGGGCAGATGGATAGCTTGCTGCGTCTTCCGCTTGTACCGATGACAGCTTCGGGCCAGTCACGACTGCGGGCCGAGCTTTTCGCACTGGGGCTTTTGTCATGAGTGGCGGACCGTTTCCGAGCGAGCGTACCAATCCCGACGAGTCTTCCGATGGCTTTCAACCGTCTTCCGCGACTGCGGGCAAGGGTGGTAGCGAGCTAAACATCGAGATCAACCTGCCGGTGCGCATCGGGGTGTATGGCGCGTTTGGACGGATGGGGCAGATGATCATGCGGGCGTTGCTCTCCGGGGTGGATTCCGAGCGCGAGCCCAAGCTCATGCTGACCGCTGCTATCGAGGCGGCGAACCATCCGCACCTGGGACGGGACATTGGGCCATCGTGTGGGATGGGTCCGGTGGGAATTGATCTCACCGACGATTTGGCTCGGGCACTCAGCAATGTCGACGTGATCATCGACTTTTCGTCACCGGCAGGAACCGCCCTGCTGGCGGCGGCGGCGGGAGAAACCAACACGCCGCTCGTGATTGGCACGACCTCGCTGCATGCGGCGGCTCTGGCCGCGATCGACACGGCAGCCAATCGCGTTCCGGTGGTCTGTTCGGCGAATATGTCTCCAGGGGTGAACGTGCTGATCGCACTGCTCAAGCGAGCGGCGGCGGCGCTGCCCGACTATGACGCCGAGATCGTCGAACTTCACCACAAGTGGAAGCGGGATGCCCCATCGGGAACGGCTCTGCTCTTGGCGGACTCCATCGAAGGGGCGCGGGGTCGCAAGAGTGATCTGCGGCTCGGTCGCTCGGGCATCAGCGGTCCGCGTGAGGTCGGCGAGCTGGGCATCATGGCGATTCGTGGCGGCGATGTGGTGGGCGAGCACACGGCGTACTTTTTCGGGACCGGAGAGCGCCTGGAACTGACCCATCGAGCCCAGAGTCGCGAGGTGTTTGCGAGAGGGGCACTGATTGCCGCTCGCTGGGTTGCCAATCAAACGCCCGGCATCTACGGCATGGAAGACGTGCTGGGGATTATCTAGCGCGTTTAGACCATGCAGCAGCTTCATGGAAACCTGACCGGCCTGTCGGCCAGCGATAAGCAGCTCTTGGAACGCATCTATCGGCGGCGTGTCGCTCCGAGCGAGGTGGTCTCCGAGGAACTGGGCGCGTTTCTGGGCCAGGTTTCGACAACGGTGAAGCGGCAGGTGGGGGTGCTGATCGACCGTGCTGGACTGGTGACCCACGTCATCGTCGGTGATCACCAGAAGCTATTTCTGCCGGATTTAGGTCGAGCGCGAGCCGGGCGCGGTCGACTGCGTGGTCTGCGCCTCGTCCATACCCACCTGCATGGTGAGCCGCTCAGTCGCGACGACTTGCTTGACCTGGCGAAGCTGCGACTCGACCTGGTGGCGGCGATTGGCATCGGACGTGGCGGTCGTTCCGAGCGGCTGTATTTGGCCCATTTGCTGCCGCCAAATCCTAATGGTGAGCTGTGGCGTGAACTACCCCCCGTGCTGCTCCACCAGCAAGAGGTTGTCTGCGACGAACTGATTCCGGCGCTCGAGGACGAGTATCAAAAAGCGGCGCAGGCGGCGGCGGTTGTCGATGATGGTCGCGATCGAGCGCTGGTCGTGCATATCGTGTGCACCGGCGAGGATGCTCGGACTCGAAGTGAAGCCCAAAATCCGACCGCTCGCGTCGCTGAGTTGCGAGAGCTGTGCCGGACTGCCGGGCTGCAAGTTCTGGACGTGATCACGCAAAAAAGGGCGCAGCTTGATCCTCGGACGCTGCTCGGCAAGGGCAAGCTCGACGAAGTGGTGCTGCGTGCTTTGCAATACGATGCGACGGTGCTGGTCTTTGACAAAGAGCTTCTGCCCGCCCAGGCGAGGACCATCAGCGACACAACCACCCTCAAAGTCATCGATCGCACGATGCTGATCCTCGACATCTTTGCGCAGCACGCGAAAAGTCGCGACGGCAAGATGCAGGTCGAGCTGGCGCAACTGAAGTACACGCTGCCGCGCCTGATCGAGAAAAACACCATGATGTCGCGCCTGACCGGCGGCATCGGTGGCCGAGGTCCGGGCGAAACCAAGCTAGAGATCAATCGTCGTCGGGCCCGCGAGAGAATTACGCTGCTGCAGCGGCAGATCGATAACCTCTCATCGGAGCGGCATGAGCGACGCAAGATGCGACGTCGTCGGGCGCTGCCGGTGGTGGCAATTGTCGGCTACACCAACGCTGGGAAGTCGACGCTGCTCAATACCCTGACGCGGAGCGAGGTTCTCGTCGAAGACAAGCTGTTTGCGACGCTCGATCCGACCAGCCGCCGCATGCGCTTTCCTGACGAGCGAGAGCTGATCATTACCGATACCGTGGGGTTTATTCGCGAGCTGCCGCAGGATCTGGTCAATGCCTTCCGGGCGACGCTCGAGGAGCTTTCCGAAGCAGATCTGCTGATGCATGTCGTTGATGCCAGCGATCCTGCGATGGAAGAGCAGCGCCGTTCCGTCGAGAAGATCCTGTTCGAGCTTGAGCTTGCCGATAAGCCGAGGCTGCTTGTCTACAACAAGATCGATCGACTCGATGCCGAAGGGTTTGCGTCGCTGCCATTTGATCGGGAAGCGGTGGCTCTGTCGGCACTTGAGCCGGAGACGGTCAGACCGCTGCTGATGGCGATTGATCAGGCGCTCCAGCTTTCGCCGCAGCGACGCTATTGGGTGGGGTGGCCGGGCTGCGCAGAAGAATCGGTCGACGATGCGACAAGCGAAGTCGACGCTGAAGATGGAGCGGGCGAGGGTGATGCCGTGGTCGACGCTGAAGGACTGGAGCCCACCTGAGCAGTCGGTGGGCGCGACTCGACCCATGCCAGCGTCGAGACAATGTCATCGACTTGGACGGCAGAGTAGCGCTCGGCCTCTTTGAGGAACAGGCCCATCGCTAGCATCGCCAGGGCCAGCCCGATCCAGCCCAGAAACCCAAGCTGCATCGACGCGAGTCGGTGGAGCGAGGCTGCCAGCACCACCAGCCACAGCGACGCCGAGACGATCATTCCGTCACACAGCGCCGCCATTACCCAGTAGCGATTGAGCAGTATATGGGAGGGTGCCAGCTCGCTTTGCTGACGGACCTGGGTCCACATCAGTGTATAGAGACGCAGCGCCGCTGATTCAGCCTCGGGGCTTGGGGGTTGCTTGGAATCGTCTGACGCCGCCAAGAGCCGCAGGTAGTTGGCGAGTGTGCTGTGGTCGCTGTCTTTGGCACGAAGATCATGCTGACGAATCGCATCGCGGACTTGACGAGCCAGCCGCGCTCGCAACGGCTTCCAGGTGCCGACTCGCATCGCCAGCCGACGCAACAGCCGCCCAAGGATAAAACTCAGCATGCCCAGGACGTAACAGCCGAGGACGAGCAGCAGACCGCCATGCACGCCCTGAATCCAGTCCGGGAATGCAGCGGGTCCATGGAGCTTGTAGACCAGTAGTAGCGCCGCCAAGCTGCTCGCGCCCGAGACGATAAACGACAGATCGAAAATGTCGAAAAAGCCGCTGATTCGCCCGAGCAGCGCTTGCAGAGACTGCACCGCCTCGTTCATGTTCGTGTCGCCCCAGTTCGGCCTGGATAGGCAATGAGTGCCCGTCCGAGCAGATCAACAGCGCGGCGCAGAGGCGTTTCGGCGAGCACGTACGCGATGCGCACCTCACTCTGTCCAGCACCGGGCGTGCGGTAGAAGCCGGGACCGGGAGCGAGCATGACGGTCTCGCCGTTGTGGGAAAAGTCGTCGAGCAGCCAAGAGCAGAAGCGCTCCGCCGAGTCGACAGGCAGCTTCGTCATCAAATAAAACGCGCCTTGCGCCTCGGGGGCGAGCACGCCCGGGAGCTTGGCCAGCTCTTCCGACAGGACATCGCGACGACGACGGAATTCGTTGATCATGCCCTCGACGAATGGACCTGGATCTTCGATTGCAGCCATCCCACCGAGCTGTCCAAGGGTGGGCGGGGACAGTCGGCTCATTGCAAAGCGAGTGGCCGCATCGACGATATCGGCACGCTTGCTGATCAAGCAGCCAATCCGCGCCCCACAGGCCGAGAAGCGCTTGGAGAGCGAGTCAATCACCACCGTGACGTCAGCCGCTTCGGGAAGCTCGAGGACACTTTGCTTCTTAAGGTTGCCGTAGACAAAGTCCCGGTAGACCTCATCGCAGATGAGTGTCAGGTTTCGCTCACGGCACAGGTGAACGACCTCGCTGAGCGCCTCTCGGCTATAGACTGCACCCGTCGGATTCGATGGATTACACAGCAGGATTGCGCGGGTCTTGGAGGTGACGGCCCGGGCAAACTCCTCGGGGCTCGGTAGTCGGAATCCGTCTTCGATTCGCGTGGGCAGCGTTCGCAGATCGGCCCCCGCCATCAGCGTGAACATGCCGTAGTTCGGATAGAAGGGCTCGGGCGTGATCACCTCATCGCCAGGGTCGCAGATGGCGAGCAGCGTAAACAGAATCGCTTCCGAGCCACCGGTAGTGACCAGCAGGTCGCGTTCTTCAATGGGCACCGCCAGTCCCAGCGAGCTGTAGTAGCGGGCCAGCGCCTGGCGATACGGATACAAACCAGCCGATGGTGAGTAGCTGAGAACCTCACCCGGCTCAAGTCGCGCCCGATTCAGAAATTCCGTCGGTGTCGCAATGTCTGGCTGGCCAATGTTGAGGTGATAAATCTTTAGACCACGCTCACTTGCGCGACGGGCCAGCGGTTCAAGCTTGCGGATTGGACTCGCCGGGGCGTTTTTTCCTCGCTCGGACAACCGACCAAAAGGGGCAGCGGACATACGGACTCCTTCATGCGTGGCGACGACAATCGCCACTCCTCTTCGATAACATGGAATGCCGCTCGCTCGATACGGGCTTTCCGCTGTGCACCCGGTCATGCGTGCGACATTTTCGAGCGGGAGGTTTGGCGGCTGTTTATAGTGCCGTGCATGAGCAAATCGCCCGCTAGTCCCCCGTCCGAACACGTCCATGGCCCCGACTGCAATCACGACCATGATCATGGGGATTTAGACCCGAACGTGTTTTTGTCGCGCCAGCCGTTTATTCGTCAGGATCCGAAGATCGGACGCAACGATCCGTGCTCTTGCGGCAGCGGCAAAAAGTACAAGAAGTGCCACGGAGCGTAGCTTCCGCGATTCGGTCACGCGGCCAGGCCCCGCTCAGCTACGGAAACAGCCGCGTGGTCGTCCAGCTCTCATCGGTGTTGCGTTCATAGACCAGCCGGTCGTGCAGCCGACCCGAGTGGCCTTGCCAAAACTCCATTCGATGGGGAACGAGCAAGAAGCCGCCCCAGTTCGCTGGACGCGGAATCTCGATGCCGTCAAATCGCGACTCCATCTCGGCGACTCGCTTCAGCAGCACCTCACGAGATCGGAGCGGCGCGCTTTGCTGCGAGGCCCATGCCCCAACTTGGCTGAGTCGGGGTCGGCTCTGAAAGTACGCGTCCGAGTCGGTTTCGCTGAGCCGTTCAACCGTTCCCTCTGCACGAACCTGCACTTCGATTCGTGGCCAGAAAAAGCACATCGCCGCCCGTGGGTTTTGCGAAAGCTCGTGGCCTTTGCGAGAGTCGTAGTTTGTGAAAAACACGAGCCCGCGATCATCGATGGCCTTGAGCAGGACCATTCTCACTGATGGAAAACCATCTGGAGTGGTCGTGCCCAACGCGACCGCAGTCGGGTCGTGGGTCACGTCTTCCTTGGCACGAGAAAAGTAGACCCCAAACAGGGCAATTGGATTCGTGTAACCAGAAAGGACCATGGCTATTTCGTCACGCTCAGCTTGAGTAGGCCGTCGATGTCGTCTTGGCCAAAGCCAGCTTCTCGCAAAATGGTCTGGCTGTCTCGCCCGTGCGTTGGGGGCGCTCCACACGGCAGGTTGCGTGGACGGAGCGGGGTCCGCACCTGCGGTAACGGATGACTCGGCGAATTGCCTTGCGGATTGCCGTCGAAGAACACCGCACGATCGCGGTGCAGTGGATGGTTCCGTACCTCGCTCGGCGTGAGCACCGGTTCCACACAGGCATCAGTAGCCGCAAAGATCGACTCCCACTCGGCCCGGGTCTTTTGCAAGAAAATGGCCTGTAGCTCGCCGCGCAGTCGCTCCTGTTCGTCTGGGGGAGCGAGCAGCTCGCTTGGATCGATCGGACGACCGAGGACGTGGTTCAAGTGGGCCCAGAACTTCGGCTCGAGGGCGGCCACCGCGAGGAACTTGTCGTCGCTGGTACGATACACGCTGTAGCAAGCCATGCCGCCGGTGAGCAGATCCGAACCCCGCTGCGGTGCGGCTGCCTCGGGCTGTACCTCCAGGTTGCCGAAGTCGGGGATCAAAAAGCTCAGCGTGCCTTCACACATCGAGATGTCGAGGTGGCTACCCTCACCCGTATGCTCGGCCTTGCGCAGCGCGGCGAGGATTCCCACCGCCGCCCACAGTCCACCCGCTCCTAGGTCGGCAAGCTGAATCGGCAGTGGATGCGGTGGTGCCTGCGGACTCGGCCCCGACATCGCCAGTACCCCCGCGAGCGCTGCGTAGTTTAGGTCGTGCCCGGCTCGTTCCCGATACGGACCATCCTGCCCGTAGCCCGAGATCGAACAGACCACCAGTGCGGGATTGTGCGCATGTAGCACCTCAAGTCCCAAACCCAATCGCGCCAGCACTCCAGGCCGAAAACTCTCGACGAGCACATGATAGTGCGGAAGCAGTCGGAGCAGTGCCTTTCGTCCCTCGGGATGCTTGAGGTCCAGGCACAGTGAGCGCTTGTCGCGATTGAGCGCCACAAAGCGGCCCGACAGTCCCGGATCTTCACCCGAGCCAGGCCCCGTTGGTGGCATCAGTCGAAGGTAGTCACCCACATGAGGATCTTCGACCTTGTCGACCTGCGCCCCCAGGTCCGATAGCACCAGCGTGCAATACGGACCGGGCAGGAGCCGCGACAGGTCAAGGACGCGAACGCCAGAGAGCGGCTGCATGGAATTGTGCGGAAATAGCGAGGGGAGAGGGAGTGGCGGCGATTAGCCGAGTGCGAACAGTTTCTGAAGCTTCATCGCCAGCATCGGATCGCCAGCGACCTTGAGCTTGCCAGTCATGAATAGCTGCATCCCGAGGGCCGGGTTTTTGAGCATGTTCACGAAGTCAGCATTGGCGACTTCAATCGTGCAGTTCGCTCCGGGCTTGACGCCCTTTGTGATCGCGGGACCAGCCGACGAGAGATCGACGTTCCATTCGCCGCCGCCATCGCCAGTGATCTTGAACTGATAGATCGCGTTGATCTCGCGGGCCTTGTCCGGCGACGCGGTGATCTTCGGGGGGAGGATGGTGTCGAACAGTTCAGCAGCAGACTGAGGCACAGCCATGGGTTCGGGCTCCTATCGGTATGGTTTTGCACAGCGTGGTGCAGTCAACACTTCGGGTAACACGCGCCCGCCACGACTGTCAATCGGTGCGCTCTTAGACCATGTGGTCGGTCCGCTCGGACGCTCACAACGACATGCGGGTTTCGGTGTTGAAATGTCGCTTGCGTTCGTACTACGTTGGCGGCAGTTGGGAGGATTTCGCCATGTCCGAACGTCGTTCCGAAAGCCAGTCCTCGGTTCCTCTGCTCGATGAATCAGCGAGAGAACAAACCCCCTTCCGTGCAGCATCGTCCATGAAACGAACTGCACGCGTGGCTCGGTCGGCGCTTTTGCTCGGCTGCCTTGGTCTGGCCACCCAGTTCACCTGTGGCAACAATCGTGGCGACGGAGATCAATCTCTTGATGAGGAGAATCCGGATCAGCCGCGCTTGGTGTCGCTGACGCTAAAGCCAAACAACGACATCCTGCTAGTCGATCTAAATACAGAGGGAACCAAGCCGTTCACGGTTCGTGGTCTGTATTCCGATGGATCGAGCGCCGATTTTACCCGCAAGGTGCGTTGGTCGCTTGATAACACCGCCGTTGGGAAGTTCAGCGGGCCGACGTTCAAGAGTGCCGTTCTCGATAAAAACAAGGTCGACTTTACCAAGGTCGTTGCGAAAGTAACCGACGGAGGCCGAGACCTTGCGACAGTGGCCAACTTGACCGTGGTGTGGCTGCGAACGACGGGCAACTCGCAGGACTTCTTCTTCAGCTTGCCGTACAAGATCTCGCCGGTGACGAAGCCGCTGACGTTTTCTACGCAGGTGCAGTCGCTTGACGTGTTCTTCGCCGTTGATACCACCGGCAGCATGGGCGGAGAGATCAATCAGCTCGTGCGGAGCTTGCAGGGCACCATCATTCCGGGTGTGAAGGCGGCGGCGGCCAAGGATGCCTGGTTTGGCGTTGGCTCCGTCGATGATTGGCCCTATGGCAGCTACGGTTCGGCGGGCTGCAACGGTGTTCACGATCAGCCGTTGGTTCTTTTGCAAGGAATGACCGACGACGTGATGAAGGCCCAGAACGGCGTGCAGCAGCTCCTGCGTGGTAGCTCGCCGGCGGGTTGCGGTGCCGACACTCCCGAGGGTCAGATGGAGGCGCTCTATCAGATCGCCACCGGTGACGGCCAGATGAACGCCGGTGCCAACGTACCGGCCAATCACAAGGGCATCGGTGGCGTCGAGTTCCGAGATGGTGCGTTGCCGGTCGTGGTTTCGATCAGCGATGCCTCGTTCCATGATGTGGGCGACATGCCGCCACGGACTTGCTATGGCTCGTCGGTCAGCTACTCCGGTGAAGTGGCAAAGTTTGCGCACTCACGGCAGCAGACGGCTGATGCGATGAACAAGATCTGCGCCAAGTCGGTCGGGATCTCGGCGATGTTGTCGAGCGAAGAGAACTGCATCGCGACCAAGGATCTGACCTATTTCGCCAAAGAGACCGGCGCGATGGTTCCTCCCGAAGCGTGGGATGTGCCGATGCGGCCGAACGGCTGCGCTGCCGGCAAGTGCTGCACCGGCCTGCGTGGTGCCGGCGAAGAGCCCGATGCCAACGGCCTGTGTCCGCTGGTGTTTAAGGTTCAGTCCGATGGAACTGGCGTTGGCGATCAGGTCACGGCGGGCATCGCCCAGCTTGCCCAGTTTGCGAGCTTCGATGTCGTGACGGATGTGGTTGGCGAAAAGCAGGGTGAAAAAGGCGAGCTGATTCCCGATGGGAAGACCACCGCTGAGTTCATCAAGAGCATTACGCCGCTCGACGCTCTACCGCCGCCGCCACCGCCGTTTATTCCGGCCCCGGTGATGACCGAAAAGGGCTTCTCGAAGGTGGTACCGGGCAGCTTTGTGCGCTTCAACGTGACCGCGCACAACGAGATCGTCAAAGAGACGTTCCGTCCGCAGGTCTTCCACGCCACCATTCGTGTGCGCGCCGGTGGTTGTGCAAACCTCGACTCTCGTGACGTCATCATCCTGATCCCACCCGTGGCACCAACGCCGGGCTAAGTCCTACCGCTGCGGTGGGGGGCCTGCTCTTTGCTGGCAGCATCGCCAGCACTTTTCATCCTCTGAACGATCTTCCAGACGTGGTAGAAAGCCCGACGTGAAGATCTTGGCGATCGATACAGCGACGCAGCTCTGTGGGGTCGCAGTTCTGGATACCGTCACCGGACGATCGGCTTGTCGGCGTCAGGCTGTGACCACGCACTCGGAAATGTTGCTATCGCTCGTGTCCTGCTGTCTGGATGAACTACAGCTAGTACCGGGTGAACTGGGGGCGGTGGCACTCGGTGCAGGGCCGGGATCGTTTACCGGGCTGAGGATTGGCTGTGCGACGGCAAAGGGCCTGTGTTACGCGCTGTCGATTCCACTCGTGATGGTGTCTTCGCTGCGTGCCTTGGCCGAGTCATTTGTGGCGCGAGGTTCGGTGCTGGCGGCGCTCGATGCGTTTCGTGGTCAGGTCTATGCGCAGCTAGTGCCTTCATCGGTGATGAGCCCACGACTGAAGATGCTGCTGGAAAAGCAGCCCGAGCTTCTGGTCGATGCTGCGTGGAATCCAGACGAGCTGGCGACGCTGCTTGATCCGGTTGCGGGTGAGTTGTGGCTGTGTGGCGGCGGCATTTCGCGTTACCCGCAACTGGGTCTTGTGCCGCAGTCGTTGACGGATGCCGACCATGCGCCTGATCCCTTGGTGATTGCACGTCTGGGTCTGGAGAAGCTGGCGAGCGGGCATGTGGCCCACTTGGCGAGCGCTCTGCCGACGTACGTGACCGTCTCCGCTGCCGAAGCCAGCAGTCCTTCCTTGGCCGAGGTTCGCGCACAGGAGATCGTGACATGGACGCGGTGATTGGACTGGGATCAAATCTGGGCGATCGACTGCGTCATCTGCGATTGGCAGCGGCCGAACTGATGCGGGTGGGTCGCGTCCAGTCACGCTCAGCGGTCTATGAAACGGACCCCGTGGGCGGTCCACCGCAGCCGCGCTATCTGAATGCAGCGCTGTGGCTGGCGACAGAGCTGCTGCCCGATGCGCTTCTCGGGGTTTTGCACGGCATCGAGCGCCACGCGGGACGGTTTCGCGATGGTGCGCGTGATCAGCCACGAACGCTCGATCTGGACATGCTGCTGCTGGGCAAGCGCGGGGAAGTGGTGGTGGTCACGAACGATTTGGTGGTGCCGCATCCGCGCCTACATCAGCGAGCGTTTGCCCTGCGGCCCGTGCTTGACCTGTCGCCGAAGTTGGTTCATCCGGCTCTCGGGGTGCCACTGTCCGACCTGCTGGCCAGCTTGCCGTGCACGGAACATCAGACACAGCCCATTGGCTGGTTGTAGTATCGAGAGTTGCTGATGGACGCGGACTCGAACCTGCTTGCACACCTAACCGCTGCCGGAGAGCTGCTACGCGGCAACCAGATGGCCGAGGCGGGGGCGGAGATCGCGGCGGCGTTGCGGATCGCACCGTCCGACGTGCGAGCGCTGAACCTGCTTGGGCTGTTGCGGTTTCAAAGTGGGCAGGTCGATGAGGCGTACGCGGTGTACTCGCGACTCGTTACGGAGCATCCGGCCGATCCAGCGCTGCGGCTGAACCTTGGGCTGTGTGAGCTACGCCGTGGTCAACCCGAGCAAGCGGTGGTGCATCTGTCATTGGTCGTGCGCAGCGAGCCGGACAACCTGCGAGCACTCAGTTATTACGGCCTATCCTTGCTGCGGGCCGGTCGACTGATCGAGGCGCGGCCGATTCTGTTGCGGGCCGGTCAGCACGAGTTGGTTGCCGAAGTAGACCTCAAGCTAGGTTCTCAGCCGCGCAAGGGTGATCCAGTGGTCGAGGACGAGACTCCCCTGCTCAAACCTCCCCGGATTGTGCAGCCGCTCGTCGAGGAACAGCCGCTTGCAACCGCTCCACCGCTCACCGACGTGCTCGCCGCCGCGACGATCGGTCAGGCACCCGCAGCGTTTTCGTTGACCAGTGATGGCCTGTTGCTGGTCCGTGTGCTCGGTCAAGTCCTTGTGAGAGGCGATGGTGTGCTCGCCAGCGTGGGAACACTCGAGTTCGTGCCGCTCTCGGAGGAGGTCGCCGAATCGGATTCGCCGGCTCCCGACGCTGCTGCAACGGCTTCGTTGTTTCGGGCAGAGGGTCGCGGGGAGCTGCTGCTGTCACCGCAAGGTGGTCGCTTTATGCCGCTCTCGCTACACGATGGCGAAGTGCTTCATCTGACCGAATCCTCGCTGGTGGCGTGTTCGTCTTCGCTTTTTCCACCACCGGCGGCGACGTCGCGCCGTGAGGATGAGTTGCCGTGCCTTCGACTGATGGGCCCCGGAGAGCTGGTCTTGCGGTCGCCTGGGGAGCTGCATGCTCTGGTTGTACGTCCGGGGCAGAGTGGATTTTTCGACGAGGGCTGCGTGCTGGCCTGGACATCCAGCGTCACCATCGCACGGGATGCTGGGTCAGGCGACGATGCCGATGGACACTTGGTGTGCTCCGGACATGGCCATGTTTTATTGTCGGTGGCGAGTCGGTAGGTCGAGTCGTGCTACGTCTTGGGCTGCTGGTTTGCGCACTCGCCTTGGCGGGACTTTCATCGTGGTCGGCTGAAGCCGCGAGCCCGGTGCCGCCATCGGCCGAGAGCGAACTGCTCCACCGTCGACTTGAGTTGGAGGGCGTGGTCGAGTGGCGTGGTGGTCAGCACGGCTGGATGCAGCTCCTGCCATCCCAGCGACCGCCCAAGGTGACGGTGCTGCATCTTTGGTCACCGCGCTGTGGGCCGTGCGTTGCGGAGCTGCCGCTTCTGTCGCGGATGATTGACGCATGGCGGAGCGAGCCTGCCGTCCGTTTCTTGGTGGTAGCCGACCATGGCGACGACGGCGATGGCAGTGAACTGCTTGCGTTTGTGCAAAGCCATCCCGCCCTGTGGAGGTCGCTGCCGCTCTTGCGGTTGCGCGACCAGCGGCTCCGTGACGCGCTCGGCGTGGCGGTGCAGCCATTGACGATGTTGCTCGATGAACAAAAGGTGGTGCGGCAGGTCTTCGTCGGACCCCTGTCTGGACGAAACCTCGGCAGTGCGATTGCTCGTCTTTGCGAGGCGGTCCGTTAGCTACAAGCCATATTTCTCGACGCGGCGGAGCAGTGCGAATCGCGAGATTCCCAGGATCTCGGCAGCCTTCACTTTTTTCCCTCCCGCCATGCGCAGCGCTTCTTCGAGTAGTCGGCGCTCGAGGTTCTCCAGCGTGTCGCGACCAGGCTCGAACGTGACGGTGAGCCCACTATCGCTTTTGGGCCCAAACGACTGTGGCGCAACGAGCTGACGCTGCACGGTGATCTCGGCGACGCGAGGCGGCAGAAGCTCTGGGCCAATCTGACCCGCGCCCATGGGTGCCAAGATCGCCGCCCGTTCCATCAAATTGCGTAGCTCGCGGACGTTGCCCGGAAAGTCATAGCGAAGGAGCAGCTCGCTCGTTTCGCGATGGAGGTCGAGCGTTTTGCCCATTCGCTCCCCAAACTCGCTGAGGAAGTGCTGAGCCAGCAGCACGATGTCCTCGCCGCGATCGCGCAACGCCGGAATCTGGATCGGAAACACCGACAGCCGATGATACAGATCGAGCCGAAACTTCTTTTCGGTGACGAGCTGCGACAAGTCACGATGGGACGCCGCGATCACCCGCGCTTCCAGTTGAATGGGTCGCACGCCACCGACGCGCTCGAAGGTTCGCTCTTCGAGAACCCGCAGCAGCTTCCCTTGCAACACCGGCTCCATGTCACCGATCTCGTCGAGTAGGACGGTGCCCCGGGCAGCGACCTCAAGTCGACCAGGCTTGAGCCGTTCAGCACCGGTAAACGCGCCTTTTTCATGACCAAATAACTCGCTCTCGGCCAGTGGAGCGGGCAGAGCCACGCAATCGATCGCAACGAAGGGCTCGGCGGCCCGCGATGACATGGCATGGATGGCGCGGGCACCAACACCCTTGCCGGTGCCACTTTCGCCACACAACAGCACGGTGGTATCTGGAGACTGGGCGACCTCTTGGATCCGGGTGCGAACCTCTCGAATGCTCGCCGACTCTCCGAGGAACTCTTGAGAGAGGCCGCTCTGGCTCGTCGAGGATGGTGCAGGCGTGGCTTTCAGGGTGGCTCGGGCGACGCGTTCTGCCTCGATCACTCGTTCGACGACGTCAGCCAACGCTGTCGATTTGGGGACGTAGTCGCTGGCCCCCCGTCGCATCGCTTCGACCGCGTTATCGATGGTGCCGTACGCGGTCATCATCAGCACGGCGGGCGTCGGGCGAAGCTGCCGCAGTGGCGGAATCAGATCCAGCCCTGTGCCGTCAGGCAGCATGTAGTCGAGTACGACCAAGTGGTACGGATGGCGGCGCGCACGGTGCAGTCCCTCGGCGGCAGTTGTCGCCACATCGGCTTCGATGCCGCGACGACCAAGCAGCCGCTGTAGCGCCCGTGCATATGTCTCTTCGTCATCGACAATCAGGGTGCGGCAGTCGCTCATCAGCCACCTCTTGGCTCGTTTTGCAGGATCTCGCGGAAGCGATCTCCGTCGAGAACTTCGTGCTCTAGGAGTTCCCTTGCGGCCTGTTCAATCGCTGGACGATGGCTGCGCACCAGTTGGCGGGCTCGTTCGTATTGGGTATCGAGAAGCGCACGAACCTCTTGATCCACCGCCCAGGCTGTTTCATCGCTGACCTCGCGGTTGGCAAAACCCTGGACGTCTAAAAACTGGCCTCGTCCGCTGTCGAAGGCCTGAAGACCCAGCGACTGCGACATTCCAAACTCACTCACCATTCGTCGTGCCATCGAAGTGGCTCGCTGCAGATCGTCTTGCGCACCCGTCGAAATATCCGACAAGAGTTCTTCTTCGGCAGCCCGTCCCCCGAGGAGCACCGTGATTCGGTCGAGTAACTCGCTACGGGTCAGCAAGTAACGATCGCCTTCCTTTTCATTCGGTTGCTGCATCGTGTAGCCGAGCGCTCCAATTCCGCGAGGCACAATGCTGATCTTTTTTACCGAATCAGCCGACGGCAGGCTCGTGGCCACCAGCGCGTGACCGCACTCGTGATAGGCAACTACTTGTTTGTCTTTGGGAGAGAGCCGTCGCGATTTGCGCTCCAGACCAGCGACAACCCGCTCCAGCGCTTCTTGAAAATCGCACTCGGCCACCGCATCTGCTTTGCGACGAGCCGCCAGTAGCGCCGCCTCATTGACCAGGTTGGCCAGATCGGCACCGACGAGTCCGGCGGTCATCGCCGCTACTTTGTCGAGTCGCACGTTCTCAGCCAGCACGACCTTTTTGGCATGGACCTCGAGGATTTCGGTGCGATCTTCGAGCGTTGGGCGATCGACCACCACTCGTCGGTCAAAGCGACCAGCCCGCAGCAGCGCTGGATCAAGGATTTCCGGCCGGTTCGTCGCCGCCATGATGATGACGCTGGTGCTGGTGTCGAAGCCGTCCATCTCCGTCAAGAGCTGATCAAGCGTCTGCTCTCGCTCCTCGTGGGCTACCACTGGTCCAGCGACGCCGCGTGCCCGTCCGATCGCATCTAGTTCGTCGATAAAGATGATGCACGGGGCTTTTTGTTTGGCCTGCGCAAACAGGTCACGCACCCGCGCCGCACCGACGCCAACGAACATCTCGACGAACTCAGAGCCCGAGATCGAAAAGAACGGTACCTTGGCCTCACCCGCGACGGCTCGCGCTAGCAGCGTCTTGCCGGTTCCTGGGGGACCGACGAGGATTACGCCGCGTGGGATGTGACCGCCGAGACGGGTATAGCGGTCCGGGGAGCATAAAAAATCGATGATTTCGAGCAGCTCTGCCTTGGCTTCACGCTGTCCTGCCACGTCGGCAAAGGTCACGCCGGTGCCCGCTTCGCCCCACTCTTGGGCCTTGTTCTTGCCGAAATTAAAGACCGAGTTCGAGATCCCTCCCAGACCCCCGCCTCGTCGCATCAACCAGTTCGCCAAGAAGAACAGCATCACCATCGGCAGCACCCACGACCCTATCGTCACCAGCAGCGACGGAGTCGACACGGCGTCGAATGGGATTTTCTTTTCGACGAGTTTGAGCACCAGGTCGCGCTCCGCCGTTTCGAGTCGCCCGGTGCGATAGAGCGGGCCCCGGCCTTCCTTGCCCTCGTTGCCTTCACCCACGATCGTGTCGACTTGGAAGCTGACGCGCCGCAGCTTGCCTTGCTCGATGAGCGTGGCGAACTGATCGAACGAGACCCGCTTTTCAGAAAGTCCCATCAGGCGGGGCAGCCCGACCAGCAGCATCAGCAGCAGCAGAAACAGCCACAGCTTCGGCGACGAACCGTTTGACAGCCCCGAGTCCCCCGGGTTGCCTGAGCCACCCGAGCTACGTCGATCCGTTCCCGATCGCGAGGAATTGGAGCCCGCACCTCTTTCGGGGCGACTGTCGCTCTGACGGGAAGAAGTGGGCTTGGCTAGCAGCAGTAGAAGGCGACGAATCATGTTGGCTTCCGAGACAGCACCGTCTGTATCCACAAGGAGCGTCGGCGCTGTGGCCAGACTGTACTCGCTCTTCACGACCACCGCCACCTGCCTGTAGGTCTTGTGGCGACCAAAAAGGGAGGAATTGAAAAACCCCCGCAAAGTCCGCATAGTAGTGCTTGTATGTCAGCTAAACTTCCCGTCGCAGACCGTATCGCATCCGAACTCCTCCACTGGTTGCCGAAGCAGGCTTGGAGCCGTGGCATGGGCTGGGCCTCTCGGCTTCAGGTTCCTCGCCCGATCCGCGATCCGCTGTACCGAAGCTTTTCAATGGCTTACGGGATCGACCTCGGCGAGCTGGACCGACCCCTGGGGGAATTCGATCGTTTCGACGACTTCTTTTGTCGCCCGTTGCCCGATGGTGCCCGGTCGATTTCAGCACAGCAGGATGCGCTGATTACTCCCTGTGATGGTGTGCTAAGCGCCTACGGGCTCTCCGAAGATGGCCTATGTATTCACGCAAAAGGCCAGGAATACACGGTCGCTGGACTGCTTAATGATGAGGTGGCCGCTCAGCGATTTATCGGTGGAATGTTTGCGACCATTTACCTGGCACCGCACAACTACCACCGTGTCCACAGCCCGCTTGACGGGCAGATCATCGGCTATCGCCATGTGCCAGGGGCGCGGTATCCAGTGAACGCACTGTCGGTGCGGACCGTACCTCGGCTGTTTCAGCGCAATGAGAGGTTTATCACCTACATCCGGACCAACTATGGCGATGTTGCACTTGTGATGGTCGCAGCTACCGGCGTTGGCAATATCACGGTAAGCTATGAGCCTGCCCTGGCTACGCCAGCAGGCGGACCAGATCGGGGGGCGTGTATTTACGAACACGGCCAGGAAAAGCCAATCAGCAAGGGGGCGGAGCTTGGCAAGTTTCATCTGGGCTCGACCGTCATCATGCTGTTTGAGCGCGGGCGGGCATCGCTTGATGTCCCCGCTGGAACCGTTGTCCGTCTGGGCCAACCGATTGGGCAGCTAACGCTCAACAAACAGGGTCAGACATCTTGAGCACCAAGCAGCGCATTCCCAGCGACGATTTGTCGTTTGAGCCCGACGAACTGGCCGAGGTCGGTGCCGTCCTGGCTCCAGCTAGCCAGGGGGGCGAGCGAGAAGAGTCGGCCAGCGGCAGGACGCCAGCGTCCGCGATGCCCTCGTTTGACGATCAGGTGGATGCGGCGTTCTCGGAAGAAGAGACGGCCGAAAAGCAGCCATCGATCTCTGACGATGTGGACCTTCGTGGGGACCTGGCGGCACTGGGCGACGGTGACGTTCCGGTCGACCCGTTTCCAGCGGCAAGTGCGCAGGCCGCAGTCGTCAGCGTCAACCCTTCGCGCCGATCGGTTCCTGGTCAAGCCAAAAGCTCCGCCGGAGAAATCGAAGATCTAACGCCGCCCGCGTTACACACCGAGACAGCCAATCTGCCATCGGTGATCTTCGACGATTCGCCTTTTGGGGAAGAAGCCAAGCCTACGCTCGAAGATGGCCAGCCGATCACTCCGTATGTGGCTGCCGTTGCTGCCGCGATGGATGGACAACAGCAGCCGGTCGCAGACGCCGTCCTGAGTTCGTGGTGACTGCCTCCGTGGAGATGCAGGATCTTCGCGAAGCGATGAAGGCAGGCGCGGTGGACTATGTCTTGAAGGATCAGCTCTCACCTGAGCTGATCGTGCCCATCCTGCGCGAGATCATGGAGAAGCGTGACCTGCGGGAGCGGGTGCAGCTCCTCGGACAGCGACTCGACCAGAGCTTTGGGCTGGGGGCGATCGTCGGCGCTTCAGCGCGCATCGAGCATCTGCGGGCGCTGGTGAGGCGGCTAGCCGATGCCGATGCGACGGTCCTTTTGCGCGGCGAAAGCGGCACTGGAAAGGAGCTGGTGGCGCAGGCGCTGCATCAGTGCGGGAAGCGCGCCAATCAGCCGCTGGTGACGGTGAACTGTGCCGCGATTGCCCCAACCCTGATCGAGTCGGAGCTGTTTGGCCACGAGCGCGGGGCCTTTACCAGCGCCTTGTCTCGGCGCATCGGTTGTTTGGAGGAAGCGGGTGCTGGCACCGTGTTCCTCGACGAAATTGCCGAACTGACGCCGGATCTGCAAGCCAAGCTGCTGCGGGTGCTGGAGGCGCGGCGGTTCACTCGTGTCGGTGGTAATGAGACGATGAACTTCAGGGCACGCGTGGTCGCGGCGACTCATCAGGATCTCGAACAGCGGATGCGCGAGGGCAAGCTGCGCGCCGATCTGTACTATCGGCTGAACGTCGTGACGATTGATGTTCCGTCGCTGGCGGAGCGTCGTGAAGACATCTCGGTGTTATGCAATCACTTCGTGTCGCAGTTTGGTCGCCCGCTGCGATTTACCAAAGAGTCGTTGGCCTCACTGGAGCAGCGGCCATGGCCGGGCAATGTGCGGGAACTGCGCAACGCAATCGAGCGACTGGCGCTTC
>WBZP01000963.1_pt1 | contig 28458 bp, 28 predicted proteins | sample 5204301 | NCBI WGS metagenome assembly WBZP01 (sample SAMN12412401, study PRJNA552823) | activated sludge metagenome | isolation source: activated sludge from nitrification reactor of wastewater treatment plant... | place: USA: Pennsylvania | collected 2017 | reverse complement strand
AGCCCGCGCACCATCGGGCGCAGCAAGGCCTGGAAGCGCGGCTTGAGCGCGTAGATCGACATCGGCGCGAGGGGCTCAGGCCAGCGGCTTGATGCCGCGAGCCGACGTGCTGGGCCTGGCCAACGGAGCGATGCGCTCCGTGCTCGAATCAACGGCGTTTTCCGAGGTTGAGATCGACGTTCGACCGCAACCCGGTCTGGTGCTGAGGTCCTTGCAGCGACTCGATGGCTACCGCGTGCTGCGGCCCCAGCAGCAGCGCACGACTCTGGAGGCCGAGGGTTGGTTGCTGGCCAGGCCGGTGGCCGGGTTCCGTCACGCCGGATGCGTACGTCGCCCGATGGAAGGTGCCGGTCGTGAAGTGCTGGTGCTGCAGAGCGTGTTTTCCGACGGCCTGACCCATGTCTCGCTGTTCGTCGAACCCTACAGGGCCGAGCAGCATCGTGACGAGATGCTGGCTCACCAGGGTGCCACCGCCACGCTGATGTTGCGCCGGGGCGAGTACTGGATCACCGTGGTTGGGGATGTCCCGCCCGCGACCCTGCGGCTCTTCGCCGAGGCGCTGGAGCGTCGCCGGTGAACCGCCTGACCTTTCCAAGCAGAAATTGATCTTCAATGTCGGCCGCATCTGCCGCGCCGGCCACGCTTTCCGAAACCCACGAGCACGTCACATGAATTCACTGTCATCAGATCCCGCCACGACCCTGGCTCGGCCCTGGTCACGTCGCCTGGCCCTGGGCTCGGCCGCCTTGTTGCTGGCTGGTGCCGCGGCCTGGCAAGTTCCGGCGAACGCCCAGACGGTGCAATTGCCCGACTTCACCGAACTGGTGGAACGTGTCGGGCCTTCGGTGGTGAACATCCGCACCACCGAGAAGCGCAACAACGGTGAGATGGACCCCAGTGTTCCGAACATCGAGGAGTTCTTCCGCCGCTTCGGCATCCCCATGCCCAACCGACCCGGGCCACGTGCCCAACCCAACCCGCGTGGTGGCGACGAAGAGCCCCAGCAGCGCGGTGTGGGCTCCGGCTTCATCCTAAGCGCCGACGGCTACATCATGACCAATGCTCACGTCGTCGATGGCGCCGAAGAGGTGATCGTCACGCTCACCGACAAGCGCGAACTCAAGGCCCGCATCATCGGCGCGGACAGGCGCACCGACGTGGCCGTGGTCAAGGTCGATGCCGGTGGCCTGCCCTTCGTGAAGTTCGGCGACGTGAACCGCCTGAAGGTCGGCGAGTGGGTGATGGCCATCGGCTCGCCCTTCGGGCTGGAGAACACCGTCACCGCAGGCATCGTCAGCGCCAAGCAGCGCGACACGGGTGACTACCTACCCTTCATCCAGACCGATGTGGCCATCAACCCGGGCAACAGCGGCGGGCCGCTGATCAACCTGCGCGGCGAGGTGGTGGGCATCAACTCGCAGATCTACAGCCGCTCGGGCGGCTTCATGGGCATCAGCTTCGCCATCCCGATCGACGAAGCCCAGCGCGTGGCTGATCAGCTGCGCCTCAACGGGCGCGTGGTGCGCGGCCGCATCGGCGTGCAGATCGCCCCGGTCAACAAGGAAGTTGCCGAGTCCATCGGCCTGGGTGCGCCGCGTGGTGCGCTGGTCACCGGTGTCGAGAAGGACCAGCCCGCAGACAAGGCGGGCGTCGAGGCAGGGGACATCATCCTGCGCGTCGACGGCAAGGTGGTGGACAAGTCGGTCGACCTGCCACGCATCGTGGGCTCTCTCAAGCCGGGCAGCAAGTCGACGCTGCAGGTCTTCCGCCGCGGCGGCACGCGCGACCTGAGCGTCAGCATCGTCGAGTTCGAGCCTGATCGTCCGGTGCGCCGCGCCGCTGCCGAGCCACCTTCACCACAGGCCGCGGCCAAGACCGCGCTGGGACTGAGCGTGGTCGATCTGACCGAAGCGCAGAAGAAGGAACTGCGCGTACGTGGTGGGGTGCGCGTGGAAGCCGCAGAAGGTGCCGCCGCGCGTGCCGGCTTGCGCGAGGGTGATGTGATCCTGTCGCTGGACAACGCCGAGATCAGCGATGCACGCCAGTTCGTTGCGGCTGCAGCCAAGCTGGAAAAGGCCCGCAGCGTGAACGTTCTCGTGCGCCGTGGCGACTGGACCAACTATGTGGTGATCCGCCCAGGGCGCTGACGTGCCGCTGCGGTCGTGAGCCCGAGGCCTCTCGCACCCCGATTCATCTGTCGCCCTGGCGACCCAGAGCGGCCAGCGGGGCGGAATCACAAGTTGACTCTATCAGCGGGTTTTTCCGCATTGTGGAATCGTCGAGTGATGCTCGGGCTGGGCTGGCATGAAAATTTTTGCAGCCAAGTGAGTGACCTGTCACTTCAAATGAGCCAGCTAGTGGATTACTGGCCCAGCCGTCTAGAATCCGGCCCTGGCAGATGCGCTTTACCTGTTTTGGGCGCATTCCTCAGGTTCCATGCTGTCGGCAAACAACACTTCCGGATCTGTTTATAAGCTGTTGATAACTGTCTCGTGTCTGATCGTCGCAACGGCCGGAAATCAAGCAACGACGCGGGTTCCCGGCCGGTCCTTTTGGCTACAATGAACGCCCAACAAGCAGTTGCCAAACGTTCTGTTGGAAGGCGCGTCACCACTTTGGACGCGCCTTTTTTTTGATCCTGCGCGCCATCCATCGCGTCCTTGTGCAGGCCAACGCAGACAACGCCGCGTTCGTCGTGCGACGGCCCCCGAAGCAACGCAGGCGCGATGCAATCCCCTTCGATGAATCACATCCGCAACTTCTCCATCATTGCCCACATCGACCACGGCAAGAGCACGCTGGCCGATCGCATCATCCAGCGCTGCGGGGGCTTGAGCGACCGCGAGATGGAAGCGCAGGTGCTCGACTCGATGGACATCGAGCGCGAGCGCGGCATCACCATCAAGGCGCAGACCGCGGCGCTGGAGTACAAGGCGCGCGATGGCCAGGTCTACCAGCTCAACCTGATCGACACGCCGGGGCATGTCGACTTCTCCTACGAGGTGAGCCGTTCGCTGAGTGCCTGCGAGGGAGCCTTGCTGGTGGTCGATGCCAGCCAGGGCGTCGAGGCTCAGACCGTGGCCAACTGCTACACCGCATTGGAGCTCGGCGTCGAGGTGGTGCCGGTGCTCAACAAGATGGACCTGCCGCAGGCCGACCCGGAAAACGCCAAGAGCGAGATCGAGGACGTAATCGGCATCGATGCCGAACACGCGATCCCGTGCAGCGCCAAGACCGGCATGGGGCTGGACGAGATCCTGGAAGCCGTGATCGCACGCATGCCCGCGCCGCGTGGCAAGCCCGATGGTCCGCCGCGGGCGATGATCATCGACAGCTGGTTCGACAACTACGTGGGCGTGGTGATGCTGGTGCGCGTGGTGGACGGTTCGCTGAGCAAGGGCGAACGCATCCGGATGATGGCCACCAACACGGTCTATGGCATCGAGCAGATGGGCGTGTTCACGCCCAAGAGTGTGCCGCGGGACTGTCTGAAAGCCGGCGAAGTGGGATTCGTGATCTGCGGCATCAAGGAGCTGCAGGCGGCCAAGGTGGGCGATACGCTCACGCTTGAAAAGAAGCTGCCCAACAACGCCGGCCCCGCCAGCGAACCACTGCCGGGCTTCAAGGAGATCAAGCCCCAGGTCTTCGCCGGCCTGTACCCCACCGAGGCCAGCGAGTACGACCAGCTGCGCGACGCGCTGGAAAAGCTCAAGCTCAACGACAGCAGCCTGCGCTACGAACCAGAGGTGAGCCAGGCGCTGGGCTTCGGCTTTCGCTGTGGCTTCCTGGGCCTGCTGCACATGGAGATCGTGCAGGAGCGGCTGGAGCGCGAGTTCGACCAGGACCTGATCACCACCGCGCCGAGTGTGGTGTACGAGGTGGAGCTGAACGACGGCAGCGTGGTGCTGGTGGAGAACCCGAGCAAGATGCCGGACCTGGGCCGCATCCGCGAGATCCGCGAGCCCATCGTCAACGTGCAGCTGTACATGCCGCAGGACAGTGTGGGCGCGGTGATGACGCTGGCCAACCAGAAGCGCGGCGTGCAGGTCAACATGTCCTACCACGGCCGCCAGGTGCACCTGACCTACGAGCTGCCACTGGCCGAAATCGTGCTGGACTTCTTCGACAAGCTCAAGAGCGTGAGCCGCGGCTACGCCAGCATGGACTACGAGTTCAAGGAGTACCGCGCTGCCGACGTCGTCAAGGTGGACCTGATGATCAACGGCGACCGCATCGACGCGCTGAGCATCATCGTGCACCGGGCCCAGAGCCAGTACCGTGGGCGCGCGGTGGCGGCCAAGATGCGCGAACAGATCCCGCGCCAGATGTACGACGTGGCGATCCAGGCCGCCATCGGCGCCAACATCATCGCGCGCGAAGACATCAAGGCGCTGCGCAAGAACGTGCTGGCAAAATGCTACGGTGGCGACATCACCCGCAAGCGCAAGCTGCTCGAGAAGCAGAAGGCCGGCAAGAAGCGGATGAAGCAGATCGGCACCGTCGAGGTGCCCCAGGAAGCCTTCCTCGCCATCCTTCAAGTGGACGACTGATGAAATCAAGACACCCCCGCTCGCCTTGCCTGCCGGCCCCCATCCGGGCGCGCGTTGCCCGTGGGGCTTTGCGGTGAGCGCTCTGACCGCGGCGTTGTACGGCGCCCTTGTCGTCTACCTGGGCGGCTGGTTCCTCAACTTCTGGACCGGCAACTTCTCGGTCCTGCTGTTCACGCTGACTGTCGTATCGCTAGGCTACTGGCTGGCCGAGCGTTTCCACTTCCTGCCGCAACGCCAGGCCGCAGCCCGCAACCTGGAGCAGCAGGACGCCGCGCGGCGGGCCGAACTGGCCCGGCAAGGCATCGAGAAGGTCGACGGCAACGTTGCCGAGGCGCGCGAGCGCCTGCTGATGCAGCCCTGGTGGCTGGACTGGACGGCAGGCCTGTTTCCGGTAATCCTGATCGTGTTCCTGCTGCGCAGCTTCCTGTTCGAGCCCTTCAAGATCCCTTCGGGATCGATGGTGCCCACGCTGATGGTGGGCGACCTGATCCTTGTGAACAAGTTTCACTACGGCGTGCGCCTGCCAGTCATCAACAAGAAGATCATCGACAACAACCCGGTCAAACGCGGCGACGTGATGGTCTTCCGCTATCCGGTGGACCCGCGGCAGGACTACATCAAGCGCGTGGTGGGCATCCCGGGCGACGAGATTGCCTACATGAACCAGAAGCTCAGCATCAACGGCCAGCCCGTGGCCACGCAGGCCCAAGGGGAGCACTACGACGAGGACAGCCTCAGCTATGCCCCGCTGTTCACCGAAAAGCTCGGCGATGTCGAGCACCAGATCCGTGTCGACACGCGCCGGCAGGCTTACTATGGGCCCGATCCCAAGCGGTTTGAGATGGCCGAGAACTGCCGCTACGTGCCCGAAGGTGTGGTCTGCAAGGTGCCGCCGGGACACTACTTCATGATGGGTGACAACCGGGACAACTCTCAGGACTCCCGGTATTGGGGATTTGTCCCGGACGAGAATATCGTCGGCAAGGCATTCTTCGTGTGGATGAACTTCGGCAACCTGGGGCGCATCGGCGCCTTCCACTGAAGACGCCGGGCGCCGGGAACAAGAAGGGCGAGGCGATGAGCCGATTGAGCGCTGCAGGTTTCGAACGGCCGACCCATGCGCGCCAGCGCGGGGTGACACTTTTCGGCTTGATGTTCTGGGCCGTGTCCGTCGGACTGGTGGCCTACGTTCTCGTGCGCACCGTGCCCACCCTCAACGAGTACTTCACCGTCCAGCGTGCGGTGGAACAGGTGGCGCGCAGCCAGCCCACCACGGTGGCCGAGGCGCGAGCCGCCTTCGACAAGCAAAAGGAACTGGAGTACTCCATCAGTTCCATCTCCGGCAAGGACCTGATCATCACCAAGGAGAACGACAAGGTCGTCGTGGCCTTTGCCTACGACAAGCTCGTTCCCCTGTATGGCCCGGTCTACATCCTGATCAAGTACGAGGGGCGGTCCCGATAGCCACAACGTCTGCCATGGAAGGCACGCTGGCCGCCTTGCAACAGCGCCTGGGTTATCGCTTCGCCCAGCCGACCCTGCTGCAGCGCGCGCTGACTCACCGCAGCTGGGGCGCCGAACATAACGAGCGGCTTGAGTTCCTGGGCGATGCCGTGCTGAGCCTGGCGGTTTCGTGGCTGCTGTTCGAACGCTTCTCGGGCAGCGACGAAGGTGACCTGACCCGTGTGCGGGCCCACCTCGTGCGCGAAGACAGCCTGCACCGCGTGGCGCTCGGCCTGGGCTTGCCGGCGGTGATGCGCCTGTCCGAAGGCGAGATGCGGGGAGGCGGCGCACAGCGTCCGTCTATCCTGGCCGATGCGGTGGAAGCCATCATCGGCGCCGTCTTCACCGAAGGGGGCTTCGAGCCAGCCCGGGCGGTGGTCGAGCGGCTGTTCGGTGAGGTGATCCAGGCTACCGATGCCGAGAGCTGGACCAAGGATGCCAAGACCGAACTGCAGGAGTGGCTGCAGGCCAGGCGCATCGCGGTGCCGAGTTACCGCATCACCGCCACCCGCGGGCAGGCGCATGCTCAGACCTTCGAGGTCGAGTGTGCCGTGCCGGCGCTGGGCTTGGCCGAACAAGGCGAGGGCCGTTCGCGCCGGGGCGCCGAACAGGAAGCTGCGCGCCGGCTGCTGGACCTGCTTAAGGCCAGCGACAAGCCCGGTGGCCCGCTCGGGGCATGAACACGCCGGCAAGCCAGTGAGCCACTCCGACTGCCGCGACCGCGATGACCTGCCCCAGCGCTGCGGCCTGGTGGCCATCGTCGGCCGACCCAACGTCGGCAAGAGCACCCTGCTCAACGCCCTGGTGGGGCAGAAGATCAGCATCACCAGCAACAAGGCGCAGACCACGCGCCACCGCATCACCGGCATCCGCACGGTGGACGGAGCACAGTTCATTTTCGTGGACACGCCGGGCTTCCAGCTCAAGCACACGGCGGCGCTCAACCGCACGCTCAACCGCACCGTGCTGTCTTCGCTGGGCGACGTGGACGTGGTGCTGTTCGTCGTGGAAGCCGGGCGCTTCGGCCTGGCCGACGCCAAGGTGCTGGCTTTGCTCCAGAGCGAGGCCATGCAGGCCAGGCCCGTGCTGCTGGTGGCGAACAAGCTCGACGAGATGCCGCGCCGCCACGATGTTCTGCCTTGGCTCAAGCTGATGCAGGACCGTCACCACTTTGCCGAGTATGTGCCCCTGTCGGCCACGCGCGCGGCTGATGCTGAACGCCTGCTGGGCATCGTCAAACCCTACCTGCCTGAACAGCCCTGGCTGCACGAAGAAGACGCGCTCACCGATCGCAGCGAACGCTTCCTGGCCGGCGAGCTGATCCGCGAGAAGCTCTTCCGCCTGACAGGCGACGAATTGCCTTACAGCTGCACCGTGGTCATCGACAAGTTTGACGAGGAGCCGACCTTGCGCCGTATCGCCGCCACCATCGTCGTCGAGCGCGATGCGCACAAGGGCATGGTCATCGGCGAAGCAGGCGAGCGCCTCAAGCGCATCGGCAGCGAAGCGCGCCAGGAGCTGGAGCGGCTGTGGGACGCCAAGGTCTTCCTGGAGCTGTGGGTCAAGGTGCGCTCGGGCTGGGCCGACGACGAAGCCCACCTGCGCAGCTATGGCTACGAATGAGGCCGCAGCCCGGCTGCGGCGCGGCGCTTCGCCCCTGCAGGCCTATGTGCTGCACCAGTACGACTGGAGCGAGACCAGCCTGATCGTCGAGCTCTTCACCCGCGCCCAGGGTCGCGTGGTGGTGGCGGCCAAGGGCGCCAAGCGGCCCACGTCCAATTACCGCGCGCTTCTGCTGCCCTTCCAGCCCGTGCTGGTCCTGCTGGGAAGGACACCGGCCGATGAACAGGGCGAAGTGCACCCGCTGCGCAGTGCCGAGTGGGCTGGCGGCCAAGCTCTGCTGGGCGCGTCCAGTCTGCTCAGCGCCTACTACCTGAACGAGCTTCTGCTCAAGCTGCTGGCCCGCCAGGATCCGCACCCGGGCCTCTTCGACGCCTATGCCGATGCGCTGGCCGCACTGGCCGGCGGTGAAGACGAGTCGACCGTGCTGCGTGCTTTCGAACTGCAGTTGCTGCGCGAACTGGGATGGTTGCCTGAGCTGTGCAGTGCCACCCTGACGGCCAGCGCGGTGCAGGCCGGGGCGCGCTATACCTTGCATGCGGAAGCGGGTCTGGTGGCCGACCCGCAGGGCCTGCCGGGCCACACCTGGGTGGCGCTGGAAGCCGCGCTGGCCCACGCCGCCGGAGGCGATAGCGCGGCGGCGCTGCGCCATGCCTGTGCCGGCGTGGCGCCTGCCCTGCGCGCGCCGCTGCGTGAACTGCTTCACTATCATCTGGGCCACCCCCAACTGCGCACGCGCCAGGTGCGGCTCGGCGTGCAGCGCCTGGCCGAGATCCCGAGCCGGACTGCATGAACCCATTTGTCGCCGAACCGGCCGCTGACCGCCGCCACGCCGGGCACACCGCGTTGTCGGTCAATGTCAACAAGGTGGCCCTGCTGCGCAACACGCGGCACCTCGGCATTCCTGGCGTCGTGCACGCCGCCACGCTGTGCCTGCAAGCCGGGGCCGATGGCATCACCGTGCACCCGCGGCCCGACGGGCGCCACATCCTGGCGCATGACGTGCATGACCTGGCCGCGCTGCTGCGCGACTGGCCGCAGGCCGAATACAACATCGAAGGCAACCCGTTCCATAACCTGATGGGCTTCATCCGCGATGTCAGGCCGCACCAGGCCACCTTCGTGCCTGACAGCGAGGGCCAGTTCACCAGCGACCACGGCTGGGATCTGGCCGCCGATGCCACGCGCCTGCGTCCCCTGATCGAGGAGTGTCGCGATCTTGGTGTGCGCGTGAGCCTGTTCATGGACCCCTGGCCCGAGGCGATGTGCGCGGCGCGCGCCGTGGGTGCCAGCCGGGTCGAGCTCTACACGGAACCCTATGCCGCTGCGCATGGTCAGGCCGGACAGGCCGCACAGCTGACGCGCTTTGCCGCCGCGGCGGCATCCGCGCAGGCGCAAGGCCTGGGCGTCAACGCTGGCCACGACCTGAACCGCATCAACCTGGCCGACTTCCTGCGCGCCGTGCCGGGTGTATTGGAGGTTTCGATCGGGCATGCGCTGGTCGCGGATGCGCTGGAACTGGGCCTGCCGGAAACCGTGCGCGACTATCAGCGCTGCATCCGCCTGAGCCAGGCCCCACGATGATCCACGGCATCGGCACCGACCTGTGCGACATTCGCCGCATTGCCGCGACGCTGGAGCGGCGCGGGAGCCGATTTGCCGAACGCGTGCTGGGTGCCGATGAACTGCAGGTCTTCCATGCCCGTTGCCAGCGTGTGCCGGCGCGCGGCGTGCGTTACCTGGCCACGCGCTTCAGTGCCAAGGAAGCCTTCTCGAAGGCCATCGGCCTGGGTATCCGCAGCCCGATGACCTGGCGCGATTGCCAGATCCTCAACGAACCGGGCGGCAAGCCCGTGATCCGCCTGTCCGGGGCCCTGGCCGGCTGGTTTGCCGCCCAGGGCCTGCGGGCGCACGTTACCGTCACGGACGAGGCGGACTACGCCTCGACGTATGTGGTAGTCGAGACCCTGACGCCCTTGAGAGAGCCCGCACCATGACCCAGCACGCCCCCGTGATGCTCGACGTCGCCGGCACCACGCTGACCAAGGCCGATGCCCAGCGCCTGCGCCACCCCCTTGCCGGCGGCCTGATCCTGTTTGCGCGCAACTTCGAGAACCGGCGCCAGCTCACCGAGCTCACCGCCGCGGCCAAGAAGGCGCGGCCCGACCTGTTGATCTGCGTCGACCACGAGGGTGGCCGCGTGCAGCGCTTCCGCAGCGACGGGTTCACCCAGCTGCCGGCCATGCAGGTGCTGGGTGAACAGTGGATGAAGGACCCGCTCACCGCCACTGATGCCGCCACCGCCGCCGGCCATGTGCTGGCCGCCGAGCTGCGCGCCTGTGGCGTCGATCTGAGCTTCACGCCGGTGCTGGACCTGGACTTCGGCGCCAGCAGCGTGATCGGCAGCCGCGCCTTCCATCGAGACGCGCGTGTGGTGAGCCTGCTGGCCAAGAGCCTGATGCACGGCCTGCTGCGTGCTGGCATGGGCAACTGCGGCAAACACTTCCCCGGCCACGGCTATGTCAAGGCCGACAGCCACACAGCCGTGCCGGTGGACAAGCGCAGCCTGAAGGCCATCCTGGCCGATGACGCCAAGCCCTATGAGTGGCTCAGCACCACGCTCACCGGCGTGATGCCCGCGCACGTGGTCTACCCCAAGGTCGACCACCGACCGGCGGGTTTCTCCGAACGCTGGCTGAAGGACATCCTGCGCGGCCAGATGGGCTTCACGGGCGTGATCTTCAGCGACGACCTGAGCATGGAAGGCGCGCGCCACCTCGACGGCGCGCAACTCAGCTTTGTCGATGCGGCCTGCCTGGCGCTGCAAGCCGGCTGCGACATGGTGCTGCTGTGCAACCAGAGCGTGGATAGCGGCGCGGCGGTGGACGAGCTGCTGGCCGGCCTGGGTGAAGCGGCGGCGCAAGAGCGCTGGCACCCGGATCCGGACGGCGAGCAGCGACGCCGGAGCCTGCTGCCCCAGACCTTGCCGATGACCTGGGACGAGCTGATGCACGACCCGGTGTACCAGCGCACGCTGGAGCGGCTGCCCTGACCGGGAGTTGCGCGCGCCGGCCTCGTGGCGGTGGGGTCGCGGGCGGCGCGCCGCTGTTGCTCAGGGTCCTGGGGAGGACGCCTGCTGGTCGAAGGGCAGCTTCAGCTGCGACAGGTCCTTGCGCGTTTCCACCAGCACCAGCGGGCCGTCGTCGATCAGCACCTGGCGTCGCGGTTCTCGGGGCAGGTGGATGGGTGTCGCTTCAGCCGCCATCGCCGCCTGCGCGGCGCTGACCTTCGCGCCGTCGGACTGGACCCACTGCAGGCCCGCGTTCGTGGCCAGTGCAGCCAGTGCGTCGGCAGGAAGTTGATAGGGCTCGACGACCCTGGCCTGCACGGCCTGCATGGCAAGAGGGGCCGGCGTCGACGCCCGGATTGCGAGTGCCGACCCGGCCGCGGCAGCCTCCGCCGCTTCAGTTGCGGCGGCTGCCCCGATGCCGGCCGCGCCCGAGCCGGCAACCAGCGCGGCCGCGGGCAGGGCCACACCTGCTTCGGCGGCCACGACGCCAGCGGGCTGCGCTGCTGCGCTGCCGCCCTCGACTTGGGCAGCGCTGGCCTGGTTGTCGGCGCTGGGCTCGCGCGCCTCCTCGTGATGGCGAACGTGATCGCGATCGCGGCCGCGTCCACGGCGGCGGCTGCGATCACGTTCACCGGCACTGGCTTCGCCACTGTCCAACGCACTTCCCGCATCGGCCTGGCTCGGCCCCCGGCTGACCGGCATGTCGGCATCGGCCAGCGCTGCACCGGCTGTCTCGTCGCCACGGCCTTCGCCCCGGTCCCGCCCACCGCGACGGCGGCGACGCGGGTCGCGGCCTTCGGCCTCGGCCGGCCGGGCTTCCGCATTCGGCTGGGTGTCGACAAAGGCCGGTTCCTGTGTCTTGCTGTCGGTCTCCGGCAGACGCGAGCCACGTTCGGGGCGCGGGCCGCGGCGGCCAGCGTTGCCCGCCTCGCCACGCGCGGCGCGTTCATCACGCGGTGCGGCGTTACTTTCGCTGCCGGCTTCCGGACGCGGGCCGCGGCCGCCGCGCTCGCGGCCATCTCGGCCATCTCGGCCACCACGCTCGCCGCGCTCCGTGCGATCGCCACGTCCACCACGGCCGCCGCGTTCACCACGATCACCACGATGGCCGTCGCGCTTTTCGGGCACCGCCGGTGCAGCCGCGGCTGCCGCAGGGGTCACCGCCACAGGCTGGGCCGCAGGCACCGGTGCGTCACCTCCTGCGAAGAGCTTCTTGATCCAGCCGAAGAACCCGCCGCCCGCCGCGCTGGCAGCCGGTGCCGGGGCGGCCACCGGTGCGGGTGCGGGGGGCAGGGCGGTCGGAGCCGGCGGGGGCGGTGCCGGCGGCGCGGGCTGATCGGGCAGAACGCCCTTGATCACAGGCTCCTGCTTGGGCTTGGCCTTCTCGCGACGGGTGATGCCGACCTCGTCGTCAGGCTCTTCCACCATCGAATAGCTGGCGCGGAAGCTCTCCAGCCGCGGATCATCGTGGCGCAGCCGCTCGAGCCTGTAGTTGGGCGTCTCCAGGTGCTTGTTGGGCACCAGCAGCACAGTCACGCGCTGCTTGAGTTCGATCTTGGTGATCTCGGTGCGTTTCTCGTTGAGCAGGAACGAGGTCACCTCGACCGGCACCTGTACATGGACCGCGGCGGTGTTTTCCTTCATCGACTCTTCCTGCACCATGCGCAGGATCTGCAGCGCACTGCTCTCGGTGTCGCGGATGTGGCCAGTGCCATTGCAGCGCGGGCAGGTGATGTGGTTGCCCTCGCTGAGAGCCGGGCGCAGGCGCTGGCGCGACAGCTCCAGCAGGCCGAATTTGCTGATCGAGCTGAACTGCACGCGGGCGCGGTCCTGGCGCAGGCCGTCGCGCAGGCGCTGTTCCACTTCACGCCGGTTCTTCGACTCTTCCATGTCGATGAAGTCGACCACGATCAGGCCGCCCAGGTCGCGCAGCCGCATCTGGCGCGCGATCTCGTCGGCCGCCTCCAGGTTGGTGCGCGTGGCGGTCTCTTCGATGTCGGTGCCGCGGGTGGCGCGCGCCGAGTTGACGTCCACCGCCACCAGCGCTTCGGTGTGGTCGATCACGATGGCGCCGCCGCTGGGCAGGTTGACCGTGCGGCTGAAGGCGGTCTCGATCTGGTGCTCGATCTGGAAGCGGGAGAACAGCGGCGCGTCGTCGCGGTAGCGCTTGACGCGGTTGGCCGTCTCCGGCATCACGTGGTTCATGAACTGCTTGGCCTGATCGAAGATGTCGTCGGTGTCGATCAGGATCTCGCCGATGTCGGCGGTGAAGTAATCGCGGATGGCGCGTATGACGAGCGAGCTTTCCTGGTAAATCAGGAAGGCGCCCTTGCCCGCCTTGGCGGCACCGTCGATGGCGTCCCACAGCTTGAGCATGTAGTTCAGGTCCCACTGCAGCTCGGCGGCGCTGCGGCCGATGCCTGCCGTGCGGGCGATCAGGCTCATGCCTTTGGGATAGTCGAGCTGTTCGAGGTTCTCCTTGAGTTCCTCCCGATCCTCGCCTTCGATGCGCCGGCTCACACCGCCACCGCGTGGGTTGTTGGGCATCAGCACCAGGTAGCGGCCAGCCAGGCTGACGAAGGTGGTCAGCGCCGCGCCCTTGTTGCCGCGCTCTTCCTTTTCGACCTGGATCAGCAGGTTGTCGCCTTCCTTGACGACGTCCTGGATGCGCGCGTTCTTGACGTCGCTGCCATCGCGGAAATAGATGCGCGAGATCTCCTTGAAGGGCAGGAAGCCGTGGCGCTCTTCGCCGTAGTCGACGAAGCAGGCTTCCAGCGAAGGCTCCACCCGCGTGATCACGGCCTTGTAGATGTTGCCCTTGCGCTGCTCGCGCCCTTCGATTTCGGTCTCGAAGTCGAGCAGCTTCTGCCCATCGACGATCGCCAGGCGCCGCTCTTCCGGCTGCGTGGCGTTGATCAGCATGCGTTTCATGTGCACTCCAGTGCCAGGCCCGTCTGCACGGGCCCTCGGTCCATCACCGACGCACGAAAGGCGCGGCAAGAACCGTTGGCACGAAATGCCCTGGACTGCGCGGCGCCCCCGGCAGCGGGGGTTCAGCTGCGCAGCGTTGGCGCGCGCATGCGGCAGTGCGTAGCGGCCGCTGCGTCCACCCGGATGCATGGCCGCGGATCACGCGGCCGTGCTGCGGCCCCGGCCGCGCCGGCAGCGAGCCGGGGCCTTGCGGGGCGCATCAGGAAATTGGGGGGCAACAGGGGCTGCATCGGCTTGCCGGACGCGGAACACCAGGCTGGCTCAGGCTCGCGGCGCGAGCTGGCCTGGCTTCCTGAATTTTCGGTGCCTCGTGTGAACGAAGCGGGGTTCTCTTGCGACTCTCTGCCGCCGGCTCACGAATCCCGCCGGGTCACTTGGGGACCACGGCCCAGACGTCGCCCTGCCGGCGTTGCATCACCACAAACAACGCGCACGGTCTTCGTGCGCGCCCCCCACGGTAGCGCCCGCAGTGCCCGGGTAAACTCCGATAAATCAAGCACTTACAGCCCAAACGTGGAACCGCGGAGTATACCGGCCCGGCCGGCCCCAGTGAGCCCGGCCGCCGCGGATGCAGTCAGGCAGTTGACGGTTGATGCCGAATCGGCCGGGCAGCGGCTGGACAACTACCTGATCCGTCTGCTCAAGGGCGTACCCAAGAGCCACATCTACCGCGTCATCCGCTCGGGTGAGGTGCGGCTGAACAAGGGCCGGGCAGGGGCGGAGACGCGGGTTGACGAGGGCGACGTGGTGCGCGTGCCGCCGATGCGACTGGGCGAGCCCAGGGCGGCGCCACCGGCACCGGCACGGGAGTTCCCGGTGCTGCTGGAAGACGAGCACCTGCTGGCCATCGCCAAACCCGCCGGCGTGGCGGTGCACGGCGGCAGCGGGGTGAGCTTCGGTGTCATCGAGCAGCTGCGCCGCGCGCGACCACAGGCGCGCTTCCTGGAACTGGTGCACCGGCTCGACAAGGAGACCTCGGGCATCCTGCTGCTGGCCAAGAAGCGCAGCGCGCTAACCGCCTTGCAGGACCAGTTCCGCACTCGCGAGACGCGCAAGTTCTACGCGGCCCTGGTCTTTGGCGATTGGCCGGCCAGCCTGAAGCTGATCGACCTGGCCCTGCACAAGACCCTGGACGCAGCCGGCGAACGCCAGGTGCGGGTGGTACCGGCCGGGCATGCCGACGGGCGGCGGTCGATCAGCCTGGTCCGGGTGGCACAAAGGCTGCCGGGGCTGACGCTGCTGGACGTGAGCATCCAGACCGGACGCACGCACCAGATCCGCGTCCATCTGGCGCACAGCGGTCACCCCATCGTGGGCGATCCCAAGTACGGCGATTTCGCGCGCAACAAGTTCTTCGCCCGCGAGCGCGGCATCGCGCGCATGTTCCTGCACGCAAGGGAGCTGGGTCTTGTCCACCCCGCCGGCGGCCAGCGCATCACCCTGCATGCCCCCTTGCCCGACGACTGGGCGACACTCCTGCCATGACTGCCTCACGCCGCTTCGACCTGATCGCCTTCGACTGGGACGGCACGCTGTTCGACAGCACCACGTTGATCGTGCGCTGCATCCAGTCCGCCTGCCACGACCTGGCCCTGCCCGTGCCCAGTGACGGCGATGCGGCCTATGTCATCGGCCTGGGCCTGCAGGACGCGCTGCGCCACGCCGTGCCCGGCCTGCCGTCGCACCGCTACCCCGAGCTGGGGCAACGCTACCGCCACCACTATTTCGCCCGCCAGCACGAACTGGTGCTGTTCCCGGGCACGCTGGAGATGCTGACCGAACTGAAGGCGCGCAACCACCTGCTGGCGGTGGCTACCGGCAAGGCGCGGCGGGGTTTGGACGATGCGCTGGCCCAGGCGCAGCTGCATGGCGTGTTCGATGCCACGCGCACCGCGGACCAGACGGCCGGCAAACCGCACCCGCTGATGCTGCAGGAGCTGATGGCCGAGCTGGGCGTGATGCCCGAGCGCACCCTGATGATCGGCGACACCACGCATGACCTGCAGCTGGCCCACAATGCCGGCACGGCGCGTGTGGCCGTCAGCTATGGCGCCCACGACACCGCGGCATTCGCCGAGCATGAACCGCTGTTCGTGGCCCACAGCACGCGCGAACTGCACGACTGGCTGCGCGAGCACGCATGAACCCTGGTACCGACCGGCAGGTGCAGCTCTTGTGCCGCTCCGCCGAGCTGGCCGAGGGCGGTCGCGCCTGGGTGTGGGACGTGCTGGAGTACGGCCGCCCGGCGCGTGCCTTCGCGCTGCGTTTTGCTGGTGTGCTGCGCGCCTACCTCAATCGCTGTGCCCATGTGCCGGCCGAGATGGACTGGCAGCCCGGCGAGTTCCTGGACAACGACCGGCGCTGGATCGTCTGCAGCATCCATGGCGCCAGCTACGAACCCGCCGATGGCCGCTGCGTGGGTGGCCCCTGCAGGCGTGGCCGACTCACGGCCCTGGCCGTGGACGAAGCCGATGGTCAGGTGTATTGGTATCCTTCCCGCGACATCCAGCCGGTGGCCTTTGACACCCCGGCAGCAGAAAGCCTGCGATGAACACCCCCGAATCCCCGCCCGCCGCTGAACCGCTGACTGTCACTGCCGCTGCCGCCCTGGCGGCGGCAGAAGAGGCACGCCAGGCACAAGGGCGCGTCGGCCTGGAATCGGCGCTGGAGCGTGTGGCTACCGAACTGCTGCACCAGCAGCGCAACGAACGCCGCTGGCGCGTGTTCTTCCGCCTGGCCTGGCTGGGCCTGGTGGCAGCGGTGTTATGGGTCACGCTGAGCAGCCGCGTCAGCCACACCGCGCCTAGCACGCCGCACACGGCGCTGGTGGAAGTGCGCGGCGAGATTGCTGCCCAGAGCGAAGCCAGTGCCGAAGCGCTGGTGGGGGCGCTCAAGTCAGCCTTCGAAGACGGCAGCGCGCAGGCCGTGGTGCTGCGCATCAATTCACCTGGCGGCAGCCCGGTGCAAAGCGGCATCGTGCACGACGAGATCAAGCGGCTGAAGGCCAAGCATGGCAAGAAGGTCTACGCTGTGGTCGAGGAAGTCTGCGCCTCGGGCGCTTATTACCTGGCCGTGGCCGCCGACGAGATCTACGTCGACAAGGCCAGCATCGTGGGCAGCATCGGCGTGCTGATGGACGGATTTGGCTTCACCGGCCTGATGGACAAGCTGGGTGTCGAGCGCCGCCTGCTGACGGCGGGTGAGAACAAGGCCATGCTGGACCCCTTCAGCCCGGCCGACGAAAGGCAGACGCGGGTGGCCCAGGCCATGCTGGCGCAGATCCACCAGCAGTTCATCACGGTCGTCAAGCAAGGCCGCGGCGCGCGTCTGAAGGAAACGCCCGAGACCTTCTCCGGCCTGTTCTGGAACGGCGAGGAAGCGGTCAGGCTGGGTCTGGCCGATCACGCTGGCAACCTGGACTACGTGGCGCGCGAGGTGGTCAAGGCCGAGGAAATCGTCGACTACACGCCACGCGACAACGTGGCCGAACGCCTGGCCAAGCGTTTTGGTGCCGGGGTCGGGGCCGGGGCGGTGAAGGCGCTGCGTGAACTGAGCCCCCTTCGGTGACGGCAGGGCTGGCTGAACGCGTGGCCGTTGCCGCGCAGTACCTGCTGCCCAAGCAGGCCCTGACGATGGCCGCCGGCGCGTTGGCCGGGCTGCGGGGCAGAGCGCTGACCACGGCGCTGATCCGCTGGTTCATCTCCCGCTATGACGTGAACATGGCCGAAGCCGCCGACGCCGACCCGGCAGCCTACGCCAGCTTCAACCAGTTCTTCACGCGCGCGCTCAAGCACGGCGTACGGCCGTTTGTTGATGCAGCGCTGCTGTGCCCGGTGGACGGTGCGATCAGCCAGTTCGGCAGCATCGCCGAGGATCAGATCCTGCAGGCCAAGGGCCACAGCTACAGCACCACCGCCTTGCTGGGCGGCGACACTGCGCTGGCGGCGCACTTCCATGGCGGCCACTTCGCCACGCTGTACCTCAGCCCGCGCGACTATCACCGCATCCACATGCCCTGCGCCGGGCGAGTGCTGCGCATGATCCACGTGCCCGGCGCCCTGTTCTCCGTCAACCCGGCCACCGCGCGTGGGGTGCCAGGGCTGTTTGCCCGCAACGAGCGCGTGGTTTGCGTGTTCGAAGGCGATGATGGCCGACCCTGGGTGCTGGTGCTGGTGGGAGCCACCATCGTCGGCAGCATGGCCACCGTCTGGCATGGGGTGGTCAATCCGCCACGCCCTGGACAATTGCGAGAGTGGGCCTATCACGAGCAGGACCTTCGCCTGGCGCGGGGTGCCGAGATGGGCCGCTTCCTGCTGGGCTCCACGGTGGTGATGCTGTTCCCGCGCGGGCCGCTGCACTTCGAGCCGGGTTGGGTGCCGGGCGGGCCGGTGCGCATGGGGCAGGCCATGGCCCGCAACGGGTAGGCGCTTGGCCGCTTCCGGACAGGCCGGCGCCTGGCGCTGGCCGCAGCTGCTGCTGTGGACGGTGCCGGCACTGTGGTCATCGAACTATGTCATCGCACGCGCCGCCGACGGGGTGATCGCACCTCACCTTCTCGCGTCCGGGCGCTGGGCGCTGGCCGGGCTGTTCCTGCTGCCCTTTGTGGGCGCCGGGCTGTGGCAGCGGCGCAGCGTGTGGCGGGCCGAATGGGCGCAGTTGCTGGTGCTGGGCGTGCTGGGCATGTGGATCTGCGGCGCCTGGGTCTATCTGGGCGCTCAAACCACCACGTCCACCAACATCGCGCTGATCTATGCCGCCACGCCGGTGGCCATCACAATGCTCAGCGCGCGCCTGCTGCACGAACGCCTGTCCGCGGCGCAGAAGCTGGGCGGCCTGCTGGCCCTGGCCGGTGTGCTGTTCGTCATCGCCAAGGGTCGGCCACAGAACCTGCTGGCCGTACGCTTCGCGGTGGGCGATGGCTGGATCCTGGCCTGCGCCGTGTCCTGGGCAGCCTACTCGGTGTTGCTGAAGTACTGGCCCAGTCGGCTCAAGCCGGGCGAGCGCCTGGTGGCCATCATCGCAGGCGGATTGACGGTTCTGCTGCCCTGCACCTGGCTTGAAACCTGGCTCGCGCCTGGCCCGCCCATGGGCGCGCAAGCCGCTGCGCTGATCGCCGTGGCAGCCCTGCTGCCGGGTGCCTTGTCCTACGGCGCACATGCCTACATCCAGCGCGAGCTGGGTGCGTCGCGCACCTCGCTGATGCTCTATCTGGCACCGGTCTACGGTGCCTTGCTGGCCTGGGCGCTGCTGGGCGAGGTGCCGCAGACCTACCACCTCTTCGGTGCGGCGCTGATCCTGCCCAGCATCTGGCTGGCGACGCGTCAGCCCGTTCGCTCGTAGGCGCCCGGGCCTTCAGCAGCCACTCACGGCCACGCAGGTGGCCGTTCGGCGCTGCCTCAGCCAAACAGGCCGGGCGCGCGCGCCGGATCGTCGCCGTCGGAGTAGAAGCAGCTCGGGCAGACGGCGCGATAGCGTTCGTTGCCGCCGATCAGGATCTGCTCGCCTTCCTTGACACGACGACCCTCGCCGTCCACGCGCAGGTTCATGCTGGCCTTGCGTGCACAGGCGCAGATGGTCTTCATCTCTTCCAGTTCGTCAGCTAGCGTGAGCAGGGCCACGGCGCCCGCAAAGCCCTCGCCACGGAAGTCGCTGCGTAGGCCGTAACAGAGCACGGGAACGCCGTGCTGGTGCGCCAGGCGGTGCAGTTGCCGTACCTGGTCAGGGCTCAGGAACTGCGCCTCGTCGATCAGCAGGCAGGCCAGGCCATCGCCCAGCCACGACGCATCGAAGCGGGTCGCGGGGCCGAAGGTCTCGGCCTGGCGCTTGATCCCCAGGCGCGATCCGATCAGGCCATGGCCCGTGCGATTGTCGTGTGCGGCGGTGAACATGCGCACGCGCATGCCCCGCTCTTCGTAGTTGTAGGCGGCCTGCAAGAGCGCCGTGCTCTTGCCGGCGTTCATCGCGGCGTACCGAAAGTAGAGTTTGCTCACGGAGCGACCCCGCGCACGGCGTGCTTCGGGCTGTGCACGCTGCGGCAGCCGCGCGCAGACGGGCTAGAGCGGCGGAATGCGCAGCGCCTGCCCCGGGTAGATCTTGTCCGGGTGGCTCAGCATGGGCTTGTTGGCTTCGAAGATCACCGGGTACTTGTTGGCGTCGCCGTAATAGGCCTTTGCGATCTTGGACAGGTTGTCGCCCGCGACCACGACGTGGAACCTGGCCTCCGGTGCCGGCGCCGAGACGGTCAGCATGTCGTTGACCGCGGCCACGCCCGCCACGTTGCCGCAGCACAGCAGCACCTTCTCCTTGGTGCCCTGGTCCGGCAGCACGCCCGCGACGGTGACGGTGGCGCTGGCGGCGTCGAAGGCCACGTCCAGCTGGCTGCCCGGCAGGCCCTGCGCGTTGATGTAAGTGACGATGGCGTCCCCGGCGGCCTTGCTCAGCGCGGCGATGTTCTCCGGCGATGGCGTGGCGGCCGCGGCTTCCTGTGCGGCCTTGGCTTCGCCACGACCGAACAGCTTCTCGCCGGCTTCCTTCATGAACGACATCAGTCCCATGGGTTCTCCTGTATGAGGTGGGCAGCCCTGGATCGTAGTGCTTGGCTCGAATGGCGATGCCTGTGCCTAGGCATGGGTCTGCACCAGCAGGCCGCGCCGCTCGATGAAGCGCACCACTTCGGCCAGCCCTTCGCGCGTGCGCAGATTGGTCATCACATAGGGGCGCGTGGCCCGGTCGCCGGCATGGTCGGGCCGCATGCGGCGGGTGTCGGCTTCCATCACGGCCAGGCTGGCACCCACATGGGGTGCGAGGTCGGTCTTGTTGATGATGAAGAGATCGCTGCGGGTGATGCCCGGGCCGCCCTTGCGCGGGATCTTCTCGCCGGCGGCCACGTCGATGACGTACAGCGTCAGGTCGCTCAGTTCGGGGCTGAAGGTGGCCGCCAGGTTGTCGCCGCCGGACTCGATGAACACGATGTCGGCATCCGGAAACTGCTCCAGCAACCGGTCCACCGCCTCGAGGTTGATCGAGGCGTCCTCGCGGATGGCGGTGTGAGGGCAGCCGCCTGTCTCGACGCCGACGATGCGCTCCGGCGCCAGCGCCCCGGCCACCGTCAGCAGGCGCTGGTCTTCCTTGGTGTAGATGTCGTTGGTGACGACCACCAGGTCCCAGCGCTCGCGCATGGTCTTGCACAGCATCTCCACCAGCGTGGTCTTACCCGAACCCACCGGGCCTCCAACGCCCACGCGCAAGGGTGGCAGCCTCTTGGTGCGGCCGGGGATGTGGTGCAGGACGCTGGTATTCATTGGAACGATGATGCACGAAGCCTGCAAGGCCCTGCGACGAGCAGCGTCAGGAACGGAACAGGCGCGAGTACTGGGTTTCGTGCTGCGCGCTCAGGATGGCCAGCATCGGGGCATGCGACTGGCGGGCGTCGTCGGGCATGGCCAGTGCGGTGTTCACCACCTCTGGAATGGCCTGCAGCAGCCGCGTCAGCAAACGCTGCGCCGCCGCCTGGCCCAGAGGTACGGCCTTGATCGCCGCTTGTGCCATGTTTTCGGCCCAGCCCCAGGCAAAGGCCAGCAAGGCATCGTGGGGGTTGGCACCGGCCAGCGCGCAGGCCAGGGCGAAAGCCATCGGCCAGGTGGGTGCACCCGGCAGGCTGGCCAGCGTCAGCAGACGCGGGTCCAACGCATATTCGCCGTGGCGCAACCAGTCCAGCATCGAGCGGCCCATCTGTTCGACCTGGGCACGCAGTTCGGCGGTCTCCCGGGTCTGGCGCAGCCAGTTGTTCAAGGCGACGAGCTGTGTCGGGTCGTGCACCCGCCAGGCCCTCAGGGCCTGGGTCAATGCCGGCAGGTCGCAACGGACCAGGCTCAGCTGCAGCTGGCCGAGCAGCCAGTCACCGACCTGGGCTTCGCTCGCGACCAGGCCTCGCTCGACGGCCGATTCCAGCCCCTCGGAGTAGCTGAAGCTCCCCACCGGCAGGGCCGGTGAGGCCAGCCACATCAACCGCAGCAGGGTGGCCGGGGAGGCCCCGTCATCGGGGTTCGTCGTGTCCATGGTTGCAGCCGGGACCATGCACGTGCGGTGCCGGGGCAACGCGCACGCCGACCCCGATCGGCTTGCCGCGGGAAGCTGTTGCCGCCTCGTCCGCTGCATGGGGGTGCCCATGCCCATGCGCGTGGCCCCCGCCGTGCCCGGCGCCACTGCCATAGGCACCCGACTCGGGCTCGAAGGCTGCGCCCTCCTCGCTGACGATCAGGTGCATCGAGCGCAGCATCTCGGCCAGCACAGGGTCCGGTTCGAACAGCAGGCAATCCGCACGCAGCTCCAGCTGCACATGACGGTTGCCAAGGTGGTAGGCGGCGCGCATCAGATCCAGCGCGCTGCCGTGGCTGCTGCAGGGGCGCACCACCAGCAGCGGCTGCGGCGCGGCGTTGACGCGGATCAGCGAGCCATCCTCGGCCACCAGCACGTCACCACCGCGCACGACATGACCGCGTGGCAGGAAGACCCCCAGCACGCGGCCGGCGGAATCGGTGGCGTCGAAGCGGCTCTTCTGCCGCGTGTCCCAAGGCAGATCCACGCTGGCCGCGCGCTTGAGCAGCACGGCAGCCAAGCCGCGCCCCTGGGGGATGAGTTTGTTGCAGGTGAGCATGGTGGCATCGTAATGCGGCCAAGGCATTGGGCGTCAGGCCGGGCTCAGGGCGCTTAGGAGGCCAAAATCCTCAATCCACTCAAGTGCAGCGATTTTCCTGCCGAGATTGCCGGTATGGTTCGGCGCCATGGGGCCCGACCCCCCGGCGGCTGCCGTTCGGAGCCAAACCGATCGTCCTGGTCCCCTACGATGCCATTCGACCCTCTGAACCGCCTGCCAGTGCTGTTTTGCATCCTGATGCTTGCCGGCTTGTCCGCCTGTGGCGGGGGGGGTGGCTCGACCGAGCAGGTCGGGCTGCAGGCGAACGAAACGGCCACCGAAGCCCCAGTCGTCGCGCAGGCCCCGGTCAGCTCCGCTGTCGCCGCAGCCTCTGCGCTTTCAGCCGTTTCTGCGCCTTCAGCAGCTTCTGCGCCGTCAGCAGTTTCTGCGCCGTCAGCAGTTTCTGCGGTCGGCGCGGCGTCAGCGGCCAGCACCGAAGGTTCGGTAGCAGTTGTTGCCACCTCGACGTCGCTCGCCCAACCCGTCGTCCAATCCACCGAGGCCACGGCCCGCACGCTGGGCATCAATGCCCGGCTGGCGCTGGACGGCGTGCCGGATGCCCCCGTCCCGGTTGTGGCCAGTGGCACCAGCGCCGCGGGGCGCCTGTTTTATGTGGACGCCCTTGCAGGCGATGACCAGCGGGACGGCCGCTCCGAACTTCCGGGTGCCGGCGCTGCTGGCCCCTGGCGCAGCCTTGCGCGGTTGATGAGCGCCGATCTGCGGGCCGGTGACGCCATCCATCTGGCTTGCGGCAGCATTTGGCGCGAGACCCTGCGCTTGCCGGCTTCCGGCCGGATGGGCATGCCCATCACGGTCAAGGCCACCCAGCCCGGTTGCGCTGTGCCTCCCGCAGTGGATGGCAGCCTGGCGCTCGACCCTGCGGCCTGGGTGCGCCATCAAGGTCAGATCTTCAAGACGACGCTTGCCCAGACGCCATTGCAACTGCTGGTGGACACCGGTCCCATGCTCCCGGCACACCATCCCAATCGTGGTCACAACGCCGCTGAACCGGCTTCGCCCTGGGCCAGCCTGGCCGCAGATGGCAACGTCGTCTCGGCCGATGGGCGCCAGGGAAGCACCGTACTGAGCCTGGGGGGTGATCTGGTGCTGCAGGACTCGGCCAGGCTGGATGCCACGACACGGGTGCGCGTGCGCACAAACAGCTACATCATCGACGAGCGTGCACTGGCCTCTGCCGAGCGCAATCGACTCACGCTGGCCGCACCGACCAGCTACCCCGTGCGCGCCGGCTGGGGCTATCTGCTGATGGGCCAGGCCTGGATGCTTGACAGCGCCGGCGAGTGGCACTACGACCCCGCCAGCCGGCAACTGCGGGCATGGTTTCCCGACTCGTCTGCACCAGCCGGTGCGGTACGGGTGACCGTGCTGGCCACCGGGGTGGACTTGCTGGGCCGCCAGCACGTGGTGCTGGATGGCATCACCGTGCGACGGGTGGGCACCGGATTGTTGTTGCGCAACAGCCTCGCTGTGCAAGTTCGAAACTGCAGCGTGGAAGACACGGTCGAAGCCGGCGCTGACGCCGCCAACAGCGACCAGGCGCACTTCGAAAGCAACCTCTTCAGCCGCACCGGGCTGGACGCCATCGCCGGGCAAGGCGAGAACATCGCCTATGCGATGCGCATGACGGTGCGCAACAACCTGGTGCGCGACGCCGGCGTGATCATGCAGGGCGAACAGGCCATCAACGTACCGCGTCGCAACGCTGCGGCCATCTCGCCTGGCGCCAATGCGCATGTCACCGGCAATGCCGTGATCAACGCCGCCTACATCGGCATCTGGACGCTCACGGCCAGCGAGGTCGACGACAACTTCGTCTACGGCGCCTGCACGGTGCTCGATGACTGCGCGGGCATCTACACCGGCGGGGCAGACAACAACTCGCGCATCTCGCGCAACACGGTCGTGCATTCGCGCGGCGCCCCTGCGGGCAAGCCGGGCAGCGCGCGTGCGCCCCAGGCGCAAGGCATCTACCTGGATGATCTGACGTCGGGCGTGCTGGTCGAGGACAACACCGTCATCGATACCGACCATGGCATCTTCCTGCATGTGGCCCATCGCAACACCGTGCGCGGCAATCGCCTGCTCGGAAACCGTGTCAGCCAGATCTGGCTGCAGGAAACCCCGACCAATGCCACCGGCGAGCTGTATGGCAATGTGATCGAGGCCAACCTGATCGCGCCAGTGTCGCCGCTGGCGGTGGGTCTGATGCTGCAGACCAGCTACGCCAGCACGGCCGCGTTCGGGCGTTTCGACCACAACCGCTACTACGACCGCGCAACGGCGGCGGCAGTGGCCGTCAGCACCACGGCTGGCAACTACCTCTACACGCTGAACCAGTGGCGGGCCACACCGAACGTGGGCTCGAGCCAGCCGGTGGAGCCCAATGGTCTGGCCACCAGTGGCCTTGGCTACGCCGCGTTGACCGTGGCCGGAGCCAACCTGGTGTCCAACAGTGACTTCGGCCGCGATCTGCAGGGGTGGACCACCTGGAACCAGACGGCCCCCGGTGGCCGCGTGCTGCGCGAACGCTGTGCCGTCGGCAACTGTCTGCGTTACACGGCCGGTGGTTCGCCTGGCATCGTGTCCTCACCCAACTTCACGCTGCAGCAGGGGCGGTGGTACCGGCTGACATTGGATGTCGCCACCGAAACCGACAACCAGGTGGTGCCACTGGTCGTTCGGCGTGGCGGGGGCGGCAGCAACGGCTACGAATCGGTGAGCGATCGTTCGCTGTACTTCACCGCAGGGCGTGGCTTCAGCCGGCATGCCGTGTTCTTCCAGGCGTCCAAGACCATCGTCGCCGGCGACCCTGCCACCGGTGATCTGGGTGCCCGCGTGGATATTGATGGCATCACCGCGGGCCAGTCGGTCAGCCTGGCCAACCTGGAGCTGGTTGCCGCCCTGCCGGACCCCATGGCGCAGACGATCGGTGCGCTGATCAACGTGGGCGCCACGGGCATTGCCCGCGACTGCCCTTGGCGGGAGAGCCAGCCTGTGTTGTGTGGCAAGTTGGTCAATCTGGCCGATCAGCAATCGCTGAGCTGGCCGGTTCACGTGCCGCCGCACAGCGCGATCGTCGTGCATGTGCAGGAGCCAGGCCTGGTCGACACGGACCGCGACGGCATCGCCGACACGCAAGACCTCTGCCCGGGCAGCGCGTCGGGCCTGGCGGTCAACGCCAGTGGTTGTGCGCTCTCGCAGCGTTGAGGCTGCCGGCGGCGGCGCCGCATACACTCCGCCGCATGGTCGAGCCGCTGCGCACCGCTGCTGTGCCAGGCCGGCGGGTGCTGCCGGTATTGGGCGTGCCGATCGACGCCATCTCGGCCCCCGAAGCGCTGCAGCGCATCATGGCCTGGGCCGACGCGGGCGAGTCGCGCGTCGTCTGCTGCTGCAACGCGCACTCAGTGGTCACCGCGGCACAGGATGCCGGCTTCATGCGGGTGCTCAGCGGGGCTGACCTGGCAACACCGGACGGTGCGCCCGTGGCGTGGTTGCTGCGGCTGCAGGGTGCAAAGGGGCAGCCCCGCGTCAGCGGGCCGGACCTGATGTGGGACTACTGCGCGCACGCCGCGGCGCATGGGCAAGCGCTGTTCCTGCTTGGCAGCGCCCCGGCGACCCTGGAGAGATTGCGTTCGCGCCTGCTCGAGAGCTGGCCCAGCTTGCACATTGCAGGAGCCCTGTCGCCGCCCTTCAGACCACTGAGCGAAGAGGAGGACCTGGCAGTCCTCGGGGCGATTCGTGCCAGCGGCGCCCGCACCATCTGGGTCAGCCTGGGCTGCCCCCAGCAGGAGCGCTGGATGGCAGCACATCGCAAGGACATTGCCGCGGTGCAGGTTGGTGTGGGCGCGGCGTTCGATTTCCTTGCGGGAACGCGGCGCCGCGCACCGCGCTGGATGCGCCGCTGTGGCCTGGAGTGGCTGCACCGGCTGGCCAGCGAGCCCCGTCGCCTCTGGCGACGCTACCTGCTGACCAACTGGGCCTTCATCCAGGGGGGCGTGCGGCAGCTGTGCTGCCGAGCCAAGGCGCCCAGGCCCTAGCATTGCCGCAGCCGTTTTCCCTGCCTCGGCGATCCATCAAACGCCTTGACTCTTCGATGCCGACCCCTCTGTTCTCACGTCGGCGCCGCCCGCGCGTGCTGTTTGCCGAGACCCAGCTGCCACACTACCGAATTGTGTTTCTGCAGGCGCTGCGCTGCTGGCTGGATGGCTATGGCGTGGACTTTGACTTCATGTACGGTGATCTGCCCTCTGGCGAAGCCTCTGGGGACGGAACCGACTTGTTGCCTTGGGCCTTGCGCATGCCGCCAGCGCGGCTGCGCGGCGAGCGCTGGCGCTGGCAGCCGTTTCCAACAGATGGCTACAAGCTGGTCATTGTGAGCCAGGAAAACGGCTTGCTCTACAACCACTGGCTGTGCCGGCCCTGGCGGAGTTTCAAGCTGGCTTTTTTTGGCCACGGGGCGAACCTGGGCTCGAAGAATCGCGACGGCTGGCGTGAACGCTTCAAGCGCATGACCACGCTGCGTGCCGACTGGTGGTTTGCCTACACCGGGCTGAGCCAGCGCCTGGTGCTGGACGCGGGCTTTCCGGCGGACCGTATCACCCGGGTCAACAATGCCGGGGATTCCGACGGTCTTCGCAAGCAGATCGTGGAGCTGCCCGCCGGGCAGGTGAGTGCGATGCGTCAGGAACTCGGCCTGACCCTGGGTCACACCGGACTCTTTCTGGGGTCCATGTACCGCGGCAAGGGCTTGGGCCTGCTGTTGCGCTCGGCGCAGCGCGTATTCGAACAGGACCCGAGTTTTCGGCTGCTGATGGTCGGTGATGGTCCGGCCAGGGTCGACGCCCAGGCCTCGGCATCAGAGATGCCGTACGTGCACTGGCTGGGCGCATTGCACGGCCAGAGCAAGGCCGTGGTGATGGCGGCCTGCGATTTCGTGCTGCTGCCTGGCGCGGTGGGCCTGGCCATCGTCGACGCCTTCGCGGCAGGTTTGCCGCTGCTGACGAGCGAGAGAATCGGCCATGGACCGGAGATCGCCTACCTGCAGCCGGGACGCAACGGCGGCATCACCCGTGCGCGGGCTGAGCCCTACTCGCAGGCCATCCTGGACCTGATGTGCGATCCTGATCGCCTGGCCCTGTGGCGCGAGAACGCCGCTGCCGATGGCGGGCAGTACACGGCCCAGGCGATGGCCAACCGCTTTGGCCAAGGCATCCTGGACGCCCTCACTCGAACCACGAGTTGAACGACGACGATGTGGTTCACCACCTCCTGGGACGACGGTCATCCGCTGGACCTGAAGCTGGCGCACCTTCTGGCCCGGCATGGCATGCGCGGCAGCTTCTACTGCCCGCTGCACAACGTCGAAGGCCTGCCGGTGATGGCGGTGGCCGATTTGCGCAGCCTGGACCGCAGCGAAGGGGTCTTCGAAATCGGATCACACACCCGCGACCATGTTTATGCCTCTGGCTTAGCCGCGGTGGACTGGGCGCGGCAGGTGGCACGGGGCAAGTCGGAGCTTGAAGACTGCCTGGGCCACGCCGTGGCAGGCTTTTGCTATCCAGGCGGCCGGCGCAGTGTCGCCGCCGTCCTGGCCGTGGCTGCCGCCGGCTTTGCCTACGCGCGCACGACCGAGAATCTGCGGTGTGACTGTGGTGATGACCCGTTCGCCGTGCCCACTACGCTGCAGTTCTACCCGCACACGCGCAGCGTGCTGCTGCGCAACTTCCTGCGCCAGGGGGTCTGGCGCCGGCGCGCCGCCTTGGCCGCCAGCTGCCTGACCCACGCCGAGTTCGAAGCCCGGCTGCAAGCCGCATTCGCCAAGTGCCTGCGCAACGGTGGTGTCTTCCATCTCTGGGGTCACTCGTGGGAGGTCGAGGCCCTCGGGCTGTGGCCGGTGCTGGACCGCTTCCTGGCCACCGTGGCGGCTACGGTCCCGACCCATGCGCGGTTCACCAACACCGGGTTGTTGCGCCAGCTGGGGCTGCTGACGTGAAGCTGCTGGTGGTCCA
>WBZP01001498.1_pt1 | contig 28468 bp, 26 predicted proteins | sample 5204301 | NCBI WGS metagenome assembly WBZP01 (sample SAMN12412401, study PRJNA552823) | activated sludge metagenome | isolation source: activated sludge from nitrification reactor of wastewater treatment plant... | place: USA: Pennsylvania | collected 2017 | reverse complement strand
GGTGCTCCTCAGGTGCGGGAGGGGGTGCGGGACGGGGACGAGGTACGCATGCGTCGGCCCTGTGAGGGCAACGAGGGGGTCCGGGAACGGGTTCCCAGCGGGAGGGGCTCGGGCAGCCCGAGCAGCGCGCTGCCCGTGGCGGCCACGACGCGGCGGGCCTCGGCCAGCGGCACCCGGCGGTCGCCGGCGAGCACGCGGGTGCAGAGCCCGTCGCACAGGGCGATGATGGTGCGGGCGACCAGGTCGGGGTCGGTGGTCGAGAAGGAGCCGTCGGCGACGCCGTCCTCGATGATGCTCGTGACGCGCTCGACGTCGCCCTGGAAGAAGTCCGAGGTGACCGCGGCCATCGACGGGTTGCGCGGCGACATCGCCCCGAACTCCTGCCACAGCAGGAGGTCGCGCTCGAGCAGGTCGTCGCTGGGCAGGCACCGGTCGAGGTAGGCCGCGAGCCGCTGCGCGGGCGTGAGCCCCTCGCGGCGCAGCGACTCCTGGTCGAGGAGGGTGCTCGAGTCGTAGGAGTGCCGGAGCACCTGCTCGAAGAGCTGCTCCTTGGTCTCGAAGTGGTAGTGCAGCAGGGCCGTGGAGACGCCGGCGGCGCGGGCGATCCCGGCCATCCGGACCGCTGCCACCCCATCCTCGGCGATGCAGGTCGCGGTCGCCTCGAGGATCCGCTGCCGGGTGTCCGCGGCCGCGGTCGCGACGGTCACCGGCGGCGTCCCGGGCGCGCGGCGGCGGGGGCGTGCGGGCACGGCAGGACGCGCTGCATGGCCGGCCCTCCCGTCCTCGCCATACGGACTGACTGTTCAGTCAGGCGCACGCTAAGGTCACCCTGATCCTGCGTCAAGGGATCTGGACGGACCCGTTACCGCACCGGTGCCGGGCGCTCGCGCAAGGCCGCCGGGAGGCAGCGATGAAGCTCGTGGTCGACCCTGACATCTGCCAGGGCTACGGCTTGTGCCACGACGAGGCGCCCGAGCTCATCGAGCTCGACGACAGCGGCTTCGCGACGGTGCTCGGCGACGGCGAGGTCCCGGAGGCGCTCCTCCCGGTGGCCGAGAAGGCCGTCTCGATGTGCCCCGCGCACGCGCTGAGCCTGCAGTGACGGGGGTCCCCGCGGGCCACCGCGACCTCACGGCCCTGTTCGACCCGCGCTCGGTGGCGGTCGTCGGCGCGAGCGACGACACGGCCAAGTGGGGCTACATGCTCGCCAAGCAGCTCCTCGCGCACGACGACGGCCGCACCGTGCACCTGGTGAACCGCAAGGGCGGCACGGTGCAGGGCCGCGAGGCGCTGACCTCGCTGCGCGACGTCGACGGCCCGCTCGACCTCGTCGCCATCTGCGTCCCGGTGGCCGGCCTGCTCGACGCGGTCGACGACGCGCTGGCCGTCGGTGCGCGGGCGATCGTCGCGATCACCGCGGGCCTGTCGGAGGCCTCGGACGAGGGCCGGGCGCTCGAGGACGAGATCGTCCGGCGGGTGCGCGGCGCGGGCTCGGCGCTCGTGGGGCCGAACTGCCTCGGCGTCGTCGACACCACGTCGTCGCTCCAGCTCGCGTCCGACACGTTCCACGCCGGCACCGTCGCCGTGCTGTCGCAGAGCGGCAACGTCGCGCTCGACATCGACTCGCTCCTGCACGCGCGAGGTCTCGGGGTGTCGCGCTTCGTCTCGCTCGGCAACCAGTCCGACGTCTCGCTCGCCGACCTGATGCTGGCGTGCGCCGACCACGAAGGAACGAGTGCCGTCGCGGTCTACGCCGAGGACGTGCGCGACGGCCGTGCCTTCGTCGCCGCGGCGCGCGAGCTGCGCGCCGCCGGTAAACCCGTGGTGCTGCTGGCTCCTGGACGCTCGGCCGCCGCAGCCCGCGGTGCAGCGTCGCACACCGGGTCGCTCACCAGCCCGACCCGTGTCGTCGACGCCGCGTGCGTGGCGGGCGACATCATCCGCGTGCACGCACCGGCGGAGATGGTCGACGTCCTCGTCACGCTCGTCAGCGGCCGGCGGGCCGACGGCCGCCGGGTCGCGGTGTTCACCGACGGCGGCGGCTACGGCGCGATCGCGTCGGACCTGCTCGAGCACTACGGCCTCGAGGTGCCGCACCTGTCCGACGAGCTCGGGGTGCGGCTGCGCGCCGCGCTCTGGGACCAGGCCAGCCCGATCAACCCGGTCGACATCGCGGGCTCGGGCGAGCAGGACCCCAGCTCCTACTCCCGGGGCATCGCGGAGCTGCTCGCCTCCGACGAGGTCGACTCGGTGCTGTGGATCGGCTACTTCGGCGGCTACGCCACGCTGCCGGGTTCGCTCGGTCCGCGCGAGATCACCGCGGCGCACGAGGCCGTCGCCGCGATCACGGCGCAGCGCAAGCCGGTCGTCGTGCAGTCGATGTTCCCGCACAGCGACAGCATCGCGGTGCTGCGCGCCGCCGGGGTCCCGGTGTTCCGCGGCATCGCGGAGGCGGCTCGCTCGCTCGCCTCGATCAGCCACGAGCCGCACCCGGCCTACGCCGACCCGCTGGCCCTCCCGTCGCCCGCGCCCGCCGTCGACGACCTCGGCTACGTCGCCACCCGGGCTCTGCTCGACGAGGCAGGCGTGCCGTTCCCGGCGATGGCGGTCGTGCGGTCCGAGGACGAGCTCCTCGCTGCGCTCGGCAGCGACGAGCCGCGGTTCCCCGTGGTGCTCAAGGCGATGGGGCTGCTGCACAAGTCCGACGCCGGCGGTGTCGTGCTCGGGCTGCAGGACGAGGCCGAGGCGCTCGCGGCGTATCGCGACCTCGTCGCCCGGTTGTCGCCGCCCGCCGTCACGGTCGAGGCCATGGCCGACCTCTCGTCGGGCATCGAGGTGATCGTCGGCGTCCAGGAGGACGCGCGCTTCGGCCCGGTCGTGCTGGTCGGATTGGGCGGCGTGCTCACGGAGGTCCTCGACGACGTCGCGTTCGCGCTGGCGCCCGTGTCGCCCGAGACCGCCGAGCGGCTGCTGCGCTCCCTGCACGCGGCCGCGCTGTTCGACGGGGTCCGCGGCCGCCCGGCCGTCGACGTCCCCGCTCTCGCCCGTCTCGTGTCGGCCGTGGCCGGCGTCGCGGCGGCGCACCCCGAGATCGCCGAGCTCGAGGTCAACCCGGTGCTCGTGGGACCCGATGGCGTCGTCGCGCTCGATGCGCGCGCCGTCGCGCCCTGAGCCGTCAGGAGGTTTCGTCATGGAGTTCGCGTACACGCCCGAGCAGGTCGACCTGCAGCAGCGGGCGGCGGCGTTCACCGCCCGTCTCATGGAGCACGAGGAGGCGGTGGAGTCGTCGGGCGGTGACCTCGATCCGGCGATCCAGGCCGAGCTCGTCGCCGGGGCGATCGAGGCGGGGCTCTGGGCGATGAACATGCCGGTCGAGTGGGGCGGCCTGGGTCTGTCCGCGGTCGAGCAGATCATCGTGCAGGAGCAGATCGGCAAGGCCACGAACTGCCTGTGGGACTTCGTCTGGTACCCCGCCAACGTCCTGGCCCGGTGCACCCCCGAGCAGCGTGAGAAGTACCTGCTGCCCGTGATCCGTGGCGAGAAGCGCGACGCCTACGCCACCACCGAGGCCGACGCCGGCTCCGATGCGATCGCGATCACCACCACCGCGCGCAAGGTCGACGGCGGCTGGGTGATCGACGGCGAGAAGTGGTTCGTCACCGGCGGCGACGTCAGCGACTTCTGGATCGTGCACGCGCTGGCGGGGGAGGACCGCGCACCGACGCTGTTCCTCGTCGACCGCGGCACCCCCGGCGTCGAGACCGTGCGGACGCCGGTGTTCATGCACACGCCCGTGCTCGACCACCCGACGCTGGCCTTCCGCGAGGTCTTCGTCGCCGACGACGCCGTGCTCGGCGAGGTGGGTGAGGGCTACGAGCTCACCAAGGAGTGGTTCGTCGAGGAGCGGCTCGGCATCGCCGCCCGCACGATCGGCGCGGCCGAGCGCGCGCTGGGTCTCGCACGCGACTGGGCCGTGTCGCGCGAGCAGTTCGGCCAGCGCATCGCCGACTTCCAGATGGTGCAGCAGATGCTCGCCGACAGCGCCGTCGACATCGCGCTGAACCGCGCCTACTACCACCAGGTCGCCTGGGAGATCGACAACGGCGGAGACCGCAAGACCATGCACGCCAAGGCGTCCGTGGCCAAGCTCGCGGCGTCCGAGGCGGCCGGCCGGGTCGCCGACCGCTGCGTGCAGATCTTCGGCGGCCGCGGCTACGACCGCTCCTACGCCGTCGAGCGGATCTACCGCGAGGTACGGGTCGACCGCATCTGGGAGGGCACCTCCGAGATCCAGCGGCTGATCGTCGCCAACGAGCTCATCAAGCGCGGGCTCGGCGTCCTCGACATGCCCCGCTAGCTAGAGCGAGGTCAGGAAGTCCAGGAGCCCCGGGAAGTAGTGCTCGGGGTCGTCGAACTGCGCGAGGTGGCTGCCGTCCGGGCAGTGCAGGTAGCGGCCCTGCGGCAGCTGGCCGGCCATCCACTCCATGTGCGCGGGATCCATCGTGTCGTGGGTCGCGCCGATCACGAGGGCCGGTACGTCGATGCCCGCGAGGTCGGCCGACCGGTCCCACTGCTCGAGCGACCCGGACAGGCCGAGCTCGCTGGGTCCCTGCATCGGGACGTAGACCGCCGGGTTGAGGTGCTCGAAGCTGCGCACGACCGGCTCCGGCCACTCCGCGAGCGGGATCCGGCACACGTGGTACTGGTAGTGGTGCTCGAGCAGGAGCGCCTCGTACCGCGGGTCGTCGGTGCGCCCGGTGGCCTCGAGGTCCTGGATCGTGGCGAGGACCTCGGGGTCGATCTGCGGCATGAGCACCTCGCGCGCGTACGCGTTGTAGGCCGGGCAGCTGGACATCATGTTCGAGATGACCAGGCCCTTGAGGGCGTCCTGGTGATGGACGGCGTACTCCATCGCGAGGATCCCGCCCCACGACTGCCCCAGCAGCACGAAGTTCGACGAGTCCAGCCCGAGCGCGAGGCGCACCTGCTCGACCTCGTCGACGAACCGTGCGAGGTCCCACAGCGACGGGTCGTCGGGCTGGTCGCTGCGGAACGACCCGAGCTGGTCGTAGTAGTAGTACTCGATCCCCGCGCGGGGGAGATGGACGTCGAAGCACTCGTAGAGCTCGTCGGTGTCGCCCGGGCCGCCGTGCAGCAGGAGCACCTTGAGGTCGGGGTTGGTGCCCACCCGCCTGGTCCACACCTGGAAGTCGCCGACCGGGGTGCTGATCGGGATCATGCGGGCTCCGCCGGAGACGACGTCGCGGGGATCCCAGGTGGACGTGTCGAAGTACGCCTCGAGGTCGGTCATGCCCGCACGCTAGACCGGCCGGCGCCGACCGTCAGCCCTTCTGCTCCAGCTTCGCTGTCAGCGCGTGCACGGCCTCACGGAGGGCGGCGACCTCCGCCGCGAGCGCGGCGTTGTCGGCGTGGGCCGCGTCCTTGGCCGCCGCGACGTCGGACGCCGTGGCCGTGTCGACGACCTCGATCGTCCCGTCGGCCTCGTCCTCGACCACGATGAGGTTGCCCTCGTCGTCGTACTGCGGCTCCTTGCCGTCGGTGCCCACCCCGAAGAAGGCCGACAGGGTTCCGGCGAGGGTGCCGAGGAAGGCGACACCGCCGATCATCAGCACGACCGCCACGATCCGGGCGCCCGTCGTCGTCGGGTAGAAGTCCCCGTACCCCACGGTCGTGAACGTGACGAACCCCCACCAGATGGCGTCGCCGTACGTCGGGAACTCCGACTCGTTGAGCGCCTTCACCAGGATCGAGCAGGCCAGGATCATGCCGAGCGCGTACAGGGCGGCGCTGCCGAGCTGGTTGCCGAGGTGCTTGAGCTTGTTGCTGCGGGCACTCGCCATGACGACGCGACCCAGGCGGGCCAGCCGGGCGACCACGACGAACTGCGAGCCGCCGCCGGTAAGAAGGAACCAGGGTGCGGTGATGAGCACGATGGCGAGGTCGAACTTGCCGCGCCCGGTGGTCAGGTAGCGCGACTTGAGCCGCATGTGGACGATCAGGTCGACGAGGAAGACCAGCCAGCAGACGATGTTGACCGTGTCGCTCAGCGCCGACTGCGGCGAGGGCGTGAACGCGACGACGACGGGGAGCAGCGCCGCGACGATGATCGCCGGCGTGGTGCGGGCCTCCCAGGTCGCGAGTCGCGCGGCGCGCGGGTCGTCAGCCGGCTCGCCCCCTCCCGTGGCGGTGGCGGCGGTCGGCTCTGCTGCGGGCTGGTTCGCGTCCGGCTCGGTCGCGTCGGTCGTGGCCACGTCGCGATGATCCCAGCGCTCCCACGTCATTCCGTGGAGGCGGCGCGTGTGTCGCGGCTCAGGCGGGGGAGCCCAGCGCGTGCGCGGCCTCGCGCACGGCGGCGAGCCGGGCCGGCTTGGCCAGCATGGCGCGCACGACGAACGAGGCGATCAGGTCGGGCTCGTCGTCGCCCACCCGTCGCTCGAGGGCGCCGGTGCGGATCGCCTCGAGGATCACGCCGTCGATCACCCGCTTGGCGAACTGCGGGTCGATCTCCAGGAAGTCGCCGGCCCCGACCCCGCGCTCGACGATCGAGCGCATGAGCGCGTCGTAGCGCTTGAGCAGCCGGCGTCCCTCGGCGAACTCGGCCTGGTCGAGCAGCGGGTCCTGGTAGAGCCCGCGCAGGTCGAAGGGCGTCTCGAGGTCGTGGGCGACCTCCCAGAGCAGGTAGCGGTAGAGCTCGACCGGCGGGCCGCCGGCGTCGGCCGCGACCCGTTCGAGGGCCGCGTTGCCGACCGTGAGGTCGCGGCGGAGCAGCTCCTCCACGATCGCCTGCTTGGAGGCGAAGTGGCTGTACATCGACGGCTGCTGGATCCCGACCGCGGCGGCGATGTCGCGGGTCGAGGTGCCGAGGTAGCCGCGGACCGCGAACAGGCGCGAGGCCTCGAGGAGGATGAGCTCCTTGGTCGGCCAGCCGCTGGTGTCGACGCGCCGGCGCCGTGCTGCTGCCACGGGGCGAGTCTAGGTGCGCAGGGGCGCGGGAAGCACGCACCTGCGCCGCCTATCGCTCGATAGTCGGGGTCGGGCCTAGCATCTCCCCGACGCCCGTCCCAAGGAGCACCGATGACCGAGACCCGGTTCCCGCGCCTGTTCGCCCCGCTGCGGATCGGCCCGGTCGAGGTGCGCAACCGCATCGTGTCGTCGGGCCACGACACCGTGATGGCGGTCGACGGGGTGCCGTCGGACCAGATGGTGGCCTACCAGGAGGCGCGCGCCGCGGGCGGCGTCGGCCTGGTCGTCGTGCAGGTGGCCGGCGTCCACCCGTCCGCCCGCTACACCAGCCACGTGCTCATGGCCGACGACGACTCGTGCATCCCGGCGTTCCGCCGCCTCGCCGACGCCGTCCACGCGCACGGCGCGACGATCGTCCAGCAGCTCTTCCACGACGGCCGCGAGCTCATGGAGTCCGAGGACGGCACGCTGCCCGTCGCGCTGGCGCCGTCGGCCGTCCCGAACGAGCGGTTCCACGTGATGCCGCGCGCGATGCCCACGGCGCAGGTGCGCGAGATGGTGCAGTGCTACGCCGACGCCGCGGACCGCATGCGCCGCAGCGGTTACGACGGGGTCGAGGTCGTCGCCTCGCACGGGTACCTGCCCGCGCAGTTCCTCAACCCGCGCACCAACCTGCGCGACGACGAGTACGGCGGCAGCCTCGAGAACCGCGTGCGGTTCCTGCGCGAGGTGCTCGCCGACGTGCGCGAGGCGGCCGGACCGGGCCTCGTCGTGGGCCTGCGCATCTCCGTCGACGAGCGGTCCGGCGAGGGCCTCACCGCCGACGAGTCGCTTGCGGCGCTGGCGCTCCTCGACGCCGACGGCCTCGTCGACTACGTGTCCGTCGTGGCGGGCACCTCCGCCACGCTGTCCGGATCGGTGCACATCGTGCCGCCGATGACCGTGCAGAACGGCTACACGGCACCGCTCGCCCGGCGCGTGAAGGGCGTCGTCTCGGTGCCGGTGATGGTGGCGGGCCGGATCAACCAGCCGCAGGACGCCGAGCTGATCCTCGAGCACGGCGACGCCGACGCGACGGTGATGACGCGCGCGCTCATCTGCGACCCGGAGCTCCCGGTGAAGGCCGACGAGGGGCGCCTCGACGAGATCCGCGCGTGCATCGGCTGCAACCAGGCGTGCATCGGCCACTTCCACGCCGGCTACCCGATCTCGTGCATCCAGCACCCCGAGACCGGCCGCGAGCGGGAGTTCGGCACGCGCATCCCGGTGTGCGCGTCGCGCCACGTCGTGGTCGTGGGCGGCGGACCGGGCGGGCTCAAGGCCGCGGCGGTCGCGGCGGAGCGCGGCCACCGCGTGACGCTCGTCGAGGCCGAGCGCCGGGTCGGCGGCCAGGTGCTGCTCGCGCAGGAGGTGCCCGGCCGCGCGGAGTTCGGCGGTGCGGTGATCAACCTCGCGGGCGAGGCGGAGCGCGCGGGCGTGAAGCTGCTGCTGGGGACCCGGGCCGACACCGCGCTGCTCGAGGAGCTCGACGCCGACGCCGTCGTCGTCGCGACCGGCGCCCTGCCGCGCGTGCCCGAGCTCGAGCTGATGGACGACCCGACGGTGCTCACGGCGTGGGAGGTGCTGCGTGGTGCGGAGGTTCCGCGCGGTCGCGCCGTCGTGGCCGACTGGCGCTGCGACTGGATCGGGCTGGGCACGTCGATCCTGCTCGCGCAGGAGGGGCACAAGGTGACGCTCGGCGTCACCGGCTACCACGCGGGCCAGCGGATCCAGCAGTACGTGCGCGACGAGATGATCGCGGAGGCCGCGCGCCTCGGCGTCTCGATCGTGCCGCTCGTGCGGATCGTCGGCGCCGACGCCGACTCGGTGTACTTCCAGCACGTGCTCAGCGACGAGCCGGTGATCGTCGACGACGTCGCGTCGCTGGTGCTGTCGCAGGGACACCACTCCGTCGACGGCCTGCTCCGCGAGCTCGAGGGCCGCACCGACCTCGAGGTGCACGCGGTCGGCGACTGCGTCGCGCCGCGCACGGTCGAGGAGGCGGTGCTCGAGGGCCTCCGGGTCGGCAGCCTCGTCTAGCCCCTCTCGGAGGTCTGAGAGGTAGCCATAGCCCCCGCCCAGACCTCCGAAGCGGGTGGACCTCAGACGTAGATGCTGAGGACGGCGCCCATGAGCACCAGGCCGAGGAGGTCGCCGCCGATCTCGATGAGCCAGACCTTGAATCCTTGCCCCGCGAACATCCGGTGGCCGAACGAGGTCATCGCGGCGAAGGCGACGCCCAGGCCCAGGCCGACGAGCGCGCCGGTGGCCAGCGAGATGTCCTCGAGGTCGTAGAGCGCCAGCGTCGCCTGCAGGACCCACGAGAGCGTGATCGCCTCAACGAAGAGCGCGACGACCATGAGCGCGAACACGAGCGGCATGTTCTGACCGGTGCCGGGCTTCTCGTCGGCCGGCTTGCGCATCGCACGCCACCAGACGGGGAACATCGTCTTGGGCCCGAAGTACAGGTAGTTCGCGAAGAACGCGACGATGACGGCGACCCAGACCCCGAACCACGGCACGTAGACGTCCATGGCGCGCAACCTACTCCGTCGCGCACCGTCGTCCGTCCTCCCCGTGGCGCCTGGCGTCGCGTCGTCGGTGGGGTCAGAAGCGGTCCGGACCCCACCGCTCGCGCGAGAGGCGCCGTCGTTCCTTGACGAACGCGACGAGGTAGACCAGCGCGAGCAGCAGGGCGATCGCCAGCGACACGAAGAACGCCCCGAGCGTCCACCGGTACGCCGTCTGCTGGTCGGGGTTGGCCGACAGCGCCGACGCCGCGATCGCGGAGCCGATCATCGCGCCCGCGAGGAGGAGCGCCAGCACGACGTTCTGGACGACCTTGGAGAAGGCGCCCATCTGGTCGCCCAGCGACCCGTTGTCGACGTGGACCGTGAGCCTGCCCTGCTTGAGCTGGTCGCCGATCGCGCTGAGCCCCTTGGCGTACGCCGGTGCCTCCTGCAGCGCGCGTCCGGCGAGGCGGATGCCCTCCTTGCGCGCGGCCTCGGCGACCGCCTCCTCGCTCACGGCCTCCATCCCGAGCTCCTGCGTCGCCTTGAGCGCCGCGTCGGCGAAGGGCTCGTCCGGCGGCGCGAGCAGCGTGAAGAACGCCGCCGACTGCGTGAGCGACTTGATCGCCAGGGTGAGCTGCGGGTCGAGGCGCAGCCCGTTGTCGCGGAGCACCCCCATGCCTTGCGAGAACATCACGGTGATGTCGGACTCGGTGCTGACGAAGCGGGCCATCCGGCGCTGGAAGGACTTGCGGTAGGTGTCCTCGTCGACCGGGCGGAACGGCACCGACAGCGCGCGCATCTCGTCGGCCATCGCCCCGAGGTCGCCGCGCGTGTAGGCCCACAGCACCATGACCATGTGCGCCCGCTGCAGCGGCGTGATCTCGCCGACCATGCCGCAGTCGAGGAACGTGACGACGCCGGTCTCGAGGTCGACGATGAGATTGCCCGGGTGCGGGTCGGCGTGGAAGAAGCCGTCGATGAGCAGCATCTTGATCGTGGCGTGCAGCGCGGCGTCGCCGAGCACCGCCGGGTCGTGGCCGGCCGCGCGGATCGCCTCGACGTCGGAGATCTTGACGCCGCTCACGAACTCCTGGGTGAGCACCTTGTCGGTCGACAGCTCGCTGATCAGGTCGGGGACGTGCACGCCCTCGATGCCGCCGATGTTCGCGGCCAGCCGGGTCATGTTGTAGGCCTCGGCGTAGTAGTCGAGCTCCTCGAGCAGCGTGGTCGAGAACTCGTCGAGCATCGAGGCGAGGCCGATGTCGCGGGCGTACGCGCTGCGGCGCTCGGCGTTGCGGCCGAAGAACCGGGTGATGCCGAGGTCGGCGCGCACCTGCTTCTGGATCTGCGGCCGCTGGACCTTCACCGCGACCTTGCGGCCGTCGTGCAGCCGCGCGACGTGCACCTGGCCGAGCGATGCAGCGGCCAGCGGCGCCTGCGAGAACTCGGCGTACAGCTCCTCCGGGGGCGCGCCGAGCTCGTCGATGATCGCCTGGCGGATCTCGTCGTAGGGGACGGGCGAGACCTCGTTCTGCAGCTTGTCGAGCTCGACCTTCCACTCGTCGGGCAGCACGTTCGCCTGGCTCGACACGATCTGGCCGAGCTTGACGTAGGTGGGACCGAGCCGTTCGAGGAGGATCCGCGTGCGAGTGGGGAGCGGGAGGACGGGGACGTCGGCGACCTGCCAGATCCACCTCTGCATCGCGCGGCGCGGGCGGCCGATCCAGGTGCGGTCGGCGACGGTGTTCTCGCCGAACTCGATGATGGTCTGGTAGACGTGCTGGAGCCGGGCGTTCTCGCTCGCCTTCGTCAGCGTGGAGCTCATGCCGCCTCCCCGGGACGGGCCTCGGCGTCGCTGAAGCCGTGGGCCTGGTCGTCGACCACGGGCCGCGTCGTACCGAGCAGGGTCTCGAGCACCATCGTGACGAGGCCGATGACCGCGCCGCCGAGCAGCAGCGAGAACACGTTGTTGTACTCCACCCGGTTGCCGAGGACGAACGTCAGCAGCCAGAGCATGATCGCGTTGACGAGGATGACCACGAGCCCGAACGTCGCCACCAGGTAGCGCAGCGCGAAGAACTGCAGCAGGGGCTTCACGAGCGCGTTGATCAGGCCGTAGGCGATCGCCACGATCCAGAACTCGCCCCAGTGCCACGTCGTGAACGTCAGCCCGGGCACGACGGTGAAGGTGATGACCACGGCGATGCCAGCGACCAGCAGGCGCACCAGGCCGAGGCGCCAGTTCGTGGCGTCGGCTCTGAGCCGCTTGAGCGTGACGTCGGCGCCGGTCACGTGCAGTGGATCCATCGGTCCTCCCGCGCCGATCATGGCAGGAGCGAGGTGCCGGGTTCAGCCCGACCGGCGGCGCTCCTCCCGTCGGGTGGAGCCGGTGTGGTCCAGGTCGCGGCACGGGCTGCTGGGCGGCAGGGTCGGGGCAGGGCACGATGGGGCGAAGCGCTCCAGCGGAGGCTCGAGGAGAGGTGGTGAGCCGTGGCCGACGACGACGAGCACGTGCGGCGCCCCCCGGCCGACGAGTACCTCGCGTGGGCCACGCTTGCCGACGGATTCCGCGTCGCCGCACGGTTCCAGAAGCCCGACGACGCCGAGGCGCTGGTCGCCGGCTTCGAGCACCTCTCGGAGTCGTCGTTGGTGCGGCGCTTCCTCACCTCCAAGGACCACCTCACCGAGGCCGACCTCGACCAGCTCGTCGGCAGCGTCGACCAGGTCGACCACGTGGCCCTCATGCTGTTCTGGCGGCGGCGCGACCACGACGTGCTGGTCGGCGAGGGCCGGTTCATCCGGCTGCCGACCGCGCCCGAGGACGCCGAGGTCGCGGTGACGATCGCCGACGAGGCGCAGGGGATGGGCGCCGCGCGGTTCCTCACCCGGCTGCTCGCGGACCTCGCGCTCGAGCGCGGCATCGTCCGCTTCGTCGCCGACCTGCTGCCCTACAACGAGGCCGCGCGGCGGCTGGTGTGCTCGGTGGGCGAGGTCGAGGAGGACTACATCGAGGACGCGACCCGGCACCTCGCCGTCCGGATCCTCCCGTCGGTCGAGCCGCGCCGCACGACGCCGTAGCCGCACCGCGTCGTGGCCGCACCGCGGCATGGCTCGCTACGCCGTGGCGCCGGACCGCTCGGCCATCAGCTCGTCGAACAGGCGGACCGCCTCGGGGTCGAAGTGGCTGCCCGACCCGGCGCGGACGAGATCCATCGCCTCCTCGTGCGGCATCGGGCCGCGGTAGGGGCGGTCGCAGGTGACGGCGTCGTAGACGTCGATGACGGCGAACAGCCGTGCGGACAGCGGGATCTGCTCGCCCGAGAGCCCGCGCGGATAGCCGCTGCCGTCCCACTTCTCGTGGTGGCACCAGGGGATGTCCAGCGCCGACCGCAGGTAGGAGATGTCCTTGAGGAAGTGGACGGCGAGCTCGGGATGGCGCTTCATCTGCACCCACTCGGCCTCGTCGAGGGCGCCGGGCTTGAGCAGGATGTCGTCGGGCACGCCCATCTTCCCGATGTCGTGCAGAGTTGCGCCGCGGCGCACCTGCACGAGCTCGAAGCCGACCAGCCCTGCGCGTCGAGCCAGGTCGACGGTGAGCTCGGTGACGCGGCTGGTGTGCTCCGCGGTGCTGTGGTCGCGCAGATCCAGGGCGGCGGCCCAGCCGGCGAGCGTCTCGTCGTAGGCGCGCTCCTGCTCGCGGCGCAGCACCCGCTGGCGCTGGTCGTGCAGCGCGACGAGGACGTAGACGAGCGTGCCGGTGATGAGCACGAACAGGGTGCCCTTGGCGTCCTCGATCGTGAGGCGGACGCTCTGCGCGGGGGAGGCCGCCTGCGCGAGCCGGTCGCCGACGAGGATCCAGGCGAGCGAGAACGCGACGTAGACCGCCACGATCCGCGCCGCCGCCGGGGACCACCACCTGCGCATCGGCTCCACTGTCCTCGCAGCGGACGGCGGTGTCATCACCGGCGGACGCCGCACTGCTCCGGATGGACGTGGCGCGTGCACGTTCCGGGCCGCGGAACCACGGCGCGCGTCCGGTGGAGCGCGGTGGCACGGTCGTCGTCGGGACGGGGCCGCTCCCCGTGGTCCGAGGTGCGGAGGAGAGCCCATGCCAGGCGTCGAGTCGGTCATCGCGCGGAGCTCGGCGCACCTGCGCGGCCTGTGGGCGCAGGACCAGCCGGTGTTCGGGCTCTGGACCGGTCTGGCCGACCCCGCCGTCGCCGAGCTCGAGGCGACCAGCCCGTTCGACTACGTCTGCGTCGACCTGCAGCACGGGGTGTCGACGTTCAGCGAGCTGCCGCACATGCTGCAGGCGATGCGCGCCGCCGGCCGCGCGCCGGTCGTGCGCGTGCCGGTCAACGAGGCCGCCACCATCATGCGCGCGCTCGACACCGGCGCGTGCGCCGCGCTGGTGCCGATGGTGAACTCGGCCGACGACGCCGCCCGCGCGGTCGCCGCCTGCCGGTTCCCGCCGGAGGGCGAGCGCAGCTGGGGGCCGATGTGGGGCGACGTCCGCGACGACGGTGCGCTGCCGCCCGAGGAGCAGAACGCGGCGTCGATCTGCATCGTGATGGTCGAGACCAAGGCCGGCCTGGACGATCTCGAGGCGATCGCCGCGGTACCCGGCCTCGACGGCATCTACATCGGGCCCAACGACCTCGCGCTCTCGTGCGGCTACGGCCGTGAGACCTACCGGACCTCCACCGACGTCGACGCCATGATCCAGCGGATCGTCGACGTCTGCCGGGACCGCGGCATCGTCGCCGGGCTGCACTGCTCCGACATCGACATGGCCGCGCACTGGGCGTCGCGCGGCGCGCGGATGCTCACCGCCGCCACCGACACGACGCTCCTGCGCGGTGCGATCAGCCGGACCTGGGCCGCGCTCGACGAGGCCGCCGGTCTCCCCGAGGGTCGCGGCACCGCCCCGTTCCGCACCCCCAACCGCCGCAGCTACTAGCCGGTCGTCGCGCCGACGGCTGCTGACGCGGTCGTCCTGGCTCGCTGAGCGCGTCACCAGCGGAGTGGGGGGCGGCACGTCCTGATGCGCTGCGGCTCCGAGGTCGGGGCAGACCGGCGATCCCAGGGCTCGGTGCAGGAATAGCCGCATGCCCTGCCTGGTTGGAGGCCCCGCGGCACGCCAGGGAGGACGGGTGTGCCGCATCCGAGCGAGGAGACGGCCATGCCCGGTCCGACGGTGTCCGCGCTGTGGCGCTACCCGGTGAAGTCGATGCGAGGGGAGCAGCTGGAGTCGGTGACGCTCACCTCGGGCGGTGTCCCTGGGGACCGCATCGTCCACGTCGCAGGTCCGCGTGGGCCTCTGACGGGCCGCACGCGCCACGGTCTGATCAGCCTCCGGGCCGGGACGGACGCCGACGGGGCGCCGACCGTCGAAGGGCACCGCTGGGACAGCGTCGAGGCTGCCGAGCTCGTCGAGGTGCGTGCCGGTGCCGGGGCCCGGTTGGTCGCCGACGAGACGCCGCAGCGCTTCGACGTCCTCAACCTGCTGGTCGCGACCGACGGCGCGGTGTCCCGTCTGGGGCACGACATCCGCCGGCTCCGTCCCAACCTCGTGGTCTCGGGCCTCGATGCCGACGTCGAACAGACGCTTCCCGGGCAGGCGCTGCGGATCGGGGACGTCGTCATCGGGCTGCACTCGCTGCGCCAGCGGTGCATCGTCACGACGATCGACCCCGACACCGGCGAGCAGGACCTCGACGTCCTGCGTCGGATCCACCGCGAGTTCGGTGGGGAGATCGCGCTCAACTCCTGGGTGCTCCGCCCGGGTGCGGTCCGGGTCGGCGACGCGGTCGAGATCGTCCCCTGGGACGAGGAGCCCGCGCAGATCGGCGGCTGGATCGTCGGAGCTCCCTACCTCCACGCCACCGGCTGATCGCACGGAGCTGTCGTAGGACGTGGGGCTCCTGCCTCACCATGTTCGACATCTCGGGCGCGGTGGCGCCGAGGCGGTGGCGGTGTCAGGCGGTGGCGAGCTGGGGCTGGTCCGTGTCGGTCCGGCGCGGGTCGTCGTGGGGGAGGTCGCGGGTGAAGGCGAGCGACCCGAGCGCGAGCAGTGCCGCGACGAGCAGGCCGGCCTTGAGGGCCTGCAGCTGCGCGACGCTGTAGTCCTCGACGATGGCGGCCGTGGCGGCGTCGTCGAGGCCCGCCTGCTGAGCTGCCGCCTCGACCTGCGCGGCCGACAGGAAGTCGATGCCGGGCTCGACCGCGACGGTGACCTGCGAGGAGATCTCGGCGCTCAGGCGCGGGTCGTCCTGCACCTGCGAGACGAAGACCGTCGCCAGCCCCGAGATGACGATGGCGCCGATGAGGGCGACGCCGAGCGATGAGCCGAGCTGCTGCCCGGTGTACTGCAGGCCGCCCGCCTCGCTGCGGCCCGAGGAGTCGACCGACGACTGGACGACGTTGCCGAGCTGCGACGCGAGCAGGCCCATGCCCAGACCGAGCACGCCCATCGCGATGGCGAAGCTGCTCTCCTTGAGCTCGGGGTCGACGGTGACCAGCAGCCAGAGGACGCCGATCATCGTCGTGACCAGACCAGAACGGACGATCGTGCGCACCGAGTAGCGGCTCGACAGCCGGGAGCCCGCGGCCGACGCGAGGAACATCATGATCGAGACCGGGAGCATCTTGATGCCCGTCTCGAGCGCGTCGAGGCCGAGGACGAGCTGCAGGTAGAGCGGGATCACGAAGAACGCGCCCATGAGGATGAGGTTCTGCGAGAACAGTCCGATGAGTCCGGCGCGGAGCGGCGGGATCTTCATGAGACCCAGGTGCACCAGCGGGTCGGCGCCGGTGCGCTCGCGACGCGCCTGCCACTGGACGAAGCCCCAGATCAGGATGGCGCCGGCGAGGATCACGTAGAGCGTCAGCGAGAAGCCCAGCGGGGTGACGGGGGAGTCCTTGGGCTGCACCCAGCCCCACGAGCTCGACTGCAGCACGCCGAGGACGACGAGGCCCACCCCTGACGCCGAGAGCACGGTGCCGACGACGTCCAGCCTGGGCTTGCGTCCCTCGAGGACCGCGTCGTGCACGCGCGGGGTCAGCGCGAGGATGAGGGCGACGAGGACGACCTCGCCGGCGAACACGATGCGCCACGAGAGCTCGGTGGTCGCCCAGCCGCCCAGGATCGGACCTACGGCGATCCCCGCGCCCGCGACCCCGCCGATGACGGCGTACGCGACCTTGCGCGAGGCGCCCTCGAAGTTGCCCGCCACCAGTGCCGCGAGGGCCGGCATCACCATGGCGGCGCCGACGCCCTCGAGGATCGACCAGCCGAACGCGAGCTGCGGCACCGTCTGCGAGATCGCGGTGATCGCGGAGCCGCATCCGTACACGACGAGGCCGATGACGAAGGTGCGCCGCCGGCCGAGGATGTCGCCGATCTTGGCGCCGGTGAGCATGAACATCGCCATCACGAGGCAGTAGAGGGTGATGACAGCCTGGATCGTCGTGACGCTGGTGTCGAAGTCCTCGACCAGGGTGCTGATCGACACGTTCATGACCGACTGGTCCAGCACCATGACGAACTGCGCGATCGCGAGCGCCACCAGCGGCCACCAGCGCTTCATGCGTCCCACCCTCCGCATCGAACGGTCCTCTCGGCGATCATGCTCGGCCTGCCGGGCCGTGTCGACGCCGGGGTGCGGGACGCGGTCGATAGCCTGTGCGCGACCGGAGGAAGGGCCCTGATGATCCGCACCGACACGCGCCTTGCCGACGGTCGCGAGCTCTTCTACTACTCGGCGCGCACCGCGCACGACGTCCCCGCCGACACCCGCGACCTCGAGCCGCGCGACACCGTGGGCGAGCTCCGCTACGACGTGCTCGACGGCGACTGGGTCTCGGTCGCGGGGCACCGCCAGGGACGTGCCTTCCTGCCCTCGACGGCCGAGTGCCCGCTGTGCCCGACCACCCCGGGCAACCTCACCGAGATCCCTGCATCGTCGTTCGAGGTCGCGGTCTTCGAGAACCGCTACCCGTCCTTCCAGGATCCGGGCAGCGCCGTACCCGTGGAGGAGGGGCTGCAGACCGTCGGGCCGAACGCCGGTCGGTGCGAGGTCATCTGCTTCTCCGACGACCACGACGCGTCCTTCGCCGACCTCGACCCGTCACGCATCCGGCTCGTGCTCGACGCCCTGGCCGACCGCACGTCGGCGCTCCTGGAGCTGCCCTACGTCGCGCACGTCTTCCCGTTCGAGAACTGCGGCGAGGAGATCGGGGTGACGATCCGCCACCCGCACGGCCAGGTCTACGGCTACCCGTTCGTCCCTCCGCGTGCGCTCGCCCGCCTCACCGCTGCGCAGCGGCACGCGGAGTCGACCGGACGCAGCCTCGTGCGCGACGTCGTCGACTCCGAGCTCGCCGACGGGTCGCGCGTCGTCGCGCAGACCGAGCGCTGGATCGCGTTCGTGCCGTTCGCAGCGCGCTGGCCGTTCCAGATCCAGGTGCACCCGCGCCGCGACGTCCTCGACCTGCCCGGCCTCGACGACGCCGAGCGCGACGACCTGGCGGTGCTGCAGCGCGACCTGCTCCGACGGCTGCACGGGCTGTTCGGCGTACGCATGCCCTACATCGCCGGCTGGTTCCAGGCGCCGAAGGGCCCGCTGCGCGAGCACGCGCGCCTGCACCTCGAGATCGTGTCGAACCGTCGCGCCCCCGGGAAGTTGAAGTACCTGGCCGGGTCGGAGTCGGCGATGGGCGCGTGGATCAACGACATCCGTCCCGAGGACGCCGCGCGGATGCTGCGCGAGGTGGTCCTGTGACCACCGACGCCGAGCGCCGCGACGCCGCGGTCCGTGGGCACCGCGCGTCGTACGGCGACGACCCGGCAGGTGTCGCGTTCGCCCCGGGACGCGTGAACCTCATCGGCGAGCACGTCGACTACAACGGCGGCCTCGTCCTCCCGGTGGCGCTGCCGTTCGGCACGACCTGCACGGTGTCGCCGCGCGACGACGGCGCGCTGCACATCTCCTCGGCGTCGGTCGAGGCGCCGCCCGTCGTCGTCCCGGTCGACGACCTCGAGAGCGGGGCTCGGCAGGGCTGGTCGTCCTACGTCGTCGGCGCGTTCGCGCAGAGCCGGTCCCGGCACGAGTTCCCGGGCGGGGCCAGCCTGCGCGTCGACGGCGACGTGCCGCTCGGCGCGGGGCTGTCGAGCAGTGCGTCGCTCGAGTGCGCGGTGCTCGTCGCGCTCGACGCCGCGACCGGCCTCGTCCACGACCCGCTCACGCTCGCGCTGTCGGCGCAGGCGGCCGAGCACCAGTACGCCGGTGTGCCGTGCGGGATGATGGACCAGGCAGCGTCGATGCTGGGCCGCGCCGACCACGCGCTCCTGCTCGACTCCGCGACGCTCCACCACGAGCACGTGCCGCTGCACCTGCGCGAGCAGGGTGTCGTCCTCGTCGTCGTCGACACCCGCGCCCACCACGAGCTCGCCGACGGCGGCTATGCCGAGCGCCGCCGCGCCTGCGAGCGCGCGGCGTCGGCCCTCGGCGAGCAGTTCCTCGTCGAAGCCGACCTCGATGCCGTGGAGCAGCTGCCCGAGCCCGAGCGCCGCCGCGCGCGGCACGTCGTCACCGAGCAGGTCCGGGTCCGTGCTGCGGTGAAGGCGTTCGGGATGGGCGACCTCGGACGTGTCGGCGAGCTGTTCGCGGCGTCGCACGCGTCGTTGCGCGACGACTTCGAGGTCAGCTGCCCCGAGCTCGACCTCGCCGTCGCCGCCGCGCTGGGGGCCGGCGCCCTCGCGAGCAGGATGACGGGCGGCGGCTTCGGCGGCAGCACCGTCTCGCTCGTCGCTGTCGACGACGTGGCCCGCGTGACCTCTGTGGTGGAGAAGTCCTTCGCGTCCCAGGGTCTCGCGGAGCCGCACGTGCTCGTGGTCGAAGCGGCCGACGGCGCGCACACACTGTCCTGAGAGGTCAGGTCGCCGACCGGCGAGAGCGTGCGCCGGTGCTTCGTCGCCCCTCGGCGCGCGCGGGACCCTCCGCGATCTGCTGGGCGAGCGCGTCGATGCCGGTGGCCATCTTGTCCAGGCCGTTGCGCAGCACGAGATCGTGGTCGAACTGCGCAGCGAGGAAGACGCCGTCGAAGGTGGCCAGGGCGAAGTCGGCGAGGTCGTCGGCGACCCGGTGGGCGAGCTTGGGACCCCACGGGGAGTATGCGTTCTCGATGGTGAGGCGCAGCTGCTCGCGACCCTGCGCACGCACCCGCTGGACGACCGGCGCGATCTCTGGGTCGTCGTTGCTGAGCAGCAGCAGGATGAGCAGGCGCAGGAACTCGGAGTGCTCGTCCAACGAATCAGCCGCGCCGCGCAGGGCGGTCCGCAACCGGTCGACCGGCTCTCCCTCGGCCTTCTCGCCGACGCCGACCTCCTGGAAGAAGCGGCTCGCGCCGCGCTCCATGACTGCGGCGATGATCGCCGCCTTGGAGGCGAAGTGCCAGTAGATGGAGCTGTTCGGCAGCCCCGTCTCCTTGCTGATCGCCGCGATGCTGGTCCCCTCGAACCCGCGCTGGGACATGATCCGCGACGCCGCGTCGAGGATCTCCTCCTTCGACCGGCGACCCTGCTCCAGCCGTCGGTTCACGCGAGCTCCCTCCGCACGGCTCGATCCTAGGCGCCCCGTCGCGGGACCCCGGTGCACCCGGCACGACCCCCTTGACAGAGCGCCGTCGGGGAGTAGTGTCCGGCGTCACATCTATCTGGAACGTTCAGTACGGAACTGTACTCGACCCCGCCGCGCAAGGGAGCACTCCACATGGCAGAGCACGGTTACGACGCCGACGTCGCGATCATCGGCTACGGACCCTCGGGCGTGGCGGCAGCGAACGCACTGGGCTCATACGGCGTCAGCGCCGTCGCCCTCGAGCGCGACGCCGACATCTACCCCCGGGCGCGGGCGGTGACCGTCAGCGACTGGACCATGCGCTGCCTGCAGTCCGTCGGCCTCGCGGAAGCGTCGGCCAAGGACATGGATGTCACCGCCGGACTCCGGTGGGTGACCTACGACGGCACGGAGATCTTCAACCTCACGTTCCCGGCCGGCCAGCTCGGCTACCCCATGTCCTACGCGATCTACCAGCCGTTGCTGGAGCAGACCCTGCGCGACGGCGTCGCGCGCTTCCCCGAGGTCGAGGTCCGCTACGGCGTCGAGGTCGAGTCGGTCGAGCAGGACGCCGACGGTGTGACGGTGACGTCCCGCGATCTCGCCTCGGGCGAGAAGCGGACCACGCGGGCCCGCTACGCGCTCGCGTGCGATGGCGGATCCAGCATCACGCGCAAGCAGATCGGCGTCGAGCTGCAGGGCGACACCGTGCCCGTGCGGTGGATCGTCATCGACGCCAAGGTGAAGCGCTGGTGGCCGAACCGGCACATCCTCACCTTCTGGTCGGACAGCGCGCGCCCCGTCGTCGACATCGCGTTGGGTCGCGGCAACCACCGCTGGGAGATCCCGCTCGGGCCGGACGAGACGGATGCGGACTTCGACACCGAGGACAAGGTCTGGCCACTGCTCGAGGACCTCGGCGTCTCGCGCGCCGACATCGACATCCACCAGTGGGCCTTCTACTCCCACAACATCCGGATGGCCGACCGCTGGCGCGTGGGTCGCGTCTTCCTCGTGGGAGACGCCGGGCATCTCATGCCGCCGTGGGCCGGCGCGGGCATGCAGTCGGGGATCCGCGACTCCTTCAACATCTCGTGGAAGCTGCGCGAGGTGCTCGCCGGTCGCATGGAAGGGGCGGTGCTCGACACCTACCAGGCGGAGCGGCAGCCCAACGTCGCGTTCTTCACCGAGGTGGCGATCGGGCTCGGGAAGATCATCAAGCAGGAGCTCACGCCGGAGGAGCAGGCGGCGATGGCGCCGCCGGAGGGCGAGGAGCCGCCGCCCCCGCCGATCCTGCTGCCGCCGTTCTACGTCGCCGGGTGGCTGCGCGGTGCGCCCACCCCCGACTCGGCGATCGGCAAGATGATCCCGCAGCCGCTGGCGGCCAACGAGCGCGGCGTGATCCTCCCGCTGGATGAGCTGCTCGGAACCGACTTCGTCCTGCTCGGCGACGGCGTCGACCCCAGCACCCTTCTCACCGCCGACGAGCGCGCGGGCTGGGACGCTCTGGGTGCGCGGTACGTCGCTGTGCGCTCGGCCGATCAGGGCACCGAGGGTGACGACGAGGTCGTCGACATCGAGGGCTCGTTGCTCGCGTGGATGCGGGGCTTCGGCGTACGCGCGATCGCCGTGCGTCCCGACAAGTTCGTGGCGGCCGCCGACACCTTCGGCCTGGCGGTGCCTGCGTGACGGCGGAAGCGATCACGACGTCCGACGTCGAGGCAGGTAGACGACGGCTGCGCGTCAGCACGTGCGGCCCGCCCGAGCAGCCGGCGATCGTGTGGTTGCACGGCTCGGGGCCAGGGGTGAGCGCACTGTCGAACTGGGAGCACCTGATGCCCCGCTTCGCCTCGTCGTACTTCAGCGTCGCGCCAGACATCCTGGGCTTCGGCGACTCCGAGCATCCCGATCCCGCGCCCGTCGGGATGCTCGAGTACACGCAGGAGCGCGCGGAATCCGTGATCGCCCTGCTCGACGCGCTGGGTATCGAGCGTGCGCACCTGGTGGGCAACTCGATGGGCGGCATGATCGCGCTGACCGTCGCGCTCTCGGCTCCGGAACGCGTCGATCGCCTGGTACTCATGGGCAGCGGCGGGGCGCCCGTACCGCCGACGCCGGACCTGATCTCGATGGTGACCTTCTACGACGATCCCTCCGTCGAGGCGATGGCGGCGCTGCTCCCACGCTTTGTGTACGACCCCGCGCTGTTCCAGGGCCGGCTGCAGGAGATCGCCACCGATCGCCTCGCCCGCGCCTCGAGGCCCGACGTGCGGCGCTCCCACCTCGCGACGTTCGACCCCGCGGGGGCGCCGGTGCGGTTCGGCCAAGAGCAGCTCGCGACGGTCCAGCACCAGGTGCTGGTCCTGCATGGGCGCGAGGATCGGATGCTCCCGGTCGCCTGCGGCTACTACCTGGCGGAGAACCTCCCCAACGCTGCGCTGCACGTGCTGCCCCACACCGGTCACTGGATCCAGATCGAGCAGGCGGACCGCTTCGTCGACCAGTGCACGCTCTTCCTGGGGGAGGGGCAGCGCTGACCCGCTCGTGCCGATCACCGGCACGAGCGGGTGCTGACGACGTCCCAGCCGTGCGACGTTCGACGTTCACGAGAACCACGACAGAAGACCTGGAGAGGACACGGCATGGCTCACGTCAAGGAGCTCGGCTACATCGGGATCGAGGCCTCGGACCTCGGCGCGTGGGAGGCCTTCGGCAGCGGCGTTCTCGGGCTGCAGCTCGCTTCGAAGGACGCGGAGCGGCTGGTCTTCCGCATGGACGGCAAGGCGCACCGCATCACCGTGCAGGCAGGCCCCGCCGACGACCTCGTGCGCCAGGGCTACGACTGCTTCGATGCCGCGACGCTGGACGCGCTCGTCGCGGCTCTGTCGGAAGCGGGCCACGCGGTGGAGGACGGCGGCTCCGAGCTCGCCGCGGAGCGCCAGGTCGAGCGCATCGCCGTGGCGCTGGACCCGATGGGCAACCGGGTCGAGCTGTATGTCGGGCTCGCCGACGCGTCGACCCCCTTCGAGAAGGGCCTGACACGCTCGGGCTTCCAGACCGAGAACGGCGGTGCCGGGCACGCGGTGCTCGCGGCGAAGGACCGCCAGGCGGCGCTCGACTTCTACGGGATCCTCGGATTCACGGTGAGCGACTACATCCTCCAGGAGATCGCTCCGGGCTTCGTCCTCGACGCGGTCTTCACCCACTGCAACGGCCGGCACCACACGCTCGCCTTCGGCGACATCCCGGGTGGCAAGAAGATCCAGCACTTCATGACCGAGGTACGCGACGCGCAGGACGTCGGCCTCGCCTGGGACCGCGTGGTGCGCGGGGGTCTCGCGCCCGTCACCCTCACCCTCGGCGTGCACCCCAACGACGAGATGTTCTCCTTCTACATGCGCAACCCCTCGGGCTTCGAGTGGGAGTACGGCTCGGGAGGCCTGCTCATCACCGACGAGGAGTCGTGGGAGGTCAAGCACTTCGACGCCGTCAGCACGTGGGGGCACATCCCCGCACCGCTGCTGGCCCAGGCGCTCACGCCTCCCGCCTGACCGTCGCGCGGTGCCGACCGGTCACGGCTCCCGTGGTCGGTAGGCTCCGTGCGTGACGTCGGTGCCGGTGCCCGCGGTCGATCTGCGACCGCAGTCGGTGCTGCTGGCGTTCTTCGGCGACTACGCGAGCGATCCGGGCACCGTGGTCGCGGCCGGCAGCATCCTCGACGTCCTCGAGCCTGCCGGCGTGGGCGGCCATGCCACGCGCGCGACCCTGTCCCGCATGGTGAAGCGCGGCCTGCTGCACCGGGTCGCGGACGGCCGTCAGGCCTTCTTCGGGCTCACCGACTTCGGCCGGCGCACCGTGCTCGAAGGCCGAGAGCGCACCCAGGTGTCCGACGTGGTCGACCGGTCATGGGACGGGCGCTGGACCTTCGTCGCCTTCTCGCTCCCGGAGTCCTCGCAGCGGGAGCGGCACGGACTCAGGTCCCGTCTGGCATGGGCCGGTTTCGGCATGGTCCAGGCGGGCCTCTGGGCGACCCCGCGCGACGTCGACGTCGTGGGGCTGCTGGACGACCTCGGGGTGCTGGGCCACGTCAACGCCTTCCGGGGCGAGCCGCTCGTGCCCACCGAGACGGCGCGCATGGTGGAGTCCGCCTACGACCTCCCGGCGCTCGCGGCGCGCTACGACGACTTCCGCGACCGCTGGAGGCCGCTGGCCGTGGCGGGCCCCGGGGCCGTCGAGGACCCGCTCACCGCGCGGGTGGTCCTGTCGGCCGACTGGCTGCTCGTGCTGCGCGACGACCCGCGGCTCCCTCTGGCGCTGCTGCCCGAGCCGTGGCCGGCGCTGGCAGCCCGCGACCTGCACCACGAGCTCGAGCGCGTTCTCCGAGGCTCCGCGGAGCGGGAGGCGGAGCGCCGGCTCGACGTGCGTCGCTAGCGCGCGTCGACCAGGGAGCGACCCACCACGTCCTTGAGGATCTCGGTCGTACCGCCGTAGATCGTGTGCACCCGGACGTCGGCGAACAGCCGCGCGATGGGGAACTCGCGGACGTAGCCGTATCCCCCGTGCAGCTGAAGGCAACGGGAGACCACCCGTTGCAGCAGCTCCGTCGTCCACCACTTGGCGCGTGCTGCATCGTCGGCCGACAGGGTGCCCGCGTTCAGCGCGCGCACGCACGAGTCGACGAAGGCCCGCGTCACGGCGAGCTCGGTGCTGATCTCGGCCAGCGTGAAGCGGGTCGCCTGGAAGTCGGCGATCCGTTGAGCGAAGGCCGTGCGCTCGCGCGTGAAGTCCAGGGTCCAGCTCAGCGACTGCTCGGCGAGGGCCTGCGCGAAGTAGGCGATCGACATCCGCTCCACCGGCAGGCGCTCCATGAGGTGCGCGAACCCCATGTCGGCGACCCCCAGCAGGTTGCTCTCGGGAACCACCACGCCGTCGAAGAACAGGTCGGTGGGGGAGTCCGCCCGTTGCCCGACCGTGTCGAAAGGGGCCCCTCGGGTGAACCCCGGCATGCCCGCCTCGACGACGAACAGCGTCACGGGATCCCGGCGGCGATCGCGATCGTCCGGCGCATCGACGCCGGGAGTGCGTGCGGCCACGATCACCAGGTCGGCATGCGCACCGTTGGTGATGAACGTCTTGCTCCCGTCGAGCATCCAGCCGTCGTCGGTACGACGAGCGGTCGTGCGCATCCCGCGCAGGTCGCTGCCTGCAGAGGGCTCTGTCATCGCGATGGCGGCTGTCGTGCGGCCGGCGTACAGGGGAGGCAGCCACCGGGCCTTCTGCTCCGCAGTCGCGAGGTCGACGAGGTACGGCCCCACGAGGTCCTCGTTGCCTGCCCACGCGACGTTGACCGACGTGGCCCCCGCCCGCGCGAGCTCCTCCATCACGATGCAGCGGAACCGATAGTCGTCGCTGCCGCCGCCTCCGTACTCGTCGGGGCCGAGCAGTCCGAGAAGGCCCTGCTCCGCTGCGGCGCGCCAGAGCTCTGCGTCGATGTGCCGGTCGTCGTCCCACTTCTGGACGAAGGGCTCGACCTCGCGCGACACGAAGGCGCGCACAGCCTCTCGGAAGTGCTCGTGCTCCTCGTCGAACAAGCCCTCCAACGCCATGTCAGCGCAGCCCCAGCATCCGGATGGCGTTCTCCTTCAGCACGAGCTCGCGCACGCCGTCACGGATCTCGAGCGCGTCGAAGTCGGCGATCCATCGGTCCGGGGTGATCAACGGGTAGTCGGACCCGAACAGCACCTTGTGCTTGAGCAGCGTGTTCGCGTACTGGACGAGGATCGGCGGGAAGTACTTCGGAGACCAGCCCGACAGGTCGATCCACACGTTCGCCTTGTGCGTCGCGACGGCGAGCGCCTCGTCCTGCCACGGGAACGACGGGTGCGCGATGACGATCTGGAGGTGCGGGAAGTCGGCGGCGACGTCGTCGAGCAGCATCGGGTTCGAGTACTTCGTGCGGAACCCGCCACCGCCGGGCAGGCCGGCGCCGATCCCGGTCTGCCCGCTGTGGAACAGCGCCGGTACGCCGAGCTCGGAGATCGCGTCGTACAGCGGGTAGGCCATCGGGTCGTCGGGGGCGAAGCCCTGGATCGTGGGATGGAACTTGAACCCGCGCACGCCCATCTCGGTCACGAGCCGGTGCGCCTCGGCGACGCCTTCGGCGCCGCGGTGGGGGTCAATGCTCGCGAACGGGATGAGCACGTCGGGATGGCGCTGCGCGGCGCGCGCGACGTCGTCGTTGGGGATCGGCGGGTGGCCGGTCTCGTGCTCGGTGTCGACCGTGAACACCACGGCCGCCATCCGACGCTCGCGGTAGTGAGCGGCGAGGTCGTCGAGGCTCGGTGCGCGACCCTGGTCGGTCTTGAAGTACGCCGCCGACGCTTCCATGAGCTCGTCGGGCAGGCTGTGCCGGCCGTCGTCGCCCAGCTCGGCGTGCGTGTGCACGTCGATGGCGACGAGGTTCTCCAGGTCGAGCGTCATGCTGCCCTCACGTCGTCAGTCCGTCGGTGCGCGCCTTCGCCGCCAGGATGCCGAGGACGAGGTCGTCGCGCGCGGCGGCGAGCTGCTCCGACGTCGTCGCACCCATCTCGTCGTCCATCTGCTCGGTGATCCGCGCGACGAGCTCCGGGGTCCAGGCTGGGGTGCGCAGGTCGTCCCACCACGCCACCATCGGCGGGCCGAGGTGCTCCATGTTGTGGGCGATGCCTCCCGCGCCGCCGGAGAGGTGGTGGCCCGCGAACGGTCCCACGACGGCCCATCGGAGCCCCGGTCCGTTGGTGATGGCGGCGTCCACGTCGGCCACGGTCGCCGCACCGCGGGCCACGAGGTCGTAGGCCTCGCGCCACAGCGCCGCCTGCAGCCGGTTCACGAGGTGCCCGTCGAGCTCCTGGCGCACGTGCACGGGCCGCTTGCCGGCCTCGGCGTACACGGCCATCGCGTCGGTCACCGCTTGCTCCGACGTGCGCTCGCCGCCCACCACCTCGACGAGCGGGATGAGGTGCGCGGGGTGGAACGGGTGCCCGACCAGCACGCGCTCGGGATGGTGCTCGCACGTCGCCGCGATGGCCGTGGGCCGAAGGCCCGAGGAGCTGCTCGCGATGACAGCGCCCGCCGGCGCGTGCCGGTCGATCTCGGCGACGAGCGCCTGCTTGAGGTCGACCCGCTCAGGACCGCTCTCCTGCACGAACGACGCCTCGCCCACGGCGCCCGCGACGTCGTCGCTCCAGCGCAGTCCAGCGAGCGGGTCGGTCGGTACCTCGCCGAGCCGCGCGAGCGCCGGCCACGCGGCCACCACGCTCTCCTCGAGCCGCTCGCGCGCGCCGGGCGACGGGTCGTGCGCGACGACCGTCCAGCCGCGCGAGAGGAAGAGCGCCGCCCAGGCAGCGCCGATCACGCCGGTGCCGACGACACCGACCTCGCGCGCGGTCACAGCCGCCGGTCCACGAACTCGTCCAGCGAGGTGGGGTCAAGCAGGGAGTCGCGGCTCGCGACCTCGTCGGGGTCGGCTCCGAGCAGGATCCGCTTCACCGGCAGCTCGAGCTTCTTGCCGGTTCGCGAGCGCGGGATCCCGTGCACCGCACGGATCTCGTCGGGGACGTGGCGCGGCGAGAGGCTGCCGCGCAGCTCGGCCACCAGCCGTGCGCGCAGGGCGTCGTCGAACGATCCGTCCTTGGTGACGACGAAGAGGATCAGCGTTCCCGCGCCGCCCTCGGGGTCCTCGAGGTGCACGACGAGGCTGTCGACGATCTCGGGGAACTCCTCGACGACGCTGTAGAAGTCCGCGGTGCCGATGCGCACGCCACCGCGGTTGAGGGTCGCGTCGGAGCGGCCGGTGATGACGAGGGACCCGCGCTCGCTGAAGCGCACCCAGTCGCCCATCCGCCAGACGCCGGGGTACATGTCGAAGTACGACGCGCGGTAGCGGCTCCCGTCGGTGTCGCCCCAGAAGCCCACGGGCATCGACGGCATCGGCTGGCGGATCACGAGCTCGCCGAGCTCGCCCACGACCTCGTCCCCCATGACGTCGTACGCCGCGACGTCGCAGCCGAGCACGTTGCCCGACATCTCGCCGGCGTAGACGGGCTGCAGCGGGCTCGCGGAGACGATGCCGGTGCAGACGTCGGTGCCACCGCTGCCGACGTTGAGGAGCACGCCCTGCCCGAGCTGCTCGACGATCCAGACGAACCCCTCGGTCGCGAGCGGTGCTCCCGCAACGCCGACCTGGCGCAGCGCGCCGAGGTCGAACTCGCGCGCCGGCTCGATGCCCTCCTTGCGGCAGGCCATGACGTAGCCGGGGGAGAGGCCGACCAGCGT